>Ga0182229_1000115_pt1 | contig 20864 bp, 16 predicted proteins | sample G6R1MG_32_FD_129663 | JGI IMG/M metagenome (GOLD analysis project Ga0182229, IMG submission 129663) | Miscanthus phyllosphere microbial communities from Michigan, USA - G6R4_MAIN_07NOV2016_LD1 MG | ecosystem: Host-associated > Plants > Phyllosphere > Phylloplane/Leaf | place: USA: Michigan...
ATGGTCTCGTCCTCGGCCACCGAGTTGCAGGCCACGGCCGGCGCCATGAGCGGCACCGCCGCCGAGACCGCCGCGCAGTCCACCGCCGTCGCGGCGGCCGCCGAGGAAGCCGGCAGCAACGTCGCCACGGTCGCGGCGGCGGCCGAGGAGCTGGGCTCGTCGGTCCAGGAGATCGGGCGGCAGGTGGACGGGTCCGCCAGCATCGCGCGGGAGGCGGTGATCGCGGCCGACCAGACGGGGGCGCTGGTGCAGGATCTGAGCGGCGCGGTGGAGCGCATCGGCGACGTGGTCGGGCTGATCTCCTCCATCGCCGGCCAGACGAACCTGCTGGCGCTCAACGCAACCATCGAGGCGGCGCGGGCCGGCGAGGCCGGCAAGGGCTTCGCCGTGGTGGCCGCCGAGGTGAAGGAACTCGCGAGCCAGACGGCGCGGGCGACGCAGGAGATCGCCGGGCAGATCGGCCGGATCCAGGGCTCGACGGGCCAGGCGGTGGCGGCCATCGGCGGCATCACCCAGCGGATCCGCGACATCAGCGCCACGGCGACCTCGATTGCGGCGGCGGTGGAGCAGCAGGGCGCGGCGACGCAGGAGATCGTCCGGAACGTATCTCAGGCGGCCGCCGGGACGGGGGAGGTCACGGGCAACATCACCGGCGTCGCGCAGGCCGCCGAGGAGACGGGGGCCGCCGCCACGCAGGTACTCGGCGCGGCCTCGGAACTCTCGCGGCAATCCGAGCATCTGACGGCGGAAGTCGCCCGCTTCCTGGCGACCGTGCGCGCGGCGTAATCCGCCATCGGTTCGGAATCCCGCCGCGTGGGACATTCCGCCGCGCGCGGCCGGGAATGTCCCATGGGTGGATCTTACGCCGAGATTGCAACCTACGGTAACGGTCGTGCTCGCGATGGAGATTCCCTGCGAGCGATTTTCATCCAATCATCGCTTTCTAGTTGTATTTGTGACTGTAATCTCGCGAGATCACATGTCAGAGATTGCTTCTAGGTGCGCATAGTTGCAGTATTCGTAGAAATAAATCTTAATTGGTCCGAGATAAGTGTGCGGGACTAGATCGGGTCTGCTCGCCTGGGCTCACTCCCGGATTTCAGAGCCTTAGGGTTTCACCGCATGCAAATGACCATCAAACTCCGGCTCATCGCGCTGCTCGGCAGCCTGGGGCTGGTGCTGCTCGCAACGGCGGCGCTCGGCAATTTCGCCCTTCATTGGAGCCATCAGAGTCTCAAGACTGTCTTCGACGATCGCGTTGTGTGTCTTCGACAATTCAGCGTCATCCGCGATGCCTATGACGACATGATCGATGCCTCGCGCCTGATGCGCAGCAAGAAGATCGATCTGGCGCAGGCCAAGGACAGGATCGAGCGCGATCTGTCGAAGCTCCACAAAGAGTGGGCAGATTATCAAGCCACCAACCTGACACCGGAAGAGGCGATCCTCGCCAACGACCTGCGGGCGCGGATCGATCGCAACGACGCGATCGTCGCCGAGATCCTCACGCGCATCGCCGCCGGTACCGGCTCGGATTTCGACACCCCGCACGCGGAACTGCTTACGAGCATGCAGGACACCAACGCCACGCTGAGCAAGCTGAGCGCGTTGCAGGTCCGGGAAGCCGAAGCGGAGTTCCGCCGCTCCGAGGAGACCGCCGGCTGGTCGCGCCTCGCGCTCCTGGCCGCGCTCGGCCTCACCGCCCTCAGCATCGCCTACGGCGTCTACACGATCGTCGCCCAAATCGCCCGCCCGCTCGGCAGTCTCGTCAACGTGCTGCAGCGGATGGCGCGCGGCGAGATCGACGCCGAGATCCGGGAAGCCGCCCGTGGCGACGAGATCGGCGCCGTCGGGAAGGCGGTGGAGGGCATCAAGGCCATGGTCGCCCGCAAGGCGGCCGAGGAGGCCGAGGTCAAGCGCCGCGCTGACGAAGCCGCCGCCGCCGCGCGGAAGCGCACCATGATCGAGCTTGCCGACGGCTTCGAGCGCGCCGTCGGGGGCATCGTCGGCATGGTGTCGTCCTCGGCGACGGAACTCCAGGCCACCGCCCAGCAGATGACCGCCACCGCCCAGGAGACCGCCGCGCAATCCACCACCGTCGCGGCGGCCGCGGAGGAAGCCGCCTCCAACGTCAACACCGTCGCCGCCGCCGCCGAGGAACTCGGCTCGTCGGTCCAGGAGATCGGCCGGCAGGTGCAGGGGTCCGCGAGCCTCGCGCATCTCGCGGTGAACGAGGCCGATCAGACCGGCCTCCGCGTGCAGGAACTGAGCGAAGCGGTCTCCCGCATCGGCGATGTCGTCGGGCTGATCTCCACCATCGCCGGCCAGACCAACCTCCTCGCCCTCAACGCCACCATCGAGGCGGCGCGGGCCGGTGTCGCGGGCAAGGGCTTCGCGGTGGTCGCGTCCGAGGTGAAAGCGCTCGCCGAGCAGACCGCCAAGGCGACGAACGAGATCTCCGGGCAAATCCTGCGGATTCAAACCTCCACGAGCCAAGCCGTGACGTCGATGACGGGCATCACCGGGCGGATTCGGGAGATCAGCGGCGTGGCGACCTCGATCGCCGCCGCTGTCGAGGAGCAGGGTGCCGCCACGCAGGAGATCGTCCGCAACGTCTCGCAGGCCGCGCAGGGCACCGGGGAGGTCACGAGCACCATCTCCAGCGTCGCCGGAGCGGCCGAGGAAACCGGGGCGGCGGCAAGCCAGGTGCTGGGCTCGGCCTCCGAGCTGTCACGCCAATCCGAGCATCTGGCCGCCGAAGTCGGGCGTTTTCTGACGACCGTGCGCGCGGCCTGATACCGGGGACGACCGGCTCTTCCGGGGTCGGTCGTTCTCGATTTTAACTGTTTGTTCAATATTGGCGTCGCCGAAAGCGCGGCAAATGTGCTCTCGTCTCACTGTTTCAACGTCCAGGTAACTTGACACTGTTTAATTGCTCGCATGGAAATCGCGAGCGGGGTTTCGGTGCCGCAGATAGGGTCGATCATTGCTTCTCATCACCGCCCGGTCGCGGTGGTCGTGGCGGCATTCGTCGTTCTGACGATCCTGATCACCTTGGGCGCGACCCTCTTCCTCGCCGATATCCATCGCCAAGCGGTGAGCGAGGTCGAGCACAATCTCGTCGGGCTCTCGACCGTACTCGCCGATCAGGCCGACCGCTCCCTCCAGGCCATGGAGATGGTGCAGGACGCGATCATCCAAGATTTCACGGATGCGAATGTCGCGACACCCGCGACCTATGCCGCGATGGCCCGGCGGGAAACCCTGCACAACGGCCTCAGGGCCCGCATCGCGGCGCTGCCGCAGGTGAACGCCATCACCCTCATCGACCACAAGGGCAAGCTTCTCAACTTCACCCGATACTGGCCGATCCCGGATGTCGACATCTCGGACCGGGACTATTTCAAAGCGCTCGCTACGGATACCAGTATGCTGCGCTTCGTCGGGCAGCCCGTGCGCAACCGTGGTGACGGCGCCTGGACGATCTACATCGCCCGCAAGATCACGGCCCCCGATGGGACGTTTCTCGGGCTCGTCCTCGGCGCGGTCGAACTCGGCTACTTCGAACGCCTCTACCAGCAAATCTCGCCCAGCGAAGACGCCGTCGTCTCGATGTTTCGCAACGACGGCATGCTGCTCGTGCGCCATCCTCGCCGAGCGGACGTCATCGGCAGGGTCTTCCCGACCACGGGTGCCGCACTGATCGCGGCCAGGAATCCGGACGGCGGCGTCCTGCGCAACGTCAGCCCGATCGACGGCCTCGAACGCCTCATCGCGACGAAGGCCCTCGCCCGCTATCCCATCATCCTCAGCATCAGCCGCACGACCGATGTGAGCCTCGCCCCCTTCCGCCGGCAGGCATTCGCCGTCGGGATGGCGGGTATCCTTCTGGTGACGTGTATCGGCAGCCTTCTCCTGCTCTTCCTGCGTCAGGCCCGGGCCGAACGGCGCATGGCGGGCGCCGAGGAACGCGTGCGCGGCGAGCACGAGTTGCGGACGCATTATGAGCGTTTCGGCGTCGCGCTGGACAACATGATCCAGGGCCTCTGCCTCTTCGACGCCGATCAGCGGCTCGTCGTCATGAACGCCCGCTTCGTCGAGCTCTACGACATCCCCGATCACCTGCGGCAGCCGGGCGTGAGAGCGGAGGACGTGCGCGGCTATCTCGTGACCCTCCGTGGGACGACGATGGGCAACTGGGATAGTGTCGCGACCTCGCCGGATGGGGACGCCCAATCCCTTACGCCCGCCATCGTCCACACGAACACCCATCGGGACATCAGCGTCCTGCGCGTCCCCGTCCCCGGCGGGGGCTGGGTGTGCACCCACGAGGACGTCACGGAGCAGCGCCGGAGCGAGGAACGCATGCGTTTCCTGGCGACCCATGACGTGCTGACGAGACTGCCCAACCGCACCCAGTTCGAGGAGTTGGTCGCGCGGAAGCTGGCCGCCTGCGCCACGTCGGGAGGCGAGTTCGCGCTTCTCTGCCTCGACCTCGACGGCTTCAAGCAGGTCAACGACATGTTCGGCCATGCCGCCGGGGACCATGTGCTGACCGACGTCGCCGCACGCCTGAGCGATCTCCTCGGCCAGAACTGCATCGCCGCCCGCCTCGGCGGCGATGAGTTCGCCGTGCTGGCCACCGACCTCGACGCGCTCAAGACGCCTGCCATGGCCGCGCAGGCGGTCATCGACGCGCTCTGTATCCCCTACGCGGAGGGCGAACGGCAGATCGACATCGGGTGCAGCATCGGCATCGCCTCCTATCCCGGCGACGGCGACACCTACGAGCGCCTGCTCAAGGCGTCCGACATGGCGCTGGTGCACGCCAAGAACGAGGGCAAGGGAGGCTATCGCTTCTACGAGCCGGCGATGGATGTGGCCGCGCGCGCGCGGCAGCAACTGGCCCTCGACCTCAGGGCGGCCCTCGGGACCGACCAGCTCGAGCTGCATTACCAGCCGCAATTCGACGTCGCGACGAACCAAGCCACCGGTTTCGAGGCGCTCCTGCGCTGGACGCATCCGATCCTCGGGCCGATTTCGCCCGTGCAATTCATCCCGCTCGCGGAGGAGACGGGGCTCATCCTGCCGCTTGGCGAGTGGGTGCTCCGCGAGGCCTGCCGCTGCGCCGCCACCTGGGCGCAGCCCCTCAGCATCGCGGTCAACCTTTCGATTGCCCAGTTCCGGCAGGCCAATCTGTGCGACCTCGTTCGCGACGTGTTGGATGAAACCGGGCTTCTGCCCAGCCGCCTCGAATTCGAGGTGACGGAAAGCCTGTTCCTCGAACGGACGGCGCGGTCGGAGGAGATCCTACGCGACCTGAGGGCCCTCGGAGTGCGGATCTCGATCGACGATTTCGGGACAGGCTATTCCTCGCTGGCCACGCTGCAGGCGTTTCCGTTCGATAAGATCAAGATCGACCGCTCGTTCGTCGGGCAGATCGGCATCACCGAAAAGGGGGCCGCGATCGTCAGGGCCATCATCAGCCTCGGGAACAGCTTGAACGTTCCGGTGATCGCGGAGGGAATCGAAACCGAGAACCAGCTCGCGTTCCTGAGGCAGCATCACTGTGCGGAATTTCAGGGCTACCTGCGCGGCAAGCCGCTGCCGATCTCCGCGTATCATGCACTGACCGCACCGCGCGAAGAACTCCGCGTGGCGTGATCGTCCCCATCCTGGCGAGGGGACAAGAGGCGCGTTCCGGCTTGGTGGCGGCGGGTGAGCGTGGCATTGTGCGGGATGACTGATCTTGCATACACGGGTTTCCGCTTCACCTGGGATCGCCCCGACGCCAGCGCGCCGAAGGGAATGGCGCAGGTGCAGTGTCTGGTGATCGCCAGAGCGCTCTCGGACGCGCGACGCATCCTGGAAGACACGGTCACGGGAAGCTCGCGAGGCCTCCAGCTTGTCAAAAGCGGCCCCGATGTTCTCCAGGCAGCCAAGGCCGCCGGCTTGAACGAGGATGAAGGCGGCGTGCAGTGAGGGCACGCGCGGTGCGGTGCGCTCAATCTTATACGTAGGCGCAAATGGCTTGGATTGAGCTGACGGACAGCACGAACCACAAGGTTCTCGTCAACACAGACCAGATCGTCCGAATAGACCATCGCTTCAACGGCGGCAGCATCCTGCACACCGTGGCGACGCGAAGCAAAGAAGGCAGGCTGATCAGCAACTTCGAAGTTCAGGAAGATCAGACGACCATCGAGACGATCATGAGCAAGGCCCATATCGTCGTCTCTCGCTGAAGCCTATCGCCGCCGGATACCGGGGATCGCCTGACCATCGGCTCGCGGGCCGAGCCCGTCATTTTTCGCGGAAGGCGCGCCGGGCCTGATCGACCAGGGGCTTCGTCAGGTACGACAGGACCGTCCGGTCGGCGGTGCGGATGAAGGCTTCCACCGGCATGCCGGGGATCAGTTTCGCCCCGTCCAATCGGCTGAGTTCGTCCTTCGTCACGCCGAGGCGAACGAGGTAGTAGAAGCTCCCCGTCCGCTTGTCCTCGCTCACGTCGGCGGCGACGCGGCTCACGCGCCCGTTCAGTTCCGGCGTGGTGCGCTGGTCGAAGCTCGGGAAGCGCAGGCCGGCGGCCTGCCCGGTTTGCAACCGGTCGATGTCCTGGGGCGCCACGCGGACCTCCACCACCAGGGAATCGGCCGTGGGCACGATGAGCATGATCGGCTCACCGGGCGTGATGACCCCGCCACGGGTATGCACGGACAACTCGTGCACGTAGCCCGTCTGCGGCGCGCGGATCTCGATGCGCTGCAACTGGTCGAAGGCGGTGATCCTCTGCTCGGTGAGGGTCGCAGCCTTGGCCCGGTTCTCCGCCAATTCCTTCGCGACCTCGCTGCGGAGGTTCTGCTCCAACTGGATGATCTGCAATTCGGTCTCGGAGATCTTGCCCCTGGTCTGGGCGATGGTCGCGACGAGGACGCCGCGCTCGCCCTTCAGGCGGGACATGTCGCGCTCCAGGCTGGTGAGCCGGTTGAGCTGGACGAGATTGCGCTTCCAGAGACCTTCGACGCCCTCGTATTCGCGCCCGATGATCGCCGTCTCCTGCTCCTTGGCGGCCGATTGTTCTTCGAGCCCCTTGATCTCCTCGCGCAATTGCCCGATCCGCTGCTGCAACTGCGCCTTCTGGCCGTCCCGTGCATCACCCCGGAAGCGGAACAGCTTGCGCTCCCCGTCGATGATCCGCGCGACCTCGGCACCCGCCCCCGTCAGGTCGGCCGGGACGGTGATCGCGTCGCGGCCGTCGCGCTCCGCCTCCAGGCGGGCGTTGCGGGCGGCGATCTCCCACAGGCTCTTGCTCACGCTGTCGAAGGTGGCCCGCGTCGTCGTGGCGTCGAGCCGGATCAGGAGGTCGCCGGCCTGCACCCGCGCGCCTTCCTCCACCAGCAGGTCCGCGACCACGCCGCCGGTCGGATGCTGGACCTTCTTGATGTTGCTCTCGACGACGAGGGAGCCGGAGGCGATGATCGCGCCGGAGAGTTCCGTCGCCCCGGTCCAGGCCCCCGCGCCGAGCGCCACCGCGATGATGGCGCCGACCCCCGCGATGTGGCGCCTGAGCGAGCGGCGCGTGCCTGCCGTGGGATCGGCGGCAGCCGTGGGCGTGTCGGGCTTCGTCATGCGACCCTCGTGGGAACCTGCCGCGTCAGCGCGTTCAGTTTGGCGAGGACGTCGTCGCGCGGCCCGTGCAGCTGCACCCTCCCCTCGGCGAGGACGAGGATCCGGTCCACCGCTGTCAGGGCGCTCGGCCGATGCGCGACGACGACGGCGATGCCGCCCCGGGCCCGCACCGCCTGCACGGCGGCCGACAGGGCCCGGTCGCCCTCGACATCGAGGTTGGAATTCGGCTCGTCGAGCACGACGAGGAACGGGTCGCCGTAGAGCGCCCGCGCCAGGGCGATCCGCTGCCGCTGGCCGCCGGACAGGCCGAGGCCCCCCGGCCCGACGCGCGCATCGTAGCCGCCCGGCAGCCGCAGCACGACATCGTGGACGCCCGCCGCCCGCGACGCGCGGAGAAGGGCTTCGGGGTCGGGCTCCGCGTCGAACCGCGTGATGTTCTGGGCGATGGTGCCGTCGAACATCTCGATATCCTGCGGCAGGTAGCCCACCGCGCGGCCGATTGCGTCGGGGTCCCATTGGTCGATGGCTGCGCCGTCGAAGCGGATCACACCCCGGCTCGGACGTGCGAGCCCGACCAGGGCGCGGGCGAGGGTCGACTTGCCGGATCCGCTGGGTCCGATCACGCCCAGCGCGCTCCCGGGGGCGAGGGCGACGTTGACATCGTGGAGAACCAGCGTGTCCGTGCCGGGGGCGGCGATGGTCAGGGCGGTGATCCGCACGCTCTCCCGCGGCGCCGGGAGGGGCGTGAGGGCGGCCGGGTCCCGCCGGGGCAGGAAGACGACGAGCCGTGTCCAGGCCTGGCGGGCCGCCGAGAAGGATTTCCAGTTGGCGATGGCGAGATCGACCGGCGCCAGGGCGCGGGCCGAGAGGACGGTCGCGGCCAGCATCACCCCCGCAGTCGCCTCTTCCCGCACCACCAGATAGGCGCCGAGGCCGAGGATGCCCGATTGCAGCACGGTGCGCGTCAGGCGCGCGGCGGCGCCGAAGCCGATGGCGAGGTCGTTGCCGGTGATCGCCGTGTCGAGGTTCCGGTTCGCCCTGTCCTGCCAGAGCGCCGTCATCCGCGCGCGCATGCCGAGGGCCGACAGGAGGGGCGCCGTCCGGTGCGCCATGTCGATGAAGGCGCGGCGCTCGCCAGCCACGCGCACGCCCTCGCGCGTCGAGGCGGCGGTGGCCCAGTCGGTCACGAGGGTCAGCAGGCACAGGAGCACCGCACCGGCGGCGATGGCCGTGCCGAGCCACGGGTGGAACAGGAAGCAGACGGCGATGTAGAGCGGCACCCAGGGCAGATCGAAGAACGCCGTGAAGGCGAGGCTCGCGAGGAAGCCGCGCACGGTGTCGAGATCGCGCAGGGCCTGCGGGCCCTCGTCGGTGCGGGGCATCTCGGCGCCGCGCGCCAGCAGGGTGCGGAAGATGCGCCCGCCGAGCCGCTCCTCCACGAGGCGGCCGAAGCGGGCGAGGATCCGGGCGCGGAAGATCTCCAGGATGCTCTGGATGAGGAACAGCATCAGCGCGATGCCGGCGAGGCCCACCAGCGTCGCGACGCTCCGGCTCGGCAACACGCGGTCGTAGACCTGCAGCATGAAGATCGGCGCCGTCAACATCAGCACGTTGACGAGACCACTGGCGACCATGACCGTGACGAGGGAGGCGCGGCCGGCCCAGGCCGCCGCCCAGAATTCCCGCCGTGTCGCGGCACGCACCTCACGCTCGTCGCTCATGGACGCAACTCCAGCTTCTCGATGGTGCCGGGGACGTGCATTCGGGCGGCCCCCGCCACGGTGGGTGGCGAGGGCGCCGACGCTCAGAGGCCGAGCAGGTGGAGGCCGGTCGTCGCGCTATGGGCCATCGGATCGGCGTGTGCCGCTTGGGCATGGCCGCCGAGGTCGAGGGAGGCGAGGCCGAGATCGCCCATCAGGTCGTGCGAGACTCCGGCCTCGGCCGGAGCGCTCGTCGCCACCGGCACGATGGCGTGGAGCTGCCCGACGAGGGAATCGGCCGTTGCGCCGGTCGCGGGGAAAGCGATGTGATCCCCCGTCAGAAGGTTGGCACTGACGGCGCTCGGCTCGCCGGCCGGTGCGGTCAGCGCGCTCGCCTGAACGGTGTGGGAGGCGTCCGTGCCCGGCGACAGGACGGCGACGTCGGCGGCGGGCGTCGCCGTTGCGGGGCCGGCCGAGAGATCGACCAGCGGATGGCTTCCGGCCGCGTCGCCGGCCAAGCCCCCGAGCAGACCGCCGAGCGGCGCTCCCTCGCCGCCGAGACCGCTCGCGAGGCCGGTGACGCCGCCGAGAAGAGTGCCCGCCGCGCCCGTCACCGCACCGGTATCGGTCAGGATCGGCGACAGCGCGGAGACGCCCTGCCCCTGGACGAGCCCGCCCGGCAGGTCCGCGACGTCGCTGAGAAGGGTGCCGCTCTGCCCGAGATGGCCGAGCCCGATGGTCTCGCCGAGGCCGGTCAGACCATGGATGGCATCGTTCAGCGGCGCCACCTCATGCCCCACGGTTTCGAGGGTCGTGTGGAGATTGAGAATGCCGGAATTGGCGAGGGTGGCGACCGGCGCCAGGGGACCATCGCCTGTCAGAAGGCCGCCATTGCCCAGCGTCCCGGTCAAGGAGCCCACCAGCGTATCGGCGGCCCCGAAGGCATGGGCGAGATCCGTCAGCACCGGGCTCGCCGAAGCCAGCCCGCCGCCGCTCAGGACGGAGCCGGGCAGCGTGGACAGATCGGTCAGCAGCGTGCCCGCCTCGCCGAGATGGCCGAGCCCGACCGTCTCCCCAAGGCCCGTCACCGCATGGAGCGGCGCGTTGAGCACGGGGTTCTGATGCCCGGCCTCCTCCAGGGTGGCATGGGTCTGGAGCACCGCCTGATTGAGGATCGTCTCCACGGGAGCGAGAACGCTGCCGCTGCCGACGAGACCGTTACCGGCCACGGGCGCTGCCGCGACGGCATCCACCAATCCATTGGCACTCGCGGCGACGCTTCCTGCATCGGGGAGGATCGGAGCGAGGTTGCCGGTATCGGTCGGGTTCGCGGCGACGCCGCCGAGATCCGTCAGGAGGTTGCCGCCCTCACCCAGATGGCCGAGCCCGATCGTCTCGCCGAGGGCGGTCAGACCGTGAAGCGGGCCGTTCGCCGGCGCGACCTCATGGCCGACGGTCTCAAGCTGCGCATGCGTGTCGAGGACGATCTGGTTGGCCGGCGCCGAGAGGACATCCGGAAGCAGTGACGGATCGGAATGACCGGACGCGGCATCGGTTGCGCCTTCGGTGAGGGATGCAATCGGGCCGAGACTGCCAAGTTGCGCTGTCGAGAGAGCCGTCGAAGACAAGAATGCGCCCGGCCCGCCGAGCCATTCGAGGGAACGCGAAGACGAACCGAGAAGGGAAAGGGGAGATGTGGACATGAAAGCCTCCTGTTTCCCCGCCCAACATCCAGATTCAATTCTGGGTTGCAGAAACTTCGTCTCCGGTCCCTTCGCAAAGTAAACATTGGGTTATTGGTTCGCGCCTATTTGTCAGTAGATAAGATGATATCTTGCCCGAAATGCCGCGCTGCGAATGCGAAATCCGGTATGCTGCATACAAAATCGTATTAAATCTCCGATACGCCGCACCGACACGGTTTCCGGTCACGCCTCATTAACTCTGTCCTATCGCCCCGTGAACTCGCTCACAGGTTGTAAGTTGACCGGCATCGTGTTGTTTGCCGGTGACAAGCATGCCGCACTCGATCTTCATCAAGGAACGAAAAGGCGACGTCGGGCGTCCGCCGGAACTGATCGCATACGACATCGACAGCGTGGCGTTAGCCAATCGACTTGTCCGCTCAATCGCTAAATCGAACCGAATAAACGGCTTCGACCGTATGACGCACCAGCGTTGGTTCAAGTTGAAGGACTCGGTCTTTTACGTGTATAGATTGAAGACCGAATACAACTAAATTTCGTTCGTCAAACGGCCGGAAGTTTCACGGATTGGCTGGCGTCTTTGAATTGTTCTCCTAATCTTCAAGTCTGACGGCTTCCAGAGATGCCAATAGAGCAGGCTGTCGGCTCTTAATCCTAATTAATGACGGCTAACTAGATCGAGTATGGGCAGGTAAAACTTGTGGAGACAGGATAGCTCAGCATGTGAATGGCTCACATCTTTCTGATCAAATTTTATTTGCATAATGGCCTATGAGGTGAGGGATATTTTGTGAGCAATAATGATGGTCGTGGGGGTGCGTGAATACCATCGACTGCTCACGGCAGTATAAGTAGTATTTTAACGGTCCAATCTTACGAGACTGGGTAAGCGCTACGCCCGGATCCCGTCATGAGACCGCCTGTCCTCGTCTCAGAAGACGACCGCCTCGCAGCACTCGCCGAGTATGATCTCATCGACACGGCGCCGGCGCCTGCGTTCATGCAGATCGTCAGCCTTGCCAGGCACCTGTTCGATGTGCCGACCGCCTTCGTCTCCCTCGTCGATCGCAACCGCCAAGTGTTCCATGCCAAGGTCGGCCTCGACTTGTGCGAGACCGACCGAGAGGTTGCGTTCTGTTCCCATGCGATCGCGCACCACGACGCTCTGATCGTCCTCGACGCCACTCTCGACCCGCGCTTCCACGACAATCCTCTGGTCGTCGGACCACCCTTCATTCGCTTCTACGCCGGGATCCCGCTGCACTCGCCGTCCGGCCACGCCGTCGGCACTCTTTGTCTCGCCGATACGCGCCCGCGCGACAGCTTCAGCGCGGCGAACCAAGCGATCCTACGAAATTTGGCCGATCTCACCCTCGACCGGTTGGAACTGCGCCGGCTGGAGGTCGCCGAGCAGGCAAGCCGCATGCGCTTCGTCCAGATCGCATCCACCTCGCCGGATGGCATCGTCTGCTCCGACGCCCGGGGCGAAATCACGTTCTGGAACGACGCCGCGGAAAGGTTGTTCGGCCATAGCGCCGCTGAAGCGATGGGTCAGTCGATCGATCTCATCATTCCAGAGCGTATGCGCAGGGGCCACGATGGCGGCCTGTACCGGATCGCCACCGGGGGTGAACTTCAACTCCTCGGCAAGACCGTCGAGTTGCCCGCACGGCACCGTGACGGGACGGAGTTCCCGATCGAGCTGTCGCTGTCGCGCTGGGACGAGCGGGAACGTCCCGCCTTCGGCGCGATCATACGCGACATCCGCGAGCGGCGCGCGAACGAGGAGCGCCTGTTCCGCCTCGCCCATCTCGACCCCCTCACCGAATTGCCGAACCGCGCCGTGCTCCGCGAGCGGTTGGACGAGATCGTCGCCGCCGCACGGGTCGTGTCCGTGCTGTTGTTCGACCTCGACGGATTCAAGGACATCAACGACAGCCACGGGCACGCCATTGGCGACGCCGCCCTGAAGGCCATGGCTGCACGACTGCTGGCGTGCGTGCGCCCTGTCGATACCGTCTCCCGGCTGGGTGGTGACGAATTCGTCGTCATCATGCCCGATATCGGCGATCCGTTATGCGCGGCGACGGTCGCCGACGCGATCATCGCGGCGGTCGCGAAGCCGTACGAGCATGAGGGACATACGCTCCGGCTCGGCACCAGCGTCGGCATCGCCCTCGCGCCGGCACATGGCGAGAATGTCGATGACCTTCTCTCGTGCGCGGATCTGGCCTTGTACCAAGCCAAGAGTGAAGGCCGCCATTGCTACCGTCTGTTCACACCGCTGCTACGGGAGCAGGCCCACCGCACCCACACCCTGCGGGACGAGCTGGGCCGGGCCGTGGAGAATGGCGAGTTCGTGCTGTTCTACCAGCCGCAGGTGCAAATGCGGGATGGAGCGCTGACCGGGGCTGAGGCGCTGCTCCGCTGGCGGCATCCCGAGCGCGGCCTTCTCGCTCCTGCGGCGTTTCTCGATGTGCTGGACCGGAGTTGCTACGCCGCTCAAGTCGGCGATTGGGTCTTGCGCACCGCCTGTCGACAGGCCGTGGCGTGGCGCGCGGCGGGCGCGTCTCGCTTCCGGATCGGTGTGAACCTGTGCAGCGCCCAAGTCCAGCGCGGAGACTTGGCCCAGACGGTGAAGAACGTTCTGGCCAAGAGCGGATTACCGGCGGACGGCCTCGAATTGGAGATCACCGAGAACATCGTCCTGCGTCACGACGCCGAGATCGTCGCCGCCCTTCGCGACCTGCGCGAAGCGGGGGTCGGCATCGCCTTCGACGATTACGGCACTGGCTACGCCTCTCTCAGCCTGCTGAAGCGCTTCCCGCTGACCCGATTGAAGATCGACCGGTCATTCGTGACGGGGAAGCTCTCGTCGCATCAGGATATGACCATCGTGCGGGCGATCCTCCAGCTTGGCCATGGCTTCAAACTGGCGGTGATTGCCGAGGGGATCGAGACCGAAATGGAATTGGCTCGCCTCCGGGCGAAGGGCTGCCAGGAGGGACAGGGCTATCTATTCGGCAAGCCGATGCCGGCTGACGAATTTGCACAGCGGTTTGGGCTGGGAGCGAGGGACGAACGGCAGGCCGCATCGGCTGCCCGTTGACCGGCCATTGGCGGCACGTCGCAACAGAGCGCTAACCGTGCCGCCCATTCTTGGGATCGAGGCGTTTCGCATGACGGTTCACCCCGCTCGACACTGCTGGCCCCACGGATCGGATGGGGCGGCGGGGCAACTCCGATGACGAGCCGCTAGGGTGAACTGAATGAGAGATTTCGGCGAGGCGAGGCTGACGGACGAAGAGATCGATCGTCGGGCCCGGCAGCTCTTCGCAGAGGTGCGAGGGGAGCAGCCCGAGGCGAAGGCCGAGAGGGCGCTGGCGACGGCTGGCGCGGTCGCCGGAGAGGTTGTGCCGGGGCTACCGGACTGGTTGCAGGATGCTGCGACCACGGAATAACCGCCCGACAAATCGAGCGGCTTGCTCGCTACGACGGCACGCCCGGCGACGATAGGGCCGGACGTGCCGATCATAGATGCCTAGCGGCTCTGTCAGCAGCTGAGGCGACGTCCTTCACGGCGGCCATAAGTCTGGTAGTGGACCAGGCCGGATCTCATCTGTCCGCCCATGACAGCGCGGCGCACGTCGGGATTGCAGCGAAGATACTCGCGCTCATCGAAGGCGAAGTCGCCGCGCCCGCCCCGCGGGCCTCGCTCGTAGTCCCGGTCGTAGCCGCGACGCTCACGGGGATCGTAATCGCGATCACGGCCATCGTAATCGCGGCGGTCGTAGCCGTAGTCACGCCCGCCATAGGGCTGCGCCAAAGCTGGCGTCAGTCCGCCAAGAAGGGCCAAGCCCAACACGGTCGCAGAGATTACCTTCATAGTGCGTTCCTCCTCGGTGCGACCTGGGAACGCTCAAGGTGAGAAGCGGTTCGAATTTGAACTGCCGAGCTGTCCTGACCGAAGCTGACAAGAGGTGCGTGCGTCATCGTTCCGGCATACGGCGGATGGACTCGAGATTGTCGGGCGACAGATCCGCTTCGATGGTGCCACGGTGTTGCGCGACGGCCTTCACATCGCCGGCTGGACGCGGTTTCGCGGTCGCCGTCTTCTTCTGATCCGATCCCGGTTTCAAAGCGGCATCGCGGGCGGGCCACTCCTCGAACCGCATCGCCCGGACTGGCTTCTGATCGCCGCACCCTTCGCAGACCGACACGAGCCAGGATTGCCAAAGCCCGTCGGTCTTCTCCTCCATCGACTTGGCTTGCTCCCGGTGCGCGGATGCCAGTTCGACCGTGTTGAGATCCGACTGCTTCTGAGGCGGTGCGAGCGCGTGAAGCTCATCGAGCTTCACATCACGCTTCTCTTCCGCAACTTTCGGCGCTGACGGCGGAGATAGCGTTCCAGTCGTTGCTGGATCGGGCCGGCACCCCGTGCAAACCTTCGACGTGATTGCGTCGTCGACGACTTGGCGCGGAGTCGGTTTGTCGATTGCTTTTATTGAAGTTGGACTTGCATCGCGGCTCGGCGGCTTGGTCTGGCCAACCGAAGTCGTGTTAGGCACTTTTTCAGTCGATAAGGCATCACTTATGGTCGTTTTTGGCTGGTCCTGCGCCTGCGCCGTTGCTGCCAAAGCACAACAAATGCCCATTCCGGCAATCAGGCGACGACGTATTGTCATGGCGACCTCCATGACACGTCAATTCCAATTATGGTGAATGGTTCACTATAAACTATGTTGTATCGGGCGCCGGATGCCGGCGTTTCGCCTGGGGATCGCAGGCCCAAGTTGGAAGGCCGCGGCAGCCGTCATCAGAGGACGATTGTGTCTCCGTAGCGAGGCGGAGGGTGACACTGGAACGCAGCGAGAGGCTGCCGGGTTTGTCTGAGCCCACACCGCGAGTTGGCAGGTGGGGCCCGGAGTAAGCCATTGTTCAACGTACCGACACTCACGGCCGGCGTGTTCGCAGCCGGCATGTTCCTCGCGCCGATCCAGGCATCCGCGGCTCAGATCGGCGTCGGCGCTGTCCCTGAGACGGCGACTGCGGTTCACGAAGTGCAGTACGGGTATGGCGGCCCCCGCTTCGGGTACGGCCACCGGGGCTACGGCCGTCCGCACTTCCGTGGCCGGGGCTACGGTTATGGCCGTGGCTATGGACACCGCTACGGTTACGGCCGCGGCTATGGGCGGGGCTACGGGTATGGGCGTCCCGGGATCTTCTAGGCGCTTCTCGCGATAGCTTATTGCAAAGAGCCCGCCCGGATCTCACCGTGCGGGCTTTTTCTTGCCAGATGCGGCGCGCTGTAAAGTACGGCTAGGGGCAAGATCTCGGGAAAGATTGGTCGGAGTGGCAGGATTTGAACCTGCGACCCCCACGTCCCGAACGTGGTGCGCTACCAGACTGCGCTACACTCCGAAGGCCGGCGGGCGGTGAAGCGCGACCGGCGAGGCGGCTTATAGCTGTGGCCTCCCCAGGCCGCAAGCGCCTCCGCCATCATTTCGCATCGAACTTGTCCGCGAAGGTCGCGGGAAGGTCCCTCTGGCGGACCGAGACCCCCGCCGCCGTCACCGCGACGGTGGCGCAGGCGCCGGTGCCGGGATCGAGCGTGGCGAGGGTCCAGGGGCCAGTCCCCCCGGCGATCCGCAGTAGCCGTGCCGGGTCTGGGGGGACGGTGACGGAGAAGCCCGCCAGCGGCTGGGACAGGCCCGCGCCCAGGGCCTTCACCACCGCCTCCTTGCGCGTCCACAGGCCGAAGAAGGCACGTTCGCGCTGGCTCGGCGGAAGGGCTTCGAGCGCCGTCGTCTCGTCGTGGGCGAAATGGCTGCGGGCGATGCGCAGGGCATCCGGCAGGGGCCGGCGGATCTCGACATCGACGCCGATCCTCGCACCCCGGACCAGACCGATCAGCGCGATGTCGCCCGAATGCGAGAGGTTGACGTCGAGGTCCGTCCCGGCCGGCTCCGCAAGGAGGGGGCGGCCGGTGGGTTCGGTGGCAAAGCGCAGGCATTCCGGCGGCAGGCCGCATTCCCGGCCGATCACCACGCGCAGGGCGGCGTGGCTGGCGATGTAGCGGTCCCGGTCGGCCTCGCGCAGAAAGCGATCCGCGCGGGCCGTCTCCTCCGCGCTCAGCAGCGCGGCGCAGCGGGCGATCCGGGCCGGATCGAGGGCCAGCGCGGCGATGACGACGTTGGCGATCACCGCATCCGCCCCTCTCCTCACGCGCCATGATGCGCTAGAAGCCCGGCATGGCCGCCGCGCAGACCCAATCCGCCTCCATGACCGCCGAAGAGGCCCGTGCGGAGCACGCCGACCTCTCGGAGCGCATCGCCGAGGCCGACCGCCTCTATCACCAGGAGGATGCGCCGGAAATCTCGGACGCGGATTACGACCGGCTGCGCCGCCGGCTGGAAACCATCGAGGCCGCCTTCCCCGAACTCGCGGGAACGGGCGCGGCCAGCGTCGCGGTCGGGGCCAAGCCCTCCGAAAAATTCGCCAAGGTGAGGCACGCGGTGCCGATGCTCTCCCTTGGCAATGCCTTCGCCGACGAGGAGGTCGCGGAGTTCGTCGCCCGCGTGCGTCGCTTCCTGAACTGGCCCGAGGACAAGCCCCTAGCCTTCACCGCCGAGCCGAAAATCGACGGCCTTTCTCTCTCCCTCCGCTACGAGAAGGGCACCCTCGTCACGGCGGCGACGCGGGGCGACGGCGAGGTCGGCGAGAACGTCACCGCCAACGCGCTCACCGTGAACGACATCCCCCGGAAACTGAAGGGCAGCGGGTGGCCGGAGGTCTGCGAGGTGCGCGGCGAGGTCTACCTGTCGCACGCGGATTTCGCCGCCATCAACGCCCGCCAGGAGGCGGCCGGCAAGCCCCTCTTCGCCAACCCGCGCAACGCGGCGGCGGGGTCGCTGCGCCAGCTCGATCCGGCGGTCACCGCCTCGCGGCCCCTGCGCTTCTTCGCCTATGCCTGGGGCGATGTCTCCGAATCTCTGGCCGACACGCAGAGCGGTGTGCTGGAACGATTCACGGCCTGGGGTCTGCCGGTGAACCCGCGCACCCGGACCTTCACCGACACGGAGGGCATGCTCGCCCATTACCGGGGCATTGCGGCCGAGCGCGCCGACCTCGGCTACGACATCGACGGCGTCGTCTACAAGGTGGACGACATCGCCCTGCAGAAGCGCCTCGGCTTCGTCTCGCGCTCGCCGCGCTGGGCGCTGGCCCACAAGTTCGCCGCCGAGGAGGCGACGACCGTACTGGAGGATATCGTCATCAATGTCGGTCGCACCGGCTCCCTCAACCCGCTGGCGAAGCTGCGGCCGGTGACGGTGGGCGGTGTGGTGGTGTCGAACGCCACGCTCCACAACGAGGGCTACGTGAAGGGCGTCGGGGCCGATGGCGAGCCGATCCGCGAGGGCCGCGACATCCGCGTCGGCGACACGGTGACGGTGGTCCGCGCGGGCGACGTCATCCCGAAGGTGATGGACGTCGATCTCACCAAGCGCCCGGCCGACTCGCAGCCCTTCACCTTCCCCGACCATTGCCCCGCCTGCGACAGCCGGGCGGTGCGGGCGGTGAACCCGCGCACGGGCAAGCTCGACGCGGTGCGCCGCTGCACCGGCGGGTTGATCTGCCCCGCGCAGGGCGTCGAGCGGTTGAAGCACTTCGTCTCGCGCAACGGCTTCGACATCGAGGGCTTCGGCGAGACCTATATCGAGGTGCTGTTCGAGGCGGGGCTCGTGCACCAGCCGGCCGACCTGTTCCGGCTGGATTTCGACAAGCTGAAGGCGGCCGTGGAGGCGCGGCGCGAGGCGCTGTCGGCCGAGCGGCGGGCCGGGGCCGAGCCGGCGAAGAAGGCGGCCAAGAAGAAGGGCGACGACGAGGACAAGGCGATCAAGAACCTGCTCGCCGGGGTCGAGGCGCGCCGGTCGCTGCCCCTGAACCGCTTCGTCTTCGCCCTCGGCATCCCGCAGATCGGCGAGGCCACCGCGAAGGCGCTCGCCAAGCGCTTCGAGGATATGGACGCGCTGATCGCGGGGATCGAGGCTGCGGCCGAGGCGCAGGGCGGGCCGGACTGGATCGAATTCACCTCGGTGCCGCGCATCGGCCCCACCACCCGCGACCGGCTGATGGAGGCGGGGCTTCCCGCCGAGGGGGCCGAGCTGGCGCCCGGTGAGCGGGTGCGGCTGACATCGAGCCAGCGCGAAAGCCTCATCGCCCATTACGGCGACCTCGACGCGGCCCGCGCAGCGCTCGAACGGGCGGCGGGCCAGCGGCCGGGGGATGCCTATCGCGCCTTCGCCGACGATGGCGAGGTCGGCCCCGTGGCGACCGACGCGCTGATCCAGTTCTTCGCCGAGCCGCACAACGCCTCAGCGGTACGGGAGCTTCTGAAGGAGGTTCGCACCGAGCCGATGGAGCGCGCCGGTACGGCGAGCGCCTTCGCGGGCAAGACTGTGGTGTTCACCGGCAGCCTGGAACAGATGACCCGCAACGAAGCCAAGGCCATCGCCGAGCGGCTCGGGGCCAAGGTGTCGGGGTCGGTCTCGGCCAAGACGGATCTGGTCGTGGCCGGGCCCGGCGCGGGGTCAAAGCTGAAGGATGCCGAGAAGCACAAGGTGAAGGTCGTCAGCGAGGCCGATTGGCTGGCGATGGTGGCGCAGGCGTAAGGCGGGGCCTGGCGGCATGATCACCCTCGCCCTCGATTTCGAGACGGCCAACGAGCGGCGCGACAGCGCCTGCGCGGTCGGGCTCGCCTGGATCGACGGCGGCCGGATCGTCCGCCGGGAGAGCCACCTCATCCGGCCGCCGGAGATGCGCTTCTCCCCCGGCAACATCCGCGTCCACGGCATCCTGCCCGCCGACGTGGCGAACCGGCCGGGCTTCGCGGACGTGATGGCGCCGTTCCTGCCGGACCTCACGGGCGGGGTCATCCTCGCCCACAACGCCACCTTCGACATCGGGGTGCTGCGCGCCGGGCTCGGACGGGCGGGCCTGCCCGTGCCAGATCTCGCCTATCTCTGCACGGTGCAGGTGGCGCGGCGGGTGTTCCCGGCGCCGGAGGGCTGCGGCCTCGGCAAGGTCGCGCGGCGGCTCGGCATCACTTTCGAACACCACGATGCCGGCGAGGATGCCTATGCCTGCGCCCGAATCGCGCTCGCCGCCATGGAGGAGACCTCGGCCGGGGACGTGCACGGCCTCGCCGCCGCCATCGGCGTGCCGGTGACGGCGGTGCCGGGAGAATCGGCGCGCTTCGTGCCGGGCCGGGGGCCGATCAGCGGTCGGGCGATGCCGGCCGTACCGCCGCCGGCCTCGGCCTCCCTGAGTTTCCTCGTGCGCGGCTCCACGGGGAACCGCTACACCGTCACCCTGGAGGAGCGCCGCAGCGGCGCCGTCCTGCGCTGCACCTGCACGGCCGGGCGCTTCGGCCAGCGGTGCCGGCATGTGAAGGCGCTGCAGGCCGGCGACATCACCGACCTGCTGTCCGACAACCACGCCGACCTCGCCACGCTCGCGTCGCGGCTGGCCGGCGCGGCGTGAGGCGTCAGGCCGCCTTCCTGGCTTCGCCGTAGAAGGTGCCGTCCCGCTCGGCCATGGCGGCGAGGCTGTCGGGCACGGCGAAGCGCGGGCCGTGGCGCGATTCCAGATCCCTCGCCAGGGCGACGAAGGCCGGCACGCCCATGAAGTCGATGTAGGAGAGCACGCCGCCCGTGAACGGCGCGAAGCCGAATCCGAGGATCGAGCCGACATCGGCCTCGCGCGGGTCGGTCACGACGCCCTCCCCCACCGTGCGGGCGGCTTCCAGCGCCTGGACCACCAGCAGGCG
>Ga0182229_1000117_pt1 | contig 20437 bp, 19 predicted proteins | sample G6R1MG_32_FD_129663 | JGI IMG/M metagenome (GOLD analysis project Ga0182229, IMG submission 129663) | Miscanthus phyllosphere microbial communities from Michigan, USA - G6R4_MAIN_07NOV2016_LD1 MG | ecosystem: Host-associated > Plants > Phyllosphere > Phylloplane/Leaf | place: USA: Michigan...
CCGAGCGCGAGGGCGATGGCGAGGACGGCGAACCCGCGACGGGCATTCGAGGCCGAGATCATCTTACGCTCCGCACGCACTCGGACGACGGCGGCCCGGATCGAGCGGACCGCGCTTCTCCGTCCCGTCGTGGCGGTGATAGACCGTTAAGCCTAATCCGGGGTTAAGGGCGCGGCGGGCGCCCGGCCGACACAGCGTGCGAGGGTCCATGAGTCATTCCGCAGCGGCGCAGACCAGCTCCATCGCCGAGCTTCTGCCGGCCGACACGCCCGCCATCGGCGTGACCTGCCTGCGCGCGAGCGGCTGGGAGGACGGCCTGACCGCGACCGAGCGGGCCTTCGCCTGGGCGACAGGCTTCACCGCCAAGGCCGGCAGCCTCGTCTACCTGCCGGCGGCGGACGGGAGCCTGTCGCGGGTGCTGTTCGGCCTCGGCGACCCGGACGCACCGGGCGCGGACCCGCTGATCGCCGGGCGCCTGCCCACGATGCTCCCGGTGGGCGCCTATCACCTCGACGACGCGCCGGACCCCACCACCGCGACCCTGGCGTGGCTCCTCGGCAGCTACCGCTTCGACCGGTACCGCAAGGGCGACGGGGCGAAGGCCGGCCTCGTGACGCCGGACGGCGTCGACGGGGCGGAGGTGACGCGCATCGCCAGGGCGGTGGCCCTGGGCCGCGACCTCGTGAACACCCCGGCCAACGATCTCGGCCCGGCCGAGATCGAGGCCGCCGCCCGCGCCCTCGCGGAGCGCCACGGCGCGGCGATCCGCGTGGTGCAAGGCGACGAGCTGGCGCGGGAATTCCCGCTGATCCAGGCCGTGGGCGAGGCGGCGACGCGCCCTCCCCGCCTCATCGACCTGACCTGGGGGAAGGAGGATGCGCCGCGCGTGACGCTGGTCGGCAAGGGCGTGGCCTTCGACACGGGCGGGCTCGACATCAAGCCCTCCGCGGCCATGCTCCTGATGAAGAAGGACATGGGCGGCTCCGCCGTCGCCCTGGCGACGGCCGACATGGTGATGGGCGCGGGGCTGAACCTGCGCCTGCGCCTGCTGATCCCGGCGGTGGAGAACGCGGTGGCGGGCAACGCCTTCCGCCCCGGCGACGTGCTGCGTAGCCGCGCCGGCCTCACGGTGGAGATCGGCAACACCGACGCCGAGGGCCGCCTGATCCTCGCCGACGCCCTGGCGCTGGCGGATGCGGAGGCGCCCGACCTGATCCTCGACTTCTCGACCCTGACCGGCGCGGCCCGCGTCGCCCTGGGGCCCGACCTGCCGGCCTTCTTCACCGAGGACGAGGCCCTGGCGCAGGAGGTGGCGCAGGCCGGCGCGCGGGCGATCGACCCGATCTGGCGGATGCCCCTGCACCAGCCCTACGCGTCGATGCTCGATTCGAGGGTGGCCGACCTGAACAACGTCTCGAACGGCCCCTTCGCCGGGGCGATCACGGCGGCCCTGTTCCTGCGCCGCTTCGCCCCCAAGACGAAGCGGCACGGCCATTTCGACCTCTACGGCTGGAACTCCTCCTCGAAGCCCGCCCGCCCCGAAGGCGGCGAGGTGCAGACCGCACGGCTGGCCTACGCACTGCTGAAGGGGCTTTATGGGGGGTGAGGAACGCCAAACCTGGGGGCCGTTCCGAGGCATAATTTCTCAAACGAGCAGGTTTTGATAGCGATCGGCCATGCCGGTCGTCTATCGATACGATGGGTTGCGCGTGGTCATCTATCCGAACGACCACCGCCCCGCCCATGTCCACGTGAAGGGGTCGGAGGGTGAAGCGGTCTTCATCCTGCACTGCCCCAATGGACCGCCGAGCCTGCGCGAAAGTTTCGGCCTCAACCGGCGCGACCTCGGCTTGATCATTGACGAGGTGGCGCGGGTGCTCGCAATCTTATGCGCGGAATGGAGTGCCATTCATGGCCGTCACTGAGCAGGACGTCCGACAGGCCGAGGAGCGGATGGCCGCGCTGCGGCGGAACGGTTTCGCCCTGTCGGCGCGCTACGACAGCGAGGCCGACAGCATCGTCATTGAACTGAGCACGGGCGTTCAGGTCGCCTTTCCTCCGCGGCTCGCCGAGGGGCTGGCGGAGGCGGGACCCGGCGACCTCGCGGTCATCGAGATCAGCCCGTCCGGTCTCGGTCTGCACTGGCCCACGCTCGATGCCGACCTCTACGTGCCCGCCGTCCTTCAGGGCATCCTGGGCTCGGACGGCTGGATGGCGGCACAACGCGGAGCCGCAGGAGGCCGCCCCCGCTCGGCCATGAAGGCTGCGCCCGCGCGGGTGGACGGCCGTAAGGGCGGGCGACCGCCCAAGGCCGTCGCCAACTAACTTCCCAAAGGCAACCCGGTCTCGATGAGCCGCGCCCAGAGGGCAGCTCCGTAGGGGGCGGCTTCGTCGTTGAAGTCGTAGAGCGGGTGGTGCAGCGAGGCGCTGTCGCCGTTGCCGATGAACATGTAGGCGCCGGGCCGGCGGCCGAGCATGTAGGAGAAGTCCTCGGCCGTCATCATCGGCGCCACCGCGCGGTCGACCCGCTCCGGCCCGACCAGCGATTCCGCGACGCCGGCCATGAAACCGGTCTCGGCGGGGTGGTTCTCCGTGACGGGATAGCTCGCCCCGTATTCCACCCGGCCCGTCGCGCCGAACCCCGCCGCGATGTCGCGCACCAGCGTCTCCAGCCGGGTCTTCACCGAGGCGCGCACCGCCTGCGAGAGGGTGCGCATCGTGCCGCGCATGGTCACGCTCTGCGGCAGCACGTTGAACGCCTCGCCGGCATCCAGCGCGCAGACCGAGACCACGGCCGATTGCAGCGGGTCGAGATTGCGCGAGACGATCGTCTGCAGGGCGATGATGACGTGGCTCGCCACCAGCACGCTGTCGATGGCGTTGTGCGGCAGGGCGGCGTGGCCGCCGCGCCCCTCGATGGTGACGATGAACCGGTCGGTGGAGGCCATGATCGGGCCGGGCCGCACGGCGAAGGTCCCGACGGCCATGCCGGGGATGTTGTGCATCCCGTAGACCGATTCGATGCCGAACCGCTCCATCAGCCCGTCCTCGACCATCGCCTCGCCGCCGCCCCCGCCCTCCTCGGCGGGCTGGAAGATCAGCACGGCGCTGCCGTCGAACTCGCGCGTGGCGGCGAGGTAATGCGCGGCCCCGAGCAGCATCGCCATGTGCCCGTCATGGCCGCAGGCGTGCATCTTGCCGGGCACGGTGGAGCGGTAGGGAAGGTCGCGGACTTCCTGGATCGGCAGGGCGTCCATGTCGGCACGCAGGCCGATGGCGCGGTTCGAGCCACGGCCCCGGCCCCGGACCACCCCGACCACTCCGGTGCGGCCGATGCCCGTGGCGACCTCGTCGCAACCGAACTCGCGCAGGCGTGCCGCGACGAAATCCGCCGTGCGCTCCACGTCGTAGAGCAGTTCGGGATGGGCGTGCAGCGTGCGCCGCCACGCCGTCATCGGGGCGGACAGGGCTTGGATCGGTGCGGGGACGGGCATGCCGGCCTGGAGGGGTTGAAGAGGCGTCCGTGAAGCCGGAGCAAGCCGGAGGCCAGATGCCGCGTCAACCCGCGAGCGGCCGCCGCGGAGGCTTCGTCCCCCGCGCAGGCGGAGGCGTGCCGGCGGCCAAATCGTCGAGGATCGGGCAATCCGGCCGCTCGTCGCCGCAGCAATCGGCCGAGAGCCGTTCCAGGCTGCGCGCCATCCCCTCCAGGGCGGCGATCCGGCGGCGCAGCTCCGCGATCCGCGCCTGCGCGATGGCCTTCACCGCCGCGCTCGGGCGCTCACGGTCGCTCCACAGGGCCAGCAGTTCGGCGATGGACTCCACGTCGAAGCCGAGATCGCGGGCGTGACGCACGAAGTGCAAGGTGCGGATCTCGGCCTCGCCGTAATGGCGGTAGCCGGCCGCCGTGCGCGCGGCCGGCGGCAGCAGCCCCCGCGCCTCGTACCAGCGGATCATCTTGGCCGAGACGCCGGTGAGCCGGGCCGCCTCGCCGACGGTGACGGTGTGCTCGCTCATGCCGACCTCGGCGCGGCGCGGCGCAGCCGGAGGGCGTTGCCGAGGACGAACAGGCTCGACAGAGCCATCGCCCCCGCCGCCAGGATCGGCGAGAGGGACGGCCCGCCGAGGGGCACGAGCAGCCCCGCCGCGAGGGGGATCAGCGCCGCATTGTAGGCGAAGGCCCAGAACAGGTTCTGCCGGATGTTGGCCATCACCGCCCGCGACAGGTCGAAGGCGGCGCCCAACGCCTCCGGCGCGCCGGACATCAGCACCACGTCGGCGCTCTCGACCGCGATGTCCGTGCCCGTGCCGATGGCGAGGCCGACATCCGCCTCGGCGAGGGCGGGGGCGTCGTTCACGCCATCGCCCACGAAGGCGACCGGCCCATGGGCCTGCCGGAAGCGGCGAACGGCCTCGGCCTTGCCGCCGGGCAGAACGCCCGCCGCCACCTCCGCGATGCCGAGGCTCTCCGCGACCCCGGCGGCGGCGCCGGGATCGTCGCCCGTCACCATCGCCACGATGATGCCGCGCCCGCGCAGGGCGGCGACCATCTCCCGCGCGCCCTCCTTCACCGGATCGGTGACGGCGAGGACCGCCGCGTGGCGCCCGTCGAGGACGAGGTGGACCGGGCTCATGCCCGAACCCGCCCAGTCCCCGGCCCGCGCCATCAGTCCGGCATCACGGGCGACGCCGAGGCGGTCGAGATAGCGCGGAGCGCCGACGGCCACCGCGCGACCCTCCACATGGCCGGCGACGCCGAACCCCTCGACGGCTTCGAAGCCTTCCGCCTCCGGCAGGTCGAGCCCGCGCCCCCGCGCCGCCGCGATGATCGCCCCGGCGAGGGGGTGTTCGGAGCGGCCTTCGAGCCCGGCTGCGAGGCGCAGGGCCTCGTCCGGGACGAGGCCGGGGATCGTCTCGCAGCCGGCGAGCGTCGGGCGCCCTTCGGTGAGGGTGCCGGTCTTGTCGAGGGCCACGACCTTCACCCCCTCCAGGGCCTGAAGGGCGGCGCCGTCGCGGAACAGCACCCCGCGTTCCGCCGCCCGGCCGGTGCCGACCATGATGGCGGTGGGGGTGGCGAGCCCCATGGCGCAGGGGCAGGCGATGATCAGCACCGCCACGGCGTGGACGAGGGCCGGCCCCAGCGCGGGCGCCGGGGCGAACACGATCCAGGCGAGGAAGGTGAGGACCGCGAGGCCGATCACCGCCGGCACGAACCGGCCGGTCACGCGGTCGACCAGGGCCTGGATCGGCAGCTTGCCGCCCTGCGCGCGCTCGACCATGGCGGCGATCTGCGCGAGGACGGTCGCGGCCCCCACCGCGCCGACGCGCAGGTCGAGGCTGCCGCCGCCGTTGAGCGTCCCGCCCACGACCTCGGCACCCGGTGCCTTGCGAACGGGGACGGGCTCGCCCGTCACCATGCTCTCATCGACGCGGCTGTCGCCCGCCACCACCGTCCCGTCGGCGGCGATGCGTTCGCCGGGGCGCACCCGCACCACGTCGCCGACCTTCAGGGACGCGAGGGGCACCTCACGCTCAGTTCCGTCGCGGACCACCCGCGCCGTCTTGGGCGAGAGGTCCATGAGCCGGGCAATGGCCTGCCCAGTGCGTCCGCGCGCCCGCGCTTCGAGGGTCCGCCCGAGCAGGATCAGGGTGACGATGACGGCGCTCGCCTCGAAATAGAGATGCGCCGCCCCCTCCGGCATCGCCTGGGGGGCGAGCGCCGAGACGAGGGAGTAGAGGTAGGCCGCCCCCGCCCCGAGGGCGACGAGGGCATTCATGTCGGGGTGGCCGCGCAGGAGGCCGGAAATGCCGGTGGTGAGGAATCGCCGCCCCGGCCAGGCCAGGACGAGGGTCGCCAGCAGGGCCTGGAGCAGGGGCAAGGCCGGCATCCCGTGGCCGACGACGTGCCCGCCCATGTCGAGGACGACGATGGGCGCCGAGAGCAGGGCGGCGACGATCGTATCCCGCCGCAGCGCCCGCGCCTCGGCCTCGCGCCGCTCGGCCTGATCGACCTTGGCGGCCTCGTCCGGCATGAGGGCGGTGTAGCCCGCCGCCTTCACCGCCGCCGCGAGGTCGGCGGGGGCGACGACGCCCTCCCCGTGCCGCACCAGCGCCTGCCCGGTGGCGAGGTTGACGCTCGCCCCGGTGACGCCGGGCACGGCGGCGAGCGCCCGCTCGACCTTGCCGACGCAGGAGGCGCAATGCATCCCCTCGATCGGCAGCGATGTCTCGGCGACGGCCACGGGGTAGCCGGCCTTCTGAAGGGCGGCAGCGACCTCGGCGGGGGCATGCCCGCCGGACAGCGCGAGGCTCGCCCGCTTGGTGGCGAGGTTCACCGAGACGTCGCTGGCGCCGGGAAGCCCGGCCAGCACCCGCTCGACCCGCGAGACGCAGCCGGCGCAGGACATGCCCTCGACGGGCAGGTCCAGGCGGGTCTGTCCGGGCACGGAGGAAGAAGAGACGGTATCCATGCCCCCTCAGATGGACCTTCCCATCGTGGGAAGGTCAAGGGGCGGCCCCCCACTGGCTTGACCGCAGCCCATCGACCTCCCGAACTGAAGCCGGCCGATTCGGCGCGAGGGACCCGCGATGCAGCCGCTGACGATCTATGGGAATGCGGGCTCCGGGAACTGCCTGAAGGTGAAATGGGTCGCCGCCCATCTCGGCCACCCCTTCACCTGGGAGGAGGTGGACGTGCCGGCCGGCGGCACGCGCACCCCCGCCATGCTCGCCCTCAACCCGGCCGGGCGGGTGCCCTTCGTGGTGCTGCCGGGCGGCGAGGTCCTCTCCGAATCCAATGCGATCATCGCCTATCTCGCGGAGGGCTCGGCGCTGATCCCGCAGGCGGCGCTCGCGCGGGCGCGAATGCTGCAATGGATGTTCTGGGAGCAGTACAGCCACGAGCCTTACATCGCCGTGCGGCGCTACCAGCTCCATTACCTCCGCCGCGATCCGGCGGAGCTCGATCCGAAGCTGAAGGAGCGGGGCGAGGATGCCCTGCGCCTGATCGAGACGAGCCTCGGCGGCGGGCCGTATCTCGCGGGCGAGGCGCTGAGCCTCGCGGACGTGGCCGTTGTCGCCTACACGCGCATGGCGCATGAGGGCGGATTCGACCTCGCCCCCTTCCCCCGCATCCGCGCCTGGATCGGCCGCGTCGAGGACGGGCTCGGGATCGGGCCGTATCAGGGCTGATCCGCCCCGGGCAGGAACTCGGGCAGGCTCACGCGGGCGATCGTGCCCTTCCCGATCTCGCTCTCGATGCTGAGCCGGCCTCGGTGGCGCCGCAGGGTGTGCTTCACGATGGCGAGGCCGAGGCCCGTGCCGCCGCGCGCCCGGCTCGACGCGGCGTCCACCCGGTAGAACCGCTCGGTCAGCCGGGGGATGTGCTCGGGGGGGATGCCGGGGCCGTCGTCGGAGACGGTGAGCACGATGCGCGGCCCGTGCCGGGGATTCTGTTCGCGCGCGAGGCCGACCGCGATGGCGCCGCCGCCATATTTCACGGCGTTCTCGATGAGGTTCTCGATGACGCGGGTGAGTTCGTCGGCATCGCCCTGCACCGGATAGGGGCCGTCCCCATCGGTGAGCATGACGCTGGCCCCGCGCGCGGCGGCGAGCGGTGCCTGCGCATCGACCATCTGCCGGGCGAGGCCCCCGAGATCGACCGTGCCCGTCGGGGCGACATGCTCGCGCAACTCGATCCGCGAAAGCGACAGCAGGTCGTCGATCAGCCGCCGCATCCGCTGCGCCTGGACGCGCATGATCTCCAGGAAACGCTCCCGCGCCGCCACGTCCTCGCGGGCGGGGCCCTGCAGGGTTTCGATGAAGCCGAGCAGCGAGGAGAGCGGCGTGCGCAATTCGTGGCTGGCGTTGGCCACGAAATCCACCCGCATCGATTCGAGCCGATGGGCCGAAGTGAGGTCGCGCAGGAACAGCATCGCGCCGGGGCCGGAGCCGTCCGGCATCTGCAGGGCGCCGATCTGGATCTCGAAGGTCTGCTCCAGGGGCACCCGGGTCCGGTAGGTCACGCGCTGCGGCGGGCCGCCGCTCAGCACCGCTTCGACCGCGTCGGTGATCTCGGGGTTGCGGAGGGCGAAGGCGAGCGGGTGCGACAGGTGCAGGGCCGGCAGCATCGCCCGCGCGGCGGGGTTGGCCTCCAGCACGCGGGTGCGCCGGTCCACGAGGATCACCGGGTCGGGAATGTGGGCGAGCAGTGCCTCGGCCACCGCGTGGCGCGGGATGCCCGCGACGGGCCGGGTCGGGGGCTGCGCCCGCCGCCGGCCCGCGATCAACCCGCCGAGGACGATGGCGGCGAGGGTGCCGAGCACCATGACGATGCCGATGTCCCGCTCCCAGGCGAGGAGCAGGAGGATCGATCCGCCCGCGATCGTCGCGCCACTCCAGGCCGCTGGCCTCCGGGGATCGTCGATCACGGGTCGGTCTCCCGGTCAGCCTTCGCGCTGATCCGGCCAGGGCTTGCCGGAGGGGCCGGCTGTGCCCTCGGGCGGGACGGACGAGCGTTCCTCCCGGTCGCGGGCGCCGCCGGCGCGCTTCACGATCTCGTACAGGCCGAGCATCGCCAGGGCGACCACGAAGGGCACGACGTAGTAGCAGCCCCGGAACAGCAGCAGCGAGGTCAGCACCTCGTTGCGCGGCAGGCTCGACAGGGCGAGGAGGATCGTGGCCTCGAACACGCCGATCCCGCCCGGCGCGTTGGAGGCGATGCCGAGCATCGCGGCCAGCACGTAGATGGCGAGGAAGGTGGTGAAGGCGATGCCCGTCTGCTGCGGCAGGAGCACGTAGAGCACCGCCGCCGCCGCGCAGACATCGCCGATGCCGACGATCATCTGGCCGATGGAGACGGAGGCGCCGGGCAGTTCGAGCCGCCACTGCTTGACCGTGACGCTGCGGCGCTTGGCCGAGACCCAGGCGAGGTAGCCGAGGACGGCGAGCAGCGCCGCGAAGCCAACGCCCTGGTTCAGCCGGATGGAGGTGAAGGCGAGCCCGGCGAGCTGCCCCGCCTCGATGATGAGGGACAGGCCCAGCACCACGCCCATGCCGAGCCAGAAGGTGAAGCCGGCGATCACCGTGAGCGCGGCGATCTTCGAGGTGGAGAGCCCCTGGCGGGCGTAGATCCAGTAGCGGATCGTCCCCGCCGTCAGCAGGGGGAAGCCGAGGGTGAAGCTCACCGCGTAGCTCGTGAACGAGGCGAGCGCGGTGATGCGGTAGGGCACCTTGATCCGCAATTGCCGCAGCGCCAGCGCGTCGTAGCCGGTGAGAAAGATGTAGCTGACGCCGACGAACAGGAAGGCGAGTCCGAGTTGCCGCGCGGACGCATTGTGCAGGGCGTCGGTCACTTCCGCCCAGGACACGCTCTGCACGAGCTTCCACAGCACGAAGAGGGAGACGGCTACCAGGACGATGCTGGCGACGGTGCCGATCCATGCGAAGCGGCTGCCGCTCATGCGTATCTTGCCCGCGTCGCCGCGCTTGGCGTCCTCGACCGGTTCGGCCGAGGCGACATCATCCCGATGCTGCCCCTGAAAATTCATGCCGATCGGCGTCCGTCCCCTCGCTCGCGCGGGCCGGACGGGTTCGAAGCCCCATGCCGGATCATCCCGGACCGCGGCCCGTCGCCCGCCATGTAAGCCGAACAGGCGGTGATGGCCAGCGAGGCCGTATGCAATCTCCGCAAACAACAGGCGATGGCGGGAGCGGTTCGGCGCGGCCCCTTGCGAACTTGTAGCCCAAAAGCTACATCGCGGCATGACGACGACGATCCGGCAGACGCGCGTGTTCTCCGCTTGGCTGGCGGACCTTCGCGACGTCCAGGCCAAGGCGCGCATCAACGCGCGGATCCGGCGGCTCTCTCTGGGCAATCCCGGCCAGCACCGCGTTCTGCAGGGCGGCGTCGCCGAACTGAAGATCGATTACGGCCCGGGATATCGCGTTTATTACACGCAGCGCGGCGAGGAACTGGTGATCCTGCTTTGCGGTGGAGACAAGCGGACGCAAACTCACGACATCGAGCGGGCGATAAGCATGGCCGGGGAGGTCTGACGATGGCACTCGACACCACTGTCTGGGACGTGGCGGAACACCTTCAGGACGAAGCCGCAATCGCCGCCTATATCGAAGCCGTGCTCGAAGACGGCGATCCGGCTCTCGTCGCCGCCGCCATCGGCGACGTCGCACGGGCGCGCGGCATGGCGCAGATCGCCCAGGAAACGGGTCGCTCGCGGGAAAGCCTGTATCGGGCCCTGTCCGAGAAGGGCAATCCACAGCTCGATACGCTGATCGGCGTCCTGAAGGCGCTGGGATTGCGGCTGAGCGTCAAGCCGGCGAGCGCCTGAGTTCCCTCCGCACCGCGGCCGCCGCATCGGCGAGGGGGAAGGGCTTCGGCAGCGTCCCCGTGAGGCGGTAGCGCTCGGTGCCCGCTTCCCGCGCGAGGCGTTCGGCCAGGCCGTCCCGCCCGCCGAACTGGAAGCCGATCTGGCTGGCGTAGGCGGCGCAGGACGCGAGCTTTCGCGCCTGCGCCTCCGCGTCGAATGCGACAGCCTGCGCCGGCAGGTCTGCGAAGAGCGGCGCCAGGGGCTCCTTCGGGGTCGCCTCGCGCACCGTGTAGGGGAAGTCGCGCCACCACAGGATCGGCGCGGCGGGGGCGACGCTCCGAAGGGCGCGCACCACCTGGACATGATCGACATGCCCGCCCACCGCCTGCGGCGCCAGGAGGAGATCGGGTGCCTCGGTGGCGATGAGGTCGGCCAGCGCCGGGGCGATGGCCCGGTCGATCGCGTCGTCCGCGCGCAGGTCCGCGAACAGCTCCGGCGCGGAGGCATAGCCCCGGTGCGGCGCCTCGCGGAAGGGCAGGTGGCGGGGTGCGGCGAGGCCCAGGGCCGCGGCCGCCGCATCGTCCTCATCCCGGCGCAGGGCCATGTAGTCGATGTCGGGGGCCAAGCCCTTGTCGAGTTGGCAGGCCAGGGCGAAGCCCTGCGGCGCGGGCACGCTCTGCGTGAAGATCGTCGCCATCACCACCCGCCAGCCCCCGGCGGCGAGGGTGGTCAGCAGCCCGCCCGCCGAGAAGGCGGCGTCATCGAGATGGGGCGAGAGCGCGAGCGCGGTCGGCATCGGTCAGAGCAGGTGCGGTTCGGCGCGGAAGCGGCAGGACGGGTCGAAGGGCAAGGTGTCGGGCACGTCCTGGGAGGGGGGCTCGCGCAATACGTCCGCGTAGACGCCCATGATCTGCGCCCCCACCGCCCGCCAGGAATAGACCCGGCGGCATTCCTCCAGCCCGGCGGCGGCGATGCGGTGGCGAAGCGCCCCGTCCGTCACGATCCGCGTCAGCGAGGCGGCGAGCGCCGGGATGTCGCCGGGGTCGGTGAGGAGGCCGTTCTCCCCGTCGCGCAGGCAATCCGATACGCCGACCGCGTGGCAGGAGACGACCGCGAGCCCCGCCGCCATGGCTTCGAGGATCGTGTTGGAGAACCCCTCCGCATAGGTCGGCGAGGCGAAGACGTCAGCCTCGCGGTAGAGGGCGGGCACGGTGTCGTACTCGGCATAGCCGGTGAACCGGATCGCCTCCGGCCCGAAGCCGTGGCTCTCGGCCAGCGCCTTGGCCGGATCGACATCGGGGCCGATGCCGGAGATCGTCGCGGCGAAGGACGTGCCCTGTTCGCGCAGGAGCGTCAGGGCCTCGATGAAATCGAGCACGCCTTTCCGGCGGTCGACGCGGCCGTGATAGAGCATCCGCACCGGGCCGGAATGCGCCTCCGGCAGCCCGTCCGGCGTGCCCTGCGCGAACCGGGCGGTGTCCACCGCCCCCGGCACGATGGTGAAGCGGGCGGGGTCCGAACCCAGCCGGTCGCACACCTCCTTCACGAAGGAGGTGCCGCCGATCAGCAGGGCGTTGGCGTGGTCGAGGACGGCGCGCATGCCGAGGCGGTGCGTCTCGCAGCACGAGCCGACCCAATGGCCGTCGCCCCCCTGGATGGACACGACGTTCGGCACCCCGAGGCGCTTCGAAGCCAGCAGCACGGCGTAGCCGGTCGGGTAGCCGTACTGGGCGTGGAGCACGTCGAAGGGCCGCTTCGCGTGCTCGGCGCAGATGGTCTCGACCATCGTGGCGATGTCGCGCTCGAAATCGCCGTCGGTCTGCTCGCCGACCTGTTCCAGGCCGATGACCTTCACCCCCGGCACGGGCGGGGGCGGGCCGCCGCCATAGACGCGGGTGCCGAAGGCATCGCCCCGGTACTGCGAGACCATGGTGACGTCGTGCCCGGCGGCGACGAGTTCGCGCAGCAGGTTCTGGGCGTAGACGCTCATCCCGGAAATGGCCGGGAAGTAGCGGCGGCTGAGGAAGAGGATTCTCATCGGGTCGTGCTCAAAGCTGCCGCCGCGTCTCCTGCCCTGCGGCGACGACCGGACCCGGCCGGCGGCAGGTGCGCAGGAAGTCGAGGGCTTGCGGGATCATCACGTCGGCGCGATGGCTCTCGCGGGACAGCTCGACGCAGATCAGCTTGCCGTAGCCGACCTCCTCCAGGGCTTCGAGGACGCCCGGCACATCCATGTCCCCCTCGCCGAAGGGCAGGTGGATATGGCTGCCGCGCTTCATGTCCTCGATGGCGACCGTGCCGATCCGGTCGGCGAATTCCCGCACCGCCGCCGCCGGCTCGCGCTCGCCGGTGACGAGGCAATGGCCGGTGTCGAGGGCGAGCTTCAGCCCCGGAACGGCGAGGGCGGCGTAATCGTCCAGCGTCTCGATCAGCATGCCGGGCTCGGGTTCGAGGCAGGGCACCACGCCGGCCTCGTTCGCGAAGGCGGCGACCTCCGCGAGTCCGTCGCGCAGCCAGCCCATCGCCTCCTTCCGGTCGATGCCCTCCTTCGGCACGCCGGCCCAGAACGAGACCGCCTCGGCCGAGAGCATCGCGCCGATCTCGCAGGCTCGCTTCAGGAAGCCGACCCGCCGCGCCCGGCCCGCCGCATCGGCGGTGACGAGGGTCGGCTCGTGCTTGGCGGTGGGGTCGAGGAGGAAGCGGGCGCCGGTCTCGATCACGCAGGCGAGTTCGAGCTTCTCCATCAGGCTCGCGATCCGGCCTGCTTCCGCCGACCAGTTCTCGGCGAAGGGGTCGAGATGGTGGATGTCCAGCGTCAGGGCGACGCCATCGTAGCCGGCCGCCTTGATGAGTTGGAGGGCATCGTCCAGCCGGTGGTTGGCGGCGCCGTTGGTGTTGTAGGCGAAGCGAAGCGTCATGCCGCCCTCCCCTTCCGTTGCTGCAACCGGAACGGCGCGTGGTGCGATTCCGGCTCGCGGTACAGGGGATAGTGGCGCCCGACGATGCGCTCGGCCAGCGCCACGTCGAACAGGGGCTGGCCGCCGAACCGCTCCAGGGCGTCGGGCGTCAGGCGGACGGGGCGAAGGGTCTCGCTCTCCTGCCCGAACTTGATCAGCGGGTGGTCGCGCTCGATGAGCTTGCGCGTGTTGCGCTCGCCGATGCGGTAATAGCTCATGGTCTCGACTTCGAGGCCCGGCACGATGGCCTTCACCACCCCGACGCCGCCGCCATGGGGCGAGCAATCGACGTAGAGGACGTCGAAGCCGGCTTCGAGAAGCCGGTCGCAGGCGATCTTGCCCCGGGCGTGCCCATCCTCGGCCGGTGTCGAGGGCAGGTCCGAGAAATGCTTGGTGGAGCGCTCGGAATAGACCGTGTCGGAGAGCACCGCCCGCAGGTCGGCCTTCGGCATCTCGATCCATTCGAGCATGGCCTGCAGCGCCCTTCCCTCTTCGAGGTCGAGGCTGGGGAGCGCCTTCTGGATGAACGCATCGACGTAGCCCGGCGGGGTGACGGTCGAGGCGAGGTCGAGGGGGCCGTGGCCGAAGGTCTTGCGCACCCGCGCGGCCTGGAATTCCAGCAGCGCCTTGCGCAGGGCGCGGTCGCGGTCGGGATCGCAGGCTTCGCCGCAGGCCGAGAGGGCGATGGGGGCGGGCGCCCGGTCGGCGTCCTCGTCGTAGCCGACGACGTAGAGGTTCGTCAGGCCGAACTGGTCGGTGGCGAATTTCGGGAGCGCCCGGATGCCGAGATCCTTCAGGCGGGCCAGCATCGCGGCGTTCTCGGGCCCGATCCCGTCGAGGTCGAGCATCACCCCCTGGTCGAGGGCGCGGAACAGCAGGCCGTTGCCGTCGCGCTGGAGGAGTTCGAGCACACCGTGGCCCAGCGCGAAGGGCACGTCCGGCCCGGCGCCGAGGCCGTTGGTGATCAGGTTGGTGAAGGGCTGGTAGCCCTCGGACAGTTCGAAATAGTCGGTCGCGGCGATGTCGAGGGGCATCAGCACGATCTCGCCCGTGGCGTGGCGCACGGTCGGCGTCCATTCGAGCACGCTGTCGCGCCCCACGGGGGAGCCGGCGGGGAGGCACAGGGTCAGCGGGTCGGCCACGGACTTGGCGCCGTAGACCCGCACGAGATCGTCGTAGCTCGCCCGCTCCTTGGCGCGGGGCAGCACCGCGAGCGAGGGCATCAGGTTCTCGGCGATCTCGGCCACCGCGCCGATCAGCGCCTCGTCGTCGGTGGCGCCGTAGCCGATGCCGGAGGGCATCGCGCCGACGAAGAACGGATCGTCGAGGAACAGGGCCACGAACCAGACCGGCACGCCCGTCCGGTCGAGGGGCGCCAGGGGGAAGCCGACGATCTTCCCCTCGGGCAGGATGTCCAGATAGGCGCGCACGGGATCGGGCAGGCGCTCGGGCAGGCCCTCGATGGGGCGGGCACCGCCGAATGGATAGGAGCGCGGCGCCTTCAGCTTGGCGTGGCGGGCGCGTTCGTCCTGGGTCTCGCTCACGTGATCAGTCCGTTTTCTTTTCGTATTCTCGAATGTCCCACCCTGGTCCTCATCCTGAGGTGCCGCCGCTGCGCGACGGCACCTCAGGATGAGGCCGAGAGGGAGAGGGAACGCACTCAGCTTTGCCCATAGGCCCGCGCCACGAGGCGCATCGTGTGCAGGTCGCGGGCGGCGCTGTAGGCGGCGCGCTCCGGCGGGTTGCGGAGCGCCACGCCGAAGGCACGGACCTGCTCGGTGAAGGGCGAGGCCTCGCCGTCGAAGGCGACCGGCGTGGTGCGGCCCGTGGCGCCGTCGTGGAAAACGAGGCTGCCGCCGGGCGTCTGGCCCATCGTGTTCTCGGCGACCAGCAGGCCCTTCGTGCCGACGATCTCGAGCCGGCGCCGGGGCAGCGCGTCGGGGCAATTGTAGGCGACGTGCAGGCTCGCCAGCGTCCCCGCTTCGGTGCGCCCGATCAGCAGGGCGCCGTCATCGACGGCGTAATCCTGCACCTTGCTCTGCGTCAGGGCCGTGATGTCGGCCAGCGGCTCGCTCAGCAGAAAGTCGATCAGGTCGATCCCGTGGGGGGCGAGGTCGATCAGGGCGCCGCCGCCGGCCTGAACGGAGTCGATCCGCCAGTTCGGCTGCCCCGCCGCCGACCAGTCCCGCCCGAGCCAGCAGGCATAGACGATCCGCACCGTGGTGATGGTGCCGAGCGCCCCAGAGGCGATGTGGTCACGGATCGCCCGGTGCGCCGGGTGGTGGCGCTGGTCGAAGGCCGTGCCGTAGAAGATGCCGCCCGCCTCGACGGCGCGGACCATCGCCTCCGCATCGGAGAGAGATGCCGCCATCGGCTTCTCGCAGAGCACCGCCTTTCCGGCCCGCGCCAGGGCTTCCACCGCCTCCCGGTGGAGGTGGTTCGGGGTGGCGATGTAGACCGCCTCGACCTCCGGGTCGGCGAGGAACGCGGCGAGGTCCGCGTGCGTCCGGGCGCCCTCGGCGGCGGCGGCCTCGCGGCAGGCGGGGTTCGGGTCGCAGACGGCGACCAGCCGATGCCCCGCCTCGCGGATGCCCGGCGCCATGTAATCGCGGGCGACCCAGCCGTAGCCGACGATGCCCCAGCCGACCGGTGCCATCACCACCGCTCCGGCAGGTCGACGAATTCGCGCACGCGGACGCGGCGGGTCTCGGGGGCGTCGATGCCCCCGCCATAGGTCAAGCGCTCCGGCCCCGGCGAGCGCATCGGGTAGGTGACGCGCGGGCCGTACTCGGCCGCGTACCGCTCGGACGGGAAATGGATGGCGAAGTCGTTGCCGTCCGGCCCGTAGAGCGGGTTCAGCGCCAGCGGGGTGCCGGCCTTCGGCAGGGTCAGGCCGTCCACCACGGAGCGCGGCGCCGGACGCATCCCCGGCCCGGCCACGACGGAGAACGCTTCGCAGCCGCGCAGTTCGCCGGCCTCGTGCGGGATCGGCGCGCGGGCCTCCGCGAGGGAGCGGGTCAATTCGTCGTCGTCGTAGACGAGGGCATCGGGAAAGAGGTCGCCGATATCCTCGACGCTCACCGCCTTGCCGGCGGAGAAGCCGGGGCAGTCGCGGTTGTGGATGTGGCTGAGGGCGAGCCAGCCCTCGTCGCCCGCCATCTGGCGGTGGTGGTCGAGGACGCGCGGCTTGTCGTCGAGGAAGTAGAAGGCGTCGTTGCAGACGACGAGATCGACCGGCGCGCCGGGGACCGGCCAATGCGGCGAGTTCGCATCGAAGCAGACGAGTTGCGCCTTCTCGCCGACCACCCAGTGCCGGGCGACCCAGAGCTTGGCGAAGACCACATCGGCCCCGGAGACCTTGCAGCCGCGCCGGGCGAGTTCACGCAGGTAATGGCCGATGCCGCAGGCGAATTCGAAGACGCACACGGGATCGTTCCAGTGCGCCTCCAGCATGGCGAGGCCCGCGAGATAGGTCGGGTCGCTCCAGCGGTGCAGGAAGTAATCGCCCACGCGGCCCCAGCCGAGCAGGCGCACGGCGTCCCGCAGGGTGGCGGTGCGGCGCTCGCGGATGAGGGTGATGAGGTCGGCCGGGTCGGCGGGCGGCCCGTTCCACCAATCGTCCTGGTCGGCGAGGATCGCGCATAGGGCCTCGTCCGGCTCGCCCCCGTCGAGATGGGCGAGCACCCGCTCGACCAGCGCCTCGCGGCCGACGCGCAGGTAGGGGATGCCGTCGATCACCGGCCAGCGCTCACCGGTCTCGACGTCCCGCAGGGCATGCGGGGCGTCGGACTTGAGGGCGTGGCCGGTTGAGGGCGAGACGAGGGGAAAGGGTATCATGGCGCTCCCGGACAGGATCGGCAGATGGGCGCGGGCGCCCGTCGATCAAGCCGTCGGCTCAAGGGATCCGCATGTCGTGCAGGACCCTGTCATGGAAACCCTTCACCGGCCCGGCATGGACCAGCTCCATCTCGTCCAGCACCGTCCCCATGGTGAGGGAGGCTGCCCGCAGGTGCTGGGCGATCTGCAGCACCCGGTCGATGCAATCGGCCGCGTGGAAGGCGCGGCCCTCGGCGGTGGAATCGTCGGGCAGGACCGCGCGGGCGCGCTCGACCTCGGCGCGGAGGTCCCCCGCCTCGTCGAGTTCGCCGAGCGCCCAGCCGGTCGAGACCGCCATGATCGGCAGGAGGTGGTCGCCGAGCAGCATCTCTCCGGTGAAGCCGGCATCCGGCATCGCCGCATTGTGGAAGTGGTGGGCCATCGCCGCCAGGAACACCGTCGCCGGGTCCGCCCGGTAGAACGGGGCGAGGCAGACGCCGTAGACCGCGACCATCAGGCAATGCTCGGCGTGGTTCTCCGGCGGCTCCAGCAGGATGCGCGGCCTGCCGGGGCAGGTGACGCCCGCCCGGGGCTGGGCGGCGAGCGCCCCGACGAAGCTTGGCACGAAGCCGGCCTCGGGCTCCTCGCCGGGGGTGAGCCGGGCCCGCAGCCGGTCGCGGAGGGCGGGATCGAGGGCGCCTGTCACCTCATCGAACCCCGCGCGCAGCACCGTCGCCGCCTCGGCCTCCGAGAGGCCGGCGGCGGTGAGGAAGGCGGCGTCGAGGTCGGTGAGGCGGGTAGCGGCGAGCGCCGTCGCGGTGATGTCGAGGGCGACATCCTCCGCGCTGGCCCCGCCCGTCAGCATCGACCAGCCCTGCGCGAACAGGCGCTCGGCGATGGTGCCCTGGCGCCCGGCGGACCGGACGCGCTTGAGGTCGTTGAGCTCGACGAACAGCTCACGCAACTCGGCGGGTGCGCTGGCGCCCGCCGCTGTCTCGCTTGGCATCAGTGTACGCCGAGCCAGTCGAGGAGCATCTTCTCCTGCTTGCCGAAGGCGTGCTCCGGCCCGTGGCCGTTCTTGACCATCGGCGCCTTAAAGAAGGTCGAGAGCTGCTCCTGCACGCCGCCATCGCCGCGCTTCTTGGCGAGGTCGAGGACGCGGGCGATCTCGATGACGAGCGGGGCGGCCAGGATCGAGTCCTTGCAGAGGAAGTTCACCTTCACCTGCATCCGCTGGCCCATGAAGCCGGTGATGTCGATGTTGTCCCAGGCTTCCTTGTCGTCACCGCGCGGGCGGTAATAGTGGATGTGCACGAGGTGGTCCTCGACCGGGTAGCCGAGGATCGAATCGAGCACCGTGCCCTTGGTGTTGAGCTTCGACTGCAGCGAGTTCGGATCGTTGAGGGCGAGGCCGTCGCGGTTGCCGAGGATGTTGGTGGAGAACCAGCCATCGACGTGGAGGGCGCGGGCCTTGAAGGCGGGGGCGAGCACCGTCTTCATCATGGTCTGGCCGGTCTTGCCGTCCTTGCCCGCCACCGGGACGTTGAGGTCCTTGGCGAGTTCGAGGAGGGCCGGCACGTCGGCGGCGACCGACGGGGTGAAGTTCGCGTAGGGGATGCCGCTCTTGATCGCCGCATAGGCGTAGAGCATCGCGGGCGAGATCGCCTCGTCGCTCGAATCCAACCCCTTCTCGAAGGCGGCGGTGGAGTTCAGCGTCGGGTCGGAGAGGTCGGGCCAGCGCTCGGTGGAGGCGAGGTTCACCACCACGACCTCATCGAGGTTGCTCTCCTTCTTGAAGCGGTTCAGGTCGTTGGCGATGACCGAGACCGCCTCGCGGTGGTCCTTGGCGACGATGCGGTTCTGGCCGTCGATGTTCTTGCAGAACTTCGCGCTGCCGACCGCCGGCCACGGCACGATGCCCTTGAGCACCTGGGCGCCGTTCTCGATGTCCTCCCGCGACAGCACGCCGTGACCGGCGGCGGCGGAGGCGAGGTCGTCGCTGTTCAGGTCCCAGCCGCCGAAGACGAGGTCCTTGTAATCGGCCATCCCCGCGACCGGAACGCCTGCGAGCGGCAGACCATCGAGCCGGTTCGAACCGGACTTGATCATCTCGATGCCGGCGATGGCGGTGGTGGCGACGGCGCCCCCCATGCCAACGATGGCGACGCCGACGCGGCGACCGGGCTGCATGCTCATGGGAAACTGGTGTCCTTGTGAGGACGCATGACGCGTCCGGGATGGAAGGTCGAACCTCCGGCGCCCGGGTTGCGGGCCCTACCCAACTGGTCCCTGCGTTCTTCGTTCCAAGACCGGCTGCGACATCTTGCGACTGTCACAGACCCGCGCCGCCCCGAATCCCGCCCTGCGGGGCGCCTTCCGACGGTGAACGCGGGGAAGGGCCTGCCACGGTCCAATCATCTGACCGTCCCATTCTGGTCACGGCCGGCGCCGATAGAGCCCGCCGCCCGACGCCACCCGGCCGCCAGAGCCGGGGCCTTCGGGGGAATGCACAGAACAAGAGGACCTAAGGATGGGGGTTTTCCCGGAGCCGGCGCGTTGCGCCGACGACGTGGGCGGACTCATGCTCGCGACGACCACGCGCACCCGGCGGCAGGGCCGCTCCCGTGCGACCTGCGCCCTCGCGCTCGGCCTGCTGGCCGGTTTCGGCCTTCCGCAGACGGCCATCGCGCCGGCCTTCTTCGTCCCGGCCGCCCAGGCCCATGACCGGATCGAGTCCAGCCCGAAGACCGAGACCGCCCTCATCGCCGCCCCGCCGACCGAGGCCCGCTCCGCCTGGAACGGCCTGCCCCTGCCGGAGCAGGATCCGCCGACCACGGACCTCATCGCGGACAACCTCGCCACCCTGCCGCATGTGACGCAGGAAGACGGCGAGGGCGCGGTGCGCTTCGGCCAGCGCAGCGTCCCGCTGAAGGTGGTCGACACCATCGTGAAGGCCTCCGAGGAGGCCGGCGTCGATCCCGTCTACATGATGGCGCTCGCCGACAAGGAATCCAGCTTCGACACCGACGCGAAGGCGGCGACCTCCTCCGCGCAGGGCCTGTTCCAGTTCGTGAAGGCGACCTGGCTCGAACTGATCCGCGATTTCGGCGCCCGCCACGGCCTCACCGAGGAGGCGGCCTCCGTGAAGGGCAGCGGCCCGGCCATCACCGTCGCGGGGGGCATGAAGGACCACGTCCTCTCCCTGCGCAACGACCCCCGCGTCGCCGCCCTGATGGCCGCCGAATTGATCAAGCGCGACCGCGACCGGATCGAGGCCCGCGTCGGCCGTCCGCTGTCGACAACCGAGATGTACCTCGCCCATTTCCTCGGCACGGCGAG
>Ga0182229_1000118_pt1 | contig 20227 bp, 16 predicted proteins | sample G6R1MG_32_FD_129663 | JGI IMG/M metagenome (GOLD analysis project Ga0182229, IMG submission 129663) | Miscanthus phyllosphere microbial communities from Michigan, USA - G6R4_MAIN_07NOV2016_LD1 MG | ecosystem: Host-associated > Plants > Phyllosphere > Phylloplane/Leaf | place: USA: Michigan...
ACGCGCCGTGAGAGTGGTTCGCGGTCACGCACGAGACACCCCCACGAGACACAAGATGGCGCCAGCCACGGTCCGAGAGGGCAACCCCAGGTGAGGGGGACAGTTCCTGCCGCCCCCCTCGGTGCCTCAGGCCCCCTGCACGGCGGGGGCGCGGGCGGGCAGGACCCAGTTCGGCCGGACGAAATGGCAGGTGTAACCGTCGGGCCGGCGCTCCAGGTAATCCTGGTGCTCCGGCTCGGCCTCCCAGAACGGCCCGGCCGGCGCCAGCTCGGTCACGACCTTCCCCGGCCAGAGACCGGAGGCGTCGACGTCGGCGATGGTCTGCTCGGCGACGCGGCGCTGCCCGTCGTCGGTGAAGTAGATCGCCGAGCGGTAGCTCAGGCCCCGGTCGTTGCCCTGGCGGTTCGGCGTCGTGGGGTCGTGGATCTGGAAGAAGAATTCCAGCATGCGCCGGAAGCTCGTCCGGGCCGGATCGTAGACGATCTCGATGGCCTCCGCGTGGGTGCCGTGGTTGCGGTAGGTCGCGTTCGGCACGTCGCCGCCCGTATACCCGACGCGAGTCGAGACCACGCCCGGCTGGCGCCGGATCAGGTCCTGCATGCCCCAGAAGCACCCACCGGCCAGCACGGCCCTCTCGGTCTGCATGGTCATGTCCTCTCCTCGCTCTGCACGTCCCCGCTATATGGGGTCGCCGGTCAGGCTTTTCCCCGGTCGGAGACGAGGCGGAGCCCGACCACCGGCCGCGCCTCCAGCGCCGTGGCGACCTTGCGTTCGAGCTCGCCCTGCCGGAACGGCTTCAGGACGACCGCGTCGGAGCCGCTCGCGCCGGCCAGCGTCAGGGCCGTCGTGTCCGCGAAGCCGGTGACGAACAGCACCGGCATCCCCGGCCAGCGCTTGCGGATCTCGATGGCGACCTCGGCCCCGTTCATGCCCGGCATGGCGAAATCGAGCACCACGAGGTCCACGCACGGGTCGGCCTCCAGGGCGGCCAGGGCCTGGAGCCCCGAGGCCGCCTCGCGCACCGCGTACCCGGCCTCGGAGAGGCGCGTCACGGTGACTTCCCGGACCTCCGCGTCGTCGTCCACGACGAGGAGGGTCGGGTGGCTTCCCGGCGGGTGAGCCAGGGCGCAATCGACGGCCCTGGCCTTCTCGGCGGAGGCCGATCCCCCGCCCTCGACCCGGGGCAGGTAGACCTTGATCGACGTGCCCTCGCCGAGCACCGTGTCGATGCGGATGCCGCCGCCCGATTGCTTCACGAACCCGAAGACCTGCGCGAGCCCGAGGCCCGAGCCCTTGCCGACCTCCTTGGTGGTGAAGAACGGCTCGAACACCCGCGCGAGCACCTCCGGCCGCATGCCGGTGCCGGTGTCGCTCACCGCCACCATCACGTACTCCCCAGGCGGGGGCTGCTCGGGGCGGCTCGGCGCGCCGGTGACGGTCACGTTGGCGGTCTCGATGGTGAGGCGGCCGCCCACCGCCATCGCGTCGCGGGCGTTGATGGCGAGGTTGAGGATGACGAGCTCGATCTGCGTCGCGTCGACCAGGGCCGGCCAGAGGTCGGCCTGCAGCGTCGTCTCGATCTGGACCGCGCCGCCGATCGAGCTCTGCAGCAGGTCGCGCATGGAGGCGACGGTGTCGTTCAGACCGACCGGGGTCGGCTCCAGCCGCTGGCGCCGGGAGAAGGCGAGGAGCTGCGCCGTGAGCCTTGCGCCCCGGTCCGCCGCCCCCTTCATCATCGCGAGGCGGCGCTTCGACCGGTCGTCGGCGACCGCGCGTTCCAGGAACTCGATGTTCCCGGCGATCACCGTGAGCAGGTTGTTGAAGTCGTGCGCGACGCCGGAGGTCAATTGCCCGACGGCCTCCAGGCGCTGGTTGAGGCGCAACGCCTCCTCGGCCCGCTCCCGCTCGCCGATCTGGCGCTGAAGCTCGGCATTCGTCTCGGCCAGTTCGCGGGTGCGCTCGGCGATGCGCACCTCAAGGGTCTCGTTCAGCGCCTGCAGGGCCTCCTCGGCCGCCCGCTTGTCGGCCCGGGCCCGCGCCTCGGCGAGCGCCCGGACGATGGTGCGGGACAACCGGTCGAGGCGCTGCTTGCCCACGTAGTCGGTGGCGCCGTTCTTCAGCGCCTCGACGGCCACGTCCTCGCCCAGCGTGCCGGAGCAGAAGATGAACGGGATGTCGGGGCATTGCTCGCGGGCGATGCCGAGCGCGCTGACGCCGTCGAAGGTCGGCAGGACGTAATCCGCCAGGATGATGTCGTGGCGCTCCGGCCAGGCCGTCGCCGCGAACTCCGCGCGCGTCATCACCCGCTCGATCACGAACGGGTGGCCGAGGTTGTCCAGTTCAGCCTCGATGAGCTCCGCGTCGAGGTCGCTGTCTTCCAGGTGGAGGATGCGCAGCGGACCGGCGGAGGGTCCGATTACGCGTTCGATGGCCAGCCTCCCCGATGCGGCGGCGGCTCGTTCAGAAGCGCCCAGAACACGCCGATATCCTTGATCGCGGCGAAGAACTCATCGAACCCGACCGGCTTCACCACGAAGGCGTTCACCCCGAGATCGTAGGAGCGGACCACGTCGGTCTCCTCCCGCGAGGAGGTGAGCATCACCACCGGGATGCCGCGCGTGGCCGGATCGCCCTTGATCTTGGCGAGCACTTCCAGCCCATCGACCTTGGGCAGCTTCAGGTCGAGCAGCACGACCGCCGGGTCCTGCGCCTGCCGACCCTCGTGGGTGCCGCGCCGGTAGATGAAGTCGAGCGCCTCCGCCCCGTCGCGGCAGATGATGATCTCGTTGGCGAGGTTGCTCGATTCCAGCGCGGCGAGGGTCAGCTCGATGTCGTTCGGATTGTCCTCGACGAGGAGGAACGGCTTCAGTCCGGCCATGTCAGTGCGCCTCCTCCCGAAGCGGTAGCGTGAAGTAGAAGGTCGCGCCCCGACCCAGATGGCCCTCGGCCCAGGTCCGGCCGCCGTGGCGCTCGACGATGCGGCGGACGTTGGCCAGCCCGATGCCGGTGCCCTCGAAATCCTCGACCCGGTGCAGGCGCTGGAACACGCCGAACAGCTTGTCGACATAGGCCATGTCGAAGCCCGCGCCGTTGTCGCGGACGAAGAACACCGCCTCGCCGTCCTTCGGCGGCAGCCGCCCCACCGCGATCACCGCCTCGGGCTTGCCGCGCGTGTACTTCACCGCGTTCGAGAGCAGGTTCTCGATGACGAGGCGCAGCATCACCGGGTCGGCATAGGCCCGGCCGAGGGGCTCGATCTCCCACCGCACGGCCCGGTCCGCCGGGACGTCGCGCAGCACCTTCCGCCGGACCTCCTCGACCAGGGCGTTCATGTCGCCCGTGACCTTCTTCAGGGCGTTGCGGCCCATCTGCGAGAACGACAGCAGGTTGTCGACGAGGGTGCCGGCGGAGAAGGCCGCCTCGATGATGGTGTCGACGTAGTGCCGGCCCTTCTCCGAGAGGTTGGCGCCCTCCCGCGTCTTGAGCAGGTTCGAGTAGCCGACGATGTGCCGGAACGGCGCGCGCAGGTCGTGGCTCACCGAGTACGAGAACGCCTCCAATTCCTTGTTCGAGCGCTGCAACTCCTCGCTCATCGCCGCGAGTTCCTCGGCCCGGCGCAGCACGATGCCGAGCACCGAGGCGCGCAGGTCCTTGGCGGCTTCGACCTCCGGGATCGACCAAGGCAGCGAGCGCCCCTGCACCGTCTCCTTCCAGATCTCGAAGGATTTACGCGGATGCAGGCGGTCCGGCCCGCCCGCCGGATCCGGCACGGCGGGCTTCACCGGGTTGCCGCCCCACTTGACCGTGCGCACCACCTCCGGCCTGAACCAGAGGATGTAGCTCGCGTATTTCTTCGAGACCGAGATGGCGAGCAGCCCGCTCGCGTGGTCGGCGTAGCCCGCCGCGCCGGGGATGGTCTCGGACAGGGCCTCGGACACGAAGACGTCGTCGGTGTCGCCGCGGCCCGACAGCCAGTCGTACATCGCGCGCACGTCGCGCTCCTCCGGCGTCGCGCCCATCAGCCGGCACCGGTCGGCGGTGACGACGGCCGCGCCGGAGGCGTTCACCAGGGCCAGGACGTCGTCGGGATGCTTGAGCAGGCCATCGACGAAGCTGTCCTCCTCCGCCATGAACCCGAGGAGACGGGCCTGCACCTGCCCGAGCGCCAGCCGCTGCTCGGCCTGGGCGCCGCGCTCGCGGGCCGAGAGCTGCAGGGCGAAGATCTGGGCGAGCACGTCGCAGGCATTGCGGGCGTGCAGCGGCACGCGCTTCGGCGCGGCGTTGTGGCAGGAGATGAGCCCCCACAGCGCGCCGTCGATCAGAATCGACACCGACATGGACGCCATCGTGCCCATGTTGCGCATGTACTCGACATGAACCGGCGAGACGGAGCGCAGGACGGACTGGCTGAGGTCGAGGGGTTTCCCCGAGGGCGTCGCCGCCGGCAGGATCGGCACGGGGGCGTAGCCCGCATCCGGGATGATCCGCATGCGGTTGCGGCGGTAGAGTTCGCGCGCCTGCGCCGGGATGTCCGAGGCGGGGAAGCGGAGGTCGAGGTAGCTCGGCAGCGCGCCGTTGCCGTCCTCGGCCAGCACCGTGCCGTGCCAATCCCGGTCGAAGCGGTAGACCAGCGCCCGGTCGAGGCCGGTGACGGCGCGGATGTCCTGCGCGACGAGGTGGCAGAGTTCCGCGATGTCGTGGGCGGCGTGCAGGCGCTCGACGAAGGAGCGCAGGCGCGGCGTGAGCACGTCGAGGCCGAGATCCGCCGCGGCGGCATCGACCTCCTCCAGTTCGAGCACCACGAGGCCATCGACCCGGTGCGCCGCGACCTCGTAGGTCAGGCGGGCGGCATCGGAGGTGAGCGTCACGGTGCGGAGATAGGACGCGCCGGTCTGCGCGCCGGGCTCGTCCAGATGGCGGCGGACGATGGCGGCGAGGTGCGGGAAGACCGCGTCCAGGGACGTGCCGACGGCCGCCTCGGCCGGGGCGTTGGCGCTGGCCTGCACGACGGTCAGGGAGGGCGGTTCGAGGACGAGCAGGAATCCGTGCGGCTGGACGCTGCCGACGATGTGGATGGGCTCACGGTCGCAGGCGGTGAGGTCGATCCTCGGTTCGTCGTCGTGCGATGGCTTCAAACCGACATTCCCATCTCGGATGGGTGCCCAGGGGGCCACGCCATTTAACGCGGATTAACATCGGGCCGCCGGCCTGGCCACGTCCGAACCGGGCCGTCCGGCCGGTGACGCCTAGGCCCAAAGGTCACAGGTCCGTCCGTACCGGCGCAGCCCAGGCGTGCGGGGCCGGCATGTGTCCCCGCTCCCGGCGAGGGGGTTATGATGGCGGTCTGCGATCTCACATGAGCCCCATGCACAGCGTGTTCGACGTCATCATCGTAGGGGGAGGGGCCGCCGGCATCGGTGCCGCGCGGCGGCTTGCGGCCGAGGGCGCGTCGGCCGTGCTGCTGGAGGCGTCGTCGCGTCTCGGAGGGCGCGCCCACACGCAGGATCTCGGCGGGTATCCCCTCGATCTCGGCTGCGAATGGCTCCATTCGGGCGACCGCAACGCCTGGGTCGGCATCGCCGAGGCGGCGGGCTTCCCGGTCGACCGGGGCGATCCGCCCTGGGCCAAGGCCCATCCCAGCATCGCCCAGGACCGGGACGACCAGGAGGCGGCCCAGAGGGCGTACGGCGCGTGGGAGGACCGGCTCCGCGCCGTCGCGGCCGGCAGCGACCGGGCCGGCGATGCCCTGGAGTCCGGCGGCCGCTACAACGCCTACGTGCGGTCCATCGCCGGCTTCATGAGCGGCGTCGGGCCCGAGGCGATCTCCGCCGCCGACTACCTCGCCTACGACGAGGCCTCGACAGGCCGGAACTGGCACCTGCCCCTCGGCTACGGGACGCTGGTCGCCGCCAGCCTGCCGGCCTCGACGGCCCTGCGCCTCGCCACCCCCGCCGAGGGGATCGACCTGACGGCGGACGGGGTCGCCGTCACCACGCGCGCCGGCACCCTCCACGCCGGGGCCGCCATCCTGACGGTCTCGACCGCGATCCTGGCCGGCGACGCGATCCGTCTGCCCGCAGGGACGGACCCTTGGCGGGAGGCCGCCGCCGCCCTGCCGCTCGGCCACAATGAGAAGGTGTTCCTGGAGATCGCGCGCGACTCGGCGTTCGCGCCGGATTCGCACGCCTACGGCGACATCCACGATGCGAGGTCGGCCGCCTATTCCATCCGGCCCAACGGATGGCCGGTGATCGAGGCGTTCCTCGGGGGCGAGGGCGCGCGCATGGTGGCCGAGGAGGGCCCGGCCGCCGGCTTCGCGTTCGTTGCGGCCCAGCTCACCGCCCTGTTCGGCGGGGACGTGGCCTCGGCGATCCGGCCGCTGGCGGCGACCGCGTGGAGCCGGATGGGCACCATCGGCGGGGCGTATAGCTGCGCCCTGCCGGGCCGCTCCGGGGCGCGGGCGCAACTCGCCCGGCCCTTCGAGGACAGGCTGTTCTTCGCGGGCGAGGCGACGCACCCGCACGACTTCACCACCGCCCACGGGGCCCACGACAGCGGGCAGAGGGCCGCCGACGAGGCGATGGCGGCGCTCCGGCCGCGCCGCGCGCTCACGGCTCGGCGATGAGGTCCTTGATGCGGGTGGCGAGGGTTTCCAGCACGAACGGCTTGGTCAGGACCTGCATGCCCGGCCGCAGGTAGCCGTTTCCGAGCACGGCGTTCTCGGCGTAGCCGGTGATGAACAGCACCTTCAGGTCCGGCCGCCGCTCGCGGCCGGCATCGGCCATCTGCCGCCCGTTCATCCCGCCGGGCAGGCCGACATCGGTGACGAGCAGGTCGATGCGCACGTCCGATTGCAGCACCTTCAGGCCGGCGACGCTGTCGGCGGCCTCGATGGCGGTGTAGCCGAGGTCTTCCAGCACCTCCGTGACCAGCATGCGCACGGAGGGCTCGTCGTCCACGATCAGCACCGTCTCCCCCTGGCCCGCCAGCTCCACCTCGGCGAGCCGGCGCGCGACCTCGGCCTCGTCGGCCTCGCCGTAATGGCGGGGCAGGTAGAGGCACACCATCGTGCCCTCGCCGACCTCGGAATAGATCCGCACCTGCCCGCCCGACTGGCGGGCGAAGCCGTAGACCATGGACAGGCCGAGGCCCGTGCCCTCGCCGGTGGGCTTGGTGGTGAAGAACGGCTCGAACACCTTGCCGATCAGGTCCGGCGCCATGCCGGTGCCGGTGTCGCTCACGCAGACGCTGAGATACTGCCCCGGCGGCAGGTCGTGCTGCCGGCCGCCGACCTCGTCGATCCACCGGTTGGCGGTCTCGATGGTGATGCGGCCGCCCTCCGGCATCGCGTCGCGGGCGTTGATGCACAGGTTGAGCAGGGCGTTCTCCAACTGGCCGGCGTCGATCAGCGCCGGCCACAGCCCGGCGAGGCCGACGACCTCCAGGTGGACGGACGGGCCGACCGTGCGCCGGATCAACTCCTCCATGTCGGTGACGAGGCGGTTCACGTTGGTGGGCTTGGGGTCGAGGGTCTGGCGCCGGGAGAAGGCGAGGAGCCGGTGGGTCAGCGCGGCGGCGCGCTTGGCCGCGCCCTGGGCGACCGCCATGTAGCGGTCGAGGTCGCCGATCCGGCCCTGGCTCATCCGGGTCTGCATCAGTTCCAGCGAGCCCGAGATGCCGGCGAGCAGGTTGTTGAAGTCGTGGGCGAGGCCGCCGGTCAGTTGCCCCACCGCCTCCATCTTCTGCGACTGGCGCAGGGCCTCCTCGGTCCTGGCGAGGGCCTCGGCCTGCCGCTTGATCGCGGTCACGTCGCGCACGGAGCCGTAGATCAGGCCGTCGCGGGGCACGGCGTTCCAGGACAGCCACACATGGCCGCCGTCCTTGTGGAGGTAGCGGTTCTCGAAGGTGAGCTGGGCCTCCCCGCGCGCCAGCCCTCCCGCCGCCGCCACGGTCGCCGCGATGTCGTCGGGATGCACGAAGTCGAGGAACGGCCGCGCCTTCATCTCGGCGTCGGTCCACCCGAGGGTCCGGGGCCAGGCCGGGTTGAGGCTGACGAAGTAGCCCTCGAAATTGGCCACGCAGAGCAGGTCGGACGACGCCTGCCAGATCTGGTCGCGCTCGGCGGTCCGGGCGGCGACCTGACGGGCGAGGTCGGCCTCGGTCTGCGCGCGGACGGTCACGTCCTGCACGAAGACGTGGAAGCCGTCGACGCGGCCTTGGGTGTCCCGGCGGGGCAGGTAGCGGATCTCGGCGATGCGGGGGCGCCCGTCGCGGTGGGGCCAGTCCATCTCGAAGGTGACGGGATCGCCGCCGAGCGCCCGGTCGATGAACGGCCGGCGTGCCGCGTAGCCATCCGGCCCGAGCAGGTCGCGCACGTCCCGGCCGACGATCTCCCGGGCGGGCATGAAGAACCAGTCGTCATAGGCCTCGTTGGCGAAGCGGTAGACGTGGTCCGCGCCGATGAAGGCGATGAGCACCGGCAGGGCGTCCGCGATCAGGCGGAGTTCCCGTTCCCCCGCCTCGGCGCGCCGCTCGACCTCGCGGCGCTCGGTGATGTCCGAGAAGAAGATCGCGACCCGGTGCGCGGACGGCTCGCCGATGCGCAGGGCCCGCACGTCGAACCAGCGGCCGAACACGTCGGCGAAATGCTCGAAATGCGCGGGCTCGCCGGTCAGGGCGACGCGCCCGTAGGTGTCGAACCAGTGCCGTTCGAGGTCGGGCGCGAAGTCGCTCACCCATTGTCCGGCGACGTCGGCGCCGGTCTGCCGCACGAAGGCGGGGTTGGCCTCGACGATGCGGTAATCGACGGCCCGGTCGCCCTCGAACTTCATCGCGATGATGCAGAACCCGACCTCGATGCTCTCGAACAGGGTGCGGTAGCGCGCCTCGCTCTCCCGCAGCGCGGCCTCGGCGCGGGTGCGCTCGGTGACGTCGTGGCCCTCCACGAAGATGCCCTCGACCCGGCCGTCCGCCCCCGCGACCGGCTGGTAAACGAAGTCGAGGTAGCGCTCCGTGATCGGCCCCCCCGGCACGGGCTGGAGATCGAGCCTCGCCCCCATCGCCTGGTGAGGCCGTCCGGTGCGGAACACCTCGTCGAGCAGGGCGACGTAGCCCTGGGCGGCGGCCTCCGGCAGCGCCTCCGCGACGGTGCGCCCGGCCACGTCGCGGCCGTCGACGGCGCGCTGGTAGGCGGCGTTCGTCAGCGTGAAGCGGTGCTCGGGGCCGCTCAGGAGGGCGATGAAGCTGGGGGCCTGCTCGAACATCTGCGCGAGGGAGGCCGAATGCCCCCGCAGGCGCCGAACCTCGGCTTCCAGATCTGCGCGGGACATCGTTCCCGGGTCGTGTGGGGGTGCGTGCATGATGGCTCGAAAGGAGCGGGATCCCTCAGCGCGCCCGGCGGGCGTCGCACGTCAACGCGCGCGACCCGCGGCGGATGCGCCCTGGCCGGCGCTTTCCACCGTCAGCCGAAGGTCAGCGCCAACCGCTCCCGCAGGGCCTTGCGCAGGGCCCGGCTGAGGTCGGCGACGGAGTAGGGCTTGCCGAGCAGCGGAAAGCCGTCCGTGCCCTCGGAGGCCAGGACGTGGCTGTACCCGGAGGTCAGCACCACGGGCAGGTAGGGCCAGCGCCGCCGGATCTCCCGGGCGAGGTCGACCCCGTTCATGCCGGGCATCACCACGTCGGAGAAGACCACCTCGAACCGCTGGCCGGACGCCTCGATCTCGGCCAGGGCGGCCTGCGCGTCCTTCACCCAGACGGCCTGGTAGCCGAGTTCCCCCAGCGCCTGGGTGGCGAAGGCGCCGACCTCCACGTTGTCCTCGACGACGAGGACCGGCGTGCCGTGCCCCTCGGCGAGCGGCCCCGGATCGTCCCGCGCGGGTTCCCGCGCCCCGGCGTCGGCGGAATGGGGAAGGAACAGGGTGAAGGTGGTCCCGACGCCGACCGCGCTGTCGACCGCGACGTCGCCCCCCGATTGCTTGGCGAAGCCGAACACTTGGCTGAGGCCGAGCCCGGTGCCGTGCCCTACGCCCTTCGTCGTGAAGAACGGCTCGAAGATACGCTCCAGCAGGTCCGCCTCGATGCCGGCGCCGGTATCCGAGACCGACACGGCCACGAAGTCGCCCGGCACCGCCGGGTGCGAGCGCAGGGGCGGGATGCGGTCCGCGCGCCGGACCGCGATGCGCAGGCGCCCCTCGCCCTGCATCGCGTCGCGGGCGTTCACCACGAGGTTCACGAGCGCCGTGTCGAACTGGCTCGGATCGGCATCGACGTGGCAGGGCAGCCTGCACCCGGCCTCGTCCGTGCCGGCATTCGTATCGGTCTCGACATGGATGCGGGCGCCGGTGAGCGTGCCGACCATGTCGGCGATGGCCGCCACCGACTGGGCGGCGTCGAACACGGCGGGGCGCAGCGCCTGCCGGCGCGCGAACGCGAGCAACTGGCTGGTGAGCCGGGCGGCGCGGTCCACCGTGTCGGAGATGGCGTCGATGTAGCGCGCGCGCCGCTCCTCGCTCAGGCTCGGCCGCTTCAGGAGGTCGGTCGAGGACTTGATGACGGTCAGCAGGTTGTTGAAATCGTGCGCCACGCCCCCGGTGAGTTGCCCGACCGCCTCCATCTTCTGCGACTGGCGCAGCTGCTCCTCCAGGGCCCGGCGCTCGGTCACGTCCCGGCCGGTGGCGTAGTAGCGGTCCCCCTGCAGGATGGCGTTCCACGAGATCCAGCGATGCGCGCCGTCGGCGGTCCTGAGGCGGATGTCGATGTTGGAGACGTTCCGGCCGGTGCGCACCATCTCGAAGCCCTGGGCGGCGGCGTCCTGCTCGTCCGGGTGCATCACGGCGTCGATGCCGGTGCCGACGAGGCTGCCCGCCGGCCAGCCGAGCAGGTCCGTCCAGGCCGGGTTGACCGCGCGGATGGTCCCGTCGAGGCTGCAGACGACGAGGAGGTCGCGGCTCGTGCGCCAGACGAGGTCGCGCTCGACGAGCCGGTCGCGGTCCTGCGCATCGCGGCGGCGCTCGGTCTCCAGCCGGACGGTGGCGTCCTCGAACAGCACCGCGACACGGTTCTGCGCCTGGCTGCCGATGCGCACGGCGTGGACGTCGAACACGCGCCCCCGCTGCGAGGCCGCGCCCCGGAACCGCGCGTCGCGGCCCGTGCAGGCGACCTGCCCCAGGGTGTCGAACCAGTGCTGCTCGTGCTCCGGTTCGAGCTCGCGCATCCAGCGGCCTTCCGCGTCGGCGAGTCCCGACTGGCGCTCGAAGGCGGCGTTGACCTCGACGAAGCGGTAATCCTCGGCCCGCCCCCGCGCGTCGAAGCGCATCTCGATGATGCAGAAGCCGGCCTCGCCGTCCTCCAGAAGGCTGCGGAAGGAGGCGCCCCGCCGCACGGCCATCCCCTCCATCTCCCGGAAGCGCGTCAGGTCGAGCTGGCTTCCGAAGAAGTACAGCAATTCGCCGTGCGGGCCGAAGACGGGGCTGACGTACAGCTCGTTGACGAAGGGGCTGCCGTCACGCCGGTAGTTCAGCAACTCGACCACCACGTCCCGCCGCGCCGCGACGGCGTCGCGGATGCGGGTGACGTGGGCCGGGTCGGTGCCGGGCCCCTGCAGGAAGCGGCAATTGCGGCCGATCAACTCCTCGGCCGCGTAGCCGGAGAGTTCCAGGAAGGCGCGGTTGGCGAAGACGATGGGATTGTCCGGCAGGTTCGGATCGGTGACGATCATCGCCATCCGGGTCTTGTCCGAGGCGGTGAACAGCAGGTCGGACCGAAGGGTCCCGACGCCGGCCTCGTTGGCGGTCGAGGGGGCATCCGGCTCCCGGCCGGCGCGGAGGCGCCCGACCTCCGCCACCAGTTCGCTCTCGCGCTGGCGCAGCCGCTCGACCTCGTGTCGAAGATCTCCGTCGGTCATGCGCCTCTCTAACCGGTGCGGCTGCCGGGACCAACGCCCCCCGGCCCGCAGCGGTCACGGTCGGGTGCGGCCATCCGTCCGGCGCCGGGACCGCGCTATGCCGGCCACGCGGCGTATTCAAGCCTGGAACCCGCCACGCCGGGACCGCCGCCGCCGACTTCGATGCCTCCGGGATAGGTCCGAGGCCTCATAACATCCTCAAACATCAGCAACAATTCGATTTGCGGCGAAACACGCAGTAGATAAGTTGTCTCATGAATTTACAACGCAAAGTCGTCAATAAAAATAAACAATGACCGCGGATCGAAAGTAAATTATGTTGCCTCATATGGGGGAGCAACAGTGAATACAACGATCTTATGGTGTCGTGCCATCCGACCCAATTTCGCGGGCTACCTCGAACATCATTTCGATATGGTGGGGCCGCAGGTCGTCATGATCCACGCGTGGCTTGTTCAGGATAACAAGGACCACAGCGAATGGCGGCTGAGCCCCCGGGGCACCGAGCATTTTGAGATCTGGGCCGAGTTCAAGGACGCCGGGTCGGTCAACCGGGTGGACGGTCACATCGCCCGCTTGAAGGCGGCCTGGGGGGCGCCCGAGCATCTCGTGCAGTGGCAGCAACGCGACCGGCTGCCGTAGCCGCGCCGGGCGCCCGGCGATCACGGGAAGAGGGGTCGCTTTCAGGAACGTCAGCCCCCCTCAGCGGGACGGCTTGGCCGCGACGTCGCCCCAGCTCGCCAGGGGGAAGGCGTGGTCGTAGGCCAGATTGAAGACGAAGGCGTAGGCCACGTAGAAGGCCGCGATCGCGAGGTCCATGAAGAAGGCCTCGACCAGGCCGATGCCGAGATACCACGCGATCGGCGGCAGCAGGATCAGGAGCAGCCCCGCCTCGAACAGGACGGCGTGCGCGACCCGCAGGACGACGCTCTTGCGCGTGTGCCCGGCGAACCGCTGCATCGCCCGGTCGAAGCCGAGGTTGTAGACGTAGTTCCACGTCGTCGCGACCAGCGCGCTCCCGAGCCCGATCACGCCCATGTCGGCCGCGTGCAGGCCGAACACCGCGGTCCCGAGGGGAACGATGAGCAGGAGGCCGATCACCTCGAACAGGATGGCGTGACGGATACGGTCTCGTGTGCTGCGCATGATCTCCTCTGCGGAAGCCGACTGGGTTGCCCGCTGTCTATCTGTGATAAGCCGATCCACAAGTTAGGACGTATCTGAGAATCAGATAGATGGCCGTGTCGCTCGATCAGCTTCAAGCCTTCGTGGCGGCGGCGGAGGCCGGCTCCTTTTCCGGTGCGGCGCGGGTTCTGCGGAAGGCGCAATCGGCCGTCAGCACGCAGGTCGCCAACCTGGAGACCGATCTGGGGCTGGCCTTGTTCAACCGGACGGGCCGCAATCCGATCCTGACCCCGGCGGGGGAACGGCTGCTGCTCGAAGCGCGCGTCGTCCTCGACCGGCGGGAGCACCTGATCGGCGTCGCCAGCAGCCTGGAACAGGGCGTCGAGAACCGGCTGGTGGTCGCCATCGACGAACTCTACCCGGAGCATGCCCTCGGCGCGCTCTTCGCCGACTTCGCCCGGCGCTTCCCCTTCGTGGAACTGGAACTGCTCTTCCCCCTCATGGAGGATGTCAGCCGCATGGTCCGGTCCGGGGCGGCCGACCTGGGCGTGATGTGGCGCCAGGAGGCGCTTCCCACGGAACTCGGCTTCCAAACCATCGGCTGGGTGCCGCTCAAGCTCGTCTGCGGCCGCGATCACCCCCTCGCCAAGGAGCGGGTGGAGTGGGAGGAGCTGAAGCGGCACCGCCAGATCCTCGTGGCCGCACGGGGCGACGGCGCGGAGAAGCGCCGCCTGCGGGTGGCCGCCGAAGTCTGGTGGGTGGAGAGCCACTGGGTCATCCTGGAGATGGTCAAGCACGGGATCGGCTGGGCCTTCGTCACCGACCACGTCATCGCCTCGTCCCTCACGGCGCCGTATCTCGTGACGCCGGACCTCCACTTCGATCAGGGCGATTGGCCCATCGCCCTCGAACTCGTCTGGCACAAGCAGAGGCCCTGTGGCCCGGCCGCCGCGTGGCTGCGCGCGCGCTTCGCGGCGGAGCGGGTCGGTGCGAATGCGCAGATTGCGCAACTGCGTTGACGGAATGCGCGATCTGCGCAAAGTTGTCCGCGAGCACCGGCCTGCGCCAGGGCCATCAACGAAAGTGCTCGCGACAATCAGGGAGGACGCGGCGATGCAGTTGCCGATCAAACGGACCATTGACCGCGTTCCGGGGGGCATGATGGTCGTGCCGCTGCTGGCGGGCGCGCTGATCGCGACCTTCTTTCCCGGCACGCCGAAGTTCTTCGGCTCCTTCACCGGGGCCCTGTTCTCGGGGGCCCTGACGATCCTGGCGGTCTTCTACGTGTGCATGGGGGCGAGCATCGATTTCCGCGCCACGCCGTACATCGTGAAGAAGGGCGGCACGCTGCTGATCGTGAAGATCGGGATCGCGCTCATCCTCGGGCTGATCTTCGGGCGCGTCCTCGGGGAGGCCCCGGTCGCGGCGGGCATGTTCGCCGGACTGTCCACCCTGGCCGTCGTCGCCAGCATGAACGACACGAATGGCGGCCTCTACATGGCGCTGATGGGCCAGTACGGCCGCCCCCGGGATGTCGGCGCCTACACGGTCATGTCGCTGGAAAGCGGCCCGTTCCTCACCATGGTGACGCTGGGCGTCGCCGGCCTCTCGGCCTTTCCCTGGCAGACCCTGGTGGGCGCCGTCCTGCCCCTCGTCGTCGGGATGATCATCGGGAACCTCGACCGCGAGATGCGCGCCTTCCTGAGCAAGGCGATCCCGGTCATGATTCCGTTCTTCGCCTTCGCCCTGGGCGCCGGCCTCGATCTCACCAAGGTCTGGCAGGCGGGCCTGTTGGGGCTCGCGATGGGGGTCGCGGTGGTGGTGCTGACGGGCATTCCCCTGTTCCTGGCCGACCGCCTCACCGGGGGCACCGGAGTCGCCGGTGTCGCCGCCGCCTCGACGGCCGGAAACGCCGCCGCCGTCCCGGCCATCGTCGCCGCCGCGAACCCGGCCTATGCCGATGCCGCCGGCCCCGCGACGATCCTGGTGGCGGCCTGCGTCGTCGTCACGGCCATCCTCGTTCCGGTCGTCACGGCCTGGACGGCGAAGGTCGTCGGCCCCGGCGAGGCCGAGGCGGAGGACGTCGTGGCCGAGCCCGCCCCGGCGGGTCGCGCCTGAGATGGACGCGGCCTGGCTCATCCTCGCCGACGACCTGACCGGAGCCGCCGATTGCGCGATCGCGTTCCGTCGGCGGGGGCGCGCCGCCGCCGTCATCTGGGGTGAGACGGCCTGGGTCGAGGAGGTCCCGGTCCTGTCCTACGATGCGGACAGCCGGGGGCTCTCCGAGGCGGCCGCCGCGCAGCGCCACGCGGCGCTGCTGCAGCGGTTCCACACGGCCGGGCGCCGCCTGTTCAAGAAGATCGACTCGACCCTGCGGGGGCACCCCGCCGCCGAGATCGCGGCGAGCCTGGCCCCGCTGCGGGCCGTTCACGGCCACGCCTTCGGCATCCTGGCGCCGGCATTCCCCGGCACCGGCCGCACGACGGTCGATGGCCGGGTGCGGGTGGGCGGTCGTCCGCTGGAGGACACGGAGGTCTGGCGGCGCGACCACCGCTACGAGACCGCCGAACTCGGCGCGATGCTGGCGACGGCCGGGCTCGCGTCGCGGGTGCTCCCCCTGGAGACCGTGCGCGGCGGCGGGCTGGCCGGGGCGCTGGCGGAGGCCGCCTCCGTTCCCGACCGGATCGCCGTCTGCGACGCCGAAACCGACGACGACCTGTGCCGGATCGCCGAGGCGGGCTTGGCGATGGACGGCTCGCCCTTCTTCATCGGCAGCGCCGGGCTGGCCCATGCCCTCGCGGCCTCCACCCCGCCGCAGGGGCTGGACCCGGTGCGCATCGGGCCGGACGGGCGGGGCGCGCTGTTCGTGGTCGGCTCCATGGCCGACATCTCGCGGGCCGGTGCCCGGCGCCTCGTGGCCGACGGCGCCGTCCTGCACCTGCCGGTCACGCCGCACACCCTGCTGACGGATGCGGATGGGCGCGCGGGCCTCGCCGCCCAGGTCGCGCAGCGGCTGGCGGCGGGGGGCGACGTCCTGGTGGAGATCGTGCTCGCGGGCGAGCCCGACATGAGCCTCGGCCTCCGGCTGGCGCATGCCCTGGCCGACGCGCTGGCCTCCGTCGCCGGGGAGATCGGCGCGCTGGCCGCCACGGGGGGCGAGACCGCCGCCGCCCTCCTGACGCGCCTCGACATCCGGGGCATTCACCTCGCGGACGAGATCGAGCCCGGCGTGTCCCTCGGGCTCACCCTGGGGCGGCTCTCGATCCCCATCGCGACCAAGGCGGGCGCGTTCGGCGATGCCGACAGCCTCGTCCGCATCCGTGACCGCCTGCGCAAGGCGCGAACCGAAGGAAGTCTCACATGACCCGTCCGACCATCGCGATCACCATGGGCGATCCCGCCGGCATCGGGCCGGAGATCATCATGAAGGCCCTGGCCCATCCCGAGGTGAACGACCTCTGCCGGCCCCTGGTGATCGGCGATGCCGGGCGCCTCCGGCAGGCGGGCCGCATCGTCGGGTCCGGCCTGACGGTCGAGGCCCACGCCGAGGCGGGCGAGGCGACCTTCCGCACGGGCGCCGTCCAATGCGTGGACCTCGCCTGCGTCCCGGAGGACCTGCCGTTCGGGCGCGTCTCGCCCGTGGCCGGCGAGACGGCGTACCGGTGCATCGCCAAGGCGGTGGAGGTCGTGCAGGCGGGGCAGGCGCAGGGCATCTGCACGGCGCCCCTGTCGAAGGAGGCGCTGCACGCCGCCGGCCACAAGTTCCCCGGTCATACCGAGATGCTCGCGCACCTCACCGGCACGCCGGAGGTCTCGATGATGCTGGTCTCGCCCAAGCTGCGGGTGATCCACGTCACGACGCATATCGGCTTGATCGATGCGATCGCGCGGATCGAGCCGGGCCTCGTCGAGCGGGTCATCGGGCGCGGCCACGCCGTCCTCGTGAAGGCCGGGATCGTCAATCCGAAGATCGGCGTCTGCGCCATCAACCCCCATGCCGGCGAGAACGGCCTGTTCGGCCACGGCGAGGAGGCGGAGAAGATCACCCCGGCGGTGGAGGCCTGCCGCGCGAAGGGGTGGGACGTCCGGGGGCCGCTGCCGGCCGACACCCTGTTCTTCCTCGCGGGGCGGGGCGATTACGACATGGTCGTCGCCATGTACCACGACCAGGGCCACGGCCCGATCAAGGTGCTCGGCCTCGAAGCCGGGGTGAACATCACCGTCGGCCTTCCGGTGATCCGCACCTCGGTCGATCACGGGACCGCCTTCGACATCGCCGGCACCGGGGTGGCGGACGAGCGGAGCCTCATCGAGGCGCTGCGGCAGGCGGTGGGTCTGGCGCCGAAATCGCTGGCGGCCTGACGTCTCCCCTTGCATATAGCGCCGGCCCCCCTGCCGGGGGCCGAGGGGGATGGCACGGGCATGCGGGGGACGGAACGCCGCGCGCGGCTGCTGGCGGCGCTCGAACTCGGGGAGATCGACGTGGACGATCTCGCCCGGCGGTTCGGCGTCTCGGCCTCGACCGTCCGGCGCGACCTCCAGCACCTGTCCGACACCAAGGCCGTGCGGCGGACCTATGGCGGCGCCATCCTCGCCGGAGGACCGCCGGAGACCACCCTGGACCAACGGCTCGCGATCGACGGGCCGGAGAAGCAGGCCATCGCGCGGGCGGCCCTCGCCCTGATCGCGGACGGCGAGACCCTCATCCTGGATGCCGGCTCGACCGTAACGGCCTTCGGCCGCCTCCTGGTGGACCGCCGGCTGCGCATCATCACCAACAACCTCGCGCTGCTTCCCTGTCTGGCCCGCGCGCCGGACATCGACCTGATCGTCCTCGGCGGCGGGTTGCGGGCGACGAGCATGAGCACCGTCGGCCCCATCGCCGTCGAGGCCCTGCGCCGGGTGACGGCGGACCGTTTGGTGACGAGCGCGGACGGCGTCGTCGCCGGACGGGGCCTGTGCGAGGCGAGCCTCGATCAGGTCGCGCTCAAATCCGCGATGATGGCGCAGGCGGAGGACACGATCGTCCTCGCCACCGCCGGCAAGCTCGGCCGCGCGGAGCAGATGGCCTGGGCCCCTCTGCCCCGCCGCTGGACCCTGGTGACGGACGCCCGCGCCTCGCGGGACCAGCGGCAGGCCCTGGCCGAGGCCGGCGCGCATGTCGTGGTGGCCGAGGCCTGAGCGGCCGCTACGCGATCCGCCGCTCGACGACGACGGTGTCGACGATCTTGGTGTCGTCGTAGAGCCACTTCGCCAGGGTGCCGGCGATCATGGCGCCCGCGATGGGGGCGAGCCAGAACAGCCAGAGCTGCCCCACGTAGTCGCCGCCGGCGAACAGGGCGACGCCGGTCGAGCGGGCCGGGTTCACGGAGGTGTTCGTCACCGGGATCGAGATGAGGTGGATCAGCACCAGCGCGAAGCCGATGGGGATGCCGGCGAAGCCGCTGGCGGCGCCCTTCGAGGTCGCGCCGATGATGATCAGCAGGAAGAAGAACGTCGTCAGCACCTCGATGGCGAGGCAGGCGCCGAGCCCGTATTGGCCGGGGCTGAGGTCGCCGTAGCCGTTCGACGCGAAGCCCTTCGGCACCCAGCCCGCCTTGCCCGAGGCGATCAGGTAGAGGGTTGCCGCCGCGACGACGGCGCCGACGACCTGCGCGACGATGTAGGGCGCGACGTGCTTGTTGGCGCAGCGGCCCGAGGCCCAGAGACCGAGGGTGACGGCGGGGTTGAAGTGCCCGCCGGAGATGTGGCCGACCGCGTAGGCCATGCTGAGGACCGTCAGGCCGAAGGCCAGGGCGACACCGACGAAGCCGATCCCGAGTTCGGGGAAGGCCGCTGACAGGACGGCGGCCCCGCAGCCGCCGAAGGCGAGCCAGAAGGTGCCGAAGAATTCGGCAGCCGTGCGTCGTTTCATGTCATGGTCCATGGTCGTCCTCCCTCGGAAAATCTCTGAATTCAGGTCATTGTGAGCTTTCGAAATGGGTCCTTGAGGCCCGATCCGGCCTGGAACTACCAACGAAGACCGAATCATGAGTGTCGTTCAGCGAGGGCAGCTTAGGCTTCCCCGCGTTCGACGGCGAGCCGTTTCCGGAAACGGTCGACCGGGTGTTCCTGTCGCCGTTCCTGATGCGCAGCCGCCATTGGGCGCCGGTCCTGCCCGGCTTGGCCCTGGATGCCCGGCGCGGCGAACTCGGGCCGCGGCCGATCCGCAACCTCTCCGATTGGCTGCCCTCGCCCGACCGGCTGTGCCCGATGGCGCCGCCCCGTCAGAACACGGCGTGGTCCCCCCGCTCGGCGGCGGCCTCGCCGCGGAGCACGCGGGCGTAATAGTCGAACAGCGTCTCCGACCCGGTGGAGGGGGTGGCCTGCGCGTCGTATCGCCCGGTCGCGGGGTCCAGGACGAGCATGGATTCGGTCGCGTAGTAGCGGCCGATCCGCGCGAGTTCGGCCTTGGCCGCCAGGGACGGCACCCATCGCCCGAGGGTCGACAGCACGGCGACGATGCCGTCGAGGAGCGCCACCGGAACATGCCTGAAGCGCGGTTCGCGCCCGAGCAGGGCGAAGAGCCGCTCGCCCTGCGCCTTCGGCGTGATCGCCTCGCCGGGGCCGCCGATCGGCAGCACGCGGTTGCGCCGCCCCTCGGCGTCGAGGCAATCCGCGAGGTAGCGGCCGAGGTCGTCGTCGCTGATCGGCTTGCAGGCCGTCAGGGTCCCGTCGCCGAACACGAGGAACGGCTTGCCGCGTCTCACCCGCTCGATCTGCCCCGAGAGGGATTTGAAGAAGGCCGTCGGCCGGACGATCGTGTAGTCGAGCCCCGACGCGATCAGCTCCGCCTCGAAGGCGAGCTTGGCGTGCTGGAAGGCGAGGAGGGGCTTCTGGACGCAGATCGCCGACAGGAGCACGACATGGGTCACGCCGGCCGCCCGGCTGGCGTGGAGGGCGTTCACCTGCGCGCGGTGATCGATCGCCCAGGCGTCGTCGGGCAGGCCGGTGCGCGACGCGAGGCAGGACACCAGCACGTCGAAGGTCTCGCCGCGCAGGCCCTCGCGCGCCACCGAGACCGGATCGGTGAGGTCCACGATCCGGGTGGCGGTGCCGGTCTCGGCGGGGCGCCTGACGAGGCAGGTGATGTCGTGGCCGCGCGCGGCCAGCGCCCGCACGGTCGCCCGGCCGATCGTGCCCGTCGCCCCCAGGACGAGG
>Ga0182229_1000119_pt1 | contig 19960 bp, 19 predicted proteins | sample G6R1MG_32_FD_129663 | JGI IMG/M metagenome (GOLD analysis project Ga0182229, IMG submission 129663) | Miscanthus phyllosphere microbial communities from Michigan, USA - G6R4_MAIN_07NOV2016_LD1 MG | ecosystem: Host-associated > Plants > Phyllosphere > Phylloplane/Leaf | place: USA: Michigan...
GGCGGCCGACGCGGTGCGCGCCTTCCAGCGGGCGGTGAGCGAGGACAAGGTGCAGCTCGTCATCGCGAGCTACATCTCGGAAGTCGTGCTGGCGCTGATGCCCTGGGCGGCGCGGCTGAAGACGCCGATGATCACGCCGGGCGCCGCCTCGAACGAGATCAGCCTCGCGGTCCGTAAGGATTATGCCCGCAACAAGTACACGTTCCACGGCTACCTGACCTCGGCCGCCCTGGCGCAATCGATCTGCGACGGCAGCAAGGCCGTGCTCATCGACCTGCTCAAGGCGAAGTCGGCGGCGATCATGAGCGAGGACGCGGCGTGGACCCGCCCGCTGGACGTCGGCTACGAGGAATGCCTGCCGAAGATCGGGCTGAAGGTGGTGGAGCACATCCGCTTCTCCCCCGACACGGGGGATTTCACGCCGATCTACAATCGGATCGAGGCGGCCAAGCCCGACCTGATCGTCACCGGCATCTCGCATGTCGGGGTGCAGCCGACGGTGCAGTGGAAGAACCAGCAGGTGCCGCTCGCCATGACCGGCATGAACTCGCAGGCCACCGCCTCGACCTTCTGGAACGACACCAACGGCGGCACGGACGGGGTGATCTTCCAGAGCCTCGCGGTGCCGGGCGTCGCCATGACCGACAAGTCCGTGCCCTTCGGCGAGGCGTTCAAGAAGCGCTTCAACAGCGCCCCGTCCTACGCCGGCTACATGGCCTACGATCAGGTCTATTACGTCGCCGACGCGATCAAGCGTGCCGGGTCGAGCGAGGCCGACAAGCTCGTGGACGCCCTGGAGAAGACCGATTGGACGGGCGTCGCCGGCCGCATCCAGTTCCAGGGGAAGGACGATCCCTTCACCCACTCGATCAAGTACGGCGAGGGCTACGTCACCGGCCTCCTGGCGCAGTGGCAGGGCGGCAAGCAGATCGCCATCTGGCCGTCCAAGATCGCCAACGGTCAGGTGATCCTGCCCGCCGCCGTGAAGGCCGCCGCGCGCTGAGCGCTAATGCGGGGCGCCGGGCGCCGGGGAGACATCCCCGACCCGGCGGCCCGCCTCGCCGAGGCCGAGCTTCACCGCCTGCCGGTTGGCGAGGCCGAAGCGCAGCACCGCCTGTTCCAGATAGTCGATCGCGTCCACGAGGCCGGCGCGGGCGGTGTCGATCTCGTCCTCCTCGTCGAGCGGCGTCTCCGCGAGCTTGACGGCGGCGATGAGCACCCGGTCGCGCTCGTCCTCGATGCGGGGGTCGCGCTCCAGATGGCCGCGCACGTCGGCATCGTAGGCCTCGATCACCGCCCAGGGCAGCCTGTCCTTGGCCAGCACGCCCGGGAAGCGCTGGGCGTGGCGGCGGGCCGTGGTGGCGGCGCGGGCGACGAGGTCGGCAAGCATCGTGACCATTCCCGTTCCCGCGCACCCGGCTCACCCCGCAAGTGGCAGCGCGGCCGGCTGTTGGCAACCGCTCCGGCGGCGGCGCATTCAGTCGCCCCCGGCGAGATAGCCCATGCGGGGCGGGAACGGGGAGCGGAGGGTCCAGTGCAGCCCGTCCGGCGCGAAGGCGAGGGTCGTCTGCCCGGCGAGGTCGTGGCCGACCATCTGGCTCAGCACCTCCGCGCCGAAGCCGCGCCGGGCCGGGGTGGCGAGCCCTCCCAGCCCGGTCTCCGTCCAGGCGAGGGTAAAGAGCGGATCGGGTTCGCCCGGCTCCACCTGCCAGGACACGGCGATCCGCCCCGTCTGCATCGCCGCGCCATGCTCCACCGCGTTGACCGCGAGTTCATGGATCGCCAGCCCCAGGACCTGCGCCGCCCGCGCCCGCAGCCGGATCCTGGGCCCGCTCAGGTGCAGGCGGTCGCCCTCCTGCACCGTGTAGGTCAGCAATTCCTCGGCGATGACCGCGTGCAGGTCGACATCGCCGGTATGGTCGATGGCGACGTGCATCCGCACGATGGAATCGAGCCGGTCGCGCAGGTGCGCCGCATATTCGGCGGCCTCCTCCCGCGCCTCGGCGGAGCGGTGGATGACCTCGCGCAGCAGGCCCAGGGTCGTGCGCAGGCGCTGGCGCAGGTCGGCGGGGGTGTCCCGCCGGTCGAGGAGCCGGCGCAGGCGCGCGTTGTCGGCCTCGAGCTCGGCGTTGCGCGCGATCAGGGCGGCGATCGACGTGTCGGGGTCCATCCGAGCCTCGCGTGTACCGGGGCATTCCGCTGCGTCAACCGGCCGGTTCCGCGAAGCGATCCTGGCCTTCAGCGCACCAAACGGTCGCCGGCGGCGCGCGCCTGCCGGGGCTCGCTTGTCGGGGTGCGGCCTTGGGGCCAGTCCCTTAGCGCTCCGTGCTGCGAGCTATGTCGCTCAGGCGAGCAGCCCCCGCCCGGCGAGGTTGCGCATCAGGGCGCCGATGCCCTCCGTCCAGGGGGCCGCGTCCTTCGAGGTGGTCACGCGGTTCACGAGCCGGCCGAGCCGGGGGCTCGCGATCGTCACCCGGTCCCCGACCTTGTGCGTGAAGCCCCGGCCGGGCTCGTCGCGGTCCTGGATCGGGGCGAACAGGGTGCCGAGGAACAGCACGAACCCGTCCGGGTACTGGTGCTCGCTGAGGGACTGGCGGACGAGATCGAGGGGATCGCGGCTGATCTGGCTCATCGCGCTGGCGCCCGCGAGACGGTAGCCGTCCTCGCCCTCCACCACCAGTTCGAGTTCGGCGTGGCGCACGTCGTCCATGGTGAAGCGGTCATCGAACAGCCGCACCAGCGGGCCGAGGGAGCAGGAGGCGTTGTTGTCCTTGGCCTTGCCGAGGAGCAGGGCCGAGCGGCCCTCGAAATCGCGCAGGTTGACGTCGTTGCCGAGGCTCGCCCCGACCGGCGTGCCGTCCGGGGCGACGAGCAGCACGATCTCCGGCTCGGGGTTGTTCCAGGTCGAATCCGAGCGGATGCCGATCTCGGCCCCCCAGCCCAGGGTCGAGAGGACGGGGGACTTGGTGAAGATCTCCGCATCCGGCCCGATGGCGACTTCGAGATACTGCGACCACAGGCCGTCCGCCATCAGGGCGCGCTTGAGGGCAGCGGCCTCCTCCGTGCCGGGCACGACGGCGCGCAGGCTTCCCCCGATCTGCCCTTCGAGGCGGGTGCGGATGGCGGCGGCGGCGGCCGGGTCGCCATCCGCGCGCTCCTCGATGACCCGCTCCAGGGCCGAGACCGCGAAGGTGACGCCGGAGGCCTTCACGCATTGCAGGTCGATGGGGCTGAGCAGGGCGAGGCCGTCCGGCCCGTCGAGGGGGCGCCCGCCCGCCCCGGTGAAATGCCGGGCCTCGACCAGCGCCGACACGGTCGGCGCGACGGCGGCCATGTCGTAGACGCGCCCGCCCTCGATCAGGATCGGGGACGGCCCCTCCGGCAGTCGCGCCCGGCCGAGGAACAGGCCCTCGCGCCAATCCGCCGGCAATGCCTCCGCCGCCGAGAATGCCATGCGCGTCGCGTCCCTGGTTCGGCGGCGCCTATGAGTCACCGCTCTCGTGATGATCTCCAGGGAGGGCCCGCGCGGCCGGGCCTGTCAAGCAAAGGCTAGCGGCCGGGCCGGGTCGTCGCCCGCCGGAGGGCGGCGGCCAGGGCGCCGTCCGGCGGGCTGGAGGGCGCGGGCGCAGGTGCGGGCCGCGCGGCCGGGGGCCGGGAACCGGCATTCGGGGCCGCGCGGTCGATCGGATCGTCGAGGCGCATCGAGAGGGCGATCCGCTTGCGCGGCACGTCCACCGACAGGACGAGGACGCGCACCACGTCCCCGGCCTTCACCACCTCGGAGGGGGCGGAGATCCGCCGCCGCGCCATGGCCGAGATGTGGACGAGCCCGTCCTGATGGACGCCGATATCCACGAAGGCCCCGAAGGCGGCGACGTTCGTCACCACGCCTTCGAGCTGCATGCCGGGCTTCAGGTCACCGAGGGTTTCGACGCCCTCCTGGAAGGTCGCCGTCCTGAAGGCGGGGCGCGGGTCGCGGCCGGGCTTTTCCAGCTCGGCGATGATGTCGCGCACGGTCGGCACGCCGAAGCGCTCGTCCGCGAAGGCGGCGGGCGAGAGGGCCTTGAGCTTGGCGCCGTCGCCGATCAGGGCGCGGATGTCGTTCTTCGTCGCCTCCAGGATGCGCCGCACCACCGGATAGGCCTCCGGGTGGACGCCGGACCTGTCGAGGGGGTTCTCCCCGCCCTGGATGCGCAGGAAGCCCGCCGAGAGTTCGAAGGTCTTGGGGCCGAGACCCGGCACCTTCTTCAGCGCCACACGGCTGCGGAACGGGCCGTTCCCGTCGCGATAGGCCACGATGTTGGCGGCGAGCGACGCGCCGAGCCCCGAGACCTGCGCCAGCAGGGCGGGCGAGGCGGTGTTCACGTCGACGCCCACCGCGTTCACCGCGTCCTCGACCACCGCCGAGAGGGAGCGCGAGAGCTTCGCCTCGGTCACGTCGTGCTGGTACTGGCCGACGCCGATGGATTTCGGGTCGATCTTCACGAGTTCGGCCAGCGGATCCTGCAGCCGCCGGGCGATGGAGACCGCGCCGCGATGGGAGACGTCGAGGTCGGGCAGTTCCCGGCTCGCGATCTCGGAGGCCGAGTAGACCGAGGCGCCGGCTTCCGAGACCATGACCTTGGTCATCCTGAGGTCGGGGTTGGCGGCCAGCACCTCGGCGGCGAGCTTGTCGGTCTCTCGGGAGGCGGTGCCGTTGCCGATGGCCACGAGGTCCACCTTGTGCACGCGGCAGAGCCGGCCAAGGGTTTCGACCGTCTCGCGCCAGCGGCGCTGCGGCTCGTGCGGATAGGTGGTCTCGACGGCCACGACCTTGCCGGTGGCGTCCACCACCGCGACCTTCACGCCGTTGCGGTAGCCGGGATCGAGCCCGATCGTCGCGCGGCCCCCCGCCGGGGCGGCCAGCAGCAGGTCCTTGAGGTTACCGGCGAAGACCTTCACCGCCTCGGCCTCGGCCTTCTCGAACAGGCGGGTGCGCAGGTCGGTCTTGATGCCGGTGCGGATCTTGGTGCGCCACGCCCCGCGCACCGTCTCCAGCAGCCACGCGTCGCCGGGGCGGCCATGGGCGGCGACACCGTGACGATGGCAGATCGCCCGCTCGAACGGGCCGGGGGTGCCGGCGGGCATGTCCTCGCCCTCGGCGGCGAGGTCGAGATCGAGGATGTCCTCCTTCTCGCCCCGGAACAGGGCGAGGATCCGGTGCGAGGGCATGCGCTCCAGCCGCTCGCTCCAGTCGAAGTAATCCGCGAACTTGGCGCCCGCCGCCTCCTTGCCCTTGCGGACGCGGGAGACCGCCTGGCCGGCGCGCCAGAAATCCTCGCGCAGGCGCCCGACGAGGTCGGCATCCTCCGCGAAGCGCTCCACGAGGATGTGCCGCGCGCCCTCCAGCGCCGCCTCGGCGCCGGGCACGCCCTTGTCCGGGGCGACGTAGCGGGTGGCGACGCCCGCCGGGCTCTGCGTCGGGTCGGCGAGCAGGGCCTCGGCCAGCGGGCCGAGACCGGCCTCGCGGGCGATCTGCGCCTTGGTCCGCCGCTTGGTCTTGTAGGGGAGGTAGATGTCCTCGAGCCGCGCCTTGGTGTCGGCGGCGGCGATGGCGGCGGCGAGTTGCGGCGTGAGCTTGCCCTGGGCGCGGATGCTCTCCAGCACGCTCGCCCGCCGGTCCCGGAGCTCGCGCAGGTAGCCGAGGCGCTCCTCCAGCAGGCGCAGCTGCGAATCGTCCAGCGAGCCCGTCGCCTCCTTCCGGTAGCGGGCGATGAAGGGGACGGTCGCGCCCCCGTCGAGGAGGGCGACGGCGGCCTCGACCTGGGCCTCCCGCACGCCGAGTTCCCCGGCGATCAGCTGATTCACCGACGTCATCTCGCCCCCTCGCCTTCCGCACCACCGTGAGGCGGGCGCTGTAGCGCCTGGCGGCGGTTCGGACCAGGGCCACGGGGTTCGTCGGCTGCCCCGGTCTGGCCAATCTCTTGGGACACAGGGGGTGGCATGATCCGCATCCGCGCCACGGCAGCTCTCCTGATCGGCCTGACCGGGCTCGCCGGCTGCCACGAGACCTCGACCCGCCACCTCGACCCGATCCCGCCCCGGACGCTCTCGCTGATGGCGAAAGCCGGCATGAGCCCGGCCGACCCGATCCTGATCCGCGCCTACAAGAAGGAATCGGAGATGGAGGTGTGGAAGCGCGGGCCGGACGGCCGCTACGCCCTGCTCAAGACCTATCCGGTCTGCCGCTGGTCCGGCCAGCTCGGGCCGAAGGTGAAGGAGGGCGACCGCCAGACGGTCGAGGGGTTCTACACGATCACGCCGGGGCAGATGAACCCGAACTCGTCCTACTACCTCTCCTTCGACACCGGCTTCCCGAACGAGTTCGACCGCGCCAACGGCCGCACGGGCAGCTACCTGATGGTCCACGGCACCTGCTCGTCCATGGGCTGCTTCGCCATGACCGACCAGACCATCTCCGAGATCTACGCCCTGGCCCGGGAGGCCTTCGCGGGCGGGCAGCGGAGCTTCCAGTTCCAGGCCCTCCCGTTCCGCATGAACGCCCAGAACCTCGCCACCTTCCGCAACGACCCGAACATGCCGTTCTGGAAGAACCTGAAGGAGGGCTCGGACATCTTCGAGGCGACCGGCCAGGAGCCGCAGGTCGGCGTCTGCGGCCTGCGCTACAGCTTCGGCGGCCCGGAGATCGCCGCCAACCCCTGCGCCCCCGTCATCGACCCGGCCGTGGCCGCCAAGCAGGCGGCCGACGAGCGCCGCGTGGCGGAACTCGCCGCGGGCGTGGCGGCCAAGCGCCTCGTCTACAAGGACGGCGGGCAGAACCCGGTCTTCAGCACGAACTTCGCGCCCCCCGCCGAGGAAGCCGCCCTGCCCTACAGCGCCAAGGAATACGGCCAGCGCGACCTCGGCACGGTCAGCCGCCCCGACGCCCTCGTCGGCGGCCCGCAGGAGATCGCCGCGACGGCCGGCGGCCCCGTGGTGGCGCGGCGCTAGGGCATCGATCCAGACGAAGGCGTCAGCCGTGTCTGGAAAAATTGATGCATAAACAAGAAGCTAGGGCAGTGACGCATGAACGGAGTGCGTGCGTCGCTGCACTAGCGCATCCGCCAGGTCGGCCGCCCGATCAGGTCGGTCAGGCGCTCGATCCCGTCCTCGACGATGGCATCGACCCGCCGCAGCCACCGGGGCGGCGCCCGATGGCCCGCATGGGCCATCACATCGGCGACCAGCCCCTCAATCTCCGCGTCGCTCTCCGGCGACAGGGGCCGGCAAGCCAGCTCGTTCGGCGGGAGGCCGGGGCCGCGGGCCACGACCGCATCCCAGTTCCGCCCCCAGGCGAGGGCGGCGAGCCGTTCGTTCGCCTCTCCGTGATAGGCCTCGACGGCGGCGACCGCCTCGCGCGCCTCGCCCCGGAAGGTCTCGGCATCGAGGCCCCGCGCCCAGGCGAGGTTGTCGAGGAGATGCCCGAGCCGCCGCCTCTGCCCGGCGGCGCGCCGCTGCAGGCCGAGCGCGTGCAGGCGGCGGGACGCCTCCACGGCGAAGGGGCCGGACCGCCGGTTGCCCCGCTCCAGCAGGTCGCCGGGCGCCAGCAGCGGATCGAGCCGTTCCGTCAGCCCCAGTTCCGCGACGAGGCGCACGAGCAGCGGCGCGGGCGAGCGCCGGTCGCGGACGGGCACGACGCGGATCCGCTCCCCGGCGGCGCGGCGCCAGGGATCGAGCAGGGCGAGGGGATCGTAGCGATCCGAAAAGCCCTCGCGCCGGACGAAGCCCCGGAAGGTCCGCGCCTCCGCGAGGACCTGCGTCCGCAGGGCGTAGGCGCAGGCCAGCCGCTCGGCCTGCGGCGTCGCCACCAGGGCCACCTCCATGGCGAAGCCGAACCGGCCGAACAAAGCGGCGAGGCGCGCAGGCTCGCCGGGATCGGACCGCTGCGCGGAAAAATCCTCGCAGGCGACGATCGCCGTGTCGGCGTCGGTCTCGGCCAGGATCGTGGCGAGGCGGGCGAGACGGTGATGGCTCACGTCGGCCGAGCCGTGCGGGACGGGCGGCGCGAGCTTCGGGAAGCACAGCCCGACCTCGCCGAGGCTCGGCCGCAGCCGCGTCAGCACCTCGTGGAACGAGGTCGCGCCGGTTCGCGGCAGGCCGAGGGTGACGATCGCGCGGCGCATCGGGCCAACTCCTGTGTGGGCATAATTCCCACTTGGCTCGGACACGACATCACGCCGCCCGAGCCCTCAAGCTTGCCCTCCGGTATAAGTGGGAATTTTGCCCACGCAAAGCCCGCCGGGACGCAGGGCGTGCGCCCCGGCACTCAGCCCAAGGCGACCCGGCGGCGGCGGTCGCCCGCGCCGAAGAGCTTGTTGCGGAGCGTGCCCGGCGCGTAGGCGGTCTTGTAGAGGCCGCGATCCTGCAATTCGGGGATCACGATGTCGATGAAGTCCGAAAAGCTTTCCGGCACGACGATGCGGCTGAGGTTGAACCCGTCGACCTCGCCTTCCTCGACCCAGGATTGCAGCTCGTCGGCGATGGACACGGCATCGCCGGTCAGCACCGCGTAGCGCCCGCCGAGCCCGAGTTCGCCCAGGAGATCGCGCTTGGTCAGGCCGCGCTGGGCGGCGGCGGCCGTGGCCGACTGGATCGCGTTGCCCGGCGCGTAGGGGATCGGCTCGTCGAGGCCGTAGCGGGCGAAGTCGATGCCGGTGGAGGCGGAGAAATGCGCGAGCCCCGCCTCGGAACTGGCGTAGCGGCGATACTCGTCGCGCTTGTCCTCCGCCTCGGCGCGGGTGCGGCCGGGGATGGCGGCGAGGCCGAGGAACACCTTCACGTCCTGCGGGTCGCGCCCGGCGGCCGCCGCCTCGGCGCGGATGGCGCGGACGGAGTCGCGGGCCGTCGCCTTGTCCCGGGCGGAGATGAACACGCATTCCGCGTGGCGCCCGGCGAAGGCCCGGCCCCGGCCGGAGGCCCCCGCCTGGTAGAGGACGGGCGTGCGCTGGGGCGAGGGCTCGCAGAGATGGATGCCCTCCACCGACAGGAACTCCCCGCGATGGGCGATCTTGCGGATCCGCGCCGGATCGCTGAACACCCGCGCCTCCCGGTCCCGGCGCACGGCGGCATCGTCCCAGCTCTCCTCCCAGAGCTTGCCGAGCACTTCCAGATACTCGTCCGCGTAGTCGTAGCGGCGGTCATGGGGCGGCAGCACCTCGCCCCGGCCGCGATGGGCGCTGTCGAGATAGCCGGTGACGACGTTCCAGCCGATCCGCCCGTTGGTCAGGTGGTCGAGGGTCGAGATCCGCCGGGCGAAGGTGTAGGGCGCCTCGGCGAAGACGTTCACGGTGACGCCGAAGCCGAGATGCTCCGTCACCGCCGCCATGGCCGGGACGATGAGGGTCGGGTCGTTGACGGGAAGCTGCACCGCCTCCCGCGCGGTCACGTCGATGCCGCCGCCGTAGATGTCGTAGACGCCGATGATGTCGGCGATGAACAGCCCGTCGAACAGGCCGCGCTCCAGGAGCTTCGCCTGATCGGTCCAGTAGGCGAGGGTGTTGTACTCGGGCGAGCGGTCGCGCGGATGGGTCCAGAGACCGTGGTTGATATGGCCGACGCAGTTCATGTTGAACGCGTTGAGCCGGATCTGCTTGGCGGGGGGCTTCATCGCGCGCGGAGCCTCCGCACCGCGCTGTCGCCCGCGAACTGCACGAGGCAGACGAGGGCGATCAGGATGGCGATCACCACCGTCATCACGGTGGTGTCGAAGCGCTGGTAGCCGTAGCGGATCGCGACGTCGCCGAGCCCCCCGGCCCCCACCGCCCCGGCCACCGCCGAGGCGCCGATCATCGAGACGAGGGTGATGGTGAGGCCGCCGACGATCCCCGGCAGGGCTTCCGGCAGCAGCACGTGGAGCAGGATGTGGCGGCGGCGGCAGCCGATGGACTGCGCCGCCTCGATCAACCCCGGATCGACCTCCCGCAGGGACACCTCCGCGATCCGCGCGAAGAACGGCGTGGCGCTCACCGCCAGCGGCACGATGGCCGCCCAGACGCCGATGGTGGTGCCGACCACGAGCCGGGTGAAGGGGATGAGCGCCACGAGCAGCACGATGAAGGGCACGGCCCGGAAGCCGTTCACCACGATGCCGACCGCACGGTTCGCGCGGGGCGCCGGGAAGATTCCGGTCGCCCCGGAGGTGACGAGGAACAGCGCCAGGGGAATGCCCGCCGTCACCGCGACCGAGGCCGACACGCCGACCATGAACAGCGTGTCGAACGCCGCCTGCCAGAGGCGGTCAATCATCTGCGGCGACATGGCCGATCCCCTCGACGTTCAGCCCGATGGCCCGCAGGCGGGCCTCCGCCTCCGGCCGTTCGGCGGCGACGAGCATCCGCCCGACCGCGTGGCCCTGGATGCGATCGATCTCCGCCTGGAGCAGCCGCACCGGCCCGCCCGCCGCCGCGACCAAGGCCGACAGGTCCGGCGCCTCCCGCCCGGCGAGGGCGATCCGCAGCAGGGCCCACGCGCCGGGCACGGGATGCGGCGTGACCCGCCCCGCCAGATCCTCCGGCAGGGCGCGGGTGAGCGGCGCGAGAAGCGCCCGCGTGGCCGGGTGCTCCGGCGCGCCGAAGACCCGCCACACCGGCCCGGTCTCGGCGACCCGCCCCGCTTCCAGCACCACGACCTCGGAGCAGATCTCGCGGATCACGCTCATCTCGTGGGTGATGAGGATGATGGTGAGCCCGAGCCGCCGGTTGATGTCCCGCAGCAGGCCGAGGATCGACAGGGTGGTCTCGGGGTCCAGCGCCGAGGTCGCCTCGTCGCAGAGCAGGATCTCCGGGTCGCTGACCAGGGCGCGGGCGATGCCCACCCGCTGCTTCTGCCCGCCCGACAGGCGCGACGGATAGGAATCGGCCTTCCCCTCCAGCCCAACGAGGCGCAGCGCCTCCTCCACCCGCCGGGCGGTCTCGGCCCGGTCCACCCCCGCGACCCGGAGGGGCAGCGCCACGTTCTGCCGGACGGTCTTGGCCGAGAGCAGGTTGAAGTGCTGGAAGATCATGCCGATGCGGCGGCGCAGGGCCACTAGCCCGTCCGTGCCGAGCCCGGCGATGGGCTCGCCGTCGATCAGCACCCGGCCCGAGGTCGGCTCCTCCAGCCGGTTCACCGTGCGCAGCAGGCTCGACTTCCCCGCCCCCGAGCGGCCGATGATGCCGACGATCGCGCCCGCCGGGACGGCGAGGGAGATGTCCTCCAGGGCGCGGACCTCGCCCCCGGCGGATTGGTAGGTCTTGGAGACGCCCTCGAACCGCACGGTCCCGCCCGTCCGGGGCGCGGCGGGCGCCGGGGCGGCCGCGACGGGGCGGGAGGCGGCGGCGCGCGCCGCCCAGGCCTCCGCGTCGTGGAGGCCGACGAAAGCCAAGCCGTCCATCGTCACTTCTGCCAGGCCAGCACGTACAGCTTGTCGCTGCCGGCGAAGGACTTGTGGATCTGCTGCTTCACGGCATCCGAGTTCTGGAACAGCGCCACGAACGTCTTGACGACCGGATCGTCCTTGCGCGCGGCCTTGGTGACGAAGCTCACCGTGAAGAGCTTGTCCTCGATGCCGGAATAGATGAGCGCGCCGGTCGGATCGAAGGTCCCGGCGGCGACGATGAAGTGCGGGTAGCCCTGCGCGAGATCGACATCGCCGGTGATCCGCACGAGTTGCGGCCCCTCGACCTCGGTGAATTTCAGCTTCTTCGGGTTCTCGGTGATGTCGTCGACCGTGCCGAGGAAGCCGACGCCGTCCTTGAGCTTGATGAGCCCCGCCTTCTGCAGGAGCAGCAGGCCGCGACCCTGGTTCACCGGATCGTTGGCGATGGCGACCTTCCCGCCCACGGGGATCTGGTCGAAGCTCTTATGCTTCAGGGAATACAGGCCGACATTCTGCAGGATGCCGAGGCCGACGATGTCGAACGCGTAGCCCTTCTGCTTGGAGGCGTTCTCCATGAAGGGCCGGTGCTGGAAGAAGTTCAGGTCGATGTCGCCGGCATCCAGGGCGACGTTGGGCGTGGTCCAGTCGCTGAACTCCACGACCTTGATGTCGATGCCCTGCGCCTTGGCCTCCGGGATCAGCGCGTTGACGGCGTCGCTGTAGGCGCCCGGCACGGTGCCGACCTTCAGGGTCTCGGCCTGGGCCAACGTCGCGCCGAGGGTGAGAAGGGCGGCGGCGAACACTCTCGGAAGGCGCATCGGCGGGAAGCTCTGGCAGGCTGTTGTCGTCAGCGACTGTGTAGATCGGCCGGCCGCCTCCCGACATTCCAAAGATCTTCGCCCGCAAGGACGAATGATCTCTGCGGGCCCGGAAAAAGAGGAGCCCGTCGCGGCGGGTCGGGGCGCACGAAAGGCGATCCGCGCTGACGTGCGAAAACCGCGCATCGTTTTCGGCGCATCGTGCGTTCCCGCAAAGAGAGCATCAGCTCACGGGGGGATGGAACGACAGCGAGGAGGCAAATATGCTGCGTGGTGGATTGCTTTGGTTGTTGGGGATACCGCTGCCGATCATCCTGCTTCTGTGGTTCTTCGGCGTGTTCCACTAAGCATCGACAGACAGCGGGCGTCTTCCATGGACGGTCCTGGAGCGGCGCCCGCCCGCGACATTGTCTGCGGCGTGACTTGCGCCCTTGCCCCTTGAGGCGAACGCTCCTCCGAGGATACGGTATACATTACGCCTGTTCCAGAGAGGGAATCCGATGGCGCGTTTGAACGTCAACGGCGTCGTCCGCGAGGTCGATGCCGAGCCCGACACGCCGCTTCTCTGGGTGATCCGCGAGCAGATCGGATTGACCGGCACCAAGTATGGCTGCGGCATCGCCCAGTGCGGCGCCTGCACCGTGCATATCGACGGGGCGGCGGTGCGCTCCTGTTCGATGCCCCTCTCGGCGGTGGAGCCGGGGCAGAAGATCGTCACGATCGAGGGGCTGGCAGCGGGCGCCGCCCATCCGGTGCAGCAGGCCTGGGCCGAGCTCGACGTGCCGCAATGCGGCTTCTGCCAGCCGGGCATGATCATGGCCTCGGCGGCCCTGCTGGCGCAGACGCCGCACCCGAGCGAGGAGCAGATCCGCCAGGAGATCACCAACATCTGCCGCTGCGGCACCTACAACCGCGTGCTGGCGGGCATCAAGCTCGCCGCCGAGCGCGGCCAGTCCGGTTGAGGGGTTCCGCATGAGCGTCGATCAGAAGGCCCCCCGCCCCTCCCGCCGCGCGATGCTGGCCGGTGCCGGCCTGTTCACCCTCGGCTTCCACATCCCGTTCAAGGCCACGGCCGCGACCCTCGACGGGGCGCCCCTGGCCCCGGAGGTGAACGCCTGGGTCGTGGTGAAGCCCGACGAGACCGTGGTGATCCGCATCGCCCGCTCGGAGATGGGCCAGGGCACGCTCACCGGCCTCGCCCAGCTCGTCGCCGAGGAACTCGGCTGCGACTGGGCCCGCGTCACCACCGAATATCCGAGCCCGGGCCAGAACCTCGCCCGCAAGCGCGTCTGGGGCGACTATTCCACCGGCGGCAGCCGGGGCGTGCGCGATTCCCATGAGTACGTGCGCAAGGGCGGCGCCGCCGCCCGGATGATGCTCGTCGCCGCCGCCGCGAAGGGCTGGGGCGTGCCGGAGGCCGAGTGCCGGGTGGAGCGCGGGGTGATCACCCACGGCCCGTCCGGCCGCAGCACCACCTTCGGCGCGGTCAGCGCCGAGGCGGCGAAGATCGCCCCGCCCCAGGACGTGGTGCTCAAGGATCCGAAGGACTGGACCATCGCCGGCAAGCCGCTGAAGCGGCTCGACACCCTGCCCAAGCTCGACGGCAGCCAGGTCTACGGCCTCGACCTGAAGCTCCCCGGCCTCCTCAACGCCGCGATCCGCGATTGCCCCGTCACCGGCGGCACCGTGAAGGGCTTCGATGCGGCCTCGGTGGCGGCCATGCCCGGCGTGAAGCGGGTGATCCCGGTCGGCGACAGCGCCGTCGCGGTGGTGGCCGACACGTTCTGGCGGGCCAAGACCGCCCTCGACGCCCTGCAGATCGTCTGGGACGAGGGGCCGAACGCGGCGGTCTCCAGCGAGACCATCGCGGCGACCCTGCGCGAGGGGCTCGACGCCGATGAGGCCTTCGTCGGCAACAAGGCCGGCGACGTGGCAGGGGCGCTGAAGGGCGCCGCCAAGGTGGTGGAGGCCGTCTACGGCGTGCCGTTCCAGAACCACGCCACGATGGAGCCGATGAACGCCACCGCGCTCTGGACGCCGGAGCGCTGCGAGGTCTGGACGCCGACGCAGAACGGCGAGGCGGCGCTCGCCGCGACCGCCGACGCCGCCGGCCTGCCGGCCACGTCCTGCGAGGTCTACAAGATCCATCTCGGCGGCGGCTTCGGCCGGCGCGGCGCCACGCACGATTGGGTGCGCCAGGCCGTGCTGATCGCCAAGGAGATGCCGGGCACGCCGGTCAAGCTGATCTGGACCCGCGAGGAGGACATGACGCATGGCCGGTATCACCCGGTCACGCAGTGCCGGATGCGCGCCGCCCTCGACCCGGACGGCAACCTGACCGGGCTGCACATGCGCATCTCCGGCCAGTCGATCCTGGCCTCCGTCGCCCCCCAGCGCATGGTGGAGGGCCGCGATCCCGTCACCTTCCAGGGGCTCAACCCCGGCGGGCCGGAGGCGGCGATCGGCTACACGATCCCGAACATCCTGATCGACCACGCCATGCGCAACCCGCACATCCTGCCGGGCTTCTGGCGGGGCGTGAACCTGAACCCGAACGCCATCTACCTCGAATGCTTCATGGACGAGCTGGCCCACGCCACCGGCCAGGATCCCCTCGCCTTCCGGCTGAAGCTGATGGACAAGCACCCGAAGCACCGGGCCGTGCTGCAGGCGGTGGCCGAGCGGATCGGCTGGGACAGCAAGCCGCCGGAGGGCGTCTTCCGCGGCCTCTGCCAGACGATGGGGTTCGGCAGCTACGTGGCGGGCGCGGCCGAGGTCTCGGTCTCCGACCAGGGCGAGCTGAAGATCCACCGCATCGTGGCGGCCACCGATCCCGGCCACGCGGTCAACCCGCAGCAGATCGATGCGCAGGTGGCGGGCTCCTTCGTCTACGGCCTGTCGGCGGCCCTCTACGGCGCCTGCACCGTGAAGGACGGGCGGATCGAGCAGACGAACTTCGACAGCTATCCCGTCATGAAGATGGACGCGATGCCGGCGGTCGAGGCCATCCTGATGCCCTCCGGCGGGTTCTGGGGCGGCGTCGGCGAGCCGACCATCGCCGTGGCGGCGCCGGCCGTGCTGAACGCCGTCTTCGCGGCCACGGGCAAGCGGGTGCGCCACCTTCCCCTGAAGGACACGGACCTGCGCCGGGCATGAGGACGCCGCTGCCGGGGCTCGCGCTCCTCGCCGCCCTCACCACGGCGGCGGGGGCCGTCGAGACGCGCCCGCCGCCGGGCGCCTCGTCCTGCACCGGCTGCCATGCCGAGGGCGCCGCGATGGGCGCCCTGGCGGGGCGGCCGGAAGCCGAGATCGTCGGCGCCCTCGACGCCTTCCGCAGCGGCACCCGCCCGGCGACGATCATGAACCGCATCGCCAAGGGGTTCGACGCGGGGGAATCCCAGGCCATCGCCGCCTGGTTCGCGGCGCAGGCGCCCCGATGAGGCGCGAGGTCTCATCCGCGCCGACGCGCCGCGCGGTGATCGGCGCCGCCGCCGCCAGCGTTCTGGCGCGCCCGGCGCTCGGCGGCACGCCCCCGCGCGTCGTGGTGATCGGCGCCGGGTTCGGCGGCGCCACGGCGGCGCGCTGTCTCGCCGCCGGGGGCGTCGACGTGACCTTGGTCGAGGCGGCGGAACGCTACGTCGCCTGCACCGGCAGCAACGCGGTCGTCGTGGGCCTGCGCGGGATCGACGCCCAGACCTTCGGCTACGAGGCCCTCGGCCGGGCCGGGCTCCGGTTCGTCCGCGCCACCGCGACCGGGGTCGATGCCACCGCCCGCCGGGTGAGCCTCGGCGACGGGACGGCGCTGCCCTACGACCGCCTGATCCTCTCGCCGGGCATCGACCTGCGCTTCGACGCCATACCGGGCTACGACGCGCAGGCCATCGAGGCGATGCCCCATGCCTGGAAGGCCGGGGAGCAGACGGTACGCCTCGCCCGCCAGCTCGACGCCATGCCGGAGGGCGGCACGGTGGTGCTCTCGGCGCCGGCCAACCCCTATCGCTGCCCGCCCGGCCCCTATGAGCGCGCGAGCCTGATCGCCCATTTCCTCAAGACGCGGAAGCCACGGGCGAAGCTCGTCCTGCTCGACGCCAAGGACACGTTCTCCAAGCAGAAGCTGTTCGAGGCGGCCTGGAAGACGCGCTACCCGGACGTGATCGAGTACGTGCCCCTCGCCGCGGGCGGCGCGGTGACGGAGGTCGATCCGGCGGGGATGGTCGTGCGCACCGACTTCGCCGAGTACAAGGCGGATGTGGCCTGCATCATCCCGCCCCAGCGCGCCGGGCGCATCGCGGCGCAGGCCGGCTGCGCCGACCGCAGCGGCTGGTGCCCGATCGACCCCGTGACCTTCGAATCGCGCCTCGTGCCGGGCATCCACGTGATCGGCGACGCCGCCATCGCCGGGGCGATGCCGAAATCCGCCTTCTCCGCGAATTCGCAGGGGAAGGTCTGCGCCCAGGCGGTGACCGACCTGCTGGCCGGGCGGGAGCCCGAGAGCCCGAAGCTCATCAACACCTGTTGGAGCCTCGTCGCGCCGGGCCACGGCATCTCCATCGCGGGCGTCTTCCACCCGGCCGACGGCCTCCTCGCGGATGTGCCCGGCGCGGGCGGCATCAGCCCCCTCGACGCGCCGGAGGACGTCCAGGCGCGGGAGGCGGCCTATGGCGAGAGCTGGTACCGGACGATCACCCGGGACGTGTTCGGGTGAGGCGGCGCGACCGGGCCGCGCGCCTCCTCGCGGCCCTGCTGGGGCTCGCCGCCGTGCCGACGCGGGCCGGGGACGGCGTGGTGCCCTACACCGTCGTCGGCGACGCGATCCCCGCATCCCTGACCGGCGCGCCCGGCGACCCCGTCCGGGGGCGGGCCATCGTCGCGGACCGGACCCGGGGGCTCTGCCTGCTCTGCCATGCCGGGCCCTTCCCGGAGGAGCGCTTCCAGGGCAACCTCGCCCCCGACCTCGCGGGGGTCGGCGCGCGCCGCAGCCCGGCGCAGTTGCGCCTGCGGCTGGTGGACGGGCGGGCGTTGAACCCCGACACGATCATGCCATCCTATTACAGCCTCGCGGGGCTCGCCCGCGTGGGGACGGCGTGGCAGGGGCGCCCGATCCTCGCAGCGGGCGAGATCGAGGACGTCGTCGCCTTCCTGGCGACCCTGCGCGAGGAGAGCCGATGAGCACGCGGAGCGGACGGAACGCGGTGGACCGGCGCCGGGTGCTCGCCGGGGCGGCCGGGGCCACCCTGGCGGTGGCCCTGCGCCCCGCCACGGCGGCGACGCTGCCGCGCACCGAGACGACCGAATCCGCCATAAGGCGTTTCGCGGGCGACAACCCGATCCGGCCGGGGCGGGTGACGCTGGACCTGCCGCCGCTGGTGGAGAACGGCAACACGGTGCCGCTCGCCGTGAGCGTCGAGAGCCCGATGACCCCCGAGGACCATGTGCGCCGCATCGGCGTGTTCAACGAGAAGAACCCGCAGCCGAACGTGGTCACGGTGCATCTGCGGCCGGGCGCCGGCCGGGCGCAGGTCTCGACCCGGATCCGCCTCGCCGACACGCAGCGCATCACCGCCATCGCCGAGATGAGCGACGGCACCTACTGGTCGGCGAGCGCGGACGCCATCGTGACCCTCGCCGCCTGCCTGGAGGGCTGAACCCGCATGGCCCGCGCCCTGATCAACCTGCCCAAGACCGCCAAGGCCGGCGACGTGATCGCGATCAAGACGCTGATCGCGCACCCGATGGAGACGGGGTTCCGCCCCGGCGCGGACGGCCGCATCCTGCCGCGCAACATCGTGACGGAGTTCGTCTGCCGCTTCGAGGACGAGGAGATCTTCCGGGCCGAACTCTTCCCCGCCTCGGCGGCCAACCCGTTCCTGACCTTCACCTGGGTGGCGACGAGGAGCGGCCGCTTCAGCTTCACGTGGCGCGGCGACGGGGGGTTCGACCAGACCGAGACGGCGTCGATCACCGTGGCCTGAGCCCGGCCATGCCACGCCGCTCCGGCATGTCGCCGCCGGCCGCCCTCCTGGCCATCCTGCTCTCCGGCGCCCTGGCGGAGGCGGAGCCCATCGCCCCGGCCGACCGGCGCTCGGGCTTCGACCAGATGAGCCCGGCGATCCAGGCCATGCAGCGGGACGACGAGGCCAATCCCGGCCTGCTCGCGGTCGCGGATGGGGCCGAACTCTGGACGGCGCGTCCGCCCTCCGGCCGGCCGGCCTGTTCCGGGTGCCACGGCGAGGCCGCGTCGAGCCTGCGCGGGGTGGCGGCGCGCTACCCGGCCTGGGATGCGCGGACGGAACGGCCCATCGACCTGCAGGACCGGGTGAATGCCTGCCGCCGGGAGCACCAGGGCGTGGAACCCCTCGCCTACGAGAGCCCCGACCTGCTGGCGCTGACGGCCTTCGTCGCCGTGCAATCGCGCGGCCTGCCCATCGCCCCGCCGGACGATGACCGTCTCACGCCCGCGCGGCGGCAGGGCCGCGCGCTGTTCGAGGCCCGCCAGGGGCAGCTCGGCCTGTCCTGCGCGATCTGCCACGACGACCATTGGGGCCGCCGCCTCGGCGCGGCAGTGATCCCGCAGGGGCAGCCGACCGGCTACCCGCTCTACCGCCTCGAATGGCAGGGGCTCGGCTCCCTGCAGAGGCGCCTGCGCAACTGCCTCACCGGCATGCGGGCGGAGCCCTTCGCCTACGGTGCGCCGGACTTCGTCGCCCTCGAACTCTACCTCGCGACGCGGGCCGCGCCGCTGCCGGTGGAGACGCCGGCGGTGCGGCCCTGATTCAGGCCGCGATCTTCCTGCACTCGGCCGCGCACGCCTTGCACGAATCGCGGCAGGCGCGGCACTCGGCGATGTCGGGGAACTTGCCGCACTCGGTCTCGCACGCGGTGCAGACCTCGGCGACGGCGCGGGCCATGACGCGGGTGTGCGGCGAGTTCACCGCCGCGATGGCCTGCAGGGCGTCGCAGGCCGCGATGAGGTCGTGGACCGAGGCCATGCACGACACCATGCTGGTGTCCTTCATCGCGACCATGCCGAAGCAATGGCGCAGGCAGTTGTTGCCGGTCTCGACGCAATGGGCGCTCGCGGCGGTGAGCGCCGCATAGAGCGGCGGGTGGTCGTGCGCGCCATCCGCCGCCGCCCCGTGATCGTGGCCGTGATGGTGCCCGGCCTCCTCCGCGCGGGCCGCGACGCTCGTCGCCAGACCCGCCATCATCCCCGCCGCGATGAACCGACGCCGTTCCATGATGAATCCCCCAGAGACGACGCCGTGGCGTCGGCGGGAGGCTAGCACGGGCGGGGTGAAGACGCGAAAACGGCCGAGCCTGCGCCGATGCCCCGGCCTAGTGCATCGATCCAGACGAAGGCGTCAGCCGTGTCTGGAAAAATTGATGCAAAAACAATAAGCTAGGGCAGAGACGCATGAATGGAGTGAGTGCGTCACTGCACTAGCGGTAGGCCGCCGCCTGTAGCTCGAACAATTCGGCGTAGCGCCCGCCGTCGCGGACCAGTTCCTCGTGCGTGCCCGCCTCCCGCACCCGGCCATCCCCGAGCACGACGATCCGATCCGCGCGGCGCACGCTTGAGAAGCGATGCGAGATCAGCAGGGCGGTGCGCCCCAGGGCGAGGGCACGGAGGCGGGCGAACACCTCGGCCTCCGCGCGGGCGTCCAGGGCGGCGGTCGGCTCGTCGAGGATCAGCACCTCGGCCTCGCGCATGTAGGCGCGGGCGATGGCGAGCTTCTGCCACTCGCCC
>Ga0182229_1000120_pt1 | contig 19958 bp, 15 predicted proteins | sample G6R1MG_32_FD_129663 | JGI IMG/M metagenome (GOLD analysis project Ga0182229, IMG submission 129663) | Miscanthus phyllosphere microbial communities from Michigan, USA - G6R4_MAIN_07NOV2016_LD1 MG | ecosystem: Host-associated > Plants > Phyllosphere > Phylloplane/Leaf | place: USA: Michigan...
CGTGATGGCGGGCTACTTCAAGGTCGATGCACCCGGGCAGCTGCAGCCGCCGCTCGAGGGCTGGCACGACAGCGGCGACATCGTCGAGCTCGGCGAAGACGGCTTCGTGACGATCAAGGGCCGCGCCAAGCGCTTCGCCAAGATCGCGGGCGAGATGGTCTCGCTGGCCGCCGTGGAGAGACTGGCCGCCGAACTCTGGCCGGACGTCCCGAGCGCGGTCGCCGCCGTGCCCGATCCCCGCAAGGGCGAGCGCCTGATCCTGTTCACGGAGCGGCGGGACGCCACGCGGGCGGCCTACCAGGGCTTCGCCAAGGGCCGGGGCGCCTCCGACCTCGCGATCCCCGCGGAGATCGTGGTGCTGGAGCACCTGCCGCTGCTCGGCACCGGCAAGGTCGATCAGGTCGGCGTGGTCAAGCTGGCCCGGGAGCGCTCGGCCACCGCCGAGGCGGCGTGACGCACGCCGGCCTCGGGGCCGGTGCGAAACGCGGGAGCCGTGCCCGATCGCCGGGATCGGGCACGGCTCGGGTCGTCGATGTCGGCGCGCCTCAGAACCGCGCGATCAGCTGGACGCGCACCGTCCTCGGCGCACCCGGGGTGAGGTTGTTGTTGTTGTTCGCGTTGACGATGTAGTTCCGGTCGAAGATGTTCTCGACGTTGAGCTGGACGCGGGTCAACTCGTTGAGCCGATAGAACAACCCGGCGTCGAACCGCGAATAGCTCGGCAGGCGCACCGTGTTGTCCGACGAGGCGAAACTGGTGTCCTGGTAATAGTAGCCGAGGCCGACGGAGAACTGCTCGTTGATGTCGACCTTGTTGAACAGGGAGAAGGTGTGGAGCGGAACGCCGCCGACGAGGTTGCCGACCTCGATCACGTCGCCGTCGTCTTCCAGGGCCGAGAGCACGCGCGGCTCGGTATAGGCGTAGCCGCCGAAGACCTGCCACCAATCGGTCAGGTAGCCGGCCAGGCCGATTTCCAGGCCCTGGGTGCGGGTCTGGCCCGAGCCGACGATGAGGCCGGATTCGACGTTCGAGGGGAACGGCTGGTTGTCGCGGTCGAGATTGAACAGCGCGCCCGTGAACTGCAGGACGGGCGTGATGTCGTACTTGAAGCCGACCTCCACGTTCTCGAACCGCTCGGGCGCGGACTGCGCCGTCTGCGGGCTCAGCACGCGGAACTGATCGCCCGAACTCGGTAGGAAGGAGACCGAGTAGCTGCCGTAGAAGGCGAGGTTCGGCAGCGGTTTCACCACGACGCCGAGCCGCGGCGAGAAGAGGTCGTCGACCCGGGCGTTCACGCCGTTCGGCGCCTGCTGACGACGGTCGCGCGATTCGAAATCGAAGCGGTCGTAGCGCCCGCCGACGATGAACTGCAGATGCTCGTCGATCTCGATCTGATCCTGGGCGAAGGCCGAGACGATGCCGAGCGCGTAGGTGTTGTTGCGGCCGGTGGCGAGATTGCGCAGCGTCGCGCTCTCTCTCGTGACCGGGGCGAAGGGATTGACGGGCAGATTGCGGGTGCCGGTCGAATCCCAGATGAAGTCCCGCCGGAAGTCGATGCCCTCCTGATAGCCGAGATCCAGGCCGGTCACGAGGGTGTGGGCGATCGGACCCGTCTCGAACTTGTAGGTGAAGTCGGTCTGGTTGAAGTAGTTCGTGCGGTCGGTCTGGCTCGCGTAGCCGCGCATGACGAACGAGGTCTCGGCCGCGTTGACCGGACTGTTCGGGTAGGCGTTCTGGTGGAACTTGCCGTAGTCGGCGATCCGCGTCTGGCTGCGCATCACGACGCCGTTCTCGAAGACGTGATCCAGTTGCGCGTTGCCGATATGGGCGTCGCCGAACCCGCTCGAGATGAAGGGCGCGCCGAAGAGCGTGCGCCGGTTTTCACGGTAGCGCCAGGGGCGCCCGTCCTTCGAGGGAATGCCGCGGTCGGCGATGCGGTCGTCGTCGAAGTACTCGTAGGACAGGCGCAGCGTCGTCTGCGGCCCCAGCAGGAACGTCATCGTCGGGTTCACGCCGTAGCGGCGGATGTCGATGAAGTCGCGATAGGTGTCGGTGTCCTCGAACACGCCGTTGAGGCGGAAGAAGACGGTGTCGGAGACGCGGTCGCCGACGTCGACGGCCACGCGCTTGTTGAAGAACTGCCCCCCCTGGACGAGCACCTCGCGGATCGGAACGCCGTCGGCCTCCTTGAGCACGCGGTTGACGATGCCGCCGCCGCCGCCGCGGCCGAAGATCAACGCGTTGGGGCCCTTGAGCACCTCGATGCGCTGGGCGTTGTAGACATCGCGGATGTAGCGGCTGTCGTCGCGAATGCCGTTGACGAAGAAATCGGCGCTCGAGCGCTGGCCGCGGATGAGGAGCTCGTCGCGATGGCCCTCGCCCTGCGCCACGGAGACGCCGGGCACGAAGCGGAGCGCCTCGCTGACGCTCTGGACGTTCTGGTCTCGGAGCTGCTGCTGGGTGACGACGGAGATCGCCTGCGGCGTGTCGATGAACGGCGTATCGGTCTTGGTCGCGGAGCGCAGGCGCTGGGCGATGTAGCCGACCTGGGCGCCGTTGCTGTCGCGGATCGCCTCGAAGCCGGAGCCGCGGATGCTGATCATGTCGAGCGTCGCGTGCGCGGCCGTGTCGCTGCGCGGCAGAACCAGCTCTCCGGCGATGGAGGGGGCCTCAGTGCTGCCCGGCCGGATATCCTGAGCCTGGACAGTGGCGGGCACAAACGCTGCGCCCATAAGCAAGTTGAAGCATAGTATGGGATTCAGTCGCAAGCCAAGTCGATGCAACCGATCATTGGATGATCTTGCCACCACCATACCCCCCTTATTTTTATATTAGAAGGAACGGCCCACGGCCACGCTTTCATCCCTTTCGGCATGCCTTATAAATCGCTTATGGAAATCAGGTAATCGCTTGAAGAAAAACGGCAATCCGCGGATCGGCTGTCGGGTCCGGGCGAATCGGCCCGACCCGTCGCACGGCGATGCCGAAATTCAACCACGGTCGCCGGCCATGAGGGCGGCCGATCGGCCGCAGGGCCGCCCCTCGTCCGAAGCGTCCGCCATGCCCCTCGACCGCCGCCGCCTCCTCGCGGGCTCGCTCGCCCTCGCCGCCGCCCCGGCCGCGGCCCAGGGCTACGGGCAGACCTTCAAGGTCGACAACGACGACGGCCGGCCGGTGGCTAACATGCGCCTGCCCGGCGAGATCACCGGCCAGATTCAGGAGTTGAAGGGAGTGACCTATCTCGGCCCGCGCGACGCCGAGGTCACGCTCTACGAGTTCTTCGACTACAACTGCCCGTACTGCCGCAAGGCCGCCGCCGACGTCGCGGCGCTGGCGGCCAGCGATCCGGCCCTGCGCATCGGGCTCGTCAACAACCCGATCCTCTCACCCGCCTCCGCTCAGGCCGCCAAGGTGGCGCTCGCCGTCCAGCGCCGGCTCGGCTCGGCGGCGGCCTACACGCTCTACACGCAGTTGCTCGGCACGAAGGGGCAGATCGACGGGATCAAGGCCCTGGATCTCGGCGCGAGGAGCGGCCTCCCCCGCTCCGAACTGGAGGGCGGCGGCGACAGCGAGGAGGTGCGGCTGGCCCTTCGCGCGCAGATGAGCGTCGCGGCCAATCTCGGACTGACTGCGACGCCCTCCTACGTGCTCGGCAACATCGGCATCCTGGGTCATCCCGGCCCGAAGGCCCTGGCTCGGATGATCGCCGCCATGCGCCGCTGCGATCAGATCGCCTGCGGGTAGGGCGGAAGGGCCCTCCCCTCCCGCCGTCGATCCGGCCCTACGGCTTCTTGGTCTCGATCGCCGGCGGCGGCGGCGCGACGGCCCCGGTGCGCTCGATCTTGGCCGATTCCCTGAGCTTCAGGATCATGTCCTGCTGCGCCTTGCGGGCGAGGTACTGATCGACCTGCTCCTTCATCTCGTCGAAGCCCGGCACCGGCTTGGTGCGCTTCTCCTCGACCTTGATGACGTGCCAGCCGAACTGGGTCTTGACCGGGTCGGAGACCTGACCGACCGGCAGCTTGAAGGCGGCCTCGGCGAAGGGGGCGACCATGCGGTCCTTGGCGAACCAGCCGAGGTCGCCGCCCTCCGCCTTGGAGCCGGGGTCCTTGGAGACCTCGGCGGCGACCTTGGCGAAGTCCTCGCCGCCCTTGAGGCGGGCGGCGATCTTCTTGGCGTCGTCCTCGCTCTCCACGAGCACGTGGCGGGCGTGGACCTCCTCCTCCGGCTTCATCGCCTTGACGGTCTGGTCGTAGAGGGCCTTCGCCGCCTCGGGCGTCACCGCCTTCTTCGACTCGCGCTCCAGGTAGTCGTCGAGCAGCAGCTTGTCGCGGAAGTAGGCGAGCTTGCGCTTGAACTCGGGGCTGTCGCCGACCTTGGCGGCGTCCGCCGCCTGCGCGCCGACCTTGAGGTCGATCATGTAGTCCACGAGGAGATTCCGCTTGGCCGCCTCGTCCACGCCGGGCAGCGACAGGGCCGGATCCTCCGCGGCGATGGCGAGATCGCCCGCGGTGACGGGGGCGCCGTTCACCGTGGCCACCACCGAGTCCGGGGCGGCGGGCGCGGTCGTCGCGGATTTGGCGGCGGGCGTCTGGGCGAAGGCGTGCGTCGGAAGGGTCAGGGGGGGAAGGGCCGAGACGAGCGCTGCGGCGCCCACGCGGCGGAGGAGGGAAGGCATCGACATCGACGAAGGGTCCTCGGAGCGTCTCCCTCGCGGCGCCGGCTCCGACGGCCGGATCTCGCACGGGGCAGGAAGGGTGCGGCGCCAGCCGCGGGAAGCGGCGACACAGGTGGAGCGGCGACGGGCCAAACGCAAGCGTGGCCGGGGCCGATCGATCGGGGTCGCCGGGAGGCCCGAGGGTCCGGCGGCGGGCGCTCTTTCGGATGCGCCCCCCGATATTTACCTCTATAAGCCCGGCCAAAGCGCGCCGGGCCCGTCCCAGGTCCGCGCCACGACGTCTTTCACGACCGCAGGTTCACGATGCTCGGTGCCCTCGCCAAGAAGATTTTCGGCTCGTCCAACGACCGCCGCGTCAAGGGCTACCGCCCCCGCGTCATGGCGATCAACGCGCTGGAGGCCGAGGTCGAGGCGCTGTCCGACGACGCGCTGCGCGCCCGCACGCAGGCGCTGAAGGCCGAGGTCGCCGCGGGAAAGAGCCTCGACGACATCCTCGTTCCCGCCTTCGCCACGGTGCGCGAGGGCGCCAAGCGCGTGCTCGGCCAGCGCCACTTCGACGTGCAGCTCATCGGCGGCATGGTGATGCACGAGAGCGGCATCGCCGAGATGAAGACCGGCGAGGGCAAGACGCTGGTGGCGACGCTGCCCGTCTATCTCAACGCGCTCTCGGGCCTCGGCGTGCACGTGGTCACGGTCAACGACTACCTCGCCTCGCGCGACGCCGAGTGGATGGGCCGGGTCTACCGCTTCCTGGGGCTCACCGTCGGCACCATCGTGCACGGGCTCGACGACGGGCAGCGCAAGGAGGCGTATGCCTGCGACATCACCTACGGCACCAACAACGAGTTCGGCTTCGACTACCTTCGCGACAACATGAAGTACGAGCTCGGGCAGATGTCCCAGCGCGGCCACAACTTCGCGATCGTGGACGAGGTCGACTCGATCCTGATCGACGAGGCCCGCACCCCGCTGATCATCTCCGGTCCCGTCGACGACCGCTCGGAGCTCTACGTCAGCGTCGACGCGCTGATGCCGCAGCTCGTGCCCGAGCACTACGACCTCGACGAGAAGCAGCGCACGGTCTCGCTCACGGAGGCCGGCAACGAGTTCATCGAGGAGGCCCTGCGCGAGGCGGGCCTGCTGAAGGAGGGCGACCTCTACGACGCCCACAACGTCACGCTGGTCCACCACGTCAACCAGGCGCTTCGCGCCAACACCCTGTTCACGCTCGACAAGGACTACATCGTCAAGAACGACGAGGTGGTGATCATCGACGAGTTCACCGGCCGCATGATGCAGGGCCGGCGCTACTCGGAAGGGCTGCACCAGGCGCTGGAGGCCAAGGAGCGGGTCACGATCCAGCCCGAGAACCAGACGCTGGCCTCGATCACCTTCCAGAACTTCTTCCGCCTCTACACCAAGCTCGCGGGCATGACCGGCACCGCCTCGACGGAGGCCGACGAGTTCGCCGAGATCTACAAGCTTGAGGTGGTGGACATCCCCACCAACAAGGAGGTCGAGCGCGTCGACGAGGACGACGAGGTCTACCGCTCCGTCGAGGAGAAGTACGACGCGATCATCCAGGAGATCGACAAGGCCCATGCCCGCCACCAGCCGATCCTGGTCGGCACCGGCTCGATCGAGAAGTCCGAGCTGATCGGCGAGCTGCTCAAGAAAGCCGGCTACACCCTGCTCGACTATTCCGACCCGAACGCGCTCACCGACGTCTACAAGGCCGCCCGCGAGGGCCGCGTGACCAAGCGCTTCGCGGTGCTCAACGCCCGCTTCCACGAGCAGGAGGCCTACATCGTGGCCGAGGCCGGCGTGCCCGGCGCCATCACCATCGCCACGAACATGGCCGGGCGCGGCACCGACATCAAGCTCGGCGGCAACCTCGACATGCGCATCGAGAAGGAGCTCGGCGGCCTCGCGGACGGCCCCGAGCGCGAGGCGGCGATCGCCGCCCTGAAGGCCGAGATCGCCGAAAATCGTGAAAAAGTGCTGGCGTCCGGCGAGCCCGCCGACCCGGAGGCGGGCCGCAAAAAGGCGCTGCCGGGGGGCCTCTACATCATCGGCACCGAGCGCCACGAGTCGCGCCGCATCGACAACCAGCTGCGTGGTCGCTCCGGCCGCCAGGGCGATCCCGGCCGCTCGAAGTTCTACCTGTCCCTCAAGGACGACCTGATGCGGATCTTCGGCTCCGACCGCATGGACGGGATGCTGACCCGTCTCGGCCTGGAGCAGGGCGAGGCGATCATCCACCCCTGGATCAATAAGGCCATCCAGAAGGCGCAGCAGAAGGTCGAGGCGCGCAACTTCGACATGCGCAAGAACGTGCTCAAGTACGACAACGTCATGAACGACCAGCGCAAGGTCGTGTTCGAGCAGCGCCGGGACTTCATGGCCCAGGACAGCGTGCGCGAGACCGTGGACGAGATGCGCGAGGGCGTGGTGGACGACCTCGTCGCCGTCCACATCCCCGAGAACGCCTATGCCGAGCAGTGGGACGCGGCCGGCCTCAAGGCCCGCGTCGCGGAGGTGCTCAACCTCGACCTTCCCGTGCCCGAATGGGCGCAGGAGGAGGGCATCGCCGACGAGGAGATCCGCGAGCGCCTGAAGAAGCGGGCCGAGGAGGCCTACGACGAGCGCACCGCGGCGAACGGCGCGGAGGTGATGACCTATGTCGAGAAGCAGGTCCTGCTCCAGACCCTCGACCATCTCTGGCGCGAGCACCTCGTCACCCTCGACCACCTGCGGCAGGTGATCGGCTGGCGCGGCTTCGCGCAGCGCGATCCCCTCAACGAGTACAAGTCGGAGGCCTTCGACCTCTTCAACGGCCTCGTGTCGCAGCTGCGCGAGCAGGTGACGGGCCAGCTCGCCCGCATCGAGATCATGCACCAGGAGCCCGAGGGGCAGGACGGCGACTGGGATCAGGGGGCTTTCGGCCAGCCGCAGCTCCCGCCGATGTTCGCCCAGCACCTCGATCCCGCCACCGGCGAGAACGAGATGGCGTTCCTCGGCTCGGGCAGCGCGGGCGGCGGCGGACCGGCCTACGGCTACGCCGCCCGCGACCTCTCGGCCGACACCGCCGTGCTGGAGCGCAAGCCCGACGACACCACCACCTGGGGCCGGGTCGGGCGCAACGAGCCCTGCCCCTGCGGCTCGGGCAGGAAGTACAAGCACTGCCACGGCCGCTTCGCCCAGGACGCCTGAGGTTCGGGCATGATGGGCGAGGTCGTCTACGGCCTGGAACCGGATCTCGGCGCGGAGGCGTTCCAAGACGTCCTCGTCGCCTCCGGCCTCGCCCCGCGCCGGCCGGCCGACGATCTCGAACGGCTCGGCCGGATGCTGGCGGCGGCCGACCTCGTCGTCACCGCCCGCCTCGACGGCCGGCTCGTGGGCGTGGCGCGCACGCTCACCGACTTCGCCTTCTGCGCCTACCTCTCGGACCTCGCCGTCAGCCGCGTCATGCAGGGCCGCGGCATCGGCCGGGGCCTGATCGCGGCCACGCGGGCGGCGGCCGGCCCCGAAGCCGCGCTCCTGCTCACCGCCGCGCCGGGGGTCGAGGGCTATTACGAGGCCATCGGCATGCCGCGGGTGGCGCACGCCTTCCGCTACGACAAGGAGCGCTGACGGGCCGGGCCCGCCCTACTCCGTACGGGCCTTGGCCGGCAGGGGACGGTGGCCGGGACGAGACGCACCTGCGCCCCTCCCGGCGTCTCACACGCCGCCTCCTCGATCCGTCGCCGGGGCCCTGAGAGCCGCCTCCGGCTCGCGCTCGAAGATCGTGAGCAGGGAGCGTGCGGCGGGATCGGGCGGCTTCCGGCCCTGCTCCCAGTTGCGGTAGGTCGCCAGCGGCACCCCGAGCATCTCGGCGAAGACGGCCTGCGTCGCGCCGATCCTGTGCCGGATCCCGGCCGGTCCCGGCCCGGGCCGATACCCCGTCGGCTCGGCATCGGGATCCTGCCCGTCCTCGATCGCATGCCGCCGGATATCGGCCTCCGTGGTCGCGCGGAGGATCGCGCGGTCCGCCTGCGGGCGATCGGCCAGCAAGCGCTCCAGGCTGACGCGTGCCATCGCTTGCGCTCCTTTCGATGGGCCCGGCGGGCGGAGATGATCCGGCGGGCACCATCACGATCGGTGTAGGTGACATGGTAGAGATCGCCGTCGATCGGGCCGAGGGCGTTGATGCGCAACTCGCCGTAGTCTTCCCGATCGTCGATCCTCACGAGGATGCGGCCCGAAAAATCAACGAGAGGCGTAGTCGGACCCGAACCCGCCACGGCGCCGGTTCGCTTCCGATGTCGCATCGTCCCACTCGAAATCCCCATGCCGGAGACTACGCCCGGGGCGCGGAAAGATCAGTAGGGCGTGGGGGCCTACACGGTCACCTGAGTGCCCACCTCCACCACCCGCCCCGTGGGGATCTGGAAGAAGTCCGTGGCGTCGTTGGCGTTCTTGGCCAGCGTGATGAAGATCCGGTCCTGCCACAGCGGCATGCCCGAATGCGCCGCCGGGCGGATCGAGCGGCGCGACAGGAAGAACGAGGTCGACATGATGTCGAACTTGAAGCCCTCCTGCTTCAGCAGCAGCAGGGCCCGGGGGATGTTGGGCGTCTCCATGTAGCCGAAGGTCATCGTGACCCGGTGGAAGTGCGGCCCCACGGGCGCGATCCGGACCCGGTCGGCCAGCCGCGCGCGGGGCCGGTCGATGGTCTGCACCGTGAGCACGACGTTCTTCTCGTGCACCACCTTGTTGTGCTTCATGTTGTGCAGCAGGGCGGCGGGCGCGATCTCGGGATCGCTCGTCAGGAACACCGCCGTGCCCTTCACGTGCTGGTAGGAGGTGCTTTTCTCCAGCATGCCCACCAGCTCGATGAGCGGCACGTCGGTCTTGCGGGTCTTGTTGGTGAGGATGGTGATGCCGCGCACCCAGGTCCACATCATCACGATCAGGCCGCCCGCGAGCAGCAGGGGCACGTAGCCGCCCTCGTGCACCTTCATCAGGTTCGAGAGCAGGAACAGCGCCTCCAGCACGATGAACGGCATCATCGCCACCGCCGCCACGAGCGGGCTCAACCGCCACACTTTCCACAAGACCACGTAGGCCATGCTGGCGGTGAGCAGCATCGTGCCCGTCACCGCAATGCCGTAGGCCGAGGCCAGCGCCGAGGAGGAGCGGAAGGTGATCGCCAGGATCACCACGCCCAGCGCCAGCAGCATGTTGATCTGCGGCAGGTAGATCTGGCCGGAATGCGCCTCGGAGGTGTGGCGGATCTCCATGCGCGGCAGCATGCCGAGCTGGATCGCCTGCCGCGACAGCGAGAAGGCGCCGGTGATGACCGCTTGGCTCGCGGTGACCGTGGCGATGGTGGCCAAGAGCACCATCGGGATCAGGCCCCATTCGGGCACGAGCTGGTAGAACGGATCGGTGGTGTCGGGCTTCTCCAGCACCAGGGCGGTCTGGCCGAGGTAGTTCAGCACGAGGCTCGGCGCGACGAGGCCGATCCATGCGAGCTGGATCGGGCGGCGCCCGAAATGGCCGAGGTCGGCGAACAGGGCCTCGGCGCCGGTGACGGCCAGGAACACCGCGCCGAGCGCCACCAGGGCGCCGGTGCCGTGGCCGAGGAGGTAGTGCAGCGCGTACCAGGGGTTGAAGGCCCACAGCACCTCCGGGTTGCCCCAGATGTGCGGCAGCGCGGCGGCGGCGAGCGCCAGGAACCACACCACCATGATCGGCCCGAAGAAGGTCGCGACCCGCGCCGTGCCCCGGCTCTGGACCAGGAACAGCCCGACGATGATCACCACGGTGATCGGCAGCACGAACTGCTCGAAGGCGGGCGTGACGAGCTTGAGGCCCTCTACTGCCGACAGCACCGAGATCGCGGGCGTGATCACCGAATCGCCGTAGAACAGCGAGGCGCCGAGCAGGCCGAGCATGAACACGAGCCGGGAGCCGCCGAGCGCCTGCCGGGCCAAGGCCATCAGCGAGAGGATGCCGCCCTCGCCGTTGTTATCCATGCGCAGCAGCAGGGCGACGTACTTGACGGTGACGATCAGCAGCAGCGCCCAGATGATCAGCGACGTGGTACCGATCACCTCCTCGGGCAGCAGGATGCCGTCGCTGCGCGAGGGAGCCAGCGCCTCGCGGAAAGCGTAGAGCGGACTGGTGCCGATGTCGCCGTAGACGACGCCGACCGAACCGACGGCGAGCGTCCAGAAGCCGGTCCGGGCATGGGCCTCCTCCGGCTCCACCGGCTCGGCGCTGGCCGCGGGCGGGATCGCGGGAGCGGCCCCTTCCGCGGGCGACGGGCGGCGGGCCGCGACCGCACTTTCCCCGGTGGAACTCTGACCGGCCGGGGGGCCCGGCGGAACGGATTGGATCATGAAGCGCGATTCAGGCTCGGGCGGCTTCCGGCGCGATTTACCCGCGTCGGATGACGCAGTTGCGTCGGAAGCGGAAACTCGTGTCACCGAGCAGGCGTGTAGCGTCCGCGCGCGGCACCGCGCGAGCCAGTCGATACGACGCTAGCATGTCGGGCGGGTGCCGGAAACGCCGCTGCGCCCGACGGCCCCGCGGCGGATGCGTCATGCCACATCCGATTGATCCCCGCGGGACGACGGATCTGGCCTCGCTCGAGCGCCGCGCGGGCTTGTCGATACTCTCCCCGCTTCGATCGAGCGGAGACAGTATCACTCGGCGGCGTCGCGTGCGGGGGAGCCGTTCGCCTGATCGGACCCCTGCCCATTCCCTTGGCCGCCCCCCTGACCGAAGCGGCGCTCGATGTAGTCGCTCACCACGGTCTCGAAGTCCTTGGCCAGCGTCGCGCCGCGCAGCGTCATCGCCTTCTTGCCGTCGATGAAGACGGGGGCGGTGGGGGTCTCGCCGGTGCCGGGCAGCGAGATGCCGATGTCGGCGTGCTTCGATTCGCCGGGACCGTTGACGATGCAGCCCATCACCGCGACGTTCAAGCCCTCGACGCCGGGATAGCTCTTCTTCCACGCGGGCATGGAGGCGGCGATCCAGTTCTGGATGTCGCGGGCGAGTTCCTGGAAGGTCGTCGAGGTGGTGCGTCCGCAACCGGGGCACGCCGCGACCAGAGGGACGAACGTCCGGAACCCCATGGTCTGCAGGAGTTCCTGCGCCGCCTTGACCTCCACGGTACGGTCGCCGCCGGGCTCGGGGGTCAGCGAGTAGCGGATGGTGTCGCCGATGCCCTCCTGCAGCAGCACGCCGATGGCGGCGGAGGCCGCGACGAGGCCCTTCGAGCCCATGCCGGCCTCGGTCAGCCCAAGGTGGATCGCGTAGTCGGAGCGGCGCGCCACCTCGCGGTAGACCGCGATCAGGTCCTGCACCGCCGAGACCTTGGCCGACAGGATGATGCGGTCCTTGGGCAGGCCGAGTTCCACCGCACGGTCGGCGGAGCCGATGGCCGAGCGCACCATCGCCTCGCGCATCACCGCGCGGGCGTCGATGGGGCGCGGCAGCCGGGCGTTCTCGTCCATCAGGTGCGTCAGCAGCGCCTCGTCCAGCGAGCCCCAGTTCGCACCGATGCGCACGGTCTTTCCGTAGCGCACCGCCTGCTCGATGATGGTGGAGAACTGCGTGTCCTTCTTCTCCTTGAAGCCGACGTTGCCCGGGTTGATCCGGTACTTGGCCAGCGTCTCGGCGCAGGCCGGATGGTCGGACAGGAGCTTGTGGCCGATGTAGTGGAAGTCGCCCACCAGCGGCACGTGGCAACCGATCCGGTCGAGGCGCTCGCGGATCTTCGGCACCGCTGCCGCCGCCTCGTCGCGATCGACCGTGATGCGCACGAGTTCGGAGCCCGCCCGCGACAGGGCCGCGACCTGGGCCACCGTGGCGTCGATGTCGGCGGTGTCGGTGTTGGTCATCGACTGGACGACGATGGGCGCGCCGCCGCCGACGACGACGGCCCCCTCCCCCTGTCCGATCTGGACGCCGACCGTGCGGTGGCGCGGGGCGGGCCCCGCGATCTCGGGACCGGTCATGTTCGGGCTGCGCGCCTCGATGGGGTTGGTGAGGGCGTCGGGGGCTTCCATGGCTTCCATCGTGGATCCTGGCCTTGAGGACCGGCGCGGGGCGATCGCCGCGCCGTGCCCGCAGATCCGGGCTTATCCGAGATTCGATTCGTTCGCGACCGTCCCGATCCGAACCGTATCGCGCCGGAACGTTTGTACGTCAGTCTACCCGAAAGCTGAGACCGGCCTGCCCCCACGTCAATGGACGGCGGGGCGGATCGCGAGCGGGGCGGAGCGGCGTGCAGCGCACGCGCGACCGGGCGCTTCATGTCCCATCCGAGGCGCGATGTCGAGTTTTCGCGGGTGCCGCCAGCCGTTTGCGCGGGAAGACGCAGCGGGTTTCGCGCATGCGGAGGCGGGCCGGCAACGCTGCGCGGATGGCAACGTTGTCCCCGCGCACCATTTCTCTATCGCACTGCAATATCCACCTGCGAGGCATGATGGACCAGACCGGCACGCTTCCCGACCCCGCCAACCCCGCCACCGCCGTCCCAGCCGAGGCGAAGGATACGGCCGTCCAGACCGCGTCGGTCCCTCAGCTCGCCGGCCCCCGCGCCGAGAAGGCCGTGGCGCTCGCCCTCCAGGGCGGCGGCTCGCACGGCGCCTTCACCTGGGGCGTGCTCGACGCGCTGATCGAGGACGGGCGCCTCGCCTTCGAGGCGCTGACGGGCGCGAGCGCGGGCGCGATGAACGCCGTGGTGATGGTCGACGGCTGGCTGGCGGGCGGCCCGGACGGAGCCCGCGGCGCCCTGGAGCATTTCTGGCGCACCGCCAGCCTGGACGGCGACCTCTGGCCGGTCCAGCGCAGCGTGGTCCACGGCGTGCTCGGCTTCTGGAAGGGCAATCCCGTCGCCGAGTTTTGGATGAAGGCGCTCTCCCCCAGCCCCTACGTGGCCAACCCGCTCAACTTCAATCCCCTGCGCAAGGCGCTGGCGGCGAGCGTCGACTTCGATCGCCTGCGGGGGGCCGACACCGCGAACATCTTCGTCTCGGCCACCAACGTCTGGACCGGCAAGCTCGCGGTGTTCGAGCGCGGGGACCTGACCCTCGACCACCTGATGGCCTCGGCCTGCCTGCCGACGGTGTTCCAGGCGGTGGAGATCGACGGCGTGCCCTATTGGGACGGCGGGTATCTGGGCAATCCGCCGATCTATCCCCTGCACCGCGGGGCCCGGACCCGCGACATCCTGCTCGTCCAGATCAACCCGGTGGAGCGCCGCGAGACCCCGCGCACGGACAAGGAGATCCAGGACCGGCTCAACGAGATCACCTTCAACGCCAACCTGATGCGCGAGCTGCGCGCCATCGACTTCCTCGACGGCCTGATCGAGGAGAAGGTGCTGGGCCGGGGCGACTACCAGCGGGTGCTGGTCCACCGCATCGACGGCACCGACGCGCTCGACGACTACTCGGCCTCCTCCCGGCTCGACGCCCGCTGGCGGGTGATGCAGCGGCTTCGCGACAAGGGGCGCAAGGCGGCACGGACTTGGCTCGCCGAGCGCTACGACGGGATCGGCCGCGAATGCACCCTCGACCTGAAGTCGGCCTACCAGTAGCCGGGGTTCACCGCACGAAATCCCTCGCGCACGAGCGATGTGTGCGCAAACTTTCCGTCCGCGCGGGATTAAGCGGCGATCCGCAAGCGTCCATCCAGTAGGATGCCCGACAAGATGCGTTTCAAACGACCGGACATTGTCGACCTGTTGCCGACCCTGCGGCGCTACGCGCGTTCGCTGACGCGCGACTCGCTCAAGGCCGACGATCTCGTCCACGACACCCTTGTGCGCGCGCTGGAATCGCGCGGGGGCCTTCGCGCCAACACCAACCTGCGCACCTGGATGATGACGGTGCTGCACAACGCCTTCATCGACGAGCAGCGCCGCCGGAAGGTGGAAGCGCGGCACGCGGACGTGCTGGTCCAGATCAGCGAGGAGGTCGCCCTGCCCGCCCAGGAGGGGCGCGTCCGCCTCGCGCAGATCCGCAAGGCCTTCGACACCCTGCCCGAGGAGCAGCGGGCCGCGCTCCATCTCGTGACGATCGAGGGGATGGCCTACGCCGACGCGGCCGACGTGCTCGGCATCCCGATCGGCACCCTGATGTCGCGGCTGGGCCGCGGCCGGGCGGCGTTGCGGGCGTTCGAGGACGGCCACGCCGACCGCGTTCAGGACAGGAAACGGCCCGTCGGCCCCCCTGAGCGCGGGCGCCCAGCATTGCGTCTCGTCGCACATGAGGGGCGCCCGGATCGAGACGCTACGACTTCTGCGCTTTCGCCCGGTGCGCCGGGCCGCTATGCAAGCGAAGGTTGAAAACAGGCACCGGTATGTGACGTCGAAGGGGGATACCGGCCAAGTGAATTTCGGAGAGGTGTGATGGTCGACCCGATCACGGACACGGATCTCATCGCCTACGTCGATGGGCAACTCGACACGATGCGGCGCCTCGAGGTGGAGGCGCATCTCGCGCGCAATCCGGACGACGCGGCGCAGGTCATGGCCGATCTGCGCGACCGCGATGCCATGCGCGAAGCCTTCGCGGCCGTGCCGAGCGGTGGACCCGAGAACCTGAGGCTGGGTGCCCGGCGGATCGACCGGGCGATGGCGTGGCAGCGCGTCGGCGCGCGCCTGCGCCGCGCCGCGGCGATCGTGGTCCTCGTGGGAGCGGGCTGGTTGGCCCACACGGAGATCGGCACCTTCGGCGTCCCGGAGACCTTCGCCTCGACCATCGATCCGGAACTCGCCGAGGAGGCGCGTCAGGCCCGGCAGGCCACGCTGGTGCGTTCGCGTGCGCCCTCGCAGGCCGCCGTGCGCTCCTACGACCGCGCCGGCCTGGAAGCCGCCACCGGCCTGGCCCTGCCCGTCCTGCCCGGCGGCTGGACCGTGCGCGACGTGCAGGTCTTCCCGGGCCGCCACGGCATCGGGGTCGAGGTCGTGGTCGATGCAGAAGACCTGGGCGAACTCTCGCTGTTCGCCGCGCGCAACAACGTCGCCTCCGGCCAGCCCGACGAGGTCGCGCGCTCCGGCGACGGCCTCTCCGCCTACTGGCGCGACGGTCACACGGCCTATGCGCTGAGCGGCCCGCAGACGGAATCCGGCCTCAACAAGGCCGCGGCGGCCCTGGCCCCCGTCAAGCTGGCGACGGTGCGTCCCTGAGACCGTCTCGGCGCTCGCCTCCCCGGTCGATCGACTGAACCTGTCCCCGCTCGATCGAAGCGGGGACAGGTTCAGTCGGCCCGCGCGGCGCTCGAGCGAGGCCCAGATCCGCCATTCCGAAGGGATCGGCCGGATCGGGTAGGAGCCGGGCCCGATGCGATCAGCAAGGCCCGTCTCAGTCCAGCATCGACGGGACGCGGTCCGCGGCGATGAGCGCGCGGGCCTCGGCCGCGTCCACGTGCATGCGGGCGATCAGGGCCTCCGCGCTCTCGAACCGGGCCTCGCCCCGGATGAACCCCAGGAACTCCACCGCGATCTCCTGCCCGTAGAGGTCGCCGGAGAAGTCGAACAGGTTCGTCTCCAGGAGCGGCGCGCCGTCATCGAAGGTCGGGCGGCGGCCGTAGCTCGCCACGCCGTCGCGCACCGTGCCGTCACTGAGCCGCGCCCGCACCGCGTAGATGCCGTGGGCGAGCCCGCAGGACCCCAGGGCGAGGTTCGCGGTGGGGTAGCCCAGCACCCGTCCGCGCTTCTCGCCGTGCCGGACCTCGCCCAGCACGAACCAGCGGTAGCCGAGCAGGGCGTTGGCGCGGGCCGTGTCGCCCGCGGCGAGACCGGCACGGATCGCGCTCGACGAGATCGGTACGGCGCCCTCCCCCTCCGATACCGGGGGCACGATGCGGCAGTCGAGCCCGGCCCCCGCGCAGAGTTCCGCCAGCATGGCGGGCGTGCCCTCGCGCCCGCGCCCGAAATGGAAGTCGTGGCCGATCACCACCCCCGACAGTCCGAGATCGTCCCGCAGCAACTGCTCCACGAAGCCCCGCGCGCCGGTCTCGGCCAGCGCCGCGTCGAAGCGGCGCACGATCAAGCCGTCGAGGCCGAGCCGCGCGAACACGATCTCCTTCGCCCGGGGGCCGGTGAGGCGGAACATCGGCTGGTCGGGGGCGAAGAAGGCCCGCGGATGCGGCTCGAAGGTCAACACCGTCGAGGGACGCGCCGGAGACCGTCCCGCCGCCGCCCCGCGCACCGTCTCGATCAGGGTCCGGTGGCCGCGGTGGATCCCGTCGAAGTTGCCGATCGCCGCGACCGCACCGGCCAGGACGGGCGGGACGGGCTCGTCCTCGCGGCAGATCGTGAAGGGGGCGGCGGAGTGGGGGGCGAGGGTCGCGGCGACGGGCCGCTGGGCGTGGGCGTCGCCAGACGACATCGGGTCCGTGGAGCTGAATTCGGGTGCCGCCGGACCCTGTCGAAATCGCGGGATCGGGTCAAGCGAGGCCGATTAACCGCTTCGCAATGCCGCCGGGCCTAGTCTCGGGTCCATCGGGGGGCGTGGTGCGGCCCCTCCTACGCGAACACCACGGGGCGCGCGCCGAGCGCACCGACCCGCCCATCCGGAGCAGCTGTTCATGGCCCTCGACCTCGGCATGCCGATCCTCGTCGTCGACGACTACCAGACGATGGTCCGCATCATCCGCAACCTGCTCAAGCAGCTCGGTTTCGAGGACGTGGACGACGCCTCCGACGGCACCGCCGCGCTCGCCCGCCTCAAGGGCCGCAAGTACGGCCTCGTGATCTCCGACTGGAACATGGAGCCGATGACCGGCTACGAGCTGCTGCGCCACGTGCGCGCGGACGAGGCCCTGCGCACGACCCCGTTCATCATGGTCACGGCCGAGTCCAAGACCGAGAACGTGATCGCCGCCAAGAAGGCCGGCGTGAACAACTACATCGTCAAGCCGTTCAACGCCGCCACGCTCAAGACCAAGATCGAGGCGGTCTGCGGCGCCTGATGCCGTCCGCGCCTGATCAAGGCGCAGGCAGCATCAGTCGGCCCGCGCGGCGCTTGGGCGAAACCAGATCCGCCATACCGCGGGGATCATTCGGATTCGGGATGGGGCCGGTTCCGGAGAACCGGATCGTCGGCGACCGCGACTTGGGCCACCGCGACGTGCGCGGAACGACGACGGGGGGGCGCGATGGGATCGAGGACGAGGATGCGCGCATCTCCGGCACGGGGCGGCGCGGGATCGTCGCTGGTCGGCGAGCTGGTCGAGATCGCCGAGTATATCGCGAGCCTGCGCGAGGCGATCGCCGGCCTGCGCGCCAACGAACTGACCCGCGACCGCCTGCCGATGGTCCACGAGGAGCTGGGCCACGTGGTCGCCGCCACGGCGGGCGCCACCAACACGATCATGGAGAGCGCCGAGGCCATCCTCGGGCTGCCCGACGATGCCGGCTACCGCGAAGCCGTGGAGGCGCGGGTCTTCGCGATCTTCGAGGCCTGCGCCTTCCAGGACCTCACCGGACAGCGCATCGCCAAGGTCGGCGAGGCGATGAGCCAGCTCGAAACCCGCCTGTCCCGCTTCGCCCAGGCCGTGAAGGCGCGCGACGCGGCCGGCATCGATCCGGCCGAGATGGAACGCCGGATGCGCAGCGACCTGCTGCTGCTCAACGGCCCCCAGGCCAACGGTCCGGCGACGCCGCAGGACGCCATCGACGCGCTGTTCAACTGAGCGGGACGGCCGAGGGCGGCCAGGGCCGGACGCTTGGAGCCGGACTCCCCTCGTCCGCATCGTGCTGTACGGCCAAGCTGCCTTGCTCCCGACATTCCCGGCCGCGACGATCGCCCCGCCCCGCAAGAGGGCATGACGGGTCCGGCAGGACCTCAAGGGGCTGATCCATGTCGAGCATCGATCTGGCGCCGGGCGCATCCGGCGGCGCGTTCGAGCGCGCCCGCGCGCAGGGGCGCCTCCAGCACTCCATCGCGACCACGCTCCTCGTGCTCGCCGCCGCCCGGGCCGAGCGCGAGGCGCCCCCGGTGCATGCGGCCCGCCAGCGTCTCGCCTCGGTCTACGGTGCCACGCGCCTGCGCCGCCGCATGGAGCGCGACGGCGCCGCCGGCTGATCCGGCCCCGTCGCGGGACGCTCGGGCGGTTCGCCACACCTGCCGGAGCCTATTCGAGCGAAGTGGGTCCCGGTTCGCGGGAAGACAATGCGACCACACGGAGAGACAGAGCGATCTTCGTGGCTCGGAGATCGCTCTAGTGCGGCGGCTTGTCCCGGTGCGGGCGCAGCTCCGGCGCACCGAGGTCCGGTTCCGTGGAAGGGGCGACCTGACTCTCGGCGCGGCTGGTATCGACGAAGATCCGGGCCTCGCCCTCCTTCACGCCGAGGCTGCGCAGGGCGTAGCCCATCATGCCGAGCGCCAGCTCGCGCTCGGCCATCAGCACCAGCCCGACCCTCTCCTGCTCCAGCCTGCGCCGCTCGACGTCGCTGTGGGTGCGCACCAGCGTGTCGATGCCGGGATTGACCTCGCGGGCGGCGGCCATCAGGCGGCGGCCCTGGTGCGAATCGGGGGTCGCCACCACGAGCAGGCGCGCGGCGGCGATTCCCGCGGCCTGGAGGATGCCGGGTGCGGCGGCGTCGCCGAACACCACGGTGACGCCCGCCGCGCGCAGTTCGAGGGCGCGGCGGCGGTCGCGCTCGATCACCACGAAGGGCAGGTCCCAGGCGTCGAGCGCGTTGCCGATGGCACCGCCGACCCGGCCGTAGCCGACCACGACCGCGTGGCCGCGATGCGCGGCGTCGTTCACGGTGAGCGGCACGATCTGCGTGGAGCGCCGCTCAAGACGTCCCGACAATTCCGGCCGCTCGCCGAGATAGTGGGCGAGCCGGGCGGCGAGCGCGAAGATGAACGGGTTCAGGGTGATCGAGATCAGCGCCCCCCCGAGCACGAGGTCGCGCCCTTCGACGGGCAGAAGCTTCAGGTCGATGCCGAGGCTGACCAGGATGAACGAGAACTCGCCGATCTGGGCGAGGCTCGCGGCGATGGTGAGCGCCGTCCCGACCGGATGCCCGAACAGCAGCACGATGGCGATGGCCGCGAGCGACTTGCCGAGCACGATCACGCCCAGCACCGCCAGCACCGAGAGCGGCTCGCGGAGCAGGATGCCGGGATCGAACAGCATGCCCACCGAGACGAAGAACAGCACCGCGAAGGCGTCCTGCAGCGGCAGGGAATCGGCCGCCGCCTGATGGCTGAGGTCGGATTCGGCGAGCACCATGCCGGCGAAGAAGGCGCCGAGCGCGAAGGAG
>Ga0182229_1000121_pt1 | contig 19943 bp, 18 predicted proteins | sample G6R1MG_32_FD_129663 | JGI IMG/M metagenome (GOLD analysis project Ga0182229, IMG submission 129663) | Miscanthus phyllosphere microbial communities from Michigan, USA - G6R4_MAIN_07NOV2016_LD1 MG | ecosystem: Host-associated > Plants > Phyllosphere > Phylloplane/Leaf | place: USA: Michigan...
AAAGGCCCGCGCCCGCGCCCATCCGCCGCTTCCCTCGGGGACGGTGCCGCCCCCCTCGGGGACGCTCCACGGTGCCGCGGGGAGCCGGCTGGCCTCCGCCCCGCCGGAGGTCTAAAGGTTCCGGCCTTCCCCTCGCGCGGCGCGGCATCGGCCTCGCGCCCGCCGGCCACGGACCCGCGCCCCTCCATGTCCACAGCCCTGCGCATGCCGGCGCCCGACGAGGCGGCGCTCGACCCGGACGCCATGCGCCAGCCGCTGCCCGACGCCTGGTACTGCGTCGGCCGGTCCGGGTCCCTGAAGGCGGGGGCCCTGCGCGCCGTCGAGCTCAACGGCGAGCAGATCGTCCTGGGTCGCGAGGCCTCCGGCGCTCCCTTCGCCCTGCGCGACCGCTGTCCCCACCGGGGCATGGCCCTGTCGAAGGGCCGCTTCGACGGCGACGCGTTGACCTGCCCGTTCCATGGCTGGCGCTTCGGCACCGACGGGCGCTGCCGCGACGTGCCAACCCTCTCGGCCTCGGACACGGCCGATTTCACGCGGATCGCGGTGCAGCGCTTCCCCGTGGTGGAGAGCGCCGGCTTCCTCTGGGTCAACCCGCATCTCGGGCCCTCGATGGGCGACGACCTCCCGGCCGTGCCCGAACTCGGCTTCGAGCCGGCCGGCTCCCTCGTGGTGGAACTGGTGGTGGAGGCCTCCTTCGATCTGACGACCTTGAGCCTCGTCGATCCCGGCCACGTCGCCTTCGTCCACGATTCGTGGTGGTTCCGGCCCTCCAAGGAGCTGCGCGAGAAGGTGAAGACTTTCCAGCCGGTGCCCCACGGCTTCGTCATGACGAGCCACGCCACCACCACCTCCTCGCCGGTCTACCGGCTGCTCGGCGGCGCACCGGAGGTGGAGATCGAGTTCCGGCTGCCCGGCGTTCGGCTGGAGCGGATCGCTGCCGGCACCAAGCGGGTGGCGAACTACACCTTCGCGACGCCGCTCACCGAGAACCGCACCCTGCTCACCAACGCCCTCTACTGGAGCATGCCCGCGCTCACCCTGTTGAGGCCGCTCGCGCGTCCGCTGATGCGCCAGTTCCTGACCCAGGACCAGCAGGTGCTCCAGCACGCCCAGGCCGGCCTCGACCGCAAGCCGACCATGGTGCTGCTCGGCCAGGGCGACCTTCCTTCCCAATGGTATTTCCGCCTGAAGCGAGAGGCGCTCGCGGCGGCCCGCGCCGGCCGGCGGTTCGAGAACCCGCTGACGCGCCAGGAATTGCGCTGGCGCTCGTGACGGTGCGCCACGCTTGAATGGCCGGGCCGCCCCGCCATCTTGGCCGCATGACACGGCGACGCCTGATCACGGCCGCGAGCGCGGCCACGGTGATGACCCTCGGTGGCGTCGGCTACGCCGCGCACCGGCGAAACTCGAACCCGTACTACCGGGGCCCGGTCAGCGATCACTTCGACGGCGTTCGTTTCCGTTCCCCCGGCCCGTCGACCGACAGGAGCGTGACGGATCTCGCGCGCTGGCGCCTTACCGAGACGAGCGAGCCGTGGCCGAGGCGCTTCCCCAGCCCGTTCCCGGCCGACCGGCCGCCGGAGCGGGTGGACGGCCTGCGCATCGTCCTGATCGGACACGGGAGCTATCTGGTCCAGGTCGCCGGCCGCAACATCCTGATCGACCCGGTCTTCGCCAAGCGGGCGAGTCCGTTCCGCTTCGCCGGGCCGAAGCGGGTGAATCCCCCCGGCATCGCATGGGCCGACCTGCCGCCGATCGACGCCGTCCTCATCACCCACAACCACTACGACCACCTCGACGGCCCCACGGTGGCGCGCCTCTGGCAAGCGCATCAGCCCCTCGTCGTCGCGCCGCTGGGCAACGACGCGGTCCTGCGCGGCTACGACGACACCATGCATGTCGAGACCCGCGACTGGGGCGAATCGGTCGATCTCGGAGGCGGCATCACCCTGCATCTCACCCCCGCCAACCACTGGTCGGCGCGCGGGCTCAACGACCGGCGCATGGCGCTCTGGTGCGGCTATCTGCTGACGACGCCGCGGGGCGTGCACTACAACCCGGGCGACACCGGCTTCGGCGACGGGCAGGTGTTTCGCGATGTCCGCGCCCGCTTCGGGCCGCCGCGCGTCGCGGCGCTGCCCATCGGCGCCTACGAGCCGCGCTGGTTCATGCAGGCCCAGCACATGAACCCGGAGGACGCCGTGGCCGCCTTCCGGTTGCTCGGGGCGGAGCGGGCGCTCGGGCATCACTGGGGGACGTTCCGACTGACCGACGAGGGCGTCGAGCGACCGGCGGAGGCGCTCGCGGCCGCACTCGGCGCGGCCGGGCTGGAGCAGGACGTGTTCGTGGCGATGCGGCCGGGCCAGGTCTGGGAGGGGTGATAGATCCGCCTACACTCGAGGAGCCGTCCGCGTTAAGCGGGCCCTAAGCACTGTCGACCAAGAAGACGGCCGCTCGATCCTGCGTCCGACGTGGTCTGCTCTTTTCATGCTGCATTTGCGAAGCCTTACTTCCAAGATCATCCTCCTGGCCGTCACGGGCATCGTCCTGGTCACAGGGGCGATGTGGTTGGCGACCGCGCGCCAGATGTGGAATCAGTTGGAGGCCAAGCAGTACGAGGAGGGCGAGCAGCACCTGCGCACCCTCGGTCTGGTCTTCTCGGATCGGGTCGCCGGCGTGGAGCTCAAGGCCGTCGGCGATCGCGTGACGCGCGTCGCCGCGCCGTCCCTGGCAACCCTCGACGACCTGTCGATCGTCGATCGGGCGACCGCCTATGTCGGCGGCACTGCCACGGTCTTCGCCTACGACGCGCAACGCGACGCCTTCGTGCGGCGAATCACCAACGTGAAGCGCGAGGACGGCCAGCGCGCCGTCGGTACCGTGCTCGCCGCCGACCACCCGGCCCAGAACGTCCTGCGGCGTGGGGAGACCTATTCGGGTCCGGCCGTGCTGTTCGGGCAGCACTACCACACCGTCTACCAGCCGACCGTCGACGGCGCCGGCAAGGTCAACGGCATCCTCTTCGTCGGCACCCCGGTCGAGCGCTACCACCAGCTCTACGACGGTACGATGGTGCAGATGGCCTGGACGGCCGTCCTCGTCGCCGTCCTCGCCATCGTCGCGCTGGGCGTGACCGCGAGGCGCATGTTCCGGCCGCTGGGAGAGATCGCCTCGCGCACCACGCAGCTCGCCGGGGGCGACCTCGACAGCCCGATCCCGCACGCGGCCCGCGCCGACGAGATCGGCGCCGTCGCCCGGGCGCTCGGCGGCCTCCTCGACACAAGCCGCCACGCCCGCAGCCTGGAGGCCGACCAGCGTGACGCGAGCGAGGGCGAGGCCCAGCGCCGCGCCCTCCTCGACGCGGAGATCGGGCACTTCCGCGCCGAGGTCTCCGGCGCGATCCAGGCCTTCCGCAGCCGCACCGTCGATCTGCGCCGACGCGCGGCCGACATGTCCGGCCTGTCGAGCGAGGCTCTGGGCGACGCGCAGACCGCCTCCGACGGCTCGCGCGAGACCTCCGCGCACATCCAGGCTGTGGCGAGTGCGGCCGAGGAGCTGTCGGCCTCCATCACCGACATCACGGGGCGGATCGACGGGGCCAAGACCGAGGTCGCGGGCGCCGTCGACGAGGCCGTGGCCGCGGACGCGCGGGTGCGCGACCTCGCCCACACGGTGAAGCGCATCGGGGACGTGGTCGATCTGATCCGCGCCATCGCCGGCCAGACCAACCTGCTCGCGCTCAACGCCACCATCGAGGCGGCCCGCGCCGGAGAGGCGGGCCGCGGCTTCGCGGTGGTCGCCTCCGAGGTCAAGGAACTCGCCAACCAGACCTCGCGGGCGACCGACGAGATCGCCGGCCAGATCGCGGCGGTGCAGGCCTCGACCTCGGACGCGGTGGATGCCATCGCGCGGATGTCGGGCCGGATGGGCGCGATCCGCGACACCACCGCCGACCTCGCCGAGGCGGTCGTGGCGCAGGATGCCGCCACCGGCGAGATCTCCCGCACGGCGGCGGAGACCGCCGGCACGGCGGTCCACATCGCCCGCGCGCTCGCGGGCGTCACGGAGGCCGCCGGCCGCACCGCCGAGATGGCCGCCACCGTCGAGGAGGCGGCCGGCGCCGTCTAGACGGTCGCCACCGGTCTGGAGGACGAGATCGAGCGCTTCCTGCGGGCGGTGGCCGCCTGAGCGTCCTGCGCGCGGCCGGCCACGAAGGCCGGTCGTGATATTCGGGCAGGTCGTTCGGCAGGCCTACAGGATGAAGCGACTGAGGTCCGTGTTCGCGGCCAGATCCTCGACGCGCTCGCGCACGTAGGCCGCGTCGATCGACACGGTCTCGCCCGCGCGGTCGGTCGCCGTGAACGAGATCTCGTCGATGACCCGTTCCAGCACCGTCTGGAGTCGGCGCGCGCCGATGTTCTCCACGGTGCCGTTCACCTCGACCGCCACCCGGGCGAGCGCGTCCACGGCATCGTCGGAGAAGGCCAGGGTGACGCCCTCGGTCTCCAGCAACGCGACGGTCTGCTTGAGCAGGCTCGCCTCCGTCGCGGTGAGGATCTGCTTGAAGTCCTCCACGGTGAGCGGTTGCAGCTCGACCCGGATCGGCAGGCGGCCCTGGAGTTCGGGCAGCAGGTCGGAGGGCTTCGAGACGTGGAAGGCGCCGCTGGCGATGAACAGCACGTGGTCGGTCTTCACCGGACCGTGCTTGGTCGCCACCGTGGTGCCCTCGATCAGCGGGAGCAGGTCGCGCTGCACGCCCTCGCGGGAGACGTCGGCCGAGGAGCGGCCCTCGCGGGCGCAGATCTTGTCGATCTCGTCGAGGAAGACGATGCCGGTGTCCTCGACCTCGCGGATGGCTTCCTGGGTCAGCGCATCGTTGTCGACGAGCTTGTCCGATTCCTCGGCCAGAAGGGGGGCGTAGGCGTCCTTCACGGTGATGCGGCGCGGCTTGCCCTTCTGGCCGCCGAACGCCTTGCCGAGCATGTCGCCGAGGTTGACCGCGCCCATGGACGCGCCGGGCATGCCGGGGATCTCGAACATCGGCAGCCCCTGGGGAGCGCCCGAGGACAGCTCCAGCTCGACCTCCTTGTCGTCGAGCTCGTTGGCACGCAGCCGCTTGCGGAAGCTCTCGCGCGTGGCGGCGCTGGCGGTGGGGCCGACGAGCGCGTCGAGGATGCGGGCCTCGGCCGCGGCTTCGGCCTTCGCCTTGACCTCGCCGCGCCGCCTGTCGCGCACCAGCCCGATGCCGATCTCGACGAGTTCGCGCACGATCTGCTCGACGTCGCGCCCGACATAGCCGACCTCGGTGAACTTCGTGGCCTCCACCTTCAGGAAAGGCGCGCCCGCGAGCTTGGCGAGCCGCCGGGCGATCTCGGTCTTGCCGCAACCGGTGGGGCCGATCATCAGGATGTTCTTCGGAGCCACCTCCTCGCGCAGAGGACCGGTGAGCTGCTGGCGCCGCCAGCGGTTGCGGAGCGCGATGGCGACCGCACGCTTGGCGTCGCCCTGTCCGACGATGAAGCGGTCGAGTTCGGAGACGATCTCGCGGGGGGAGAAGGTGGTCATCGGGCTCCTGATCGCGTGTACAGCGGGCGCTCGGCCGAGGTTACCGCGGGTGCCGGGCCGGGATCGCCGCACGGCGCAACCGGATGGGCCACACAGCCGCAGACCGAGCGATGCCGAGCATCTAGGCGCCGGCACCGTGCCTTTAAAGTCTGCCCTGTCCCGCGGCGCCCCTAGTCGCGGACGATGGCGCGGCCGGGCGAGGGGCGCGCGGGCCGTCTGTGACGCGCGCTCGTCCTGCCGAGGAGGACGGCCGAAGCCGCGCCCAGCAGCAGCCCGAGCCCGAGGCCGCCCAGCACCAGAATCGGCGTGGGGGGCGGGACGGTGCGCCGCTCCGGCGGCAGCGCGTTCGAGATGACGCGGATGTCGGCCGCGCCGGCCCGCTCCCGCTCGGCCGCGTCGCGGGAGCGGGCGAGCAGCGCGTCGTGAAGCGAGCGGGCGGCATCGACCTCGCGCTCCGCCTCGCGCTGTCGTGCGACGGGGTCGCCGGGGACTTGCGCGACTTTCAGGCCGTCGAGGCCTTTCTCGGCCCGGCGCTCGTCGTCGCGGGCCTTCTCGGAGACCGCGCGCGCCTGCGCGGCGGTGCGGGCGATCTCCTCGACGAGCGGACGGCGGATCGCGGCTTCCCGGGCCCTGATCTCGATCACCTCGGGATGGCGGGGACCGCGGGTGGCCGTCAGATCGGCGACGCGCCGCCGGACCTCGGCGAGGCGTGAGCGCAGCGCCGTCAGCGCGGGAGACCCGAGCGCCTCGGGCACGAGGTCGGCGTCGTCCGCGCGCTGCGCCTTGAGCACGCCCTGGTAGCGCGCGCTCGCCTCCGCGGAGGCCGTGCGGGCCCGATCCAGACGCTCGCTCGCCGCGGCGAGCTGCGCATCCCTCACGCCCTGGCCGGCCTGAGTCTCGCGGCGGCGCCGATCCTCGAGCCGGCGCTCGGCCGCGTCGAGGGCGCGCTTGGCATCGCTCAGGCGTTCATCGAAGGCGCCGGCGGCCTTGAGGGCGGCGGCCTCGCGTGCCTCCGCCGTCTCGGCGACGAAGGCCGAGACGAGGCCGTCGGCCAGGACCATCGCCTTGTGCGGCTCGCCCGCCGTGGCGCTGACCGTCACGACGGTGCTGCGCTCCTCGCGCAGCGCGGACACGTCGCGCTGGAGGGTCCGTACAGCGGCGCGCGTGGGCGAGGCGGCCTTCGGCTCGCCCGTCCCGGTCATCGCGTGCACCGCGTTCGCGACCCGGGCGAGCACGCCGGACTCGGGGCTCCCGTCGAACTCCGGATCCTCGTCGAGACGCTGCGAGGCCACCAGCCGGCGCAGCACCAGTTCGGAGGTCAGCATCCGCACCTGATTCTCGACCCGCGCCGCGAGGGCGGCGGAGGGCTCCGCCCCGTCCGGCTCGCCCCGGCCGGCCGTGCGGTCGATGGGATCGACGATGATCTGGGCGGAGGCCGTGTAGCGCGACGGCACGAGCGTGCCGACGGCGAGCCCGAGCCCCGCGCCGACCACGGCACAGGTCGCGACACCGATGATGCGCCGACCGATCATGCGCTCCCCCACCGAGGATCGTGTCCGGAGGGCGGACCGCCGCGCAAGGCGCGGGAACGCGCCGCCTCGACCACGGGAGCAGGTCCGCCGGGCTGTCGCACTGAACGATCGGCGGTGTCGCAGGGCAAGCTCTGTCCGATGGCGATCGGGGTGGAGGGCGGTGGCCCCCAAGTAGCGATACAGGCTGGGCCCGGCGGCGAAAGCGGGGAACGCTGTTCCCCCACAGGGAACCACTTCCCGGCATCCGCACGGACCACGGTCTTCCCCGCGGCGGCCGAGCGGGACCGGCCGGAGGCGTCCGACATGTTGTCCAACGAGCCCGGCCTGCACGGATGGTCCCGGGCCTCAGATGGGGGCGAGGGGTGGGTGCGAACGGCCGCCCGACTCACCGCGCGTGGGGATCGTCCGCATCCTCGTCGGTCGCGAGCGAGGACGGTATCTCGCCGCGCAGATAGCCGCCCTGCGCCTCGCCCGCGCGGCGGGCCTGGCCGTAGCGCTTGGCCGTCTCGCCCGGTCCGGGCGCGCCGCCGGCCATGACGCGGCGCTTGAGATCGAGCAGGTCGGGATCGCCCCATCGCTCCAGCAGGGCCTGAAAGGCGTCGTAGCGCGCCCGCTCGAACGGCACGGGGCGGCCCATCATGTCCTTGTAGGGGTGGGGTGGATGGAACGCCGCGCAGGGTACGAACCCGTCCGGGATCGGCGTGGTGGCGGCGTGCGTGCGCCCGCCCCGTAGGAGTTTCGGGATGACGTGGGTGTGCGGTCCTTCGGGGCTCGCCCCGTCTGCGGGCGGGATCGGCTGGAACACCTCGATGCGGCCGATGCGGGTCAGAAACACCCGATGGGGGCTCATTCGTACGAGGTCGGGGCCGATCGGGTTGGCGGCGTCGAACAGCGCCATCCCGCAGCCCGCGCGCAGGAGGCCTAGGGCCTCCGGATCGCCGGTGCGTACGCAGGCGTCAACCGCGAGCAGACCGAGGCCGAGATCGAACAGGACGTCGTCGCGATGCTCGGGCCGGGCGGCGTCGCGGTCCGGGCCGAGTTCGGTCACGCGCGTGCGCCGGCTCAAGGTGCAGGCGCCCGCCGGCAGGCAGAGCGCCACCGCGTGGTTCCAGCCCGATCCCACCGCCGTCTCGTAGGCGAAGGGGCGCAGATCGGGCGTCGGATCGAGGCAGATCGCGCCGCGTCGCGTAGCGAGGCCGAAAGGCCCCACGTCCAGCACCTCCTCGTCCGCGTCGCGAACGAATTCCGCAATCGCGCCGAAGCTGCCGAGGCTCCAGCCGGTGCCGGGATCGTCGAGGCTCGCGCGCAACAGGCCGGCGACGGATTCGAGTGCTGTCATGCGGGCGTCCTCAGGAAGTCGGACTACAAGTGCAAGGGAGGGGGATAGGCGCTGCCGTCCACGCCGTTCCCCCCACTCAGAAGTGATGCCGACGCGTCCGAGAGCCGGACATTGGTCAGGCCGGAACAGGGCACGCCCTCTTCTGTGTCGCACGAGAGGATCATCCGCGTTCGCCGGACGTGGGCAACTGTTTCGACGGGAAATTTCACAGGTCGAACATAGATTTGCTCAACCTCTTCCGCCGAAAAGACGCTAAGGCCAAGGTCAGGCCCTCGGCCTCACGGCACAGTCGTCATATTGTCGCCCATCCCTCACGCCAGACGAAGGTATCCCCTCCGAACACGGCCCGAGGCGCAGGCGACTGTGCTTCGATCCACCCCCCCTCCAACTTCGAGAGATGCATGCGCCACCTCGTCCTGTCGGTCTCGCTCGTCACCGGCCTTCTCGCGGCCCTGCCCGCCGCCGCCCGCGAAGGCGGCAACTACGACGGGACGTGGTCGGTGGAGCTGGTGACGGAAAGCGGGCTCTGCGAGGCGCGCTACACCTACTCCCTCTCGATCGCGGACAGTCGGGTCCGCCCCGTCTCGGGCGCGGCCTCGGGCAGCGCCACGGTCACCGGCCGGGTCGGCTCGGACGGGACGGTGGGCCTCGCCGTCGCAACCGCCGCCGCCACCGGTACCGCCTCCGGCCGACTGCGGCCGCAGACCGGCACCGGGACGTGGACGGTGTCGGCCCTGTGCTCAGGCCATTGGACGGCGACACGGCGCACGGCCCGCACCGCCTCGGCCGACTAGAATCTCACGCATCGGACGAGCCGATGGCCCGGGTCAGTGGACCATCGGGAGCCACCGTCAGGTGGCGGTGGCCAGCCACGCGCGCGCCTCGTCGATCTTGGCGCGCTCGAACACCTTGATCGTGGCGGGCGACAACCGGCCGAAGCTCTCGGCCAGGATGCGCAGCCACTGCGCGTCCGACACCAGGGCGACGTGGCTGATGCCCTTCATCAGGGCGAGGCCGAAGCGCACGTCCTTGAAGAAGGCGGCCGGCTCCATGCCCTCGAAGGCGCGGATGTCTTCCAGGATGCGCAGCTTGCCGCCCGTGTCGAGATCGGCCTTCATCTTCTCGATGGCCTTGTTCATCTCCTCGTCAGTGATCTTCCCGTCGACCACGATCTCGGCGATGTTGGAGTCGGGCTTCTTCTCGTAGGTCAGCAAGGCGCGGTGCTCCCGGACGTCGCGGCCGGCCGGAGGGACCCGGCGGGCGACACGGACGTCATTATAGGAAACTCTGCGGGTCCACGTCGATTGCGACCTTCACGTTTCCACGCGGGCGGGGACCCCGCCCGAGCCAGTCGCGCAGGTAGGACTGGATGTCGACGGCGCGCTCGGTCTTCACGAGCAGGCGGAAACGGTAGCGCCCGCGCACGAGCGCCAGCGGGGCTTCGGCCGGGCCCAGCACCATGACGCCGTCCGGCGGGTCGGCGACGCGGGCGAGCGCCTGCCCGTGGGCCTCGGCCGCCTCACGCTCGGCCGCCGAGACGATGAGCGCCGCGAGCCGCCCGAACGGCGGGAGCCCCGCCGCCTCGCGCGCGGCGATCTCCTCCTCGTAAAAACGCTCGGCGTCCCCCGAGAGCAGGGCGGCGATGACCGGGTGCTCGGGTTGGAAGGTCTGAACCAGGGCGCGCCCCGGCCGCTCGCCGCGGCCCGCCCGGCCGGTGACCTGCTGGAGGAGCTGGAAGGTGCGCTCGGCCGCGCGGGGATCGCCTGAGGTCAGACCGATATCGGCATCGAGCACCCCCACCAGGGTGAGGTGGGGAAAGTTGTGGCCCTTGGCCACGAGCTGCGTGCCGACGACGATGTCGCATTCGCCCGCCGCCACCGCCTCCAGCTCCTGACGCAGGCGCTCGGCCCCGCCGGGAAAGTCGCTCGACAGCACGATGATGCGCTTGTCCGGAAACAGCTCGGCCACCTCCTCCGCGATGCGCTCGACGCCGGGTCCGCAAGCGGTGAGGTGGTCGAAGGTGCCGCACTCGGTGCAGGCCTCGGGCCTGCGCTCGGCGTAGCCGCACTGGTGGCAGACCAGCGCCCGGCGGAATCGGTGCTCCACGAGCCAGGTCGAGCAGTTGCGGCACTGGTAGCGATGGCCGCAGGCCCGGCACAGCGTCAGGGGCGCGTAGCCCCGGCGGTTGAGGAACAGCAGCGTCTGCTCGCCCGCGGCGAGGTTGGCTTTGACCGCAACCACCATCGGCGGCGACAGGAAGCGCCCGCGCTCGGGCTTGTCGAGGCGCATGTCGATGGCCGTGATGTCGGGCAGGCGCCGTCCGCCGAAGCGCTCGGGCAGCACGATGCGGCGGTAGCGCCCACGCTGTGCGTTCACCCGGGTCTCGATGGAGGGGGTGGCCGAGGCCAGCACCACGGGGCAACCCTCGGTGAGGCCGCGCACCACCGCCATGTCGCGGGCGTGGTAGTGCACGCCGTCCTCCTGCTTGTAGGCACTCTCGTGCTCCTCATCGACCACGATGAGGCCGAGCCGCGCGAACGGCAGGAACAGGGCCGAGCGGGCACCGACCACCACGGAGACCTCGCCCGAGGCCACGCCCGCGCGGATGCGCTCGCGGCGCCTGCCCCCGATGCCCGAATGCCAGGTGGCCGGGCGCACGCCGAAGCGCGCCTTGAACCGGTCGAGGAACTGCGCGGTGAGCGCGATCTCCGGCATCAGCACCAGGGCCTGACGGCCCTCGCGCACGCAATGCGCCACCGCCTCGAAATAGACCTCGGTCTTGCCCGAGCCGGTAACGCCTTCGAGCAGGATGGTGTCGGCTGCCGACCCTCCCCCGCCCGCGGGGGAGGGTGCCCGCGACGCGGGCGGGAGAGGGGCCGGCTCAGCTCCGTCCGGCGCCTGGGCGACGAGCGCCAGCGCCGCCTCGGCCTGCGCCTCCGAGAGAGCCTGCGCCCGCGGATGGTCCGGGTCGGGGGGGAGGGCCACGGGCTCGGGGGCGAGCGCCACGGCGTCGAGCGCCCCGTCGTCGATGAGCCCGTCCACCACCGAAAGCGAGACGCCGGCCTCCTTGGCGAGCGCGCTCTTGCCGCGCATCGCGCCGTCCGCGGCCACCGCCATCACTTTGGACCGCGCAGCGGTGGGTCGGGACGGCAGCGAGCCCGACGCGCGCACGCCCACCCGCACGGTCTCGGCGCGGGCCGCCTCGTCGGGCAGGCGCAGCGCCATGGCGAGCGCCGAGCCCTTCGGCGCAAGGGTGTAGCGGGCGAGCCAATCGACGAGGCGGCGCAGGGGGTCGGACAGGCCCGGAACGTCGAGGCGTCCGGTGACGGGGCGCAGGTTCGAGCCGCCGGGGCTCTCGGCAAGCCCCCAGACCACGCCCACCGTCTCGCGGGGGCCGAGCGGGATCTGCACCACGTCGCCCACGTCGAGATCGAGGCCGGCGGGGACCGCGTAGCTGTAGGCGCTGTCGAGGGCGAGCGGGATCAGGATGTCGGCGGTTCTGGGCATGGCTCGCGGGCGGCGACAGGCATCAATTCATATAGGGATGCACCTCGTCCTCCGCGACCGGCAGGGACAGGGCGAGCGGCACGGCTGCGAGGCTCACCGCGCTCATCGCCCAGAAGGCACCCATCCCGAAGCGGGCATAGAGGTTGCCCGCCGCCGCCGTCGCCAGCGCCGAGGCGAGGCCCAGCGCCAGCGTGCCGTAGAGCGTGATCGCCGTGGCCCGTGCGCGTGGCGGGACGGTGGCCTCGATGAGGGCGAGGCAGGCGAGATGCAGCAGGGCGAAGGTGAGCCCGTGCAGCAGTTGGATGGCGGCGAGCGCAGGCGGCGACACGGTCTGCGCCTGCGCCCCCCAGCGCAGGGCGCCGGCCGCCGCGGCAAGCGCAAGGGCTCGGCCGGGGCCGAGCCGCGCCAACAGCCACGGCCCGAGGGCGAGGAACACCAGAACCTCGGCGGCGACCGCTTCCGACCAGAGCAGGGCGGCGGTGGCGGGAGAAACACCCGCACCGGTCCAGACGATGACCGCGAAGGCGTCGTGCATCGCATGCGCGCCGATCACCAGGGCCGCGGACAGCATCATCCGCCGGAAGCGCGGGAGGGCCAGCAGCGCGAAGATGCCCTCCGGTCGTTCCCGGTGACACCGACGTGCCGGGTCCGGCCGGGCCGGGGCCAGCGCCAGGGTCGCGAGGGCTCCGGCAGCGAACAGGAGGGCGCAGGCCCACAGGCCCGAGGACAGCCCGACCGCCTCGACCGCGCGACCTGTGGCGACCGTTGCGGCGATGAAGGCGGCCGACCCCGCGGCGCGAACCAAGCCGTAGCGGACTCTTCGCCCGCCTGCCGCCGCGGACAGGGCGAGGGCGTCGGCGAGCGGCGCCAGGGGCGCGGTCGCAACCGCGTGCAGCAGGCCGATCAGCAGCAGAGGCCCGGCCCAGTATCCGGCGAGCATCGCGAGGACGGACCCCGACGCCGCCGCGAGGAAAACGGCCAGCAGCGGGCGCGCCGCGCGCCTGCGGTCGGCCCATCGCCCGGCCAGCGGTCCGGCAGCGAGCCGCACCACCATGGCCGCCGCGAGAAAGACAGAGATTTCTTCCGCCGACAGGCCGCGCGCCTGCAGGAACGCGGGCAGGAACGGCGAGAGCGCGCCGTAGCCGCCATAAAGGCACGCGAACAGGAGGAGATGACCCGGCAGGGCGAAACGGTCCGCTTCCGTCGAGGTCGTCACGCGAGCGTCGTTCGTTCGCGCACCGGGCGTGGGGTTACCGTCAGCGCTGCAACCGGAAGGGATTGACGTCCGCCTCGACATCGAAATGATCGATCCGTCCCCGCACACCCGACCGACGAAAGAGAGGATGGTGACGGGGAGCGTGACCGCTTCTTAGACCTCTCGACGAACCGCAAGGCTCCTGTCCGTTCGCTCGGCTCGACCCGACGCGCCCAGCGTCGGGCCCAGTGGTGAAACTTCGCCGGATCGCGCAGCGTCCTACCGCACGCTCGCACCGTTATCGAACTTGAACGCGGGAGCACCGGAGATGACGTCCTTGCTCAGGCTGATCACGGCGGAGAAGCCGTTCCCGCCCGGTCTCAGGACGATCGCCGAGGGCTCCACCGCGATGATCCGGCTGGTCAGGCCGAGAAAGCCGCCGACCTCCAGGACGACTGCGCGCAGGGTCAGGCCGTTCTCCAGGAGGAGATCCTTGATGGTGCCGACCTCCTCGCCGCCCGAGTTCCGCACCGTGATGCCGACGAGCTGGGTCGAGAGGAACGAGGAGGGTTCGGTCCGCGTGCGGCTGGCCGCATCCGCCGCGCTGCCGGCCTGCCGTATGCCGACCGCGCCCTGCTCCGTCGTCGAGGATCCCGGCCCGGAGCCGGGCAGGATCGTGTCCCGGCCGACGATGGTCTTGTCCTGGGCGAGGACCGGATGCGCGGCCAGCAGGAAGCCGGCGGCCAGAACGAATGGGCTACCGAGGCGTGTCCGGGTCACAGTATCCTCCAAGTCGGGTGCCGCGCCGTCGCGACCCTGTCGCGACGATCAATCGGCCCTTTCCGTATGGGTTCCTCACCCCGTCTCCGCTCATCGCCGTAGGGCGATCACGGTCGCGGCATGACGGGAGGCGGAATGCATCCGCGCGAGGGCGTGCTGCTGCTGCACGGCCTCGCCCGCCGCGCGGCCTCGCTTCGTCCCCTGGACCGCGCGTTCCGCGCTCACGGGTACGCGACGCTCGACCTCGACTACCCGTCCCGGCGCCACGGGCTCGAAGAGCTGGTCGCCCGGATTACGCCGGAGGTCGCGGCGTTCTCGACCCGGGTTGGGCGGCTTCACGTCGTCACGCATTCCATGGGCGGATTGCTCGCCCGCGGCCTCGTTACGCGGGCGCGACCGCACAATCTCGGCCGCGTCGTGATGCTGGCACCGCCCAACGGCGGCAGCGAGGTCGCGGACGCACTCTGCGGCCTGCGGGCCTATTGCTGGCTGTTCGGCCCGGCCGGCGCGCAGCTCGTGACCCGGCCGGACGCCGCGACGCGGGCCCTGCTCGGTCCGGTCGACTATCCCCTCGGCGTCATCGCGGGCGACCGTTCGCTCGACCCGCTCGCCTCCGGCCTGTGGCTCCGGGGGGCCAACGACGGGCGGGTCACGGTGGCGGCCACCCGCGTCGCGGGCATGGCCGAACACGTCACGCTTCACGCGACCCATGCCCTGATGATGCGAAACCCGGAGGTGATCCGGCAGACGCTGGCCTTCATCCGGGACGGTCGCTTCGCGCAGGCCGGTTGAGCGCCCGGCGTTTTCGTCACCGATCCGGCTCCCCTGGGGGCGAAACTGCACTAAGACACCTGCGACGGATGGGGGGGCTCGCGCCTCGCCGCCCGTCGTGCCGAACAGTCGAGATGGTCCGAGAGTGGCGATGAGCAGCACCGACACCCTGCCCCTGACGCGCCCGCAGTCGCAGCTCGTGACGGTGTTCGGCGGCTCCGGGTTCCTGGGCCGGCACGTGGTGCGGGCGCTCGCGCGCCGGGGCTACCGCATCCGCGTGGCGGTGCGCCGGCCCGATCTCGCCCTGTTCCTGCAACCGCTGGGCAAGGTCGGCCAGATCGTGTCCGTCCAGGCGAACCTGCGCTTTCCCGACTCGACCCGGCGGGCGGTCGAGGGTGCCGACATCGTGGTCAACCTCGTCGGCATCCTGCAGCAAACCGGTGGCCAGAGTTTCACTCGCCTCCAGACCGAGGGCGCGGGCGAGATCGCGCGGGCGGCGGCCGCGGTCGGCGCGCACCTCGTCCACGTCTCGGCGATCGGAGCCGACCCGGAATCGGATTCGCTCTACGCCCGCTCGAAGGCGCTGGGCGAGAGCGCCGTGCTGGAGGCCCGGCCCGAGGCGGTGATCCTGCGGCCGTCGCTGGTCTTCGGGCCCGGCGACAGCTTCCTCAACCGCTTCGCCTCGCTGGCGCGGATGCTTCCGGTGCTGCCGCTCGCCGGCGCGCAGAGCCGGTTCCAGCCCGTCTTCGTCGGCGATGTCGCCGAGGCGGTGGCGCTGGCCGTCGAGGGCCGCGTGACCGGGGGCAGGGTGTACGAACTCGGCGGGCCGGAGGTCTCCACCCTGGAGCAGCTCGTGCGTTACATGCTGGAGGTGACGATGCGCCGCCGCCTCGTCCTCGACCTTCCGCTGCCCGTGGCGCTCATCCAGGCGCGGGCGCTGGAAATCGTGGACATGCTGACCCTCGGACTGCTGCCGGACACCCTCAAGCTCACCCGCGATCAGGTCACGCTGCTCCAGCACGACAACGTCGTCTCGGAGGAGGCCAAGGCCGAGGGTCGCACCATCGAGGCGCTGGGCATCATGCCCACCACGATCGAGGCGGTGGCGCCGAGCTATCTCTGGCCCTACCGCAAAGCGGGGCAATTCGCGCAGGGGCGCGGCACCGAGGAGCAGGCGACGATCCCGGATTCGCTGGCACCCGTGCCGATGGGGCAGGGCTCGCAGCACCGTCCGTACCAAGCGAGCGGCCCGGCTCTCGGCGCCGATGCGGCGCGGGGCAACCAGAAGGGCAGCCGTTGGGGCAAACGCACCTGAGCGGGGAGGAGACAGTATGCCGGACCAGAACTCGGCGGGCCACGGCGTCTTCGACGTGGCAGCCCACGTCGCCGCATTGCCCGAAACCTCTGAAACCATGGTCGCGGATCACCGCTTCACCGACGACCCCGCCGCCAGCGCGCGGGTGTTCCGCGTCTACAAGCCGACCCCGCCGCATTCGCACACCAGCTGCGACGAGTACCTCTACGCGCTCTCGGGCCGCTGCCTGATGCGCTTCGGCGACGAGGCGCCGGTAGAGGTCGGGCCGGGCCAGCTCGTGTTCTTCCGCCGCGGCGTGGTGCATTCGGTACCGGAGATCCTGGAGGAGCCGATGGTGTTCCTCTCGGTCGACACCCCGCGCCGCGAGCCCCGCGACATCGTCTTCGTCCGCGAGGACACGGGCACACCCGACACCTTCATGCGGCAGCGGGACTGATCCGTTCGAATCGGGCGTCGAGCCGGGCGGCGATCGCCCCCGCCGCGCGCTCGCCCTCGGCCCAGGCGCCGCCCACGGTGCCCCATTGCGCCTGCGACAGCGCCTCGCCGGCAAACCACAGCCGATCCTCGACATCCACCTGGAGCGTCGTGCGCGCATCCGCATGGCCCGGCGGCACCACGGCCCAAGAACCGCGCGACCAGGGATCGTGCCGCCACTCGGTCACGGCGGGGATCGCCAGATCGTGGAGCGCACCGTGGCCGAAGGGCTCGGCCAGCATCGTGCGCACCAGCCGACGCGCCGCATCCGGGCCGCCGCGGCGGGCATCGATGGCGTGGGTACAGACCGAATCCAGCTCGACATAGTGGAACGGGCTGCCCTCGATCCGGGTGAACAGCCCCGGCGGCCGGTGGCGCCCGCCGACGATGCTGGCGAGCCGGTCGCGGCCCCGGAACGGCGCAGTCGGCCAGTGCAGCACGGCGTGCTCGTAGATACCGGGGAGGAACCCGTCGATGGCCCGGCGGGTCGCGTCGGGCAGGGGCGGATCGAAGCGGACGCTCTCGCGCAGCACCATCATCGGCAGGGTGATCAGCGCGGCCCGCGCCCTGACCGTGGCGCCACCGGCCGTCTCGACGCTCACCCCGGCCGCCGTCCGGGCGATCCGCGTCACCGGACTGCCGAGCGCGATCGGCAGTCCGTGGGCCAACCGGGCGAGGTAGGCGCCGTACCCTCCGTCCATGAAGAAATTTTCGTCGTACTCCATGCTCGGCCAGTCCTGGAGCGACACGTGGGTGAGCGGCCGGCCGGAGACGAGGCCGTGCACGAGCGCGATCCGCTCGCGCCACGGTCCGAGGGCCGGCGGCATCCCCGCGGCTGCCGGACGGTCCGCCCCCGGCGCGGCGGCGGCACGCGCGATCGCCCGGTCGGCGATGTCGAAGGCCCGGCCGAAGGCGGCCTGCTCGGCCGGCGTGCCCGTCCGACGGCCGACGACGAGATGGCTTTCCTGCGCGGCCCGCCGCATCGGCTCATGGCGGGCGTGGCCCAGCGCCACCAGGGGATTGATCGGACCGGCATGCAGCCAGTGCGCGCCGAGATCGATGGCACGCCCGCGCAACGCGGCGGTGACGGCCCGACCTCCGACGCGGGGGCGCGCCTCCAGCACCGCCACCGCGAGACCCCGCGCGATCAACGTCCGCGCCGCCGCGATCCCGGCCGCGCCCGCGCCGATCACGACGACGTCGGGCGAGGCGGGCAGGGGAGTGAGGCGGGGGAGGGTGGTCGGGCGGAAGCGGGCGTGTTCGGAGGACGTCATCGGCACATCGGTGTCAGGGGTCGGCAGGCGGAAGATCGGATCGTCGTGCCGAGCTTTCGAACGTGATCGTCACACGATCAGATGGCGTCGGACCAGTAGAGTTGGGAACGCGACCGATTCTCATCGCACCTCACGAGACACTCACCGCGTCGCCGCCTCCCCCTTCGGATCGAACACCTCCACCGTGCCGGACTTGTCCCCGCCCGGACGCGGGGAGCCGACGAGGGTGTAGATCCGTCCCTTGTAGGCGACGGCGCCGAAGCCGTGGCGGGCGGTGGGGAGCTTGGCCAGCGAGCGCCAGAAGTTCTTGGGCAGATCGAACGCCTCGACCTCGTCGTAGGTCTTCTGCCGAGACTCGCCGCCGACGACGTAGACCTCCCGGCCCATCACCGCCGAAGCGACGCCGCTGCGCGCGGTCGGCAACGGGGCCGCGTCGGTCCAAGCGTTGCTCTTCGGGTCGTAGACCTGGTTGGCGTCGAGGTTGCGCGCGGAATCGCCGTCGATGCGCCCGCCGACCGCGACGATCTTACCGTCGATCGTCTGGACCGCGAGGTGGTCGCGCGGGGTCGGAAGCGGCGCGGCCGTGCTCCATCGGTCGGTGCCCGGGTCGTAGACCTCATGCGCGGGGCTGTTGCCGCGCCCCGACACACTGCCGCCGACCACGTGGATGCCGTCGCCGAGGACCGTCGCGCCGCCGGCCGCGCGGGGCGTCGGCAACGGTGCCCGAGCCTCCCAGACGTTGCGGGCAGGGTCGTAAGCCCAGACCTTCGGGCTCGCCTCCCAGCCGTTCACGTAGCCGCCGAAGACGTAGATCCGGCCCCCGGATCCCGCCGCCATGGTGTGGTGCACGGGGTAGGGAAACGGGGCGCCGCGGCTCCACGTGTTGTGGGCGAGGTCGTAGATCAGCAGTTCGGTGGCGCCGTTGTAGTCGCCCACGACGTAGGCCTTGCCGTCGATGGCCGCGACCGCGACCTCGGAGCGCTCGGCCGGCGCGCTGGACGCGCCCGCCCAGGCGCCGACCTCGTGGGCGAGGACAGGGGACGTCGACAGCGCGGCGAGCAACAGGGCGGCGGCGATCCTCGGCATGGTCGGGTTCCCGGTTCGGTGGTCGATCAGGCAACGCGCGGGGGCGCGTTTGGGGCCCGGCCCCGCGCCCCCCACTTGCGTGCGACCCCGGCTGCGGCGAGAACGCGCCGGGGGTCCGTAGGACGACAAACGAGGCATCGGGGATGCTGATCAAAGCCGCTGCCGCAGCCATGCGGCAGGTATTCTCACCGGCCCTGCGCGGCATCCTCTGGAAGTCGCTCGGGCTGACGCTCGGGCTGCTGGTTCTGGTGTGGTTCGGGCTGACGCGGCTGATCCAGTGGTTCCAGACGAGCCACCACATCTCGCAGAGCTACCCCATCCTCGACACCCTGGCCTTCTTCCTGGCCGGCGCAGGCCTGTTCGTCGCGCTCGCCTACGTCATGCCGGCGGTCTCGATCCTGGTTGCCGGGTTCTTCCTCGACGACGCGGCCGAGATCGTGGAGGGAACCGACTTTCCCAACGAGCCCCGGGGCCGAGCCCTGCCATGGGGGGAGGCACTCTGGGGGGCGGCGCGATTCGCCGGGCTGGCGCTGGCCGTCAACCTCCTCGCCCTGATCCTGGTGTTCGTGCCGGGGGTGAACCTCGTCGCCTTCTTCGGCGCCAACGCCTACCTGCTCGGGCGCGAGTATTTCGAGCTCGCCGCCGCCCGCTTCCGGCCCGTGCCGGAGGCCCGAGCCATGCGCGAGCATTTCGGGTTCACGGTGATGCTGGCCGGCTGCCTGCTCGCCGGGATGATGGTGGTGCCGGTGCTCAACCTCGTGACGCCGCTGTTCGGTGTCGCGCTGATGGTCCACCTGCACAAGGGCCTGGAGCGCCGGCTCGCGTTGAACCGACCGGAGACGATGGCGAGACTCCGGTAAGCCGGGTCGCACCAGCCTCGCTAGAGCATGCTCGGCAGGATGCGGTCGGGCGGCCGGTGGCCGTCCATGAAGGTCTTGCTGTTGATGATGACCTTCTCGCCCATGTCGATGCGGCTCTCGTGGGCCGCCGAGCCCATGTGAGGCAGCAGTACCACCTTGCCGTTGCGGGCAAGCCGCACGAGGCAGGGGCTGACCGCGGGCTCCGGCTAGAACACGTCGAGGCCCGCGCCGCCGATCCCGCCGGC
>Ga0182229_1000122_pt1 | contig 19790 bp, 16 predicted proteins | sample G6R1MG_32_FD_129663 | JGI IMG/M metagenome (GOLD analysis project Ga0182229, IMG submission 129663) | Miscanthus phyllosphere microbial communities from Michigan, USA - G6R4_MAIN_07NOV2016_LD1 MG | ecosystem: Host-associated > Plants > Phyllosphere > Phylloplane/Leaf | place: USA: Michigan...
CAGGCCGCGCGCGCGGATCATGCGGGCCGAGCAGAGGGCGATGCCGGTCGCGCCGCCTCGCATCACCGAGACGTCGTTGAGAACGACGACCCGCTCGATCCGGCGTGGGGGCAGGTCGCGCGAGACCATGTTCATCGGCGCACCCGCAGCGGCTCGAAACTCAAGATGCGCCGCGGGTTGAGCCGGCCCGTGACGAGGTCGAGCAGGGCGCGAAGGTTGCCGAGGCAGCGGCCCGGACGATCGACGTAGGGCTCGGGGCGCGCGCAGCGCGCGAGGTTGGCCGCAACGTTGCGGCCCATCAGGTGGAGGGCCTTGCGGTAGGAGCAGGTGCCCTTGCGCAGGAGGTGGATCGGGTTGGCGATCTGCGAGTAGCCGAGCCGGAGGCCCGACTGGCGCCCCGACTTGATGCCGAGATGGACACCGCGGCTCGCCGGAAGCTTCACGACTCGGCCGTGGCGCGCGATCTGCCGGCTGAAGTCGACATCCTCCAGCCACGCGTAGAGCGGGAGCGCCTCGTCGAAGGCGAGGCCGTGCCGGCGGACCGGGGCGAGCCGCACGGCCATGTTGCAGCCGTAGCCGGAATAGGCATCCTCGACATGGTCTCGGTCCGGTCCGAGCCCGGCGTCGGCCCGCAGCACCGAGTCGGCGTGAGCGAAGTCAAATCCGGGCCCGCAGATGCCGTCGGCCAGCACATGCCCGGTCGCCATGACGATGTCGGGGTGGCGCAGGAGCGCCGCCTCGATCCCGGCGAGGTAGCCGGGGCCGGGCACGAAATCGTCGTCGAGGAAGACCGCGACGTCGAGTTCGCGCAGTTCGGCCAGGATCGCGTTGCGCTGGCAGGCGAGACCGCGCCGGCCGATGATCACCCGTGCTGCGGGAAAGCGCTCGGCGATGCCTGCGACATCCGACGGCGCCGGCCCGCAGACGACAATGGCGTCGGGTGCCCTTTCCTGACCGGCGATCCGCTTCAGGAGTTCGGCCACGCAGGCCGGTCTGCCGGCCGTGGCGATGGCGATGGCGATGCGCAATGGTGCCGCGGCGATGGGGTGGAGTACCGTTTCGGGACGGGTAGGCTTGACGGAGGGCGGTTTGGGTCTGGGCGGGGCAAGGATGTCGCTCAGGATCAGGGAAGCGGGACGCGCCACCGCCCCCGAGGGAAGATCGTGCGGCGGCGATGCCGATGGCGAGGGTGTCAGGCCGGGCACGGCGCAGCCCCTCCGCTACGGGACGGCAGCGAGCCAAAGCTGGGTTTGGCCGAGAGCTTGGGATCCGCCGCGGGATCGACGCCGCAGCGGCCGGCCAGAAGGCGCGAGGAGCCGACGCCGGCGAACAGGAAGAATACCAGCCCGAGATCCACGCCGCCCCCCGACACCGCGGCGGAGGCCAGCAGGGCGATACAGGCGGCACGCGCCGCTCCCTGGACGGAGGTCCGGTAGCGGTCCCCGGACGGCACGTCCTTCCGGATCAGCGCGTCCAACAGGAAGCGGCAGTAGAGGACAGTCCCGACGATGCCGAGACTGGCGAGCGAGGCGATGACGGAACTCGATGCCCGTACGCTGCCGACGCCGGCACCGAGACCTGAGGTCGCGAAGAAGACTTCGATGGCCTGCGCGTTCCACATGCCCCGCTCGACACCGGACTGGGTCGAGATCTTGTTCAGGACCGTCGCCTCGCCGAGTTGGAGCAGCGTCTGCTGGGCCGCCTCGTTGAAGGCGAGCACGAAGAGCGACAGGACGCCGAAAACCGGGAAGAGGATGATCACCCGCGTCACGGCGCGCGTGGCGCGGCCATGCGCTGCGCGGATCAGGCAGTGCACGTAGGCCAGCCCGCCGCCGACGATCAGACCGACATAGCCCGAGGTCGAGGTCGTTAGAACGATTGCCCCGGCGCAGGCGATCCAGAGCGGTCCCGTCCATCGCATGTGGAGGCCGGAGATCCATAGCCGCAGGCTGAAGACGAACAGACCGAGCGTCATGTAGGCGTAGGACGACGCCTCCGGGAACGATCCGACGATCCGTTTGAAACCGACGAGTTCGCCGTCGGAGAGCATCCGGTAGTTGGCGTTGCGCAGGAAGCCGAGCACGTCGCCGAGCCCCGCCCGGAAGGCGGCGAGGTCGATCGCGCCGAAGGCGAGATCGGTGATCGCGCAGGCGATGAAACTGGCCACCAGGAAACGCAGCCGCCGAGGCATTGCCGCGCAGGCAGTGCCGATCGCGAAGGCGACGACGTCGCCGAACAGGTAGATCGACTGCGTGAGGTTGCCCGAGACCGGCGTGAGCGGCCGCAGCGTCAGGCCGAGACCGCCGTCCACGCGCACGACCGTGAAGACGTAGGCCTGCCCCTCGAACAGCCGGGGCAGGATCACGGCGCTCGCGGCCCCGTAGACGACCGTCGCGAGAAGCCAGAAGCCGGGCTGGCCCCAGGCGAGTGCCTGGGCGAGCATCCCCCGCGACCGGTCGCGGCGCAGTAGGTCGAGCAGGCAGAAGCCGAGCAGGATATAGGCGGGCTGAACGCTGGCGCCCCGGCTCGGATCGCCGATCGTGAGGGCGGAGGCGGCGCCGAATAACGTCGACAGCAGCAGAGTCCACAGTGCGAAGACGGGTCCGAGCATCAGCACCACGAGACCTGTGGCCATAGTGGCGAAGCCGATCGCGTCGATGCTCATACCGGGCCTCGCTCCCGATAGCTCAGGAAACGCGGCCGGGTCGGGCGCGCAGGCGCGGGCCGGGATGCGCGCAGGGCGGTGCAACGCCTGCGCTCGCTCTCGACCCGCAGGGTCTCGGCCAACCGGGCGATGGCCCGGCGCGTCTCCTCGACCGCGGCGGCCCTCGTCTCCGGCTCGATGCCGGCCCGCAGGGCCGCGGCGAGCAGGTCCGCGATCATGCGGGGCGGCGTCGCCCCCTGCGCCGCCAGGAACGCCTCGCGTCTGGTGGAGGCGAGGAAGGCGGCGAGCTTGCCGTCCCACGGGAGGCCGACGGAGGGGATCGCGTAGGAATAGGCCACGATATGCGCGTGCAAGCGGTGTCCGACGACGGCGTCGCACGCTGCGATGATGCGGGCGAGGTCGGCGGGACGGCGGGGACGGTCGAGGAAGGCGATCGATTGCGCGGGTACGGCCTTGACCGCCTCGATCCGCGCCCGCACGGCGTCGAGGCAGGCGTGGTCCTCGCCGGCTCCGTTCGTAAAACAGAGGACGTCGTAGCCTGCCCGCCAGAGACCGAGGATCAGCTCCGCGTAGGCGCGCTCGTCCCAGACCGTCGAACGCTCCTGCGCGTCGGCGTGATGGCGCAGGACGGCAGGATGCGTGATGCCGACGCCGACGAGCGGCCGTGTCCGTCGCGGTCCCGGCGCGCGGGGATAGACCTCGGCGGCGAGAAGGCCCGGATCGCGGCAGAGCGTCGGCTCGGGCGCGCCGGGTCCGCGCGGGCCGAGAAGCCGGCACAGAGCCTCGCGCGAGCGCTCGTCGCGGACGGCCGCCATGATCGTGTCGGCGCCGAACAGGGTCAGCAGCAGCCTCCGCCCGGCACGCGTCCAGTCGGGCTTCACGCCGACGGCGAACACCGCGATGGGCAGGCGCCGCCGCCGGCATTCTCCTGCGGCGGCAGCCAGCTTCAGGGGGAAGTTCAGATCGATGTCGGAGATGAGCTGGCCGCCGCCGACGATCGCGGCATCGCACCCGCGCAGGGCCTCGCGCCAGCGCGGGCGCAGCCTGACCCGCACGAGCGTGCCGAGCAGCAGACGCACCAGCCCGTGAGAGACCGGACGGGGCAGCGCGTGCAGGAAGTCGAGCAGACGCGAGCGGCCGGCCCCCGAGCCACTCCCGTACGATTCACGCCCGGCGAGGTCGATCGCGCGAACGCGGACGCCCGGCCGCGCCGTGAGCGCGGCCTCCAGACACTCGGCGATGATGCCGTCGCCCAGGTTGGGGCTGTGCTTCACGTTGAAGATCGCGATATCCATTGTCGCTGCCCCGTCCGGACGATCATTCGGCCGCGTGCTGCGGCACGGGCAGGACGGCGGGGACGGGCGCAAGGTCCGGCGGTTCGCGTAGGTGCCGGGCGGGCTCGCGCGCGACGGCTGACCGGGGTGCTGCCACGATGTGGCGCCGCTCGGCGTGACGGCCCAGCACCTGCCCGACATGCCGGCCCATCTCGGCCGCGAATCGCTCGAGGCCGAAGCCGCGGGCATGGGCGACGATCTCGACCGGATCGAAGGTCATGGCCTCGACCTGCTTCACCGCCTCTTCGATGGCCTCGACGGATTGCGTGTCGAACAACACGCCGGTCAGGCCCGACAACACAGTCTCGGTGGCGCCGCCGCGAGCGTAGGCGATGACCGGGCGACCGCTCGCCATGGCCTCTACGGGGACGATCCCGAAATCCTCCTCGCCGGGGAAAACCAGGGCGCGGCAGCGGGCGTAGTGATGCTTGACCACGGAGAAGGGCTGCGGACCGAGTACGTCCACGTTCGGACCGGAGATCCTTCGAAGCGCGCCCAGCATCTCACCGCCGCCGATCACGACGAGGGGGCGCCCGGAGCGATTGAACGCCTCGACGGCGAGGTCCGGCCGCTTGTAGGCGACGAGTTCGCCGACCATCAGGTAATAGTCCCCACGCTCGTTTTCCGGGACGGGCGCGAAGGCATGGGTGTCGACGGGCGGCGCGATGACTGCCGCGGGCCGGTGGTAGTAGCGCCGGATGCGCTCGGCGACCGCGTGCGAATTGGCTACGAAGTCGTCGACGCGCGCCGCCGTGCTGACGTCCCACATCCGCAGGTAGTGGGACAGGCCTGGCATCAGCGCCCGGGTGAGCGAACCCGATCTGTCCCAGTAGTCGTGGGACATGTTCCACAGGTAGCGCATCGGTGAGTGGCAGTAGCAGACATGCGCCGCGTCAGGCGCCGGGATCACGCCCTTGGCCGGTCCCGACTCACTGCTGATCACGAGGTCGTAGCCGCGCAGATCGAGCTGTTCGAGCGCCATCGGCATCAGCGGCAGGTAGCGCTTGTACAAGGAAGCCGGGCGCGGCAGACGGGCGATGAACGTCGTGCGCACGCGGTGGCGCCGGATCGTCTCGGAGACGGCCTCGGGCACGTAGACGTGGGTGAAGATGTCGGCATTCGGGTAGAGCCGGCAGAGCGCTTCGAGGACCTTCTCGCCGCCGCGCATGCCGACAAGCCAGTAATGGACGAGCGCGACGCGCATCATGCAACTCCTTAACCACCGACGAGACGATGCTTTCGCCGCAGCCCGGCCAAGCCGGGTCGATTCAGCAGGCTCCGCGCGCCGCGAACACCGCCGGCAGCGTCCGCAGGATGATGACGATGTCGAAGGCGAAGCTGCCCCTGGCGACGTATTCGCAGTCGAGGGCGACGCGCTCGTCGTAGCCGGTGTCGCTGCGTCCGCTCACCTGCCAAAGGCCGGTCAGTCCGGGCCGCACGCTGCAGTAATCGCCGAAATGGTCGCCGTAGCGGACCACCTCGGCCTGAACGATCGGGCGTGGTCCCACGAGGCTCATGTCTCCGCGCAGAACGTTGATCAGTTGCGGCAGTTCGTCGACGCTCGACGTGCGGAGCACGCGGCCAAGCGCCGTCACGCGTGGGTCGCGTCGCAGCTTCTGGGTCGTCTCCCACTCCGTCCGGGCGTCGGGATGCTCGGCGAAATGCCGCGCCAGGACTTCGTCGCCGTCGACGTGCATCGTCCGGAATTTCAGGCAATCGAACCGTTCGCCGTTCCGACCGATCCGCGCGTGCCTGAACAGGACGGGTCCCTTGCTGGAAACCTTGATAGCCAACGCAACGAGCAGGAAGAGGACGAGAAAACAGATCAACGTGAGAGCGGATGCCGTTACATCGAAGATACGTTTGGCACTGATACGATCCACGGCGGGGGATTGTCCGCTCGCATCTTCGACCGGAGTCGGAAAGTTCTGCGCGAAATCACCCCCAATAGCCGCAACGTTCGGCGTGTCCTGCATCGGTTTGCTCCGCGCACAGGGCGTACCACGGCAGAGAGGCAGTTCTGCACCGGTTAACGCTTTCTTAACCTTAATTCAACTAAATGCATTTAATTTTATTGCTGTCAAGGAGGAATTCGCTCGTGGAAACAACGGCTTTGCAAGCGGTTGATCGGGCCGACGGTGCCGCGATTGCCAGGACGCGCGGCGGCTTCGTGGGCTGCACCGAATGCTCACCCCGAAGATATCGACGGCCTTCAGGTGCACATTCTCATTGTTTTTGTTATGTTTGCGGAACGATCCGCGATCGGACCGAGGTTGACACGCATGATGCCGATATTCGTCGCATTCCTGGTCGGAACGGTACTGGCGGGTTTGATCCCGATCGTTCCGTTCGCCCTCGTCGGGATAGTCATCTTCGCCGCCGCTTTGGTCGGGCTCAGTTTCGTCGACGCGCTCGTCGTATTTGCGTGTCTTCAGGCCGGCTACGTGAGCGGTCTGGTGATTCGTGCGCTGGCTCGGCGATTTCAGACCGTGACGTCAGCAGCGTCGGTGCCCGGCGAACACAACCAACCCGTGGACCGGGCCAGATACTTCATCCGGCAGGCGTTCTCGGCCTCGCACCACAAATGATTCGACTCAGAAAAGTCGACGTCGCATAGACGGAACCGACTTCGGCGGTGCGGGACGCGTGATCTCGAAGCGGAAGACGCCTATTTCGTAGATCCGAACCGTCCGAACTTGCGGGTGAGAACCACTGCCGAGCGAAAGCTCTCCCTCGACCGAGCCGTTCCTTGCGGATCGATCAGTTTTATATCCTCGCATCCTTCGCTGGCCCAGAGATCGGCCAGCACCATCGCACTCGTCGCCGCAACCCTCGTCGAAGATCGTATAGTGCCGTTGCACTGTGCGAAAATCTTAAAGTGACCGAGGTTTGCCGACATATCGCCCACCTTGGGATTGTGAGACGCTACAGCCAACACGTCAGAATGCCGCAAGTTGCGATAGCGCTTCGACCTGTCGGCACAGTAGTGTCGTGTTGGGCAGCAAGATTCAGGCTTTCTTTCGCTACGGGCGCGTTAACTCCGCAGCAGCAGGACGACGGAGCGTCCGAAGAACCTGATCGGACTCGGCAGCAGCGAGAGGGTTCCCGACAGGCGTTCGCGATCGGTGTTGGTCAGGACGCCCATCGCGCGAACGGCGAGGAGATAGACGACCCCCGCAACCGGGATGGCCAACACGAGCGCCCGGGCGTCTTCCACCAGATGAAGGCATCCCCGCGCAGCCAAGGCAGCGAGCGTCGCTGCGAGGAACAGCTTCCCAAGGTCCCGTATCGGTGCCGGACAGCCGAGTTTGCACACGATGAACCACAGACCCGCCGCCACCATGGCGATCTGAATCAGGGCACGCGCGATCCCCGCCCCGGCCAGTCCGAAGGCCGGAACCAGCGTGAGACCGGCCGTCACCGCCAGGACCGCGCCGCACAGGCTCGAATAGAAGATGAAGTCGCTGCGTTCGAGTGCGTTGACGAGGTGCGTCCCCACTGCCGAGGTGGCACCGATCGCCGAGACGGCCACGAGAAGGCTCGCCAGGGGCACGGCGGACCGGAACGGTTCCCCGAAAACCATCGGCATCGCGACGGGCATCACCGCGGCGAGCCCCAGGCCCGCCGGGAAAGCCAGGAAGGCGATGAGTCGCGTCGCCGAGGCGTAGGTCTCGCGGATCCTCTCGGCCGCGCCGCTGGCGTGGGCGCTGGCGAAATGCGGCAGGAGCGCGCCCGTGAGGAGCAACGGCCCCTGCGTCGCGAGGCTCGCTAGGGTCAGCCCGGCCATGAACAGGCCCACTGCCTCGTAGCCTTCCGCACGTTGCAGGAAGTAGATCTCGATGCGAGCCCACACGAAGGCAGACATGATCGAGCCGATCCAGGTGTAGAAGGCGAAGCGCCGGACCCGCACGATCGTCTCGCCGGGTACCCGCCGCGCCGCGCCGCGCAGATGCAGGCATGAGACCGCCATCGGTAGGGCGCCCATCGCGTATCCCGCCAACGCGCCCACGACGCCCATGGTCAGGCATCCGATCAGGGTCGCCGCCGTCTGCACGCAGAACGAAGAGGTCGTCAGCACGGCCACCAAACGGAAGTCCTGCTCGCCGCGCAGCACGCCGAGCCGGTATTGACCGAGGACCTGAGTTCCTCCGAGTATGCCGATCGCGATCCAGATCTGGATCCTTGCCTGCATCGATTCGGCTCCGAAGGCTGCCCAGATGCGCTCGGCCGCGCCCGTCCACAGGGCCGCTGCGGCCGAGCCAGCCACGAGGAGAACAAGTGCTGCCGTAGCGAGCGTCGGCCAGAGGAACCGCATGGCGATCGCGCGCTCCATGGAACTGTCCGGCGCCTCCGCGACATAACGCGTCACGGCGGTGGGAAGGCCGAGCCCCGCCACCGTGACCATCATGGTTACGAGCCAGAGCGCCAGCGTCACGATTCCGGTTTGCTCGACACCGAGCGTGCGGGCGACGACCACCATGCCAACGGCGCTGGCGAGTGTCGTCGCGAGGCTCGCCATCGCCGAGAGCAGGGAGTTTCGTGCGATCCTCGTGGCCATGCTGGCATGCCTCGGTCAGCGCGCGTAGACGTGGATGTAATCGATCAGGAAAACGGACGGGTTGGGCGTGTTCTCGATCGAGAACCCGCCGCCGAGCGCCAGATTGGCCATCAGGAACAGCGGTTGCCGGTGCTCCGGCCTTGTCGGCGTGCGCCAGACAGCACGGCGGTTGAAGTAGAATGTCACCCAGTCTTCTTGGACCTGCACGCCGTAGCTGTTGAACCGTTCCGTGGCCTGCGGGGCGGGATGGCGGGCCCAGGCGCTGTAATGTGCTCCCTCGCCGGCGCGGCGCCAGACATGAGCCACCGACTTGAACAGGTCGGGCTTCGCCCCGTAATACTCAAGCACGTCGATCTCTGCCGTCGCTTTCGAGCGATCGATGCCCACCAGCCAGAAGGCTGGCCAGACGCCCTCGCCCTCGGGCATCCGAGCGTGGATCTCGAAGTATCCGAAGCGCTGGGAGAAGCCCTGGAAGTGCTGGTCGACGGACGCGATCAGGCCGGATTGCCATCTGCCGGACACCTTGCGGGCCTCGATCCGCAGGACGCCGTCCTCAATCGTGAACGGGAAGCCTTCGACCGGATCGGCGAAGCGGGCGTCCCCGAAGTCGCCGCCCCAGGGAACATGCGCTGTCCACCGGCTTCCCGGCCCGCGGGCGGACACGTCGAGAGTATCGAAATCCTCCGAGAAGGTTCTGCTCCAACCCGACAAGTCGATCTCGCGTTCGGTCCAGCTCTCCGCGTCTCCGGCCTCTCGTGGCGGTGTGCCGTCCTGAGACGAGCGCGCCGTGCCCGGCGCGACGAAGACGAAGCAGGCCATCACAGCGAGGCGACAGGGAACTTGGTTACGGACGGCTGCCGGCACGGTTCACCCCGTGAATTAGTTGCTAATTTTATTGAGATTGCCAAAACGCAACAGGCGCGTCTATAACCTTTTCCAACACATCGCCCCTGCGAGCCCGTCTGCCGACTCGGTCCGGTTTCGAGGTGCTCGTCAAGGCAGACATCGCGAGATGCTCGATCGTCCCGGCCCCCCCTTCCTCGCTGGCAGCTACCAAGCGGAAGCTTTGTCAGAGGAGACGGTCAACCTTCGGCAGATCTATCGATTTGCCCGACGCTACGCCCGAACCATCATCACGGCCGTCCTGCTGTCGTGCCTGGCCGGAACGGCGTACGTCCTCTATGCGACGCCGATCTTCACGGCGATGGCGGAAATCCTGATCGACCCCTCCGAGTCGCAGCTCGTCCTGCAGGAAGCCAATCGCCTCGAAACGCCGCTCGACAATGCCCGGATCGAGAGCCAGACCGAACTACTTAAGTCCGAGCGGGTCAGCCTGCGGGTGATCCGCGAACTCAACCTCCTCGACGACCCCAACTTCGTCCTGATCGGCACCCTGAACCCGATCGCGTTCCTGCGTTCGTTGCTACCGGCCGCGACCGATCCGGAGGACGAGGATTACCGACGCCTGCGCAAGGCCGTGAACATCTTCAACGACGGGCTCACAGTCCGCCGCAAGGGTACGTCCTACGTCATTCAGGTCTACTACCAGTCCGCCGATCCCGATCTCTCGGCCCGGGTCGTGAACGCGACGGTATCGACCTACATCCGCGATCAGCTCGAAGCGAAATCGCAGACGGCGCGCAGCGGCAGCAACTGGCTGCAGGAGCGCGTCGCCGACCTGCGCGGCCAGCTCAACGGTGCGGCCCGCGCGGTCGAGGAGTTCAAGGCGAAACACAATATCGTCGATGCCGGCAACCGCGGCTTCCTCAGCGAACAGCAGCTATCGGAGCTGAGCACGCAGCTCATCCTGGCTCGCGCGCGCACGGCCGAAGCCAAAGCCCGCGTCGCGCGCATCGATGATATCCTTGCCTCGGGCAGCCCCGACGTCGCCGTCACCGAGTCGCTGGGCAACCAGGTCATCAACACGCTGCGCCAGCGCTACGTCGAGACGGCCGCGTCGGAGGTCGAACTCACCTCGCGCTACGGCCGCGCCCACGCCGCAGCCTCAGCCAAGCGCGCCGAGATGGCCGAGCAGCGCCGAACGATCATGGAGGAGCTGAACCGCATCGGCGAGGCTTACCGCAGCGACTACGAGATCGCCCGGGCCCGCGAGACGTCCCTGAACGGCGAGTTGGGCAAACTCGTCAGCCATGCGGTTGAGGCCAAGGAATCGCAGGTGGTGCTTGGCGAACTCGACACCGCCGCCCAGGCCTATCGCCGGATGTACGAGAGCTTCCTGCAGAAATTCCACGAGACGGTCCAGAAAGAATCCTACCCTGTCTCCGATTCACGCGTCATCACGGACGCGACGCGGCCGCTCGCGCCGAGCCAGCCGCGGACGGTCCTAGTCCTCGCACTGGCCCTGCTCCTGGGCACAGGGCTCGGCATCGGCACCGCGATGGTGCGGCAGACTTTCGACCGCAGCATCCGCTCCACGTCCCAGGTGAAGCGCACCTTCGACCTCGACTGCCTCGGCACCGTTCCGCAGGTCGCCCGGCGCAGGGCGTCGAGGCGGCTGATGGGAGCCTCTCCCGAGGCGGTGCTCGTCACGCCCGGTTCCGCCTTCAGCAACAGCCTTCACGAGATCAAGACCTCGCTCGACTTGGCGCGCGCGATGCGCCGGATCCGCCACGTAGGATTCCTCTCGGCGGGACCGGGGGCGGGCAAGTCGACCCTCGCGGGCAATCTCGCGATCCTGCACGGGCTGTCGGGCCGGCGGACCCTGCTGATCGACGCCGACCTGCACGGTTCGGGCACCGGCCATCGACTTCCGGCCAGGGCCGGCCTCGTCGAGATCCTGGCGGGTTCGGCCTCGATCGAGAGCGCGGTCGGCTGGCCCGAGCGCATGCCCTATGCGCTGCTCGCACGCAGCCGGGACGATGCCCCCGACAATTCGCGCTTCCAGCTCGGTTCGGAGCGGATGCTCGGACTCCTCAATACCTTGCAGGAACAGTTCGACCTCGTCTTCGTCGACCTGCCCGCCTTCAGCGAGGCGGTCGATGCCCGCGCCATCAGCATCCATCTCGACGCCGTGATCCTAGTCGTCGAGTGCGGTGTCACGTCGGTCGAGAACGTGGCGCTGATGTTGAACGCCATCGCCGGCTCGAACGTCGCCGTCCTCGGCGTCGTCCTGAACAAGGCCGATGCCCGAATTGTCGACGAGGCCTGACCATGCGTCCCAGCCCCTGTCTGCCGACGCGTCGGCCGCCCGGTTCCGGTCCCGACGCCCCGTTGGCCCGCACCGTTTCCCGCAGCCCTCCGAGACTCGCCATGGCGTTCCTCTTCCTTCGGATCGCAGTTCTTTTGCTCGCTGCAGGCCTCGCCCTACTGCCCTCATCCGGCATCGGCGCCAGCTACACCCTCGGAGCGCAGGACAAGGTCCGCATCAAGGTCGTCGAGTGGCGCAGCGGCGTCGGTGAGTTCTTCGAGTGGACGCCCCTCGTCGGGGAGTTCGCGATCAGCAGCGGTGGAGACCTGTCGCTGCCGCTCGTCGGCGAGATCAAGGTGACGGGCTTGCGCACGGAAGAGCTGGCGGCGGAGATCGCACGGCGCCTGCGCGAACGGGTCGGGCTCGTTGACCTGCCGATCGCGTCTGTCGAAATCTCGCAGTTCCGACCATTCTACATCCTCGGCCTCGTCGACCATCCGGGTGAGTACCCATTCCGGCCGGGCATGACGATCCTGCAGGCGATCGGGATCGCGGGCGGCCTCTACCGTCCGACCGAGGCGGGGCTGGTGCGGATGCAGCGCGACGCCATCGCCGCTACGGGCGACTACCGCGTGCGCGATCTTGAGATCCGGTCGAGCCGTGCCAGGGAGGCGCGACTGCTGGCCGAAGCCGAGGAACGCGACGCCGTCGCGTTCCCGCAGGAACTGGTGTCCGACACGTCGAACCGCGACCTGCTTCACGGCGAGGATCTGCTGTTCCGCACGCGCCGCGACGCGCTCGGCGCTCAGATCGACGGGGCCCAGCGTTTGGTCGAACTCTACCGCAACGAGATTGCGGCGCTGAACGGCAAGGTCAAGTCGCAGGCTCGCCAGCTCGACCTGATCACGCGGGAGAAGGATGTCGTCGCAGGCCTCGTGGCGAAGGGATTGGCCGCCACCCCACGCCAGTACATGCTCGAACGCAACGCAGCTGAGATCGAGAGCCAGCAGCTCGACCTCGACACGGCGATCCTGCGCGCCCGTCAGGAGATGACGAAAGCCGAGGCCTCGATCGCCGACTTTCGCAACATCCGCCGGCGCGAGGTTCTGGATGAGTTGCAGGCGGCACGCGCGAAGCGGGCGGAGGCCGAGTCACGCGCCGACACCGCCCAGACGCTCGTCAACGAGGCGGAAGTGATCGCGCCACGCCTGCTGGCCGACCGCATCAGGAGCCAGCGCTTCAGACCGACTTACACCCTGCTGCGCCAGGGCGAGGACGGGCAACGAGAGATTCGCGCGATCGAGCGCACGGCGCTCGAACCGGGCGATGTTGTCAAGGTCGATTCGGCCGAACCCGATCCATCTGTGGCGTCCGCGGCGCAGAGCGCGCTGGTCTCGCGCTGATCGGGGGTGGTGCGAAGGCTCAGGAGGGAGGTCGGCGATGATGGACACCACGCTCGGTCCGCTGCTCAAGCGCGCCTCGTTCCGGGAACGGGTGCGACGATCGCTGAGCGCGGTCGGCTTCGATACCACCGACTGGGTGCGCGTCGTGATGTACCGGGAGTGCTTCGCTTTCGTGCGCAGCCTCGGGCCGCATCGCCTCGATGCTTTGGAAATCTCCGGCGGCGTGCAGTGGACGCGCGCCTTCGACTTCCGCTCCTACACGGCCACAGCCTATCCTGGATTCGACATCTGCGCCGAGACGATGGAGCGCCGGTTCGATCTGATCATCGCCGATCAGGTCTTCGAGCATCTTCAATGGCCGATGCGCGCCGGACGCAACATCTACCGGATGCTGCGACCCGGCGGATACTTCGTGATCTGCACGCCGTTCCTGCTGCGCGTCCACGCCTCGCCGATCGATTGCAACCGCTGGACCGAGCAGGGCCTGTCCTGCCTGCTCCAGGAATGCGGGTTCCCGGAGGCGTCGATCACGACCGCATCCTGGGGCAACCGACGCTGCGTGAAGGCCAATTTTCCGAAGTGGCGCCGATACGGGTGGTATCGCCCGCTGCACAACGAACCGGATTTTCCGGTCATGGTTTGGGCCTTTGCCCGGAAGCCGTTCGACGTCGAGGAACGCGAGGGACCGGGGGAACCACATCCTGCGACGTTCTGAAAGGAACGCCCCGAATGACCCGGATCCGTCGCAGCCCCGTCGCGATGGCTCGGACCCGTGCCCTTCGGCGTCGAAGGAGCACGCCTGCCGACGACCTCGGCCGGGTCGTGGCAACGACCTCGCAGCCCGGCACGCAGGGACCGACGGCGCTGTCCGACGCCGAACCCTACGATGCCCTCGTCCTGGGTGCGGGCGTCAGCGGTCTAACGACCGCCGCCGTGCTCGCGGACCGTGGCCTCAAGGTCTGCGTCGTCGACGAGTATCCGGAGCCGGGCGGCAATCATCTCTCGTGGAACGTCGGCCCGTACACCTTCGACATCGGCGCGATCTTCTTCTGGCACGACAATCCGATGTTTCAGATATTCCCTCAGATGATGGAACTCTGCGTGCCGGCCCGGTACACGACCGAGAAGATCGTTCCTTCGGGCAGGGTGGTGACCTACCCCTTCGATTTCAAAAGGGAGCTGTACGACAGGCCGGTTTCCTACAGGCTGTCTGTCTTCACACAAATCATGCGCCGGAAACTGCACGCCCCGAAGCTAGCGGGGTCGGCGCGCGACTTCATCGCCTACTACATCGGCGACACCCTTCTCCACGACACCGGCCTGAACACTTACTTCCGGCGCTTCTACGGCCTGCCGCCCGAGGCGGTGAGCGGCGAGTTCGCACACATGCGGATGCGCTGGATCGCCGACAATGCCGGCCTTCGCGCCCAGTTCATGCGATTGGCCCGACGCCGACGGGATCCTCCCGGTTCCGATCCGGCACTGGCGCTGGCGCGTCCGAGGGACGGCTTCGCGACCTTGTACCGGGCCGCCACGGCGCAGCTCGGCGCGCGCGGGGTGAGGTTTCTGCTCGGCGCCCCGCTCGCCCGAGCGGACATCACGGGTCACCGGTTCGAGCTGTCGGCGGGCGGTTCGATCGTGTCGGGCGCACGGCTAGTCAGCACCATCCCGCTCGCCAGGACGCTGAGCCTGTTCGGCCTCGACGAGACCGGTGCACCGCCATCGATCGGAATGATCACGCTGTTCTGTGCGTTCCGCGGCAACCGGAACTTCGACTCGCTGATCCTGTACAATTTTCAACACGACGGGACTTGGAAGCGCCTGACGATGCACTCGGACTATTATGGGCGGTACGAGGACTGGCAGTATTTCAGCGTCGAGATCACCCAGGGACTGACCGGCACGGCGACCGAGCCTCTGTTCGAGGACGTCCGAGCCAACGTCCGCCGCGCTGGGTTGTTTGAAGGCGATTTCCGCTTGGTGGGGTCCGCACGCACGGAGTTCGCCTATCCGGTCTACGACCGGACCGCGGCGGCCAAGCGGGACGAGAGCATCCGCAAATTGTCCGATCTCGGCGTCGAACTGCTGGGCCGGCAAGGATCGTTCGAGTACATCGCATCATCCAAGACCGGCATCGAGGACGTCTTCCGGAAACTGCGACCCTGACCGCCGCCCCACCGCGAAGGGGTCGGATGACCGGTATTCGTGAGCGAGACCTCGCGGACCGCCGGTCCACCACGGCTCGCGACGCGCCGCCGCGGTTCGCGACGCGGCGACACCGCGCCGGCCATAAGTCGTGAAATGCATCGCATTGGAACTTTTATAAGTTGCAGTCCCTCCCTACGATGCCGGCCGTCGCGGCGGGTGTTGTTGGCGCACCGTACGAATGGACCCGAGCGAGGTGAATATGGTCGCGCCCTCCGGTTACTCGCTCGCCTTCTCGGACGAGTTCGACCGCCTCTGCATCGCCGACACCCGAACGGTCACGGACAACTGGTTCTCGGCTCCGGCATGGGGCGCCGGGTTCGGCAGTGCCGCCTTCCTGCAGGCCGGCAGCGCCCGGTCACCGTTCGAGATCGCCCGGTACGGCGGCGAATTGGCGCTGCGGATGACGATGACGCGCGATGAGTCCGGCAAGCTCGGAAGCGGCCTGATCTCGAACACCTTCCCGGACGGGACGAGCCGGGCGCCCCAGGACGGCGACCCCTATGGCTACTACGAGACGCGGCTGTGGCTCCCGGCCGGCAAGGGCATCTGGCCGGCCTTCTGGGCCATCGAGAATGAACGGTTATCCCCGACCCGGGACCACGTCGTCGAGATCGACGTTATCGAACAGCACGGCTCGGCCGCGGCGGACCGCTACGCGACGAACCTGCACGATCGGGACTGGAACGGCACGAGGCTCGCCGGTCACAGCAGCCAGCCCCGCCAGCACATCGTCGGCACCGGCGTCCTGACGAGCGGCTGGCATGTCTTCGGGGTAGAGGTCACCCCGTAGGTCATCGTGTTCTCCATGGACGGTCGGGCCTACTGCACGCTCCCGACGCCGGCGACGCTCGACATGGATCTCATGCTTATGATCGAACTCGCCGCCGGCGGGGGCTGGTCCGTCGATCCCGCGCTGATCCGCGCCTGCCTGTACGTCGACTACGTCCGGGCCTACGAGCCGACGCAAGGTCCGCAACCCGTCGAACCATCGGCGAGCCTCACGGGAAGCGCGGGGACGACACGTTCCAGGTCAAGGCGGCGGCGACCGCCATTCACGAAGCGCCCGGCGGCGGTTTCGACACGGTGCGCGCCACGGTCAGCTACACGCTGCCGGCTCATGTCGAGAACTCGTTCTCGGCGAGGGAGGCGGATTCGACGGCACCGGTAACGGCACGGCCAACCTGCTCTTCGGCAATACATTCGCGAATCATCTGGCCGGTCTTGCCGGGAACGACAGTCTCTACGGCCAGGGAGGCGACGATACGCTCAGCGGAGGGGCGGGCGCCGACAAGCTCTACGCTGGGGCGGGGCGGGACAGGCTGTTCGCCGGCTCCGGCGCCGACCGGTTGCAGGGCGAAGGCGGGGGCGACCTGTTCATCTTCGAACGCGCCTCCGACAGCGTGGCTGGACCCGGACAGGACGTGATCGTGGATTTCTCCGGCACGGCAGGCGACCGGATCGACCTGACCGCCATCGACGTCAACACCCTGCTCGCTGGCGATCAGGCCTTGGAATGGATCGGGTCGAACGCCTTCACCAGGGCCGGGCAGATCCGGTTCGAGAAGGGCGAACTCACAGCGGACTTCAATGGAGATCTCAGGGTCGACTTTGCAGTGACCGTGGGACCCGTCGCTTTCCTCGTCCACGACCTGCTCCTGTGATCCCGATCGTCACTGCAATCGAGGATGCAGGCCGCCCAGGCCGGGGGCAGAGAACTGCATCCGCCGTTGGAGCGATACCCATCCGGACAAGATCCGCTCTGCGGGAAAGGTTCGCTCTCGTCGGCCCGGCGCCGCATCACCGGACGCCGTACCCGGATCGGCCGGACCGCGCACTCCCTGCGGTTTTCTACCGGGTGGGTCAGAATCGACCGTATCATCTCGCACTGCTAAACGGTATGCGGCTGCGATATGAGCCTCGTTCGATAAAAATACCGTTATTCAGCTCGTTTATGCTACCAATTTGCAGTACGGTTGCCTATATATACCTCGGTATAATTTAAACCACAGGCTCGCTAGGCATATCGGCAACTTTCGCTGAACAAATATAGATTGTATCGCAATTACGCTGCAAGCGAGCGCTGGCGACAGGTGTCGACCGTGCTCGACGACGCATACGCGGAAAGGCACATGGCAAAAAGAAAGATATCCTCACCGGCTTCGCTCGTACAGTCCCCCAGCCCAACGTCCGACTCTCGAGACTTGCCGGATGAAGATTTCGCGACTCTTCTTCGCTCGATGATGCGCAGCAAGGGTCTTACCGCGGCCGACCTTTCGCGCGCGATCCAGAAGGAGATTCCCGCATTCAGTCCCGGCAACATTTCACATTATCTCGCTGGCCGCAGCATGCCGCGAAGCCAAGTTCTGAACGTATTGAGTGGTGTGCTCGGAATCGATCTACAAGTGTACAATTTCGCACACAGACGCCTCAATGAATCACCTACGGTCTCCGCGCCGACCGAGGAAGCAAGAACGGAGCGAGCCGCGCTGCCAGCAATGAGTGTTTCAGATGCAGGCGATGGCAAAGCCTTTATTCAAATAAACCAAGTTGTAGATTGGGCAATTGCACTTCACATACTGCAAATATTTCAGGATAAAGATCGTCGATAGATGATGTGTCGTGTGGGCACGGATTACGCACTGGCGCTTAAGCGGATTGCTCTTAATTAGTTTATAAACTGCGGTATTAAAGTATTTCTCACATCCGTGCAGTTCGAGGCATCGATGAGGGCACCGATGGCGGCCCAGAGGCCCTCAACGGTGGGCTCGCTCGCTTGGCGCAGCAGGGCAGCGAGCCTTAAGGTGTGAACCGAACCAAGGCGTTGCGAGGGCGATTGTTTTATGATTCAGAGCCGCCGTTTTTTTGCACGGAGGCGGCGATGGCGGACCTGTTCTGGCTTTCGGACGAGCAATGGGCGGTGACGGAACCGTTCATGCCCAAGAACCAGCCCGGGCCGGAGCGGAACGACGATCGGCAGGTCATCTCCGGCATCCTGCACGTACTCACCTCGGGCTGCCGCTGGCGCGACTGCCCAACCGCGTATGGTCCGCGCACGACCATCTACAACCGCTTCAATCGTTGGTCCCGCCGCGGCTTCTGGCGGGCGATGTTGACCGCGTTGGCCAAGAGCCGATGGGCGGGCGAGGCGGCCGCCATCGACAGCGCCTACGTCAAGGCGCACCGCTCAGCGCACGGCGGCAAAGGGGGGCGCGTGCGCAAGGCATCGGCCCGTCCCGCGGGGGCCAGACGACCAAGATCCACGTCCTCACCGATGTCCTCGGCCGCCCCGGCGTCCTCCTGCTGACGCCGGGCAACGCCAGCGACGTCACCACCGCCCCAGCCGTGCTCGCCGAGGCTCCCGGTCGGATCCGTCGCCTGGCCACCGACAAGGGCTACGACGCCGACTGGCTCCGGACCGACCTGCGGGGAAAGGGCATCACGCCGATCATCCCAGGCAAACGCGGCCGCAAGCGGAGGATCCGCCACGACAAGCGCCGCTACCGCGAACGCTGGCGCATCGAGGCCACCTTCAATCGCCTCAAGGACTTCCGGCGCATCGCCACCCGCTACGACAAGCTGGCCCGAAACTACGCCTCGGCTGTGGCGCTCGCCGCCGTCATCGCCTTCTGGTGCTGATCGAGTCCAGAACCTAGAGCGCCTAGCACTACTTTGGCAGATCGGGCTGAAGGTGGCTTGTCGAGGTCGGCATCACAGTACGGGTATCGCCGCGGTGGTGGCCGTCTGAGGTGATCCAAGATGGCTTGGCGGATGGCCGGCATCGAGGGCTGGGGCGGCGGGCAGGCGATTCTTTTTTTCCGTCCCGTCGCTGCGAGGTGCCGGGATTGGAGGAAGGCGTAGGCCATCATCGTCATCAGCGCGTGGCGATGCAGCCTGGTCCAAGAGCGGCCCTCGAAGTGGTCGAGGCCGAGTTCCTCCTACATCTGCTGGTGCGCATGCTCGCAGATCCAGCGCCCCTTGATCGTTGCGGCCAGTTGCTTGAGGGTCGCGTCGGCGGGGAGGTTCGTGAGGTAGTATTTGCGCTCGCCCGAGCCGCGCTCCTCGCGCACCAGCCAGATCTCGTCTCCCGGCAGGTGTTGGTTGCCTTGTGTGCCGATCCGCTGGGTCGGACCATCGGCCATCCGGACGCGCAACGCGTAGAAGCGGCCCCGCAGCCGACCCCTGGTGCCGTGTCGCCAAGTCACCGCCCGGCCGGTCATGTCTGTCAGGATCGTCTCGGCCGCAACCGAGACCTGATCCGGGACGTGACGCTTGCGTGGTCGTCCGCGCCCCGCGACGGGGAAGATCATCGTCACGTCGGCCGGATAGACCTTGCTGCGCCCCGAAATTCCGACAGCCCAGTTCAAGCCACGCGCGCTCAGGGCCTGTCGGAACGGGGCGGACTCATAACCCGCATTGGCCAGTACGCGGCCGAAGCGCACGCCCCCCTCCCGGACCCGGTCGATCTCCGCGACGG
>Ga0182229_1000123_pt1 | contig 19601 bp, 18 predicted proteins | sample G6R1MG_32_FD_129663 | JGI IMG/M metagenome (GOLD analysis project Ga0182229, IMG submission 129663) | Miscanthus phyllosphere microbial communities from Michigan, USA - G6R4_MAIN_07NOV2016_LD1 MG | ecosystem: Host-associated > Plants > Phyllosphere > Phylloplane/Leaf | place: USA: Michigan...
GCGAAGGCGTAGGAGAGCCGGTCGCGCAGCTTCAGGTAGGTGTAGTGCGCGGCAAACCCTTCCTTCGGCAGATCGACGGCGACCACCATCTCGCCGGGCTTCAGCGTCGTGTCCCGCGACGGGTCGTCGCCGGGCAAGCGGTGGAAGTCGGCGAACGCGATGGCGCGATCCCCCTCCGGCCCGCTGACCTGCACCGTGGCACCGAGCGCGGCCAGCGCCACGCATAGGTCGGAGGGGTGCGTCGCGATGCAGGACTCGCTTGCCCCGAAGATCGCGTGGATGCGGTTGACGCCGCCGATGGCGGAGCAGCCGGAGCCGGGCTCGCGTTTGTTGCACGGCGTGGCGGTGTCGTAGAAATAGTAGCAGCGGGTGCGCTGCAGCAGGTTGCCGCCGGTGGAGGCGGCGTTGCGCAGCTGCGCCGAGGCCCCGGCCAGGATAGCGCTCGACAGGATCGGGTAGCGCGCCTGGATGCGGGAGTCGTAGGCCAGCGTCGCGTTGCTCACGAGCGCGCCGATGCGCAGGCCGCCGTCGTGCTCCTCGATCTGGCCAAGCGGCAGACGGGTGATGTCGACGAGGCGGCCGGGCCGCTCGACGTCGTACTTCATCAGGTCGACGAGGTTGGTGCCGCCGGCGATGAAGCGGGCGTTGGTGGCGGAGCCGTAGGCCTGCACGGCCTCGGCCACGGTGCCGGCGCGGATGTAGTCGAACTGGTTCACCGGGCGTCTCCCTGCATGACGTCCTCGATGGCGTCGACGATGTTGGTGTAGGCGCCGCAGCGGCAGATGTTGCCGCTCATGGCCTCGCGGATCTCGTCCCGGCTGTGGGCGTGGCCCTCGTTCATCATGCCGACCGACGAGCAGAGCTGGCCCGGCGTGCAGTAGCCGCACTGGAAGGCGTCGTGCTCGACGAAGGCCTCTTGGATCGGGTGCAGGCCGTTGCTGCCGGCGCCCCTGTTGGCGAGGGCCGCGAGGCCTTCCACGGTGGTGATCGAGGCGCCGTCCTTCATGACCGCCAGGGTGAGGCAGGAGTTCACGCGGGTGCCGTCCACCAGCACGGTGCAGGCGCCGCACTGGCCGTGGTCGCAACCCTTCTTGGTGCCGGTGAGGTCGAGGCGCTCGCGCAGGAGGTCCAGCAGCGTGGTCCAGGGCGCGACCTGGAGCTGACGCTCCTCGCCGTTGATCGTCAGCGTGATGCCGATCTTCTGGATCGCGCCGGGCGATCCGCTGTCGATGAGCATGGCGGTGTCCATGGATGGGACGCGGCCGGGCGGCCGGGTCCGGAGAAGGAAGAGCACGGGCTGTCCGGAGCGGGCGGCGGCCGGCGCCGACACGAGGGATGCGGCGGAACCGGAGCAGCACGAGACGGCAGCCCCCTGCCGTGTCCTATCGATAACCGTTCCAAGCTGGGCCTGTTCCGAGGAGGCCCCGTTCTCCCTCGACGGGGTTCCGCGGCGTGGCCCTCTCGGCTAACGCTGCGCCGAACGCTGACGCTCTTGCCCCGAGAGGACCGCCATGACCGCACCCGGCGCGCTCGACCCGATCCTCAACGACATCGACCGCGACCTGGACAACTCCCTGGAGCGGCTGTTCGCGTGGCTGCGCATCCCGTCGATCTCGACCGATCCGGCCTACGCGGATCGCTGCCGCGAGGCGGCCGCGTGGCTGGAGGGCACCCTGACCGCGCTCGGCTTCGAGACGAGCGTCGAGGAGACCGCGCTCCACCCGGTGGTGCTGGCTCACAAGCCGAAGCCGGGCGCGCCGCACGTCCTGTTCTACGGCCACTACGACGTGCAGCCGGTGGACCCGCCGGAGCTGTGGGAGACGTCTCCCTTCGAGCCCCGCATCGCCACCGACGCGGACGGCCGCAAGAGGATCGTCGCCCGCGGCGCCTCGGACGACAAGGGCCAGGTGCTGACCTTCGTCGAGGCCTGCAGGGCGCACCTCGCCATGGCCGGCGAGCTGCCCGTGGGCGTCACCATCCTGATCGAGGGTGCGGAGGAGAACGGCTCGCAGGGCCTGCCGGAATGGGTCGCGCAGAACCGCGAGCGCTTGGCCGCGGACGTGGTCCTGGTCTGCGACACCACCATGTGGGACCGCGGCACGCCGCAGATCACCACCTCGCTGCGCGGGCTGGCCTATTTCGAGGTGAAGGTCACCTGCGCCGACCGCGACCTGCATTCGGGCTTCTTCGGCGGCGCGGCGGCCAACCCGATCCATGTGCTCTCGCGCATCCTCGCCGACCTGCACGACGCGGACGGCCGCGTGACCCTGCCCGGCTTCTACGACGGCGTGCGCGAGCCCCCTCCCGAGGTGCTGGAGCAGTGGCGCGGCCTGGGGCTCACCGCCGAGAGCTTTCTGGGGCCCATCGGCCTCAAGGAGCCGGCGGGCGAGCGGGGGCGCCTGCCCCTCGAGATGATCCAGTCTCGGCCGGCCTGCGACGTGAACGGCATCATCGGCGGCTACACCGGCGAGGGCACCAAGACCGTCATCGCCTCGAAGGCCAGCGCCAAGGTCTCGTTCCGCCTCGTGGACGACCAGGACCCGGAGGTGCTGGCGCGCACCTTCGAGGCCTTCGTGCGCGAGCGCGTGCCCGCCGACTGCGGGGTCGAGGTGATCTGCTACAAGGGCTCGCGCGCCGTGGCCCTGCCCTTCGACATGCCCCAGCTCACGGCGGCGCAAGGAGCGCTCACCGAGGAATGGGGCCGGCCCGCCGTGGCGGTGGGGGCCGGCGGCTCGATCCCGATCGTGGGCGACTTCAAGCGGATCCTCGGCCTCGACAGCCTGCTGATCGGCTTCGGCCTCGACGACGACCGCATCCACTCCCCCAACGAGAAGTACGACCTCGACAGCTTCCACAAGGGTACCCGCTCCTGGGCGCGCATCCTGGCGGCGCTGGGGGCGTGAGACGGACTTGGCGCGGACGGCCTTGAGTGACGGGATGACGGGGCCGCCCCCGGCGGGCACGGTCCCCGGCCGGCTGTTCTCGGCCGGCCCCGGCAGCGCCGTGCTGAGCGTAGCCCTGCCGACCTCGCTGCCGATCCCCCTCGGCGCGACCACGCCCGGCCTCGACCTCGTGACCTGGGCCTTCGCAGGCCTCGCACCCGACGACGCGGCGGGGCCGCGCGCCCTGCTGGTGTTGGCCGCCCGCGACGGGGCGGGCCTGCATGGGAACACCACGATCGGCCTCGCCACGCATTACCGCGATTACGCCGTGAGCATCGAAGCCCCCGCGCCCCTGGCGGAACTGCCTGCGGATGACCGCGCGGTGCTGGCCCGCGCGCTGCTGTCGGCCGCTTCGCCCGCCACGGTGGAGCGGCTCGCCGACTTCACCGGCCTGTTCGAGGGGGCCATGATCGTGCCCGCGGACGATGCGCCGGAGATCGCGCTGCCGGACGCCACCTGCCGCGTGTCGGGCCATGCGATTCCGGATTACCTGCTGCTGCGGCGCGGGTCCGCCTGGGCCTGCCTGCGCGCGGCGCGGGCCCGGCTCGCCTTCGGGCCGGAGCCGGTGGTGGAACTGACCCTGGCCCCGGTCTGGGGCGCGGAGGCAGGGTCCGCGCCGGACGCGGCGATCCTGCTCGCCGCGCACGGTTTCACCCCCGCCCGGCTGCGAGCCGCCTGATGGAGGCCGCCCCGACGATCCTGGTGCTGGCGCCGATGCCGGCCCTGCCCGCGAGCGCGGGCAACCGGCGCCGCCTCGTCACCACCTGCGAGACCCTGCGGCGTGGCGGTTTTGCGATCGACCTCGCCTATTACGCCCACGAGGATCAGATCTACCGCCGCTTCGGCCACCTTCCGCCGACCGACCTCGCGGGCATGGAAGACGGGTTCCAACGCGTCTTCCTGATCGAGACGGCCCAAACCATTCCGCTGAAGACGCGGGCGCGCCACTTCGACATCGACGCGTGGTGCCCCGACGAGGTCGGCGACTTCCTGGTTTGGTACTGCGCGGCCCATCCCGGAACGCGCGCGGTGCTGGCGAACTACGTGTTCCTGTCGCGCGCCCTCACGCGCGTGCCGCCGGGCGTGCTCACGGTGATCGACACCCACGACCGCTTCGCGGGGCGCCGGAACCAGTACCGACCGTTCCGGGCCGAGCCGAACTTCTTCTACACCGACGAGGCGGGGGAGGCGGCCGGGCTCGCCCGCGCCGACCTCGTGCTGGCGATCCAGTCGGAGGAGGCGCGCTACTTCCAGACGATCACCGACCGGACGGTCCTCACGCTGCCGCCGCACTTCCCCCCGCGCCGGGCGTTCGCGGCGCCCCGAACGCTCGCGCGGATCGGCTTCATCGGGCACGGCAACGACGCCAACCTGTTCTCGATCGGGCGCTTCGCCCGCGCCTGGGCCGAGGACCCCACGGGGGAGCGGCCCGAACTCGTGATCGCGGGCGAGATCTGCACCAGCCTCGGCGGCGTGGGCGGGAGCCACGTGCGGCTCGCGGGCTATCTCGACCGGATCGAGGAGTTCTATGATCAGATCGACGTCGTGGTGGCGCCGATGCTGATGGGCACCGGGCTCAAGATGAAGGTCGCCGAAGCGCTCTCCTTCGGCGTGCCGGTGATCGGCACCGCCACCGGCTTCGAGGGCTTCGACGCGACCCATCCCGCCCATCGCTGCCACGACGGGGACGAGGTGAAGGCGCGCGTGCTCGCGCTGGCCCACGACGCGGCCGGCCTCGCCGACCTCGCCGACGCCTCGCGCGACCTGTTTGCCGGCTACAATGCGAGGTCCCGCCTTGCCGAGGAGGGGCTAGTCGCCCGGCTGCGCGAGCGTGTAGGCGGCCTCGGGAAGTTGCACTCCGCGCCGGTCGCTTTGCCGGCTCGGGAGGCCGTCGCCTCGTGGTCGCTGGGCCCGGTCGTCCTCACCCGCACCGAGACGGCGGACTCGCTCGCCCGGACCCACCCGGAGCACGGCCTCCTCGTCGCCACCGAGCGGCGCGAGGGGCAGGGGGCGGACCCCGCGCGGGCCTACGCCCCGGCGCGTCGCCGCTGGTTCGCCCGGCACTCCGAGACCGGACCGCACGATCCGGGCGCCGATCCCGGAATCGCCGCGGCGTCCCTCGCGCTGTCGCCGGAATGGGTGCGCGACCGCGCCCTGCCGCCCCCCGCCCGGCTCGCGCTGGCCCGCGTCTTCGCCGCGGCGCAGCCGGATTGGGCCTCCGCGGGCCGGCTCGTCGGGACGGCGGGAGAGCGCATGGAGATCGTGCTCGCGCTCCCGAGTGGTCTGGCTCACGGAACATACCCGGCCGCGGCCTTCCTGATCGCCCCCGACGCGGCCTGGGAGCTGCGCCTCGACCGGGTGACGCCGCTGCAGACGACATCTCTCGGCCATGCCGCATCCGGCCTGATCCCCATTGCTGCGAGCTTCCTCGGCTGGTCCGGCGCGGCCCCCCGGCGGGCCGTGCTGCTGTGGCTCAGCGACGACCGCATCGGCCGGGTCGACGTGAGCGACGAGGAGGCGGGGCCATGAGCACGGACGCGACCCGCCTCGACACCGTCGATCCGGGCGTCGGCCGCCGGGCGGCGCTCGCCGAGGCCGCGCTGATCCGGACCGCGCTGATGCGCAACGGGGTGCGCATCGCGTTCCCCGCGCACGAGGCGCCCCTGGTCTCGGTGGTGACGGTCTCGCGCGACGCGGCCGATCTGCTCGCGCTGACCCTCTATCGGCTCGCCGCGCAGAGTCCCTTCGCGGGCGCGTCCTTCGAGCTGATCCTCGTCGACAACGCCTCCGGGCCGGAGACGCAAGGTCTGCTCGACCGCCTCGATGGGGTTCGCCTGATCCGCAACGCGCAGAACACCGGCTTCGGCCCGGCCTGCAACGCGGGCGCGGAAGGCGCACGGGGCCGCTACCTGCTCTTCCTCAACCCGGACGTCGACCTGATGCCCGGCGCGATCGGCGCCATGGTCGAGACGTTCTCGCGGTTCGAGGAGACGGGCATCGTCGGGGCCCGCCTCGTCTTCCCCGGGGGCACCCTCCAGGAATCGGGCGCGGGCTTCCGCAACGACGCCCAGCTCACTCACCCCTACGGCCGGGGCCTGGCCGATCCCTTCTCCCCCGAGCACGCCGTGGCGCGCGAGGTCGGCTACGTCTCGGGTGCGGTCTTGATGATCGAGCGCGGCCTGTTCGAGGCCGTGGGCGGGTTCGATCCACTGTTCGCGCCGGCCTATTTCGAGGACACCGACCTCTGCCTGCGCGTGCGCCAGCGGGGCCTGCGGGTGATCGTGCAGCCGCGCGCCAGCGCGATCCACTACGAGCACGCCACCAGCGCCACGCGCGAGGACGTGGTGGCGCTGCTCGACCGCCACCGCACCCGCTTCCTCGACCGGCACCGCGATTGGCTGTTCGGCCAGGGTGCGCCGGGGGACGATCCCTGGCGGCTGCGTGTCCTCTACGTGGACGACCGGGTGCCGCATCTCGACCTCGGCGCGGGCCTGCCGCGGACCAACGTGATCCTCAACGCCATGGCGGCGATGGGCTACGCGGTCACCTTCTTCCCCGTCTACGGCGGCGACGCCGAGGAGGCCCGGCGCTACCGCGACATCGACGGACGTGTGGAGGTTCTGGCCCCGGAGGGCGACGCGGGCTTCCGCCGCCTGATCGCGGAGCGGCGCGGCGCCTTCGACGTGCTCTGGGTGAGCCGGGCGCACAACGTCAAGTTCGTGGCCGGGCATCTGCTCGATGCGGGCCTGAGCCCGCGGGCCTTCGTCAACTCGCGGGTGATCTTCGATTCCGAGGCCCTGTTCGCCCTGCGCGACTTCGTCACCACGGCGTCCGAGCGCGGCACGGGGCTCGCGGCCGACCTCGCCCGCGCGGCGGAGATCGAGGCGCGCGGCTTCGCGGCGGCGGACGCCGTGGTCTGCGTGTCGGCCGCCGAAGCCCGCGTGCTCGCCCGCTACAGCCCCTGCACCACCACCGTGCTCGGCCACGCGCTGGCCCTGCCGGAGGCCGCCCCCCCGGGCGTCGCGGGCCGCGACGGCGTCCTGTTCATCGGCGCGCTGGCGGCGGAGGGCCAGCCCAACGTCGATTCCCTCGACTGGTTCTTCTCCGCGATCTGGCCCCGACTGCGCCGGTCCCGTCCCGATATCCGGCTCACCGTGATCGGCGAGATCGCGCCTGGCGTGCATGCGCGCTTCGCACGCGAGGGCGTGGGCATCTCGGCCGCCTCGACGAGATCGGCCCGTACTTCGACGCCGCCCGCGTCTGCGTGGCGCCGACCCGGTTCGCCGCCGGCATCCCGCTCAAGGTCTACGAGGCCGTGGCCCGCGGACTGCCCACGGTGGTCACGCCGATCCTCGCCGACCAGACCGGCTGGCCGGAGGGCGACGGCACTCTGGTGCGCGACTGGCGCGACGCCGACGCCTTCACGCAGGCGCTGCTCGCCCTTCACGAGGACGACGCCCTCTGGCGCTCGGTGCAGGAGCGGGGTCTGGCGCGGGTACGCGCCGAGTGCGATCCGGGGGCCTACGCCGAGCGCATCCGCGTCCTGTGCGAGGGCGAGACCGTCGCATGATGAACCCCCTCGCGCGTGCCGTCTCCCTGGTCTCCGGCCTCGTGCGCCGCCTCGTGATCGGGCGGGTGCCGACCCTGTTCGACGCCATCTACTACCGCGCCCGCCATCCGGCCGTGGCGCGCTCGGGGCTGGACCCGTTCCTGCATTTCGTCCTCGTCGGCGCGGGCCGGGGCGCCAACCCCAACGCCGACTTCGACACCGCCTTCTACCGGCGCCAGAGCGGGCGCACCCGGCTCGACCCGTTGCGCCACTACCTTCGGGTGGGTGCCGGCCAAGGGCTCGACCCGAGCCCGGCCTTCTCCACCAGCCTGTATCTCGCCCGCTACCCGGACGTGGTGGCCGCCGGCATCAACCCGCTGCTGCACTTCCGCAACGACGGCCGCCCCGAGGGCCGCGAGGCGGTGCCGTCCCCGATCGAGCCGGACCGGCTGAGGGCGCTCGATGGCGTCGCGCCCGAGCACGAGCGCGCCTATCCCGACGCGCCCGGGGGCCGGTTCGCCTTGCGCCTCCTGAGGACCCTGCCGGCGGCCGAATGCGACGCCTTCGCCCCGCGCCTCTGCCTGCATCTGGCCGTGGACGGGCGCGAGTACGAGGCGGTGCTTGACGCGTTCAAGGCGTTCGAAGCCGGCCCGCAGGGCGAGATCGCCCTGCACGTCGATGCAGGCGCAGGCCAGCACCCGCCCATGGCGACGCAACTGCTGGCGTTCGAGCGCTGCGTCTACGGCCTGTCGGCGGACGGGCGCGAGGTCCGGCTGCGCTACGCCGAGGCCAGGGTGTGGGACCTGCGCCTGACGCGTCCGGCCGTCGCCGGGGTCTTTGCGGGTGGCGCCTTCGCGGCGCGCGCGCTGGGCAAGGGCGAGGCGTGGCCGGAGTGATGGGTCAGGTGGTGCGCTCGTGCGCCATGCCGAGTTCCGCGTCCACGCTGCCCGAGAGGTAGGCGAGGCGGTTCGCGTCGAGACCCGCCTTCTCCAGGCGCTCGCGCAGGGAGCTCTCGAAGGGTCCGCGCAGGCTGATCCGCTGGCGGGGCATCAACGCCTTCAGCATCGGGCTCGCGATCCTGTCCTGCTCGAAGCCGCGATGGATCGCGAGGCGTCCGATGCGGGCGACGAGGTCGTCGAGCCTCGCGGGCGATGCGTAGCTGCGTGCGGTCTCGAAACGGTGCGTCCCTGCCATGGCCCCGGATCCCCGGATCGGACTCCGACGGCCGTGCCCGGCCATGCGGATGTCGCGTCGGCGCGAGCCCGGACGGGCCCGGCGATGGGGCCCGGCATCTCCGGCCGGGTCCCGCATCGAGCAACAATAGGGATCTATAGTGTTGAACGAAGGGTTGATGCGTTCACGCGGCCTCGCCGGACAGGGTGAAATACTTCCTCACCCGCTCGCGCACGTCCCAGGTTCCGGAGAAGCCCGCAGGCGAGACGAAGGCGTCGCCGGCCCGGTAGGTCCGGGCCTCGCCCGTGGCGTCGGTGACCACCACCACGCCCTCAAGCAGGTGGATGAACTCGTCCTGCACGAAATCGATGCGCCAGCAGCCGGGTTCGCAGGTCCAGATGCCGGCGCTGAAGCATCCGTCCGCACTCTGGTAGACGAACTGCACGGTCTGGGCCGGATCACCCGACAGGACGCGCGCGGACTCGGGCCGATAGGGCTTGAGCCGCGGCGGCGTGGCGGGAAAATCGTGGTTCTTCACCCGGCCCGAGGGAGACGCGACCGGGACGGTCCGACGAAAGGGCAGGCCGCCGGCCAGCGCCAAGAACGGGCCGCCGACCGTATGCAGAAGCCTGACGATCTCCATGAACCCCCTCCCAGTCCGAATTCCAAGGGAGGCAGGGAAGCACGGGGCGTCTTAAGGCGGGATTGATCGCCCCGGCTCAGGAGGCCAGGGTGATCTCGCCCTCGCGTACCGCCCGCTCGATCACGCCGGAGCGGATCCGGTAGGACGGCTCGCCGGTCTGGTCCTCCGGCATCAGGCGCACGATCTCGCTGAGGTCGCCCGAGGCGGCCTTGTCGTCGGCGTAACCGATCCGGGCCCTGCGCACGCGCTGGCCGAGCTTGAACTTGTGGGACATCTCATCCTCCGAAGGGTGCCCGCCCCACCGGGGGCGGACCCGTGTCGCGATCCGCGGGTTCAGCGGCGGATCTTCACCTTGGCCTTGCGGGCGGCGTAGCGCGCGTCGCGCTCTTCCTTCTGCTTGGCCTGGGCGAGCCGGGCGCGCTCGATCGCCTCCTCGGCCTCGCGGGCCTTCAGCTCGGCGGCGGCCTGCGCCTCGGCGGCGGCGAGTTCGGCGCGCCGTTCGGCCTCGGCCTTGCGCTGAGCCTCGCGCTCGGCGACGCGGGCTTCCCGCGCCACGGCGATCGCCCGGCGCTCGGCCTGGCGCGCCTGGACGGCGGCGTCGTCCGCGCCGGGGCGGGCACGGAAGCGCTCCAGCATGGCGTCGCGGGCCTTGGCCGCGGCGTCGAGTCGATCGGTCAACTTGTTGGAATTGAGAAAGCTCACGGAGCACCTTGGTTGCGGCAAGACCCCATGGCCCCGCCAGACATGCGGAAGCGCCGCTCCATTGAGGAGCGACGCTCGTCATCGACGATTCGTGGCCGGATCAGACGGCCTGGATCTGGCCCGCCGACTGCTTGCCGGATTTGCGGTCGGTTTCCATCTCGTAGGAGACCTTCTGGCCCTCATCGAGACCGTTCAGTCCGGCGCGCTGGACGGCGGAGATGTGGACGAACACGTCCTTGCTGCCGTCATCGGGCTGAATGAAGCCGAAGCCCTTGGTTTCGTTGAACCACTTGACCGTACCTGTGCTCATCTGTCGTCCCTATGTCGCGGGCGGGGTTGGGAGAGCTTCGCGCATTGCAGCCGCGAAACCCTCGGCGGTCCATAGGGAGAAAAATAAGAACCGGCCTGCGGCGGGCGCTGGCCGGAGAAAATTCTGTCGCTGATGGATGACATCAGCCCTAGGCCCCTTCCCTGGATTATGCAAGGCGACGGCGTCGTCTCGAAACATCTCGGCCAGCATTTTCGCGAGGATGTCGAATGCGCGCCGCGATCCCGGTGAAGTTTGGTCGATATTGCCGGGCTTCGACGCCGGCCGACCGCGCACTCCGTCCCGCCGCCGTCCGGACGCGATGAGGATTTCCGTGCGTGCGCCGGCCCCGCCCGGGCTGTAGGATCCGGCCTTGCCATCCGGCCCTCTAGGACCCTCAAGGACCCACGGCTCCGCGTGCCCCAGCCGACCCTCCTGCGGCGCGCACTGGCCGCCGCGCTTCTCCTCGTCGCCGGGGCCGCGTCGGCGCAATCCCCGGTGCCGTCGCTGCCGTTCTTCACCGGCGCGGGCGGCGATCCGCAGACCGCCATCGCCCAGTCGCGCACCTCGGATCAGGTCTCGGTGACCAACGAGGGCTCGATCCAGACCTCGCTCGGGCCCTACGGCGACCCGTTCGGCTTGCGCGCCGCCCTCGCCCGCTTCGGCGTCACCTCTGTCGTCACCTATATCGGCGAGGGGATCGGCAACGCGAGCGGGGGGCTGCGCCGGGGCGCGGTCTACGGTGGGCGCCTCGACGCCTCGCTCGACGTGGATCTCGACGCGCTCGCGGGCTGGAGCGGGGCACGCTTCCACACCGACGTCTTCCAGATCCACGGGCACGGCCTCTCGCGCCGCTTCGTGAACAACCTCACCACGGTGAGCGGCATCGAGGCCTTGCCCGCCACGCGGCTGTTCGAACTGTGGCTGGAGCAGCGCTTCTTCGGCGACCGGCTCTCGGTGAAGGCCGGGCAGATCTCGGCCGACACCGAGTTCGCCATCGCGCAGTCGGCGGTGGCCTTCCTCAACGCGGGCTTCGGCTGGCCCAACATCGGCGCCGTGGTGCTGCCGGGCGGCGGCCCGATCTACCCCCTGGCGACGCCGGCCCTGCGCGTGAAGTACGTGCCCACCGACGCCCTCTCGTTCCAGGCCGGGCTGTTCAACGGCAACCCGGCGGGCCGGACGGGACGGGGGGACGAGATCGACGCCGAGATCCGCAACCGGACGGGCACCACCTTCTCCCTCGACGTGCCCCCCTTCGCCATCGGCGAGGTCGCCTACGTCTACACCGTGACGCCCGGGGGCGAGGCGCTGGGCGGCCAGAGCCTTGGCGGGACTGCGACGCTCGGGGGCTGGCACCATTTCGACCGGTTCGAGAGCCCGCGCCTCGATGCGGTGCGCGGGCGGCTGCTCGCCGACCCGGAGGCGAGCGGGCTCGCCCGGCGCTTTTCCGGCAACAGCGGGATCTACGCCATCCTCGATCAGACGGTGTTTCGGGAGCCGGGCACCGAGAACCGGGGCGCCTCGGTGTTCCTGCGCCTGTCGGGCGTGCCCGGCGACCGCAACCTGATCGACCTCTACGCGGATGCCGGCATCGCCTACCGGGGCCTCCTGGAGGACCGCCCGAACGACACGGTGGCCTTCGGCCTGATCCGGTCCCGGATCGGCCCGGCCGCGCGTGGCTTCGATCGCGACCGGATCGCGCTGGGCCAGGGCGCCGGGCCGGTGCGCAGCCACGAGACCGTACTGGAGTTGACCTATCAGGCCGAACTGGTGCCCGGCCTCACCGTGCAGCCGGACGTGCAGTACGTGATCCGCCCCGGCGGAGGGCTCGCCGACGAGGCCGGTCGCCGCCTGCGCAACGCGGCCGTGTTCGGCCTGCGCACCACCATCAACTACTGAGGCGCGGCGTCCCGCACGGGCAGGGCCGCACCGTCGGCGGGCCATCGGATCGTCATGCTCGCGTGACGGACAGCCGTGCGCCCATCCGGCGGGGCCGTCCTCCACATCGACGGATCCCGGTGACGGCAGCCGCCCAACGGGTCGGTTCGACCCCCACCATCGGAGAGGGTCGCCTTATCATATGATCAATAGAATGGCGGGAATCTATTGACAGTTTCCAATATTCATCTGGCCATTGAACCGGATCAGGATCTGACTGTTGTCCAGTTGCAATCGGATCCGTGCAGGATGTCAAAGATGTCGAGAATGCTCGCGATATCGTTCGGCTTGATATGTGTTGGTTTCTCTGTTTCGGCGCAGGAGAAGCCGGCCAGTACCATCCTCAATGAGCTGTCCGCGCTTCCGAAGGCCGGAGCGCAGGGCGATCTGGACACCACGCAGCTGGCGGCGGCCCAGCGTGCACGCGCCACCTCCTCCGAGGAGCGGACCAATGGGCTCTGGCAGTCCTGGGTGGTCGCCATCTGCCAGGGGTGCGGCGTTCGGGAACGGCAGTATTCCCCACAGGACGAGGACGTCGTCGTGGGCAAGCGGGGGGATGGCCGCACGGCCGTCTCCCGCACCGATGCGCCGGTCGCCGTCAGGACTGCGGCGGCGCGCAGGATCAACCCGGTCGATGCGATCGAGGGCCGTGGTCCTGGGCTCTTCGTCGCGTCGATGAAGCGCCCCAAGGACACTCGACCTTGACGACGTCGGCACCGTGACGGCGATCCCCGGCCCGAACGCTACCGCGGCAGGCTCGTCAGGTCGTCGATCGTGAGCGTGACGCCGAAGAGCAGGGGCGCCACGCCGGCATGGTGGCGAGCACCTGGGCCGCCGCGAGTGCGAGTCGGGGCATGGCGGCCCCCAGATCCCGGTTGCCGGCGAGCTTCGTCCTCAGCCTGCCGCAGCGACGGGATCGCTCCTCATCCGTCCCTTCGACATCCGCCGGATGGGGGTTCGGTTCCCAGAGGTGCGGGCTCCCCTTCACGCGGGCCCGGTCGCCCGTCGGCTCTCGATCCACGTCGTTGCCCCGCAGAGGGCCAACCACGATCGTAACGGTCGGCCCTGTCGGGGTGATCGATTCGCGCCTGCGAGCGTTGATGTCGCCTGGATCCTTCGCAGCCGGAATGCGACCGATTGATCGTCCGTCGGGCGGGAGCATCGCCAGCGTACCGGATGATGAAGAAGCGCCTGCGGCAACGGGAGGATAAGTCGCCCATGGAATACCTGCACACGATGGTCCGCGTGGCCGATCTCGACCGCGCTCTCGACTTCTACGTCGGCACGTTCGGCCTGGAGGAGGTGCGCCGCATCGACAACGAGACGGGCCGCTTCACCCTGGTCTTCCTCGCCGCCCCCGGTGACGTGGAACGGGCGAAATCCGAAAAATCGCCGATGATCGAATTGACCCACAACTGGGACCCGGAAACCTATTCGGGTGGGCGCAACTTCGGTCATCTCGCCTATCAGGTCGACGACATCTATGAACTCTGCCAGCGGCTGAAGGACAAGGGCGTGATCATCAACCGGCCGCCCCGCGACGGTCACATGGCCTTCGTGAAGTCGCCCGACGGCATCTCCATCGAGATCCTGCAGAAGGGCGGGGCCAAGCCGCCGCAGGAGCCCTGGGCCTCGATGGAGAACACGGGGAACTGGTGAGCCGGCCCCACGGACCGGGATAAGCCTTGACCGGGCCGTCCGCCTAGGCGCACATCCGCGCCGGATCAGCCGGCCGGGCGGCCGCTCCGGATCCCTCGCGGGTCCGGGGAGGAAAGTCCGGGCTCCATGGAGAGACGGTGCCGGATAACGTCCGGCGAGGGCGACCTCAGGGACAGTGCCACAGAGAGCAGACCGCCCCGCCACGGCCTCACGGCGCGCGGCGGGGTAAGGGTGAAAGGGTGCGGTAAGAGCGCACCGCGGACGCGGCAACGCGGACGGCATGGTAAACCCCACCGGGAGCAAGACCGAATAGGGGCGACACGCTCATCTCCGCGAGGGGAGGGCAGGCCCGCTCTCCAGGCCCGTCGCCCGGGTTGGTTGCTCGAGGCGGTCGGCGACGACCGTCCCAGAGGAATGGCCGCCACGTCCGCGGGTTCGCCCGCGGGCCCTACAGAACCCGGCTTACAGGCCGGCTGATCCCCCTCCGTTCCCGCAAGACCCCCAATGAGCACCCCGGGCGTCGCGGCGTCTTGCGAGACCTGACGATCATCGTCTCCGGCACCGGAATCGGCCCCACGGCAACCATCGGTTAACCTTGCTGCGGTCTGATCGGGCCCGTCCCCAACAGTCAGGCTCGTTGACGGCGCTCGGAGCCCCATGGTACCCGCACCTCCCCCGTCGATGGCGAGTCTGGAACCGGCGGACACCCGCTGTCGTTGCATCGCCCATGCCCGGATACGGGGCCTCGACCGTCATGGATCCGGCCGTCGCGGAGCCCGCGCCGCCCTCTCCTCCACGTCCGCCCGCAGGCCCGCCCGCGCGCGGTCCGCGCGCCTCGCAGGGATGCATGAGCCGGCTTCTCTCGGACTCCACGTTTCGCTTCTCGGTCATCCGGGTCGTCCGCCGATGAGGCGCCCGGCCCGCAGGGCACCCGCCTCCGACGCCCCCCACCGGCCGGTCCTGCTCACCGAGGTGATCGCGGCGCTGGCGCCTGCGGGCGCGGGGCTCGCCGTGGACGGCACCTTCGGCGCGGGCGGCTACACCCGCGCCATCCTCGACGCGGACCCTGCCTTGCGCGTCATCGGCATCGACCGCGACCCCGGCGCGATCCGCGACGGGGCGGGCCTCGTCGAGTCCGCCGGCGGGCGTCTGCGCCTGGTGCAGGGCCGCTTCGGCGATCTCGACGCCGTGGTCCGGGGGGCCGGCGAGGCGACCGCCGACCGGGTCGTGCTCGATATCGGCGTCTCCTCGATGCAGATCGACCAGGCCGAGCGCGGCTTCTCCTTCCGCAACGACGGCCCCCTCGACATGCGCATGGAGCGCGCGGGCGAGAGTGCGGCCGACCTCGTCAACGACGCCGACGAGGCGTGGCTCGCCGACGTGATCTTCCATTACGGCGAGGAGCGCCGGGCCCGCGCGGTGGCGCGCGCCATCGTCGAGGCGCGCCGACGCGGCCGGATCGAGACGACGGCACAGCTCGCCGAGCTCGTGGCGGGCGTGGTCCGGGTCGATCCGGCGAGCGGCATCCATCCGGCGACGCGCACCTTCCAGGGCCTGCGCATCGCGGTGAACGACGAACTCGGCGAGTTGGTGCGCGCGCTCCACGCGGCCGAGCGCGTGCTCAGGCCCGGCGGGCGGCTCGCCGTGGTGACCTTCCATTCTCTGGAGGACCGCATCGTCAAGCAGTTCCTGTCCGCGCGCAGCGGCCGGGCGGTGCAGGCCTCGCGGCACGTGCCCAGCGTCGAGCGCCCGGCGCCCAAGAGCTTCACGCCGGTCACCAAGGGGCCGGTCCTGCCCACGGAGTCCGAGACCGAGGCGAACCCGCGCGCCCGCTCCGCGAAACTGCGCGCCGCCGAGCGCACCGAGGCGCCCCCGCCCGAACCCCTGGAGGCGGTACAGGTCCTCGCGGCGCTGCCCGCCACCGCAGCCCTGCGCACGGGAGGCCGCCGGTGATCCGTCTGCTCAACCTCATCGCCGTGCTCGGCCTCGTGGCGGCGGCCGGCTACGCCTACTCCATCAAGTACGACACGCTCTATCAGGCGGGTCAGGTCTCCAAGCTGAAGACCGGGCTGCACAAGGAGCGCCAAGCCATCGCCGTGCTGCGCGCCGAGTGGCAGCTGCTGACCCGGCCCGACCGCCTCCAGGCGGCGGTGGAGCGCCATCTGGCGCTCGAACCGATCGGCACCGATCATCTCGGCCGGGTCGCCGACCTGCCGGCACGGCCCGACCGCGGCGACGAGATCGGCCGCCTGCTCGCCGCCACCGCGACGCCCCAGGACGCTCCCGGCAAGGACAAGCCGGGCAAGGACAGGCCCAGGCTCGCCAAGGGGCTGGCCGACGAGCCGCGCACCACGGGCTCCACCACCATCCGCACCGTCATCACCCGCTCGCCGACCACGGCTTCGAGGTAGTCCCCCGTGTCGCAAGAGACGTCGCAAGACACTTCGCCAGAGACTGCCATCGCCCCGCAGGCCGAGCCCGCGCCCGAGCGGATCGTGGCCGCCGAACCCACGGTCTCCCGGCCGCGGCGGCTCGTTCGGGCGATGACGCGGCTCGCCATCGAGCGCTCCTACACCCGCGTCGGCCTCGTCGGACTGGCGTTTGCCGGCGTGTTCGGCGGCATCGGCCTGCGGCTCGTGGTGATCGCGGCCACGCCCGGCGCGGGCAGCGACGACCACCGGGTGGCGGCCGCCGCCACCACCGCGATCCGCCCCGACATCGTCGACCGCAACGGCGAGATCCTGGCCACCGACATCCGCACGGTCTCGGTCTTCGCCGAACCCCGCAACATCTACGACAAGGACGAGGCGGTCGAACTGCTCACCGCCGTCCTGCCGGAGCTGAACGCCACCGACCTGCGCGCCAAGCTCTCGACCAGGAAGGGCTTCGTCTGGGTCAAGCGCGAGATCACCCCGAAGCAGCAGGTCGAGGTGCATCGCCTCGGCATCCCCGGCATCGGCTTCCTGCCCGACCACAAGCGGGTCTACCCCAACGGCACCGCCGCCGCCCACGTCCTCGGCGTGACCAACCTCGACAACGTCGGCATCGCGGGCATCGAGAAGTACATCGACCGGCAGGGCAACTCGGCGCTGAACGAGTTCGGGCTGGTCGCCAAGCAGACCGACCTCGCCCCGGTGCAGCTCTCGGTGGACCTGCGCGCGCAGTTCGCCGTGCGCGACGAGCTCGCCAAGGGCATCGAGCACTTCAAGGCCAAGGCCGGCGCCTCGATGATCATGGACGTGAACACCGGCGAGGTGATCGCGCTGGTCTCGCTGCCGGATTTCGACCCGAACAACCCCGTGGACGCGCTCACCGACGACCGCATCAACCGCATGAACGTCGGCGTCTACGAGATGGGCTCGACCTTCAAGGCGATGACGCTGACCATGGCGCTCGATTCGGGCAAGTACAATGTCAACTCGACCTTCGACACCCGCGGCGGCGTGCTGAGCTGGGGCCGCCAGAAGATCCACGAGTACCACGGCACCAACCGCGTGCTGACCATGCCGGAGGTGTTCACCCACTCCTCCAACATCGGCTCGGCCAAGATGGCGCTCGGCGTCGGCGTGCCCGGCCACAAGGCCTTCCTGCGCAAGATGGGCCTGCTCGACCGGATGCGCACGGAGCTGCCCGAGAGCGCCGCCCCGATCGTCCCGCCGCGCTGGACCGAGATCAACACCATCACGATCGCCTTCGGCCACGGCCTCGCGGTGGCCCCCCTCCAGGCGGCGGCGGCGGTGGCGGCGATCACCAACGGCGGCGACCTGATGACGCCGACCTTCCTCAAGACCACCGAGGAGGCCGCCCGCGCCAAGGCCACCCGCGTGATCGCACCCCAGACCTCGGAGGCGATGCGCTTCATCATGCGCCTCAACGCGGTGGAGGGCTCGGCCAAGAAGGCGTCGGTGCCGCTCTACTTCGTGGGCGGCAAGACCGGCACCGCCGAGAAGGTGATCGGCGGGCGCTACAACAAGAACCGCCTGTTCACGACCTTCATGGCGGCCGCCCCCATGGACAAGCCCAAGTACCTATTCGTGACGATCATGGACGAGCCGCAGGGGTTGCCGGAGAGCGGCGGCTACGCCACCGCCGCCTGGAACGCGGGCGTCGTCACCGGCAAGGTGATCGAGCGCGTCACCCCGATCCTCGGCCTGCCGCCGCGCTTCGAGCCGCCCAAGAACCCCTTCCCGCAGATGGTGAAGCTCGGCGCCTACCATGCCACCCAGGTGGGCGGCCCGTGAGCGGCCCCACCCTCGGCACGCTGTTTCCCGAGGCCGCGCTAGGCGATGCGTCGCGGCATCTGGTCTATGGGATCACCGCCGACAGCCGGAAGGTCGTGCCCGGCGGCGTCTTCGTTGCCGTCCCCGGCACCAAAGTCGACGGCCGAGCCTTCGCGGCCAAGGCGTTCGCGGACGGCGCCTTCGCCATCGTTGGTCAGGGCGCCCGACCCCAAGACCTGCCGGACGACGCGGTCTGGATCGCCGTCCCCGATGTCCGCCGCGCCCTCGCCCTCGCCGCCGCCCGCATGTCGGATTCACAACCCGAGACGATCGTTGCGGTGACGGGCACAAGCGGCAAGAGTTCGGTCGCAGACTTCGTGCGTCAGATCCTGTCGCGCCTGCGCCTTTCCTCCGCCAGCCTCGGCACTGTGGGGATCGTCACCGACCGCGGTGCTGAATACGGCTCGCTGACGACGCCCGACCCGGTATCGCTCCACGAAACTCTGGCGCGATTGGCTGGCGACGGCATCACGCATCTCGCCATGGAGGCGTCCTCCCACGGTATCGAGCAGCGTCGGCTTGACGGCGTCAGGCTCGCGGTGGCCGGCTTCACCAATCTCGGGCGCGATCATCTGGATTATCACGCGACGATTGAAGACTACCTCGACGCCAAGCTGCGGCTCTTCACGACGCTCCTGCCCGACGATTGCTTGGCCGTCGTCAACGCAGACGGCCCTTACGCCGAGCGCGTGATCGAGGCCGCTCGCGGTGCCGGCCACAACGTCATGACGACGGGACGTGCGGGCGTCACGATCACGCTGCTGGACGTCCGCACCGAAGGGTTCTCCCAGGTTCTGACAGTGTCCCAAGCGGGGTCGGACCACACCATCCGTCTACCGCTGGTGGGCGACTTCCAGGTCGAGAACGCGCTGCTGGCCGCGGGCCTCGTCTTGGCGGTCGTCGACACGGATCGCGGACCCGCCGTCTTCGCGGCGCTGGAGCACCTCGTCGGCGTGCCCGGCCGCATGGAGCGGATCGGCGAGGCCAACGGGGCCTTGTGCCTCGTGGACTACGCCCACAAGCCGGAGGCCCTGGAACACGTGCTCACGGCGCTGCGCCCCTTCGCGCCGGGGCGCCTCGTCCTGGTGTTCGGCTGCGGCGGCGACCGCGACCGGGGCAAGCGCCCGATCATGGGGGAGATCGCGGGCCGGCTCGCCGACCGCGTCATCGTCACCGACGACAACCCGCGCAGCGAACACCCCGCCGCGATCCGCGCCGCGATCCTGGCCGCCGCGCCCGGCGCGGAGGAGATCGGCGACCGGGCGCAAGCGATCCGCACGGCGGTGCGGAGCCTGGGTCCCGGCGACGTGCTGGTGGTGGCCGGCAAGGGCCACGAAACCGGCCAGATCGTGGGCGAGCGCGTCCTCCCGTTCTCCGATCACGACGCCCTGCGCGCCGCGATCGCGCA
>Ga0182229_1000124_pt1 | contig 19588 bp, 19 predicted proteins | sample G6R1MG_32_FD_129663 | JGI IMG/M metagenome (GOLD analysis project Ga0182229, IMG submission 129663) | Miscanthus phyllosphere microbial communities from Michigan, USA - G6R4_MAIN_07NOV2016_LD1 MG | ecosystem: Host-associated > Plants > Phyllosphere > Phylloplane/Leaf | place: USA: Michigan...
CGTATCATTGACGGCGGGAAGAGCGATCAAAAATAAGTCGTCTCCCGGCCACCCCCGCCCTGTAGCGGTGCAGGCGGCTGTCCCTCGACACAACGAGTGGTGCATCCTTGCAGCCAGCAGTCGAAGATCACGATCCGGTGTCCGCATCGGAGGACGTGCTAACGTTCGTTCACGCGCAGTTGGGCCGCCGCCTCCGCGAATACTACCCACAGGTTGTGGCAATCGAGCCAGATTCGCGCCTGGGGCGAGTTCTGGGAAGGCTCACCGAAGTCCTGCTCAAGGCCGATGGTGGCCGCATCCCGACGGCGTTCCGGGACGACCTGATCGCCATGGTGCCGCGCCTGCGCCGCTATGCCATCTCGCTCACTCACGATGCCATCGAGGCGGACGACCTCGTGCAGCTGACGCTGCTCAAGGCGTGGGAATTCCGCGACCGTTTCGAGCCGGGCAGCAACCTTGTGGCGTGGCTGTTCACGATCTTGCGCAACGGCCACATCAACGGCCGGCGCAAATACTGGCGCGAGGTGGCGGACCCGGACGGTGCCCATGCCGGCACATTGTCCGAACCGGCGGCGCAGGAACACACGATCGGCCTGCGCGATCTGCAACTCGCCCTCGACCGGCTCGATGCCGCCCACCGCGAGGCGCTGACGCTGGTGGCGGTGGAAGGGCTGACCTACGAGGCGGCCGCCGCGATCATCGGGTGCCCGCCGGGCACCGTGAAGAGCCGGGTCAGCCGCGCCCGCGATCGTCTTTCGCAAGATCTCGGGCAGGTGTGATTCCGTACTTGCCCTAAATCGCCTCGGTGGAAATCGTCTCGTACCAGTAGATCTGTCTCAGGCGGGTCGTCCGGACGCACCCACATAGCGTCTAACACAGTTCATGAGGTTGTGGCGGGCCCTCGACCCCTTCGGGACCCGGCACGGCCGCGGAGCCGGGCGCTTGAGCCGCTCCGGGTGTGCGCCCGGCCCGTTGCCTTTTCCGCCGCACCGCGTTCAAGCGGCGCGGATCATTACGAGGAGCTTATGAAGACCATTCGGCTCGCGGCCCTGGCGCCGCTCGCATTCATCGTCACCGCCACCCTCCCAGCGGAGGCGGCCGGGCGTTTCGACGGCGCATGGTCCGTCGTGGCGACGAGCAGCGAGTCGTCCTGCACGGGGCCGTACAACTACCCGATCGTGATCCGCGACGGGCAGGTGGACGATGCCGGCAGCAACGACGTGGATGCGAGCGGCCGGGCCGGAGCCGATGGCGGGATCACCGGCACCATCCGCAAGGGCCTCGCGGTGGTGACGGTGAGCGGCAGGCTGAAGGGCAAGGCCGGCAGCGGGCGCTGGACGCTCAGCGGCCTCGCGTCCTGCTCCGGCCGCTGGACGGCCCGCCGGACGGGCTGACGCCCGCCGCTACTTCTTGCCGGCGCGGCCGAAGCCGAGTTCCTTGGCGAGCGCCGAGCGGCGCTGCGCGTAACTCGGGGCCACCATCGGATAATCCGCCGGCAGCGAGAAGCGCTCGCGGTAGCTGTCCGGCGTGAAGCCGTGCTTCGTCAGGTGGCGCTTCAGGGTCTTGTAGGTCCGGCCGTCGAGGAAGCTCACGAGGCCCGCCGCCTGGATCGACTGGCGGATCTCCGAGGCGGACACCTTCTCCCGCGCCGGCTTCGGCTCAGTTTGGCGCGGCCCGTGAAGGGCGCGGACAGCCTCGTGCATCGTGGCGATGAGGCTCGGCAGGTCGCCTGGGCGGACGGCGTTGTTGCTCACATAAGCGGCCACCATTTCGGCCGTGCGGCCGATGGAGGCGATGGCGGTATCGTCGGTCGTCATGGGTCTGCCATGGGGTTTTGACAGCCTCCGAAACCGGTCAGGCGGGTTTGCCCGGCCGGCGATGAAGGGCTGTGGTTCACTACCCACGACTGTATGAATCGGCGCGCTACGCGCTTGCCTATAAGCGCGGTATCGTTTGTCTTACCGCGCGGTAGGCCGATTCGGGACAGATGAATCCATGCGAACGGTGTTCTCGACCGATGGAATTGCAGAAAGTAGGAAGTTCGACCGGTGGAGTGAAACCATTCACGATCGGCTAGTGCCGGTTGAGCAGTCACAAATAGGTGATGAACCTTTTCGAGGCATCATCGAAGCCGCCGACGTCGGGCCCCTGGCGATCTCGCGGATCACGCAGGGCGCGCTGCGGACGGAGGCGACGCCGGACACGATCCGGCGGCACACCAAGCACGACACGCTCTCGGTGGCGATCAAGCTGGAAGGTGTTTCGAGCGTGACCCAGGATGGGCGCCACGCCGTCCAGCGGCCCGGCGACCTCGTGGTGATCGAGCGCCGCCCGACCGTCCTTCATTCCAGCGCCGGCAGCTGCTGCTACCTCCTCGAAGTGCCCCGGCGGCGCCTCGAAGGCGCGCTGGGCTCCGCCCGGCTCTACACCGCCATGACCGTGGACGGTGCCCTGCCGGGGGCATCCCTGGTGCGGACCTTCATCGAGGAACTGGTGCGGGTCCACGCGACGCTGACCCCGGACATGGCCGAGCGCATGGCCTCGATCGGCATCGACCTGATCGCCGCGAGCCTCGCCGAGGGGCTGGCGCGGGAGACGCCGAAGCCCCTCCAGGGCGACGTGCTCGTGCAGCGGGCCAAGGCGCATATCGAGAGCCGCTTCGGCGATCCGGATCTCGACCCCGCCGCCGTCGCCGCCGGAATCGGCGTCTCCCTCAGGCGGCTTCAGGAAGTGTTCCAGGGGCGGGAGCGCTGCGTCTCGGAATGGATCTGGGACCGGCGCCTCGACAGCGCGGCCAAGCAGCTCGCCGATCCGGCCTGCGCCCATATCCCCATCGGGACGCTGGCCTACGATTGCGGCTTCTCGAACCAAGCCCATTTCTCGCGCCGCTTCCGCGCGCAGTTCGGCCGCTCGCCGAGCGAGTTCCGCCGGGAGAGCCTTGTCGGATCGGCCGGGGCGATCTAGCCGGGGCGGGCCGTCCGGCCCCCCGCTCACCGTACCGCTCCCATGTCCGCGTCCCCGGCCCCCGTCCCCGATTCGCCGCGCCGCGCGCCGAGCACCCTCGGCAATGCCGCCCTCGGCCTAACGCAGATCATCCTGTGGGGCGGCTCTTTCTTCCTCGTCGCGGTGATCGTCGCGCCGGTGGTGGACTCGACCGGATGGCCGCAGGGGGCGGTGATCGGTGCGCTCTCGCTGGCCATCCTCATCTCTGGCCTGCTCTCACCCTGGGTCGGCCGGCAGATCCGCCGGATCGGGGGCCGCCCGGTCCTCGTCGCCGGCGCCCTGATCATGGCCGCCGGCCTCGTGCTGATGGCGGTGGCCGGAAGCCTGCCGGTTTTCCTCGCCGCCTGGGCGGTGATGGGCGTGGGCATGGCGGGCGCGCTCTACGACCCGCTCTTCGCGGCGATCGGACAGGCTTACGGCGCCTCCGCACGGGGTGCGATGACCCAGATCGCCATCGCCTCCGGTTTCGCCATCACCCTCTGCTGGCCGGCGTCGAGCTTCCTCGTGGCGCATGTCGGCTGGCGAGGAGCCTGCCTCGCCTACGCGGCGCTGGCGGCCTTCGTGGTGGCGCCGATCTTCGCCCTCGCGCTGCCGGGCGGGAAGGTCGCCGCGCCGGCCAGGATCGCGGTCGCGCCCGGCATCAAGGCGCCGCGCCTGCCGGGGGAGGGGATCCTGGCGCTCACCTTCACCACCGCCGCCATCCTCATGACGGCGATGTCGGTGGAATTGCTGCTGCTCCTGCAATCCCACGGCATCCCGGCCGCCTCCGCCGTGGCGCTCGCCGCCCTCATCGGCCCGTCGCAAGTCGGCGCCCGCGTGCTCGAACTGGCCTTCGGCCAGCGCGCCCACCCGATCCACCTGCTGCTGATCTCGGCGGGGAGCGTGGCCCTCGGGCTGTTCCTCCTCGTGGTGGCGCCAAGCTTCGCGTGGCTCGCGATCCTGCTCTACGGCGCCGGCAACGGGATGCGCACGGTGGTTCGGGGGACGCTGCCCCTGGCCCTGTACGGACAGGGCGAATACGCGGCGGTGATCGGCCGCCTCGCGCGGCCGCCGCTTCTCGGGCAGGCGGCGACGCCGCTCGCCTGCGGCTACGCGATGGAGTGGTTCGGCATCGAGACGCTGGCCGTCATCATGGTCGCGGTCGCCATCCTGAACCTCGGTTTATCACTTCTCGTCGCCCGACAGGTCGCGCAACAGACGAACAAAAGTGCTTAGCAATCACGCGGATGCCGCGTTTCCGCTCACTAGAGCCACTAAAGTAGGATAGATTCCGCATGTTTTCTTAAAGCGGCTCGGCGAAATTGCAGGACCGATACCGCGAGAGATCGCCAAGTCCCAAGCACCCGCGACGAGGTGGTGACTTGCTCAGTATCGGCTTTCCGATCGCCCCGGGCCCTCCGGTGCCGAGCGGCGTCAAAGGCCGGAAGACTGAGACCATGGATGCGCTGCTCGTCGACGACAGTTCCACGATCCTGATGCGCTTCCAGCTGCTGCTCGAGCGGCAGCACGGTGTGAACGTCGCCGCCTTCTCGCATCCCGGCGCGGCCCTTCTCCGGGCGCAGATGCAGGCGTTCGATCTCGTGCTGGTGGACCAGCACATGCCGGGCATGGACGGCACGGAGTTCATCCGCTGCCTCTGCGAGATCCCGCATTACGCGCAGGTGCCGGTGGTGATGATCACCTCCGACACCTCGGAGCGGGTCAAGCTCGCGGCCCTGGAAGCGGGGGCCACCGACTTCCTCGACAAGCAAACGGACGGCATGGAATTCCATGTGCGCCTGCGCAACCAGATCCGCCTCGCCGCGGCCATGCGCCGGCTGGACGATCAGGCGGCGGAACTCGCCGGAAAGGTGCGGACCGCCGAGTTCCACGTCCACGAGCGCGAGGAAGAGATCATCTTCCGCCTCGCCCTGGCGGTGGAATATCGCGACAACGACACCGGCCACCATACGTGGCGCGTCGCCCGCTACAGCCAGATCATGGCGCAGGCGTTCGGCCTCGATGCCGACCTGTGCCACCGCATCTACCTCGCCTCGCCCCTGCACGATGTCGGCAAGGTCGCCATTCCCGACGAGGTGCTGCTCAAGAAGGAGCGGCTGACCGACGAGGAGATGGCGACAGTGCGCACCCACGCCGCCATCGGCGAGCGGATCCTGGGCGAGAGCTCGTCCGAGCTGATCCGCCTCGCCGCCGAGATCGCGGGTGGGCATCACGAGCGCTGGGACGGCACTGGTTATCCGCGCGGCATCGCCGGGCTCGCCATCCCGCTCGCGGCGCGGATCGTGGCGGTGGCCGACGTGTTCGACGCCCTGACCACCGTGCGCCCCTACAAGGACGCGATGCCGCCCGAGGACGCCCTGCGCCTGATCGAAGCCGAAGCCGGCCGGCATTTCGACCCGGCCTGCGTCGCGGCCTTCATCTCCCGCTGGGACGAAATCCTCGACATTTGCGCGACCAGCGCACGGGGCCAGGGCTTCCGGGGCGAACCGCGCCTCCACGACCGGGACGTGCCGCTGCCGGCGGCGGCCCAGTAAGGTCCATCCTCGGCCGGAATGCCCTCGGCGGTGTCGATGGCCTGCGGGCGGAGCGGAGGCTCCGGCCCGGCGAGCCCCGCCGAGAGTACCCCGCCCAGGACGTCCTGCCTGGCGAGCGCATGCTCCGGCTAAGGTCGCCCCGGCGGGGAGGTCAAGAAGCCTGAGGCGGCGCGCGGACCTTTTCCGAACGCTGTGGCCTTGCCGCCCCCCACGACGCCCATGAAGGCGGTGCGCGCAGGGCAGCCATGACGTGACACGGCGCACGCCTCGTATGGGAATAAAAATAGTTCTCCCTCGTCATGAAGAGAGTAGGCGGGTAAATCCGCCTAAATGCGAGAACGAGGGGCCATGGAATTAGAGGAAAGCGAAGGACACAATTGGTTTGTGACCCATATGGTCGACATCATTCAACGGATCAGGGATCTGTATGTCGTCTGCCAGGGAAACGACATGGTGGGCGACAATCCGGACCTGGACGACAACTGGATCAGGATCCATGACCTGCTCATTCAGCTTCACGAGCACGTGAACGCGGATGCCGGCCGGGAAATCCTGTCGCCCCTGGTCCTGCGGCTCGGCGTGGAACTCTCGGCGATCGAAGGGCTGGTCGGAGCCTTGTCGTCGTCCCGACGCTGCCGATCTCTGCATTGAGGTCGCGGCCGTCATGCCGGGACGGAACAACAGGCGAGGAAGCGATGATCCGCAAGGCGACGCGTAGCACCGAGGACGCCATCGAGTCCGGCCGGTTCACCGCCAGGGCCTACTTCCCCGGACACCTCCTGCCGGGCCATGCGGACCATGGGCTCGGCCCCCTCGCGACGATCATGGAATCGTTTCTGGCGCCGGGCACGCACATCAAGCTGCACGAGCATGTGCAGGACGAGATCGTGTCCTGGGTGCCGGCCGGCGTGATGCGCCACGACGATCCCCAGGGCGAGCATCTGGTCATCGACGGCGACCACCTGATGGTCATGAACGCCGGGTCCGGTTTCCAGCACGAGGAGCGGACGCGCGACGACGACCCGCCCCTTCGGATGCTGCAGATCTTCGTCCGTCCCCATTCCCGCGATCTGGAGCCGGGCATCCAGTTCGGTCGCCTACCGGCCCCCGTGCCGAATGCGTGGCGGCCGGTGTTCGGGCCGCCCGGCGGCGACGTGCCGTTCCATGTGCGCAATGCGGTCTCCTGCTACGACCTCCGCCTCGGGGCAGGGGAGGAGGCGGCGCTGCCGACGCGGCTTGACCGGCACACGTACTTCTTCGTGTTCACGGGTTGCGTCACGGCCGGCGGAGAGCGGTTCGGCGAGGCCGAGACCGGATTGGTCTCGGGCGAGGCCGACGTCACGCTGCGCGCCACCGAGGCCTCCCTCGTGGTGGCCTTCGTGGTGGATCGCGACGCGACGGTCTGTCGTGAGGGCTCCGTGGGCGACGGCGAGACCGTGCACCGGATGGCCGCCCGCGCGCGGACGGCGTGACGGACGACGATCGGAACGGCCTGGCGGAAGGGGTGAGATTCGAACTCACGGTGGAGTTGCCCCCACGGCGGTTTTCAAGACCGCTGCCTTAAACCACTCGGCCACCCTTCCCGGCGCAGGCGTGCTGATCTACGGCCGCGCCGGAAGCGCCGTCAACCGGGACGAGGCCGGACAGGATTCTAGAAACGGCGCTTGCCAAGTTCGGCGCGACCCACTAGAAGCGCGTCAACCCCGGCGCGCACCGCTCGCTGCCGCGGTTTAGGCGCCCGTAGCTCAGCTGGATAGAGCACCAGACTACGAATCTGGGGGTCAGAGGTTCGAATCCTTTCGGGCGCGCCAACATACTTCTTCCAAATCTTCAGCCGATCGCCGCAAGAGCTTCACTGCTCTTGGTCGCGGCGCGTCTGAGCTTCGCTACAGATGCTTCAGGCCGAAGCTCTCCAGCAGCGGCAGCAACTCGTCCCGTGCCCTGAGCCGGTGATCGTGTAGGCGGTCGTGGGCCGCCGCCGGGTCGCCCCGGTGGATCGCGTCGATGAGGGCGCGGTGCTCGGCGACCGAGGCGCCCAGTTCGCGACGCAACTTCAGCGTCAGCATTCGAGCCCGGTGCGATTGGTCGTTGATGGTCTGGATGATCCGGGTCATCCGGCCGTTCCCCGCGCGCTCCACCAGCGTCCGGTGGAACAGCGCGTCGGCCTGCCCCCAGGCGGGGAGGTCCCCCGCGTGCCACGCCGCCTCCATCGTGTCCGTATGCGCCGCGAGATCGCCCGCCACGGCGTCGCGGTCGGCAGCGGGGAGGGCAGCCAGCAGCTCGGCGGCACGGCCCTCGATGGCGACGATCACGTCGTAGATCTCGCGCATGTCCGCAGGCGCGAGGGCGCAGATCAGCACGCCCTTCCGGGATAGCACCCGGACCAGACCCTCCTCCTGCAAGCGAATCACCGCCTCGTGGACGGGGGTGCGGCTCATGCCGAGCCGGTCGGCGATCTCCTGCTCGGAAGCTTGGTAGCCGGGCGCGAAGCTCGAATCCTGGATCGCCCGCTTCATCGCGGCATAGGCGTCGTCCACCATCGAGGGACGGCGATCAACCTCCTGCACCGGCACCGCTTTCGCGGCTCTGCGCCTCGTCGCCATCTCATCCCCCGACCGATCGAAACGTCGTACCAACTTCCATGCAAGGTGCAATGCAGGATTGACACGGCGACCCGCCCCAATGCAGAAAACGCCATCTTGCATGCAAGCTGGCGCACAAAGACCGGCGCATCGGGTTCTCGGAGGAAACGATGGATCACTCGCTCGAGCGGGCGACCATGCGCAGGGTCGCGTGGCGCCTGATCCCTTTCATATGCCTTCTGTACTTCATCGCCTTCATCGACCGCGTGAATATCGGCTTCGCGGCGTTGACGATGAACAAGGACCTCGGCTTCTCCTCGGCCGTGTTCGGCTTCGGGGCCGGCGTCTTTTTCTTCGGCTACTTCCTGTTCGAGGTGCCGTCGAACATCATCCTCGACAAGGTCGGCGCGCGGATCTGGATCGCGCGGGTGATGATCACCTGGGGGCTGATCTCGGCGGCCTTCGCCTTCATCAAGGGCGAGTACAGCTTCTACGCCCTGCGCTTCCTGCTCGGCGCCGCCGAGGCCGGGTTCTTCCCCGGCATCATCCTCTATCTCACCTTCTGGTTTCCGGCGCGGTACCGGGCGGGGGTCGTCTCACTGTTCATGGCGGCGGCGCCCATCTCTGTGGTGCTGGGTTCGCCGCTCTCCGGCGCGCTCCTCGAACTGGAGGGCGTGATGGGCCTGCACGGCTGGCAGTGGATGTTCCTCGTGGAGGCGGTGCCCGCCGTGCTGCTCGGCATCGTCGTGCTGTTCTACCTGACCGACCGGCCGGAAAAGGCGACGTGGCTCGCCCCCGACCAGCGCGACTGGCTCGTCGCCGAAATGGAGGCCGAGCGCGCCGCGCGGGGGAGCGTCGCCAAGCACGGCATCCTCGCCGGCATGGCGGATCCGCGCGTGCTGGCCCTGGCGCTCGTGTATTTCGGGACCTCGGCAGGGCTCTACACCCTCGGTATCTGGGCGCCGCAGATTATCCGCGGCTTCGGCCTCTCGCCCATGGCGGTGGGCTTCCTCAATGCGATCCCGCCGACCATCGCGGTGGTGGCGATGATCCTGTGGGCCCGCCATTCCGACCGGACGGGCGAGCGCACATGGCACGTGGTCATCGCGTGCCTCGTCGCGTCGGCCGGGCTGATGCTCGCCGGGGCGGCCTCCTCCGTCGTCGCGGTGATCGCCGCCCTCAGCCTCGTCAACATCGGGATCAGCGCGGCCAAGCCTCCGCTCTGGGCCATGCCGACGATGTTCCTCTCGGGCCCGGCCGCCGCCGTCGGCATCGCCACCATCAACGCCATCGGCAATCTCGGCGGCTTCGTCGGGCCCTGGGTGATCGGCTGGATCAAGGACAGCACCGGCAGCTTCGCCGGCGGGCTCGTCTTCGTCGCCGCGCTCCTCGTCCTGTCGGCGGTGCTGAGCCTCGTCGTCGCCCGGGTCGGGCGGCGCCCCGAACCGGCCGGCGCCGTCGCCCGCTGATTCTTCTCACGTTATTCGGAGACACACCATGAAGACCTACAGGATCGCCGCCATCCCCGCCGACGGCATCGGCATCGAAGTTATCGCCGCCGGCGTCGAGGTGCTGAACGTCCTCGCCGAGAAGACCGGCAGCTTCGGCTTTCACTTCGATCACTTCGATTGGGGCTCGGACTACTACAAGACGCACGGCGTGATGATGCCCGCCGACGGGCGCGAGCAGATCCGCCACCACGATGCGATCTTCTTCGGCGCGGTCGGCGCGCCGGACGTGCCGGATCACATCAGCCTGTGGGGTCTGCGCCTCGCGATCTGCCAGCCCTTCGACCAATACGCGAACGTGCGCCCCACCCGGATCCTGCCCGGCATCACCAGCCCGCTGCGCCACGTCTCGGGGCCGGAGCTCGATTGGGTGATCGTGCGCGAGAACTCCGAGGGCGAGTATGCCGGCGTCGGCGGGCGTGTGCACCAGGGCCATCCGAACGAGGTCGCCACCGACGTCTCGATGATGACCCGTTCCGGCGTCGAGCGGATCATCCGCTACGCGTTCGAGCTGGCGCGCTCGCGCCCGCGCAAGCTCCTCACCGTCGTCACCAAGTCGAACGCCCAGCGCCACGCCATGGTGATGTGGGACGAGATCGCCGCCGAGGTCGCCGCCGGCTTCCCCGACGTGACCTGGGACAAGATGCTGGTCGATGCGATGACGATGCGCATGACGATGAAGCCGCAGACGCTGGACACCATCGTCGCCACGAACCTGCACGCGGACATCCTGTCGGACCTCGCGGCGGCGCTCGCCGGCTCGCTCGGCATCGCGCCGACCGCCAACATCAACCCGGAGCGGACCTATCCCTCGATGTTCGAGCCGATCCACGGCTCGGCCTTCGACATCGCCGGCAAGGGCATCGCCAACCCGGTGGCGACCTTCTGGACCGCCTGCCAGATGCTGGAACATCTCGGCGAGACACCTGCCGCCGACCGGCTGATGCGCGCGGTGGAGCGCGTCACCGCCGATCCGAGCCTGCACACGCCGGACCTCGGCGGCAAGGCGACGACCCGGCAGGTGACGGATGCGGTGATCGCCGCGATCCAGGGCGACAACGAGTAGGGCCGGCCTCAAAGGTTTCCCTGCGGCGCCGGGCGGTGGCATCATCGCCCGGCGGGACATCCGCTCCGAGGGGCGATTCTCCGCGCGATCCGATCCCTCCTGCCGAGGTTGCCATGCGCCGACACCGCTATGCCAAGATCGTCGCCACCGTCGGGCCGGCGAGCCATTCGCCGGAGATGCTGAAGGCCCTGTTCCTGGCGGGTGTCGACACGTTTCGGCTAAACTTCAGCCACGGCACGCAGGACGACCACGCCAAGGTCCACGCCGCCATCCGCGCGCTGGAGGAGGAGGTCGGGCGGCCCATCGGCATCCTGCAGGATCTGCAGGGGCCGAAGATCCGCGTCGGCACGGTACGGGACGGGCGCCTCGATCTCGAGGCCGGGGAGCGCGTGCGCTTCGTCCTCGAAGGGACCGAGGGCGGCAAGGACGCGATTCCCCTGCACCACCCGGAGATCTTCGCCGCCGTGGTGCCGGGGCAGGACCTCCTGATCGATGACGGCCGCGTGCGGGTGCGCGTCGTCGGATTGGAGTCCGACAGCATCGAGGCCGAGGTGATCACGGCGGGGGTGATCTCGAACCGCAAGGGCGTGAACCTGCCGGGCACGCTCCTCGACCTCTCGCCGCTCACGGCCAAGGACCGCGCCGACCTCGCCTTCGGGCTGGAACTCGGCGTCGATTGGGTGGCGCTGTCCTTCGTGCAGAAGCCCTCGGACGTGATCGAAGCGCGCGGCCTCATCGGCGAGCGCGCCGGGCTCATGACCAAGGTCGAGAAGCCCCAGGCCCTGGAGCGGATCGACGACATCATCCGCCTGTCGGACGCCGTGATGGTGGCGCGTGGCGATCTCGGCGTCGAGATCCCGCACGAGGACGTGCCCGGCCGCCAGAAGGAGCTGATCCGCGCCTGTCGGCTTCAGGTGAAGCCGGTCGTGGTGGCGACGCAGATGCTCGATTCGATGGTGAACGCCCCGGCGCCCACCCGCGCCGAAGCCTCCGATGTCGCCACCGCGATCTATGACGGCGCCGACGCGGTGATGCTCTCGGCGGAATCCGCGACGGGGCGCTATCCCGTCGAGGCCGTGGGGATGATGGACCGCATCATCCGCTCGGTGGAGCGGCACAAGCTCTACCACTCGATCATCGCCGCCTCGGAGCCGGGGGAGGAGGAGACCCCGCCCCACGCCGTGGCCACCGCCACCGCGACCCTCGCCGAGGCGGTCCACGCCGCCGCCATCGTCGCCTTCACGTCGAGCGGCACCACCGCCGCCCGCGTGGCGCGCAAGCGGCCCGCCGTGCCGATCCTGGCGCTGACGCCCGATCTCAACACGTCGCGCCGCCTGAGCCTGCTCTGGGGCGCCCACAGCGTGCGGACGGACGATGTCGATTCCTACGAGGAGATGACCACCGCCGCCTGCCGGCACGCGCGGGACGAGGGCTTCGCCAAGCCCCACGACATCATCGTCACTGCCGCCGGCATCCCGTTCCACACGACGGGCAACACCAACAACATCCGGGTCATTCAGGTCTGAGTGCGCCCGGCGGGCAGGGGCGTCTGCCGTCCGCGCCGGTAGATCGCCAGCGTCGCGCCGAGGCCGCAGAGCCCGCCGAAGGACATCCACATGCCCGGCGCCGCCTTGTTGCCGGTGGTCTCGATTAGCCAGGTCGAGACCAGGGGCGTGAAGCCGCCGAGCAGGGCGGTCGCCAGCGAATAGGCCAGCGAGAAGCCCGACGTGCGCACGTTCGCCGGCACGATCTCCGTCAGCGCCACCACCATCGCGCCGTTGTAGCTGCCGTAGAGGAACGACAGCCACAGCAGCACGGCGAGCATGTTGCCGAAGCTCGCATTCACCACCAACCACGCCAGCGCCGGATAGGCGGTCAGCACGGTCAGGGCGGAGAAGGTCAGCAGGATCGGCCGGCGCCCGACCCGGTCGGACAGGGCTCCCATCACCGGCAGCCAGAACAGGTTCGACAGGGCCGTACAGAAGGTGACGAGCAGGCTGTCCCGGTCGGAGAGCTTCAGCACGCTCTTGCCGAAGGTCGGGGTGTAGACGGTGATCGTGTAGAACGAGATCGTCGTCATGCCGACGAGGAGCATGCCGAGCAGGACGATGGACCAATTCTGCGTCCGCGAGCCCAAGACCTCTTTCATGTTCGGCCTGTGCTTGCGCTTCAGGAACTCCTCCGTCTCCTCCAGCGAGCGCCGGATGTAGAACAGGAACGGGACGATGGCGCAGCCGATGAAGAACGGGATGCGCCAGCCCCATGCGTTCATGTCGGCGGGGGTCAGCACGCTGTTGAGGACGAAGCCGATCAGCGCCGCGACCATGATCGCGACCTGCTGGCTGCCCGATTGCCAGGAGACGTAGAAGCCCTTGTTGCCGGGCGTCGCCATCTCAGCGAGGTAGACCGACACGCCGCCGAGTTCGACGCCCGCCGAGAAGCCCTGCAGCAGCCGCCCGACGAGCACGAGGAAGGGGGCGAGCAGGCCGATGGACGCGTAGCCCGGCACGAAGGCGATGAGGATCGTGCCCGTCGCCATGATGCCGAGGGTGACGATGAGGCCCTTCCGCCGGCCGATGCTGTCGACATAGGCGCCGAGTAGGACGGCGCCCAAGGGCCGCATGAGGAAGCCGGCGCCGAAGGTCATGAAGGTCAGCATCAGCGAGGCGAACTCGTTGCCGACCGGGAAGAACGTCTTTGAAATGTAGGTCGCGTAGAAACCGAACAGAAAGAAATCGAACATTTCGAGAAAGTTGCCGCTGGTCACGCGCAGGACCGTGGCGACTTTAGAACCTTGGGGCGTCGTCGGACTCATTCTGTCCTCCCTTGTCGCGCTTCTCGTTAGGCGCCCATTGGGCAAAACGGAAGCGCGGCCGGAACACAGTCTGGAATGGCGTAAGCGTGCGAATCCGCACGGGAAATAGGCGATGGCTGTTGGCGAAAGAGGCAGCGCTGCCCACTTGAGGATCATAATGAGCGCTTGCCATGCGGCGGCGCCGGAACCTACCTCGGGATGCCCGCCATGTCCGTCCGTCTTCTCGCTGGGGCCGCCCTCGGCGTCCTCGTCTCGTCCACCGCTTTCGCGCAGAGCTACACTGCCCCCGCCGGCACCCCGGCCGTCACCGCCCCCGGCGGTCTCGAAGGCCGCGCCGCCGGCCAAAACCTCTACGACGGGCGCAATGTCGGCCGGGCCGGCGTGCTGTTGGGCGACCAGGACGGCGTGGCGACTACCGGCTCGATCCACCACCAGGCAGCGCCCTACGGCGCCTACCGCCTGCGCTAAGGAACGGTCGCCCCGAGGAGCCGCGAGACGATCGCGGCGCCCCGGCGCACATGCTCCCCTATCTCGCGCACCCTGTCGTCGGACAGCCGGTGCGTGGGACCGGAGACTGAAATGCCCGCCACCGCCTCACCGTGGACGTTGAGGATCGGCGCGGCCACGCAGCGCATCCCCGTCGTGCGCTCCTCGTCGTCGATGGCGTAGCCCCGCGCGCGGGTGGCCTCGATGTCCTCGCCGAGTTCGGCCAGCGATCCGATCGTCTTGGTCGTGAAGCGCTCGAACGCCCGGCCCCGGAACAGGTGCTCGATCCGTTTCGGCTCGAAGGTGCTGAGCAGGGCCTTGCCGATCCCCGACGCGTGCAGCGGTGAGAGCGAGCCCGGCGGGAAGAACGCGCGGATCGTCTCGTGCGTCTCGACCTGGCTGACGAACAGCACGCTTCCGTCCTTCTCGACGCCGAGATTCGACGTCTCGCCGGTTTCCTGCATCAGCGTCCACATGGCCGAGCGGCTGCGCTCCACCACGTTGCCCCGCCGCAGGAAGGCCGCGCCCAGGCGGTAGGCCTCCGCGCCCACGTGCCATTCCTGCTTGTCGGCGCTGATCTCCACGAAGGCGCGGCGTTCCAGGGTCGCCAGAACCCGGTGCATCGTCGCCACCGATTGCCCGAGCTTGCCAGACAGTTCCGAGAGCGTGAGCCCGTCCGCGTCCGCCAGCACTTCGAGCACGTCGAGGGCGCGGTCGAGGGCCTGGATCGTGCCCGCCGGCTTCGCCCCGCCGAACCCCTTCGGCCGCCCGCGCCGACGATTCCCCGCCTCCATGCGCGCCTCCCGCCCCTACACCGCGCACCGGCTTAGGGTGAAAAAATTTTTCGTTCAACGGAAAAACATAACGTGCTGTCGGCACATGGCTTTCGTCGCCGGGTGCGCAAATGAAAAACCTTTTCAAAAAAATATCAAACGGTGGGCCGCGGTGCTAGCTTCTTCGGCAACGGAGGAGATCGCCCGACCATGTTTGCGCAGAACCCTGTCTTCATCCCCGGCCCCACCAACATGCCGGAAGTGCTCCGCCGGGCGGCGGACATGCCGACCCTCGATCACCGCTCATCGCTGTTCGGGCAGATCCTCCAGCCGGCGCTGGCCGGCGTGAAGGCGGTACTGAAGACGGCCGACGCGCAGGTCTTCGTGTTTCCCTCCACCGCGACCGGCGGCTGGGAGACGGCCCTGGCGAACACCCTGAGCGAGGGCGATGCGGTGCTTGCCGCCCGCTACGGCATGTTCAGCCATCGCTGGATCGACATGGCCCGACGCCACCGGCTCGATGTCCGCGTGATCGAGGCGCCGTGGGGCGAGGGCCTGCCGGCCGAAGGCTTCGCCGAAGCGCTGGCCGCCGACAGGGAGCGTGCGATCAAGGCGGTGCTCGTCACCCACAACGAGACCGCGACAGGGGTGAAGTCGGATGTCGCCGCCGTGCGCCGCGCCCTCGACGCCACCGGCCATCCGGCCCTGCTCCTCGTGGACGGGGTCAGCTCCATCGCCTCCATGGATTTCCGCATGGACGAGTGGGGGGTCGATGTCGCCGTCACGGGCTCGCAGAAGGGCTTCATGCTCCCCGCCGGCCTCGCCATCGTCGGCTTGTCGCCGAAGGCCATGGAGGCCACCGCCCGTGCCGACCTGCCCCGGACCTATTTCGACATCCGCGACATGGCGAAGGGCTACGCGAACAACGCCTATCCCTACACGCCGGCCGTCGGCCTGCTGAACGGGCTGAAGCTCTCCACCGAGCTTCTGCTGGCCGAGGGCCTCGAGAACGTCTTCGCCCGCCACCGCCGCATCGCGGATGGCATCCGCGCGGCCGTCGCCGCCTGGGGGATGCCCCTCTGCGCTGCCCGGCCGGACCTCTACTCCGACACCGTGAGCGCCATCCGCACACCGGAGGGCTTCGACGCAACGCAGATCGTCACGCACGCCGCCCGGAAGTACGACGTCGCCTTCGGCGTCGGCTTGGGCGAGGTCGCGGGCAAGGTCTTCCGCATCGGCCATCTCGGCAGCCTCACGGACGTGATGGCGCTCTCCGGGATCGCCGCCGCCGAGATGGCGATGGCCGATTGCGGCCTGCGCATCGAACTCGGCTCCGGCGTGGCGGCGGCCCAGGCGGTCTATCGCGGCGAGGCCTCGGCCTCCCTGCGGGCGGCGGCGTGAGGAGGCGGACGGGATGCTCACGCCCTCCCTCGACGATGTGCTCGCCGCGCACGAGTGCATCCGGCCGCATATCCATCTCACCCCGGTCCTGACCTCGCGGATCATCGACGAGGCGGCCGGCGCCCGGCTCTTCTTCAAGTGCGAGAACCTGCAGAAGGCCGGGGCCTTCAAGGCGCGGGGCGCCTCCAACGCCGTGTTCAGCCTCACCGAGGCGCAGGCGGCCAAGGGCGTGGCGACCCATTCCTCCGGTAATCACGGCACCTGCCTGTCCTATGCGGCGAGCCGGCGGGGCATTCCCTGCACGGTGGTGATGCCCCGCACCGCCCCGCAGGCGAAGAAGGACGCCGTGCGCGGCTATGGCGGGCGCGTGGTGGAATGCGAGCCCTCCACCTCCTCCCGCGAGGCGGTGTTCGCCGAAATCGTCGCGCAGACCGGGGCCGAGTTCGTCCATCCCTACAACGACCCGCGCGTCATCGCGGGCCAAGCGACCTGCGCGCGGGAGTTGATCGAGCAGGTGGACGACCTCGACGCGGTCATCGCCCCCATCGGCGGCGGCGGCATGGTGTCGGGCACCTGCCTGACGCTGGCGGGCCTCGCGCCGCACATCGCGGTCTACGCCGCCGAGCCGGAGCAGGCCGACGACGCCCACCGCAGCCTGAAGGCGGGCCGCATCATCGCCGACGACGCCCCCGTCACCGTGGCGGACGGCCTGAAGGTGCCGCTCAAGGACCTGACGTGGCACTTCGTGCGCAACCACGTCGCGGACATCCTCACCGTGTCGGAGGCCGAAATCGTCGCGGCCATGCAGCTGATCTGGAAGCGGCTGAAGATCGTCATGGAGCCATCGAGCGCGGTGGCGCTGGCGGCGGTGCTCCGGAACCGACCCGTCTTCGCCGGCAAGCGCGTCGGCGTGATCATCACCGGCGGCAACGTCGATCTCGACAAACTGCCTTGGCAATAAGAGGAGAGACACCATGAACGCCCACGCCCGGATCGCCGACCTCGAAGTCGGCTACGATGTGCCCGCGCTGCCCGGCATGCGCGAGGACGAAATCCAGACCCCGTGCCTGATCCTCGATCTCGACGCCCTCGAATCCAACATCCGCAAGATGGGCGAATACGCCCGGGCGCACGGGATGCGCCACCGCGCCCACGGCAAGATGCACAAGTCGGTCGATGTGCTGAAGCTTCAGCAGGAGCTGGGCGGCGCCTGCGGCGTCTGCTGCCAGAAGGTCTCGGAGGCGGAAGTCTTCGCCCGCGCCGGCATCACGGACATCTTGGTCTCGAACCAAGTGCGCGATCCGGCCAAGATCGACCGCCTCGCCCGTCTGCCGCGCTTCGGCGCGCGGATCATCGTCTGCCTCGATGACGTCGCCAACGTCGCCGACCTCTCGGCCGCCGCACAGAGGCACGGCACGCAACTCGATTGCTTCGTGGAAATCGATTGCGGCGCGGGCCGCTGCGGCGTGAAGACGACGCCGGAGGTCGTGGCCATCGCCAAGGCGGTCGCGGCCGCGCCGAACCTGCGCTTTGCCGGCATCCAGGCCTATCAGGGCGCCATGCAGCACATCGACGGGTTCGCCGAGCGCCGTGCCAAGCTCGACGCCGCCATCGCCCAGGTGAAGGACGCCGTCGAGGGGCTGACACGCGAGGGGCTGGAGCCCGAACTCGTCAGCGGCGGCGGCACCGGCAGCTACCCCTTTGAGAGCGGATCGGGCGTCTACAACGAGCTGCAATGCGGCAGCTACGCCTTCATGGACGCCGATTACGGCCGGATCCTCGATGAGGATGGCAAGCGCATCGATGCCGCCGAGTGGAAGAACGCGCTGTTCATCCTCACCAGCGTGATGAGCCACGCCAAGGCCGACAAGGCGATCTGCGATGCCGGCCTGAAGGCGCAATCGGTCGATTCCGGCCTGCCCTTCATCTACGGGCGCGACGACGTGAAATACATCAAGTGCTCCGACGAGCATGGGGTGATCGAGGATGTGCAGGGAAAGTTGAAGGTCAACGACAAGCTTCGCCTCGTGCCGGGCCATTGCGACCCGACCTGCAACGTCCACGATTGGTACGTCGGCGTGCGCAACGGCAAGGTCGAGACGCTGTGGCCGGTCTCGGCGCGCGGCAAGGCCTATTGAGGCGGGTGAGGCAACAATGATCATCGTCCCCGAGAACCGGATCGACGGCCTCCTCACCGAAGCAGATTGCTTCGACGCGGTGGAGAAAGTCTTCGCATCGATGGCCCGGCGCAAAGCCGGCAACTTCCCCGTGGTGCGCGAGGCCATCGGCCATGCCGACGCGCTCTACGGCTTCAAGTCCGGCTTCGACCGGGAGAGCTTGGCGCTCGGTCTTAAGGCCGGCGGCTTCTGGCCGGGCAACGCCGCGAAGGGACTGACCAACCACCAATCGACGGTGTTCCTGTTCGACGCGGATACCGGCCGCTGCCGGGCGGTGGTGGGGGGCAACCTCCTCACCGCGCTGCGCACGGCGGCGGCCTCCGCGATCTCGATCCGCCATCTCGCGCGGACGGATGCGAGGGTGCTCGGCATGATCGGCGCCGGCCACCAATCGGCGTTCCAGCTGCGCGCCGCCCTCGCTCAGCGCCCGTTCGAGCGGGTGCTGGCCTGGAACCTCCACCCCGGCATGTTCGGCCGGATGGAGGCGGTGGCCAGGGAGCACGGCGTGCCGTTCGAGGCGGTGGAACTCGACCGGCTCGGGGCCGAGGCGGACGTGATCGTGACGATCACCTCCTCCTTCGCGCCGATCCTGAAGGCGTCGCAGGTGAAGCCGGGCACCCATGTGGCGTGCATGGGCACCGACACGAAGGGCAAGCAGGAGGTCGAGGCCGAACTCCTCGCCGCCGCGACGGTCTTCACCGACGAGGTCGCCCAATCGACCGGCATCGGCGAGGCGCAGCACGCGGTGGCGCGGGGCCTGATCGCGCCGGAGGCCATCGTGGAGATCGGCGCGGTGATCAACGGCGACCATCCCGGCCGCACCTCGGACACTGAGATCACCCTGTTCGACGGCACGGGCGTCGGCCTTCAGGACCTCGCGGTCGCCTCGGCGGCGGTGGAGCTCGCCGTGGCGAAGGGTTTGGCGATCGAGGTGGAGTTCTGAGAGAGGACGGGCCGTCCTCTCTCAGAAGACGTGGAAGGCGAAGTTCAGGCCGCCGACCACGTCGCGCTTCTTCGAGCCGAAGGCGTCGTTCTGCGAGTTGGCGTCGAAGCCGAAGGCCAATGACACGTCCTTGACGAGGCCGGGGATGGCGAAGGCCTTCGTGTTGGTGAGCGCGTTCAGGCTCAGCGTGCCGCGATAGAGACCGTAGGCTTCGGTGTTGCCGTAATCGGCGAAGAACGGGTTGGCGATGGTACCGGGCGGGTTGGTGGTGCCGGCGGGAAACTGCGAGCCGGATTTTAG
>Ga0182229_1000125_pt1 | contig 19436 bp, 17 predicted proteins | sample G6R1MG_32_FD_129663 | JGI IMG/M metagenome (GOLD analysis project Ga0182229, IMG submission 129663) | Miscanthus phyllosphere microbial communities from Michigan, USA - G6R4_MAIN_07NOV2016_LD1 MG | ecosystem: Host-associated > Plants > Phyllosphere > Phylloplane/Leaf | place: USA: Michigan...
CCGCGGCGACGTCCGCCAGCACCTGACCCTCCAGGGACAGGTCGGCCACAAGCCGCCGCAGCCGAGCGTTCTCGCGCTCCAGATCCTTCATCTTCCTGGCCTGATCGATCTGCAAGCCACCGTATTCCTTGCGCCAGCGGTCATAACTCTGCTCGGAGATCTCCGCCTCCTTGCAGGCCAACGCCAAACTCTTGCCCTGGGCTGTCTGCACCTCGATCTGGCGCAGCTTCAGAACGACCCGATCCGCACTCGTCTCCTGACCTCGCCGCATGTCCAGCTCGTTCGGTCCTGGCTGATCCTCTCAATCAGCCCGGTCTAAAGCCAGCCGGTCAGGTCAGGCTTTTGAGCATGAGTAGCAGGGTCCGTACCCGCTACCTGGAACGATCTTTTTGCACTCCGGGTATCGATAGGTGAGACCGACCGCGCAGGCGAGGCACAACTGCTTGTTCGCCATGATGATGCGTTGGCGGCCACAGACCATGCAGATCGCACCCCTCGCCGTTGCGCTGCCTCCATGAACGCGAACGACTACTCAGGGCCGGGCGAGAGTGTGGCTCTGGCCAGGGCGGTGGTTCGTCTTGTTCATGTTTTGTTCCAATTTGGGGTGAGCTTCAACCCAGCGCTGAGCCCGATCCTCAAGTTGCGGAGAACGGGGATGAACGCCTCGATCGAAAGCGCGAATAAACCAACGCTTCAGCAGCTTAGCGGCTTTGTGAAGCGGCCACTGGGGGTCGGCTCCCGACGGCGCTCTGAGGCATCGAAGGCGGTGATTGGAGGGGCGAGCACAAGTCGTACCCGGACCATTAGGGCAGCGGGTCGTATCGCGCTCTCTGATCCTGCAACTCACGAGAGTTCTAGGCTCTTCTGAAGCGCATCTGCCGGAGAGAAGCAGGCGTACAGCAGCCGAGTAGGGTGATCAAAAAAAAGCGCAGCATTATCAACGGCGCTGCTGAGCGCAGGACAAATTATGCTACGATCGAGGTCAGAAACGGACCCAAAAAGGTCAATCTATGGTGTACGTTACGACGGGTATTGGCGGAGAGGGGGGGATTCGAACCCCCGATGGGCTTGCACCCATGCCGCATTTCGAGTGCGGTACATTCAACCACTCTGCCACCTCTCCGTGAGGTCGTCAGCAGACTCAGGACGTGGTCGACCTTCGCTGAGCCTGTCGCCGCAGCGCCGATCCCGGAGGGTCGGATCGCCGTAGCGGATGACGCGTGTCGTATACCGAGGCCGATCCCACCAGGCAAGAGCCAGTCAGGACCGGACACGATGCGAAGCGGGTCGGTTCAATGCGTCCAGGGCGCGGTCCGGTTGAACTTGAAATTGTCGGAGTAGGATAGTCCCTTGCGCCCGGTCTGCGGCCGGGCCTCCTCCACGCGGTAGGCGAGACCGGCGCGACGGGCGTAGGCCACCGCCTCCTCGGCCGTATCGAACTCCAGGCGCACCTGCTGGAGCATGTCCGAGGAGCCGGTCCAGCCCATCAAGGGGTCGGTCTCGCGCGGGCTGGCCTGGTCGAACTCCAGCAGCCATTGCTTGGTGCGGGCCAGCCCCGATTGCGAGGCGTCCTTCGAGGGGCGGTAGATGCGGACGCTCGACATCGGACGACTCTGGTCTCCCGGCACAGACATGGTCGGGGCGATAGGATTCGAACCTACGACCCCCTGGTCCCAAACCAGGTGCGCTACCAGACTGCGCTACACCCCGACATGCCCCGGTTCTAGGGGCTGGAGGCAGCCCCGGCAAGCGCCACGGCGGCGCGGGGACCACCCTTGCACGCCGCGCGGGAGCCGGCCTAAGCCTTGAGGCACGCGATCGCAGTCGGGTGTGCGCCGCGCGGGAGGGGGGCCGGGGGATGAGCCGTTCGGGAGTACTCGAGGAAATCGGGCTGCGCCACGGGACCGACAAGTCGACGATCTACCACGACTATCTCCCCTTCTACGAAGCCCGTCTGCAGCATCTGCGGCAGGAGCGTTTCGTACTGGTCGAGGTCGGCGTCTTCCACGGCGCCTCCCTGCGGACTTGGGGGGAGTACTTCCCGCACGCCACCGTCGTCGGCATCGACGTGCTGGAGGGCTGCCGCTGCCACGAGGCCGGCAACCGGCACGTGCGCATCGGCGACGCCTCGCAGACCGAGGTCGCACAGGCCGTGGTGGCGGAGTTCGGGCGGCCGCTGGTGGTGATCGACGATGGCTCCCATCTCTGGAACCAGCAGATTGCGGCCCTTCAGCACTTTTGGCCGCAGGTGCTGCCCGGGGGCGTCTTCATCATGGAAGACGTCCACACCAGCTTCCCCGATCATCAGGACGCCTATCACGGCGGCTCGGCGGTGAACGCCTACGACTACATCCAGGGTCTCAACGCCTGGGTCGTCGGTCACGACTACATGGGCGAGCGGACTCCTCCCGACGATTTCGTGAAGGCCTGCTGGCCCGAGGTCTGGTCGATCGAGTGGTACCGGCACACCTGTCTGATTAACAAGCGCGCCGCGTGAGGGCGCGCCGGAGACCCTCATGATCGACCTGCATTACTGGCCGACCCCGAACGGCCACAAGGTGACCCTGTTCCTGGAGGAGACCGGGCTGCCCTACCGGATCGTGCCGGTGAACATCGGCAAGGGCGAGCAGTTCGCGCCGGACTTCCTGAGAATCGCTCCTAACAACCGCATGCCGGCCATCGTCGACCACGCCCCGGCGGATGGCGGCGCCCCGGTCTCGCTGTTCGAGTCGGGTGCGATCCTACTCTACCTCGCCGAGAAGAGCGGGCAGTTCCTCAGCCTCGACCTGCGCGGCCGAGCCGAGGTCCTGCAATGGCTGTTCTGGCAGATGGGCGGGCTGGGGCCGATGCTCGGCCAGAACCACCACTTCTCGCAGTACGCGCCCGAGAAGATCCCCTACGCGATCGAGCGCTATGTCAACGAGACCAACCGGCTCTACGGGGTCCTCGACCGGCGCCTCGCCGACCGGGCTTTCGTCGCGGGCGAGGCCTATTCCATCGCCGACATGGCGGCCTATCCCTGGATCGTGCCGTGGGAGAAGCAGGGGCAGCGCCTCGACGACCACCCGCACCTCAAGCGCTGGTTCGAGGCGATTCATGAGCGCCCGGCGACGAAGAAGGCCTACGCCCGGGCCGCCGAAGCCAATCCCGACCACGGCCAGCCGATGAGCGAGGACGCCAAGCGGGTGATGTTCGGGCAGAACGCCGGGAATACCAAGCGGTAGAGGCTTCTACCCGCGCAGGCTCTCGAGCGGCACCGGCGCCGCGTGCGGTCGCGTGCCGAGCATCCGGTCGATCAGCGCCAGCACCTCGGCCCGGCCGCAATTGGCGGCCGGCTCGAAGGGCGTCCAAGTCTGCCTGAAGTCGAGACGGGCGAACACGTCGCGGTAGCGGCGCAGCTCCTCGGTCGTCAACGGAACGCCGCGCACGAAGGCCTTGTGAGCTGAGATCGTCATGGCACGGCGAAAATCCTGCGGGTCGAGTTCGAATTTCAGGGCGTCGCCGCAGAAGCAGATTTTGCGCGTGCGATCGAAGAGGACGGCGTGGCCGTCGAAGTGCCCGGCGGTGCGGTGAAGTTCCAGGCCCGGCAGTGGCTCCAGGAAGTCGTCGTAGGGCCAGGACACCTGCAGTGCCGCGCTCCAGGTGAAGTCGGCCGCCGGCAGGCACAGTTCCGGGTCGAAGCGGTCCTGCAGCTGAGGCAGCGCACCGTAGGCGTGCGGGTGAGAGGACGAGAGCACCTGCATACCGCCGAGCGCGGCGATGTGATCGAGCGCCGCCTCGCTGAACACCGGGCAACCCTCGAAGCCCATGTTCCCGGCCTCCGTCCGGATCAGGTAGCCGCTCGGGCCGATGCCGTTGACGGGATCGTTCCAGAACCGCCAGACGCCCGGCTCCAGTTCCTGCCAGTGGCAGGGGAAGCGCTCCTGCGCTTGGGTTTTCGTCCAGAAGCGCCAGCCGTCCTGCGGCACGACGTGGCGGGCGTCCAGGCACATCGGACAGGAAGGCGGCGTCTCGAAGTGTCGCTGCCAGAAGCCGCAATTGTCGCAGACGTAAGCCGGTAGATCGAGGGCGCCCGCGAAGGGCAGGTAACCGGGCACGGACAGGTTCCTTGGCGATGGGTTGCGACAACTCTTAGAGCATTTTCAAGCGAAGTGGTTTCCGGTTCGCGTGAAGAGAATGCGGCCCCGCAAAGGGATAGCGCGAGTTCCCTGGCTCGTGGATCACGGACATCGCGCGAGCAGCGACCCGGCCTGGACGTCAGCCTCTTGGCCGGGGCAGCAAACGCCGCGGAGCGCTTGCTGCCGCGACGAGGGCGGCGGCGCCCAGCACGAAGGCGCCGACCAGCCCCGCCACCACGAGGTCGCGCTCGCGGCTCGTCCAGAATTCCGAGCGCGTGGATTTCGTGCGGTCCTTGAAGCGGCCGTCGATCGCGGCCGGACCGTGCACTGGCTCGTCGAGGTTGCCCCGCTGGTCGGTAGTATCCTCGCCGAGTTGCTGCTCCCACGCCTTGGCAGCCTGCGAGTCGGCGAAGCTCGGGACCAGCGTCTGGGCGACCGCCATCATCACCGCGGAGCGACCGACCCAGACCTCGCGGCGGGGATGGACGGCGGCGTAGTAGATCGCTTCCGCACACAGGCGCGGATCGAAGACCGGATCGGGGGCGTGGTGCCTGTGGCCGGTCCGGCTGCGCGACCAGTCGAACTGAGGCGTGTTGACGGCAGGCAGGTAGATCACGCTGAGCGAGACGTCGACCCGGTCGTGGATCAGTTCGGCGCGTAGCGCGTCGGTAAAGCCCGAGGCCGCGAACTTCGCCCCGCAATAGGGCGCCTGGAGCGGAGCCGCGCGGATCGCGAGCCCCGACGAGACCTGGATGATTGCCCCGCGGTTGCGCGGCTTCATGTGGCGCAGGGCCGCCAGCGTCCCGAAGACCAGCGACAGGTACGTCGTCTCGGTGACCCGGCGGTACTCGTCCGGTGTGACCCGGTCGGCCGGATTGATCACCGTGGACATGGCGTTGTTGACCCAGGCCCGGATGGGACCGAGTTCCGCCTCGATCCGCTTGGCCGCCGCATCGACGGCGTCCGCATCCGAGACGTCGGCCGAGATCGTCAGGATCGGCCGACCGTACTCCCGCAGCGCGGTCTCGGCTTGGCGCAAGCGCGCCTCGTCCCGGGCGATGATGGCCACGGACCAGCCGTGACGCGCGAAATGATGCGCGGTGGCAAGGCCGATGCCCGCGCTGCCCCCGGTCACGACTGCGACCCGTGCCATGATGTGCCCTTCCGTCCGAACCGTTGCCGCCGACAATGCGGGGCGGCCCGAACGGTTGCGGCCGCCCCTGCGTGCCTGGCGACACGCAGGGGCGGCCGCGCGAGCTGCAGGAGTGCTGAACGGTCGTATCAGCCGTGGGCGGGTGCCGCGCGCGGAGCCTCATCGTGCGGGCGCTTGCCGCGCCACTTCTCCACCCGGATCGTGAAGTTGCGGATGATCACGTAGAATACCGGCGTCAGGAACAGGCCGAAGAAGGTCGCGCCGATCATGCCGAAGAACACTGCGGTGCCGAGCGCCTGACGCATCTCCGCGCCGGGGCCGGTGGCGATCACCAGCGGCAGCACGCCGAGGATGAAGGCGAAGGCCGTCATCAGGATCGGGCGCAGGCGCAGGCGGCAGGCCTGCACGGCGGCATCCACCGGCCCGCGATGCTCTGATTCCTCGATGTCGTGGGCGAACTCGACGATCAGGATCGCGTTCTTGGCCGCCAGTCCGATCAGCACGATCAGGCCGATCTGGGTCAGGATGTTGTTGTCCTGCCCTCGCAGCTGCACCCCGAACAGAGCGGCCAGCACGCCGGTGGGGACCACCAGCAGGATGGCGAGCGGCAGGCCCCAGGATTCGTACTGCGCGGCGAGCACGAGGAACACGAGCAGCACGCCGAGCGCGAACACGTAGATCGCCGTGTTGCCCACTGCCTTCTGCTGGAAGGCGATTTCGGTCCAGTCGTAGGCGAAGCCCTCGGGGAGGTTGCGTTTGGCGATCTCCTCCATGGCATCGAGCGCTTGGCCCGTGGAGATCCCGGCCTGCGCCACGCCCTGCACAGGCACCGAGTAGTACAGGTTGAACCGCTGCACGATCTGCGGACCCGTGATCTCGCGGATCTTGGCGAGCGTGCCGAGCGGCACCAAGGCCCCGGTGGCCGAGCGCACCTTCAACTGCTCGATGTCGCGCTGCGAGGTCCGGAAGGGCGCGTCGCCCTGCAGGCGGACCTGGTAGATGCGCCCCAGCGTGTTGAAGTCGTTGACGTAGGAGCCGCCGAGGTCAGTCTGCACCGTGGCGAAGACGTTGGCGAGCGGCACGTTGAGCATCCGCGCCACCGTGCGGTCGATGTCGAGGTAGAGCTGCGGCGTGTCGTTGGCGAAGGTCGTGAAGACCCGCTGCACGTCCTTGCTCTGGTTGGCCTGCCCCAGCATCTCCTGAACGGAGGCCAGCAAGGGTCCGATCGCCGAGGATTGCCGGCTCTCGACCTGCATCTTGAAACCGCCGCCCTGACCGAGGCCGCGCACGGGGGGCGGCGGGATCACGATGACCCGAGCCTCCTGGATGCCGGCCGTGGCCTTCAGCACGTCGCCGGTGATCACCGCCGCGCTCCGTCCCTTGGCCGCACGCTCCTTGGCACCCGACATGGTGAGGAACATCACCGCCGCGTTCGTGGTGTTGGTGAAGGTGGCGCCGTCGAAGCCCGCGATGATGACGGTGTTGGTGATGCCGTCGACCTTGCGGGCGATGGCGGCGGCGCGGTTGACCACCTCGGTGGTCCGGTCGAGGGAGGCGCCCGAAGGCAGCTGCACGACGCCGATCAGGTAGCCCTGATCCTGGTCCGGGATGAAGCCCGTGGGCGTGGTTCGCGCCAGATGCAGGGTTCCGGCGATGACCGCGGCATAGACGATCATCATCGCGATCAGGCCGATCGCGCGGCTCGTCAGGAACCGGATGGCACCGGCGTAGCCGTTGGCGAGGGCGTCGAAGCCGCGGTTGAACAGGTGCGCCAGCCAGTTGACGAACCGCAGCAGGAAGAAACGCGGCGGCTTGTGCTCGTGATGGGGTTTGAGCAGCAGCTTGCAGAGCGCGGGCGACAGCGTCAGCGAGTTGAACATCGAGATGATGGTCGAGGCCGCGATGGTGAGCGCGAACTGCTTGTAGAACTGGCCCGAGATGCCGGGAATGAAGGCGGTGGGCACGAATACGGCGGCCAGCACCAGGGCGATGGCGAGCACCGCGCCGCCGACCTCGTCCATGGTCTTGTGGGCGGCCTCGCCCGGCGAGAGCCCGTCGGCCATGTTGCGCTCGACGTTCTCCACGACGACGATGGCGTCGTCCACCACGATGCCGATGGCGAGCACCAGACCGAACAGCGTCAGATTGTTCAGCGAGAACCCGAAGGCGGCCATCGCCGCGAAGGTGCCGATGAGCGAGACGGGGATCGCGATCACCGGGATCAGGGCGGTGCGCCAGCTCTGCAGGAAGACCAGCACCACGATCACCACGAGGCCGACCGCCTCGAACAGGGTCTTGTAGACCTCGTGGATCGATTCCTCGATGAACTCGGTGGGGTTGTAGGCGATGCGGTACTCGACGTCGGGCGGGAAGTTTTTCTTGAGATTCTCCATCGTCGCCTTGACGGTCGCCGCGGCGTCCAGCGCGTTGGTGCCCGGCCGCTGGAACGCGCCGATGCCCACCGCCGGCGTATCGTTGAGGAACGAGTTCGTGGTGTAGTCCTTCTGGCCCATCTCGACGCGGGCCACGTCCCGGACGCGCACGAGGCGTCCGTCGCTCGCCTTGACGATGACGTCCGCGAACTCGTCCGGCTTCTGGAAGCGGCCCTGCGACTGCACCACGAGCTGGAAGGCGGCACCCGGCGCCGAGGGAGGCCCGTTGAGCTGGCCCGCCGCGACCTGGACGTTCTGTTCCTGCAGGGCGGTGGTGATGTCGGTGGTGGTCAGGCCGTAGGCGGCGAGCTTGTTGGGATCGAGCCAGATGCGCTCGGCGTACTCGTTGCCGCCGAAAATCGTGATGTCGCCCACGCCCTCAAGGCGCAGCATCTCGTCGCGGATGTTGAGGTAGATGTAGTTGGCCAGGTAGTTCTGGTCGTAGGTTCGGTTCGGCGAGAGCAGGTGCACGACCAGCATCAGGTCGGGCGAGGCCTTGCGCACGGTGACGCCGAGGTTGCGCACGTCCGGCGGGAGGCGCGGCTGGGCGACCGAGAGGCGGTTCTGCACCAGCACGTTGGCGATATCGAGGTTGGTGCCCACCGCGAAGGTGACGGTGAGCAGCATCGCGCCATCGTTGGTCGACAGCGACGTCATGTAGAGCATGTTGTCGACGCCGTTGATCTCCTGTTCGAGCGGCGTCGCGATGGTGGCCGCCACCGTCTCGGCGTTGGCGCCGGGGAAGGTCGCGCGCACGGTGACCGTGGGCGGCACGATCTCGGGATACTGCGAGACGGGCAGCTTCTCGTAGGCGACGATGCCGAGGATCAGGAAGACGATCGACGTCACGGACGCGAAGATCGGCCTGTCGACGAAGAAGTGGGCAAAACGCATCGGTCAAACCTTTCGCCGCCTCACCGCGATGCGGGACGGCGGCCGGCGTCTTCGTCTGCGGCCCCGCTCGGCCCCGTGACACGGCGGGCTCGGCGCGGCGGCTGTCGATGTCGTTCCCCCCTCGTGGACGAAGGAGGGCCGAAGGCTCAGCCCTTCGTCGGCGGCAACTGCTTGGTCTCGGGCGTGACCTTCGCACCGGGGCGGATGCGGGCCGCCCCGTTGATCACGACCGTCTCGTCGCCTTTCAGCCCGTCCCGGATCACGCGGTAGCCGTCGATCATCGGACCGAGCTTCACGGGCTTGGCCGCGACCTTGTCCTCGTCGCCGAGCACGTAGACGATGCGCTTGTCCTGGTTGGCGGAGACGGCGTCGTCCGGCAGCAGGATGCCCTGGTAGGGCTTGGTCGCGGGCATCGAGACGATACCGAACAGGCCGGGCTTGATGAAGCCGTCCGCGTTCTCGACGGTGGCGCGCAGGAGCACCGTGCCGGTGGCGTTGTCGACGCGGTTGTCCACGAAGTCGAGGGTGCCCTTGCGGGTCGGTTTGTCCTCGCCGGTGAGCGCGATCATGATCGGAGCGCCCTTGCCGCGCTGGGTCTGCCCCATGCCGATGCCCAGCGACGATTGGTACTTCAGGAACGAGCGCTCATCGACGGTGTAGGCGAAGTAGATCGGATCGAGCGAGACGATCGTGGTCAGCATCGTCTGGTCGGTGATGACGATGTTGCCCTCGGTCACGTTGCGCTGGCTGACGCGGCCGTTGATCGGGGACTTCACCTCGGTGAAGTCGTAGTTGAGCTGCGCGTTGCGCAGGGCGGCTTCCGCGCTGTCCACGTCGGCCTGCGCGGTCTGCGAGGCCTGCCGGCGCTGGTCGGTGACCTGCTCGGAGATGTTGCCGCCGCGCGACAGCGTCTGGGCGCGTTCCAGGTCGGTCTGCGTGAAGGACAGGCGCGCCTTCGACGAGGTGAGCGCGGCCTGGGCCTGCTCCAGGGCGGCCTTGTAGGGGCGCCGGTCGATCACGAAGAGCACATCGCCCTTCTTCACGTTGGCACCGTCCTGCACCACGATCTTCTCGAGATAGCCGGTGACGCGGGCGCGCACCTCGACCAGCTCGATGGCGTTGAAGCGACCGGTGAACTGGTCCTGCTCGACGACCTCCTTCACCACCGGTTTCGAGACCGTGACGCCAGGCGGCGGCGCCCCCGGTGCCTGAGCCAAAGCCGCGCCCGCCGCCAGCGACGCGACGAGGCCGGGCAATGCGAGGCGCGAGAGCCGATGCATGAACATACGATGAATCCCTACCGCTCGCGACGTAGAGGTTAGGTCAGAAAGGAGGCGTGCGCGTGCACACATATCCCTTGGTTGCGGAGTCATGCCTCGATCGGCTCGCCCGCGCCGTACCAGTCGCGGAAGGCGCCGAGATAATGTGCGGTGATGTCGAGCCCTGCTCCCTGGGCAGCCGCGAGCGCATGGACGGAGCGGATCCCCGACGCACAGGAGAAGACCGGTCGACGCCCGTCGGCCTCGACCAGCGCCCTCACGGCGTCCGGATCGAAGGTGGAAAGCGGATGCGAGACAGAGCCGGGAATGTGGCCGCGGGCGAACTCGTGCTCCTCGCGCACGTCGATCAGCAGCAACTCGTTGCGCGCGAGGCCCTGCTTGATCGCATCCCGATCGAGGTCGACCACCGTCATCCAAATATCCCGGAATGGGTTGCTCGTGATCCGCGACGCGCGCCCGACCAGACGGCCCGGCGCATCGAGGTCTGACGATTTTTCATATTCATCAGTCGGCGGCGACGCAACCGCCGCCGACCGGCCAGGGGCGGTTCAACTGTCCGGGAGGGCCCCGAGCGCGGCGTCGGCACGTTCGAAATGCGCCTCCCAGCTCGGCGGGCCGTAGCCGTCGAGGCGGCGGGCGAGATCGGCACGTAAGGTCGAGCCGGGCTCGGCGAGGGCAACGACGGCGTCCGCCCATCCCGGTCCGTCAAGGGGGTCCAGGAAGTGCCCGAACCCGGCGGCGATCTCGCGATGGACGGCGATGTCGGACGCCACGACGGGCAGGCCGGATGCGGCCGCCTCCACCACCGGGAGGCCGTACCCCTCGATGAAGGAGGGCATCAGCAGGGCCGTGGCACCGCGCATGAGCCGGGCGAGCCCCTGCGTGCCCAGCCCCGTCACCTCCACCACATGCTCGCGAATCGCCGGGGCCCGGTCGAGGAGATCGACCACGTTCTCGATCTCCCAGCCTCGGCGCCCGATCAGGAGGAGGCGCGGGGTGCGCTCGCCCAGCCGCTCGCCCAGCGCGCGCCAGATGTGAAGCAGCAGCAGGTGGTTCTTGCGCGGCTCGATGGTGCCGCAGGCGAGGAAGGTCGGCCGATCGACGGAGGGCGGCGCGCCCTCGCGCTGCGAGAACGCCGGCTCGACGCCGAGCGGCGCCACGGTCACCGCGGGGCGGGCGAGCCCGCGTCCCGCGACGTAATCCGAGAACCGCTTGCCCACGTCTGAGGAATTCACCAGTACATGGGCGGCGTGGCGCGCCACCGTCTCCATCCGCAGGGCGTGCCGCCGCGCCTCGCCCTCGCGCCCGTATTCGGGATGCGAGATCGGGATCAGATCGTGGACGAAGAAGACCGGCCGGATGTCGGGACGGGCGTAGAGCCAGTCGAAGCGGCCCGGCCGGTCGAGGCGCAGGTGCGAGGTGTGCAAGTAGATCGTCCCCGCCGGCAGCCGCTCGACGCCGCCCGCGCGCAGCGTCCGCAGACTGATCTCGCCCTGGAGACGGCGGCGGTGCCACGATCCCCCCCCGCCCCCCCGCCGGACGGGACTGGCCGGAGTCAGCTTGGCGAGCCGGCGATAAACCGGATCCTCCTCGGCGCCACCATCCTCGACCCAGCCGGCTGCCACGGTCTCGACGATCCCAAGGGCGGTCGCGCGGTCGAGCACCCGCGGACCCAGCCCCGTCGAGACGATGCCGAAGCGCTCACCCTCCCCGTTAAGGTAACGCCGGGCATAGGCGAGATCGACCCGGTCGATCCCCGTGGGACTTGCGTGTCGCAACCGGGTGATCAGGCGGGTCAGGTCGAAGGCGACGGGACGGGCGGGCATGATTGTCCGAGGTGCGATGGGCAGCGCGCCTGCATAGACCTGCTTCACGCGCCATGGCGACCGTTCCCGCCTCGTCGAGCCGGGGCGCGGTTTCGGACTTGCGTCGCCCGAGGCCGAAAGCTAAGACGCCCCTGCCCCGATGGACCGCGCGTCCGAGGGGCGTCGAAGCGATGTGACGGAGTATAGCGCAGCCCGGTAGCGCACCTGTCTGGGGGACAGGGGGTCGCAGGTTCAAGTCCTGCTACTCCGACCAACACAACGAGACGGGATCGGCGGAGACGCCGGTCCGATCGCTTCGACGAGGCCGGGACGTTCGCGTCCCGGCCTTTTTCTCATGGCCGGGCCGTTCTGTTGCGGCAGACGGGATTGACCCGCCGGGCAGGCCCCCGCACCACTCGGCACCGCGCGCGGGCCCCGGTCCGGGCCGTGTACCCCTCCCTCGGCGTCGTGTCCCCATGCTCCGTTTCCTCCGTCTGGCCGCCGCGCTGGCGCTCGTGACCATTGCCGGGCTGAGCACCGTCCAGGCGCGAGTCCTGCGCATCGGCTACCAGCGCTCCTCCACCCTGATTGCCCTGTTGCGACAGGACGGGTCCCTGGAGGCGGCCCTGAAGCCGCTGGACGTCACGGTGTCCTGGCACGAGTTCACCTCGGGCCTGCCGATCATGGAGGCGCTGAACGTCGGGCAGATCGACGTCTCGGCCGACGTCGCCGACACCGTGCCGATCTTCGCGCAGGCCGCTGGCGCCCGGATCAGCTACATCGCGCAGGAAGCCCCCTCTCCCACCGCACAGGCGATCCTCGTGGCGGGCGATTCCCCGATCAGGTCGGTCGCCGAGCTCAAAGGCCGCCGGGTCGCCGTCACCAAGGGGGCCGGCAGCCATTACCTGCTGCTCGCCGCCTGCGCGGCGGAAGCGCTGCCCTTCAAGAGCCTCACCCCCGCCTATCTGACCCCCGCCGACGGCCGGACGGCGCTGGCGAGCGGCAGCGTCGATGCCTGGGTCGCCTGGGACCCGTTCCTGTCGGCGGCCCGGCAGCAATCCGGCGCCCGCGTGCTGCGCGACGGCACCGGCCTGTCGCTGTACAAGCGCTACTACCTCGCCTCGGACGAGTACGCGGCCAAGCAGGGTGACGTGCTGGCGATCCTGTTCGACAGGCTCGCGCAGACGGGTGCCTGGGTGAAGGCCGAGCCCGACGAGGCCGCCTCGCGCCTGTCGGGCGTGTGGAAGATCGAGGCGGCGGTGATCGCAGAGGCCAATGGCCGCCGCAGCTACCGGGTCGAGCCGGTCACCCGCCAGGGGCTCGCCGAGCAGCAGACCATCGCCGACGCGTTCCGCGCCGAGGGGTTGATCCCCCGCGCGCTCGACACGTCGGCGCTCGGCCTGTGGCAGCCGCCTGCCAAGTGAACGGCCTCAGGCCGCCTTGGTCAGGGTGGCCGCGTCGCGCCCGACGACGGCGCGGAGGTCCGACACACCTTCGGCCTCCAGCCGGCGCACAAGTCCCTGCTTGATCGTCTCGACGAGCCCCGGCCCCTCGTAGACCAGCGCCGAGTAGAGCTGGAGCAGGCTTGCCCCCGCCCGGATCTTGGTCCAGGCGGTCTCCGCCGAATCGATGCCGCCCACGCCCACCAGCGGGATGTCCCGGCCGATGCGCAGGTAGGTCTCGGCCAGCAGGCGCGTGGAGGGCCCGAACAGCGGGCGGCCCGAGAGGCCGCCGGTCTCGGCCGCCGGACCCTTCTCCGACAGGGTGTCGGGGCGGGCGATCGTGGTGTTCGAGACCACGAGCCCCTGCACGCCGCGCCGCAGGGCCGTGTCCGTCATGGCATCGAGGGCAGCGAGCGCGATGTCGGGGGCGATCTTGAGCAGGATCGCCGTGTCCGACGCGGCCGCATCCCGGGCTGCGATCGTGCGCGCGAGCAGTTCGTCCAGAAACGCTTCGCCCTGGAGATCGCGCAGGCCCGGCGTGTTGGGCGACGACACGTTGATCGTGATGAAGTCGACGTGGGGCGCCAGGGCTTCGGTGCAGGCGACGTAGTCGGCGAGCCGGTCCGTCGATTCCTTGTTGGCGCCGATATTGACTCCGACGATCCCGCCGCGTTGGCGGCGGGCCCGCAGCCGGTCGCGCACGACGCCGAGCCCCTCGCTGTTGAGGCCGAAGCGGTTGATCACGGCGCGGTCGCCAGCGAGACGGAACACCCTGGGGCGCGGATTGCCCGGCTGCGGCTTCGGCACGACGCCGCCAACCTCGATGAAGCCGAAGCCGAGCCCCAGCAGCGCGTCGGGTACCCGCGCGCCCTTATCGAACCCCGCCGCCATCCCGACCGGATTGGGAAAGCGCCTCCCGAACGCGGACACCGCGAGCCGGGGGGCGTCCGCGGGGGGCCTGCGCGGCGGCAGCAGGGCCAGCGCACGCAGGGTGAGGTCGTGGGCGGACTCGGCGTCGAGCCCATGCAGGATCGGCCTCGCCAGAGGAAACAGCGCGCCGATCATGCCGCACGTCCTCCGGCCGCGATCTCGGCCGGAAAGACGTGGCGCCCGTCCGGGCCGAGCGGCAGTTCGACGACGTCGCGCACCGCACTCAGCGGCAGGGCGCCGTAGAGGTGCGGAAACAGGTCGCCGCCCCGCGAGGGCTCGAACCGCAGGGACTCCCCCAGCGCCTCGGTGTCGATGGTGAGCAGCAGCAGGTCGGCCTTGCCGGAAAAATGCCGTACGGCGGTCTCCTCAGCCTGGACGGCGGTGGAAAAGTGAATGAATCCGTCGGCAAGATCGACCGGTGCGCCGACGAATCGGCCCGCGGCCTGGGCCTCCGTCCAGAGCGCGCGCGGGCAGATCTTGTAGATGGGTGCCATCGTGGGCCTCCTTGCCCGCGGAGCGATAGTGCGCGGGCCGCATGGCCGCAACGGGGGCCTCGGGCGAGGCATTCCGTAGACGCGCTACCGGTCCGCATCGGGGGGTGCGAAAACCGTGGATCCACGAGCGACGCATTGCGTCGCGGCGGCACGAGTTCTACTTTCCTACAGCTAGGCCGTCGATCCCACCGTGGCCGCTGCGAGTCTCAGGCCCGACATGCTGTCGCACGATCACATCTGGGCCGCGGTCGACCGCTTGGCCGAGCGCTACGGGTTCTCCGCCTCGGGGCTGGCGCGCCGCGCTGGCCTCGACGCCACGAGCTTCAACCGCTCCAAGAGGATCGGCCCGGACGGGCGCAAGCGTTGGCCGTCGACCGAGTCGATCTCGAAGGTTTTGAACGCCACGGGGGCGAGCCTCGACGACTTCCTACGCATGATCGACACTGGCACGCCTGGGCCGCGAACCATGGTGCCGCTGGTCGGCATGACCCAGGCCGGAGCGGGCCGCCTGTTCACCGACGAGGGCATGCCCACGGGCGGACCCGGCTGGGAGGAGATCGAGTTCCCCGATCTCGGCGGTGACAAGGCCTTCGCGCTCGAGGTGCAGGGCGAGTCGATGATGCCGCTCTACCGCGACGGCGACGTGCTGATCGTCTCGCCCACCGCCAGCATCCGCAAGGGCGACCGCATCGTGGCGCGGCTGTCGAGCGGCGAGGTTCTGGCCAAGGAACTGCGCCGACGCACGGCGCGCACCATCGAGCTGGTCTCGCTCAACCCCGAGCACGTGGACCGAACGGTGCCGTTGGATGAGGTCGCCTGGATGGCGCGGGTGATGTGGGTGCGGCAGTAACCGGACTCCGCTTGGCGGCCCGGAACGAAACCGGCTATCGCTCTGCCGGGGGTCCTCTCGCCGCACGAGCCCGGAACGACGATGGCATCGCCCGACCACGACGGCCCTGCGCCGGACGGCCCATCTCCGGAGATCGTGGCCTTCCTGGAATCGGCGGCGGTGCCGGCCTTTCTGACCGGCCCCGACGGCGGCCCCCTGCTCTTCGTCAACCCCGCACTCCTCACGACGACCGGTTTCATGTCGGCCGACCTCGTCGGGCACGATCTCGCCCGGCTGCGCAGCGGGGGCGCGGACAGGCTCGCCTGGACCCGGTTCCGCGACGAGGCCGCGGCCGGGCCGGCCACGGCCGACCTGCTCTGCGCCCGCGGCGACGGCGGCAGCTTCTGGGGCGAAATTTCGCTAGGGCCTGTAAGTGGGCCGGATGGTCCCGGCTACCGGTTCGGGCTGATCGTCGATGTCTCGCGGCGGGTCGATGCGGAGGGCGCGCTGGCGCTCTCGCGGCAGCGCGAGGCGCTCGGGCTGCTGACGAACAGCGTCGCCCACGAGTTCAACAACTTCCTCCAGATCCTGATCGGCTACATCGACGGGCTCAAGCGGCGGCTCGCAGACCGTCCGGAGCCGTTCGTCCAGCGTGCGGTAATCCGCTCGACGGAGGCCGCCGAGCGCGCCACCACCCTGACGCGGCAGCTGCTCGCCCATTCCCGCCGGATCGCACCGGACGTGCGCCCCGTCGATCTCGACGCGCTGGTGGGCCAGATCGGGGAGCGCCTGCGTCCGACCCTGCCGACGCGGGTGACCCTGACGCTGAGCCCTTCCGGCGACCTGTCTCCCGCGCTCGCCAACCCGACCCAGGTCGAGTTGGCGCTCAGCCATATTCTCGCCAACGCGGCCGAGTCGATCACGGGGACGGGCACGATCACGGTCTCGACCTTCGCGGTTGCGCCCGGAGACCGCACCCTGCAGAGCCCGCAGAACGGCGCGGCTGGCATCGCGATCCGCGACAGCGGGCACGGCATGTCCCCGGAGATGCTGACGCGGGCGCTGGCTCCCTTCGCCACCAGCCGGGAGGCCGGGCGCGGCGTCGGGCTCGCCATCGTGCACGGTCTGATGAAGCGCCAGAGCGGTACGGTCTCTCTGGAGAGCCGGCCCGGCGAGGGTACCACCGTCCGCCTCATCTTCCCGGCCGCGGGCTAAAATCGGTGCGGAACCGGTCTGGGGCGGACTAAAAACGCCCAGGGCCCGTCACCACTTATAGAGAACGAGCGTTACGCTCGTTTCAGGTTCATCCCGAGGATACTCATGGCTTCCCCGTCCACCCGTCGCAGGCGCGCCGCGACCATCCTCGCGCTCGCCGCGTCGCTGGCCGTCGCAGCCCCCATCGTCGAAGCCCGTCCGGGCGGCGGTGGCGGGTTCGGTTCGCGCGGCACGCGCACCTACAGCCCGCCGGCCGCCACCAACACCTCCCCCGGCGCCACCGGGCCGATCCAGCGCTCGCAGACCCAGCCCGGTCCGGGCATGAGCAATCCCGGCATGCAGGCGAATTCCGGCCGCCGCTTCGGCGGGGGCTTCTTCGCGGGCCTGCTCGGCGCGGGCCTGCTCGGCGCGCTGGTCGGGGGCGGCTTCTTCGGGGGCCTGGGCGGCATCGCCTCGTTCCTCGGCCTGCTGCTCCAGATCGGCCTCGTGGTCGGCCTCGTGATGCTGGCGGTGCGCTTCTTCCGCCGCCGTCAGGCCGGCCAGCCCGCCATGGCCGGCGGCGCGCCCTATGCCCGCTCGACCCTGAATGACCCGACCGCCAATGCGGGCCCGACGGGCTACGGGCGCGGCGGCGGCCCCGCGGCCAGCCGTCCGGTCCAGGTCCAGCCGGCCGACTTCGATGCTTTCGAGCGCTCGCTGCAGGAGATCCAGGGTGCCTACGGCCGCGAGGACGTGTCGGCGCTCCGCACCCTCGCGACGCCCGAGATGGTGGGCTACTTCGAGGAGGAGTTGCGTGCCAATGCCTCGCGCGGCGTCGTCAACCGGATCTCGGACGTGAAGCTCCTGCAGGGCGACCTGTCCGAGGCCTGGAGCGAGGGTCCGGTCGAGTACGCCACCGTCGCGATGCGCTTCTCGCTGCGCGACGTGACCGTCGATCGCCGCACGAACCAACCTGTCGAGAACGGCCCGAGCGAGGTCAAGGAGTTCTGGACCTTCGCGCGCGAGCGCGGCGGACGCTGGCAGCTCTCCGCAATCCAGCAGGGCCGCTGACCGCTCCGTCCCGGGACCGGTGCAGGGCGCATGGGAGAGATCCCGTGCGCCCTTTTTCGTGTCCCACCGTCTCCGCTTGGAATGAAGCGGTGGCCGGGCCTCTTCTTGCCTCGGGTCGAGACGAGACCGCGGGCAGCGCGCCGGAGACCTCGGCGATTCCGCGCGTCCGCTTCGAGGCCGCGTCGCGGCCCCTCGAGGCGAAGCAGCCATCGGACGGCCGCCGCGACGGCGCATGACGTGGCACGCCGGCGTCGGGACGCCCCGATCGGCAGGGTCCCCACCGGCTGCGGACCCGTCATCCGTTCGATGAAACGGATTTCGGGACGGGCGTCCCACCCGTCCCAGACCGTCCCACCGGACCGATCCGGGCTGCGGACCGTGGCGGACCCGCGCTCATCTTAAGCGCCGCGCCGGCTTGCCGATCCTGACCCCGCCGGATCGAGCGCGGACCGTGTCAGTCCGTCAGGGTGCGGGCTTCCTCGGGCAACATGATCGGGATGCCGTCGCGGATCGGGTAGGCGAGCTTGGCCGAGCGGCTGATCAGCTCCTGGCGCGTGGCATCGTAGTCGAGCGGCTGCTTGGTCAGGGGGCAGACGAGCAGTTCGAGGAGCTTGGGATCGACCCGCGTCGCCTCGACGGGCGGAGTCACGTCTTGAGTCATGGCAATGGATCCTGCTGACGGGTTCGGCCGCCTATAGCTCAACGGCCGTCGCGGCGCGCACGAAAATCACTGCAGCGTCGATTCCGAGCCGTTGCTGCGGGCCAGCTCCATCTCCGTCACCGCGATCAGAACCTCGGCGCGGGTCTTGAGATCGACGGCCTCCAGCATGGCCTGCTTCTCGCGCACGCCGAACGGGCTCATCATGCACAACGCGTTGACCAGCGCCTCGTTCGGCGCCTCGTCGATCCCGGCCCAATCGACCTGCAACTCGTTGGCCTGGACGAAATCGCGCAGGGTCCGGAGCACACCCTCGCGGTCGACGGCCTCCTCGCCCGCCCGCGCGTCGAAATCGACGGCGAAGGCGTCGTAGGACACTTGGCAGCGGCGATAGGCCGAGGGCGTGGCAAGCTCGCTCTCGACGCGGAAGCGGCTGATCCCGGTGAGCGAAACGAGGTAGCGCCCGTCCCCGGTCTCGGCGAACTGGCTGATCCTGCCCGCGCAACCGACACGGTAGAGCCGCGGAACCATCGGCGTGCCGCCGGCCTCCGCGTCGGGCTGGATCATGCCGACGATCCGCTCGGTGCGCAGGGCGTCGTCGATCATCGCGAGGTAGCGCGGCTCGAAGATGTTGAGCGGCATCTGCCCGCGCGGCAGCAGGAGAGCGCCGGGCAGGGGAAACACCGGAATGACCGCCGGGCAGTCGGCCGCCGACTTGTACTGGCCCTGCGTGCTCATCGCGATCCCTCCCATACCGGGCGCTGCGTCCGACACCCGCCGCCCCTGCGAGCGGCGAAAGGCCCCGCGGTCACGAGAACAGCAGCGTCGAGAGCTGGCGCCGCCCCCGGATCGCCGCCGGGTCCATCAGGCCCCAGGCCTCGAAGAACTGGAGCATCTGCTTGCGCGCCGCGTCCTCGTTCCAGCCGCGCTCGCGCCGGGCGATCGCCACGAGCTGATCCACGGCCTCGTTGCGCTGGCCCGCCGCGTTGAGGCCGAGGGCGAGGTCGAACCGGGACTGGTGGTCGTCGGGATCGGCCTCCAGCTTGCGCTGCAGGGCGGCGAGATCGCCCAGGCTCGCAGCCTGCTCGGCGACCACGATCGCCGCGCGCACGCCCGCGAAGACCGGATCGGCCGCC
>Ga0182229_1000126_pt1 | contig 19307 bp, 21 predicted proteins | sample G6R1MG_32_FD_129663 | JGI IMG/M metagenome (GOLD analysis project Ga0182229, IMG submission 129663) | Miscanthus phyllosphere microbial communities from Michigan, USA - G6R4_MAIN_07NOV2016_LD1 MG | ecosystem: Host-associated > Plants > Phyllosphere > Phylloplane/Leaf | place: USA: Michigan...
CCGGCCGGGATCGGAGGCGAGGAGGTCGCCGTCGATCCGCACCAGGGCGAAGGGGTCCGTCGCGTCGGGCAGGAAGGATTCGGCGAGCGCCTTGGCCCGCTCGGTGACGAGGCCGGTATCGGGTCCGTAGACGAGGATCACGGGGATGCGCGGGTCGGGCCCCCGCCGGATCAGGTCCTCGATATCCCCCGGCCGGACAGCCGTCACCGCACGCTCACGGCTTGGCCGCCAGCACCGAGGCGATCCGGGTCTTGATCTGGTCGGCCAGGGTGTCCGCGAGGCGGATCTCCGCGTCGCGGGCGGCGCGCTGGCTGGCGAAGCGCTGGATCGAGCGGTCGTAGGTCGCGGTGGAGGTGGCGACGCCCTCCGCGATCACCTTGGTGCCGCTGAGGTCTTCCAGGCTGTAGCGGATGTTGCCGATCACCGTGCCGGCCTCGGCGCGGCCGGTGGTGGAGGAGACGATGGGCGTCTGCACCGTCTCGGAGCCGGCGAGCTTCAGGCGGTATTGCTTCTTGGCCGGCTGGCCCGACCCGTCGAGGTCGAACACCAGTTCGCTGCGCAGGTAATGGCCGAGCCGTTCCTGGCCCTGGGCCATCACGATTTCATCGACCTGCACGGAGGCCAGCAGCGCCTGGATCGACTCGCCCGAGGCCGTCGGCCCGTAGAGTGGGCGGAAACAGGCCGAGAGGCTGAGGCTCATGGCCGCCACCAGGCCGAGCCGTCCGGCCCGCACCGCCACCGATCCCACGTCAAGCCGCATCACGCTGTCCGCCCCGTTCCGCTCCGGTTCTAGCGCGGACCGGGGGGTCCGCGCCACGACTCTCGGGGCAGGGCCTTACGATTCCTCTACGGCGAGAGGATGGTCGGCGTGTTTCGGGGATAACTCACCACCGGTAGATCAGGCTGCCGATCACCGTGGCGGGGGCGCCGCGGTAGCAATAGCCGGCCTGACAGACCGCATAGTCCCGGTCGAAGATATTGTACGCGTTGATCTGCGCGCGGAAGCCCTTGTACTTCGGATCGAGCGCCGCGAAGTCGTAGGCGATCAGGGCGTCGAACAGCGTCACGGTCGGGTTGCGGAAGGTGTTCTCGTCGTCGCCGAAGCTCGTGCCGGCGTAGCGGATGCCGCCGCCGATCTGCAGCCCCGCCAGCAGCGAGCCCGGCGGGAAGGCATAGGTCCCGAAGGCGGTGAAGGTGTTGCCGGGGATGCCGGAGAGGGCGTTGCCGTCGATCGGGCCGCCCGTGATCAGCGAGGTCTGCCGCAGGAAGCGGAAATCGAGATGGGTGAAGGCGAGCGTCAGGTTCGTGCCCGGCCCGAAATTCGCCGTGAGTTCTGCCTCGAACCCCTTCGATTCGACGGAGCCGGTGGCTACGGAATTCGCCACGTTGGTCGGGTCCTGCCGCAGGATGCTCGATTGCACGATGTCGAAGCCCGCCACCGAGCCGGTGATGTTGGTGTTGGGCACGGCGAACTTCACGCCGGCCTCGATCTGGTCGCCCGTGGCGGGCTTGAAGGCACGTCCGCTCGCGTCGGCACCGAGCTGGGGCGTGAAGGTCGTCGCGTAGCTGGCATAGGGCACGAAGCTCGGCGTCAGCAGGTAATTCAGGCCGAGCCGGTAGGTGAAGGCGGTGTCGTCCTGCTTCTGCGGGGCGCCCGGCACGAAGGCGCTGTAGCTCGTCGTGTTCTGCGAGACCCAATCGTGCCGCCCGGTCAGGGTCAGGACGAAGCGGTCCCACTTGGCCTGCTCCTGCAGGTAGACGCCGATCTGGTCCTGTGACTGCGTGTTGCCCGAGGTGAGGGCAGGGCGGGGGATGAAGGTGCGGTAGCGGAAGCGGGTGAAGTCGGTCACGCCCGTCAGGTCGAGATCCGGGACGTCGAAGTTGAAGCCGAACCGGCGCGTCCAGTCGTAGTGATTGTAATCGACGCCGCCGACCAGGGTGTGGCTGACCGGGCCGGTGAGGAAGTGCCCCTCGATCTGGTTGTCGAGGGCGACCGAGCTGAGGTTTTCCTTGTAGAGCCCCGCATAGCGCTGCGCCGAGAGGCCGGTGATGCCGAGGACGTCCGTGTAGGGGAAATCGCCGTTCACGCCGTAATAACGGAAGTTCTGGCGGAAGATCAGGTCCGGCGAGAAGCGGTGCTCGAAGGCGTAGCCGATCCGGTGCTGCTCCTGCGTGAAGGCGTTGAAGCCCGGATCGCCGATATAGAGCCGCGTCGCCCCGATGCCGCGCTGGTTGTAGAAGGCCGCCGTGCCGGGCAGGCGGCCGGACTGGAACTCTGTGAGCAGGGTGAAGGTCGTGTCGGCCGAGGGCTTCCAGGTGAAGGCCGGGGCGATGTTGACCCGGTCGTCCGTGGCGCCGGGCAGGAACGTGTCGGATTGGCGGACGATGCCGGTGAGCCGGTAGGCCATGGTCCCGTCCGAGCCCTCCACCGGGCCGCCGAAATCGAAGTTGCCCTGGAAGCGGTTGAAGTTGCCGGCCTGGAACCAGACCTCGCCGAAGGGCACGAAGACCGGCCGTTTGGTGGTGATGTCCACGATGCCGCCGGGCGAGCCGAGGCCGTAGAGGCCGGAGGCCGGGCCGCGCAGGATCGTCAGCGCCTCCGTGCCGTAGGGCTCGACGCGGGGGACGGTGAGGCCCACCGCCGATTGCCGGAGGCCGTCGCGGAAGATGCCGTCATAGGTGGTGGAGAAGCCGCGGATGTAGATCGCGTCGAAGCGCGGATCGAAGCCGAACACGTTGGTCGAGGTGCCGGGCACGTAGGCCAGGGCCTCGTTCACGTTCTGCACGTTGCGGTCGTTCAATTGCTCCCGCGTCACCACGGAAACCGATTGCGGCGTCTCGATCAGGGGCGTGTTGGTCTTGGTCGCCGTGGGCGACACGCGGGCCGTATAGCCGGTGACGCCCGACGGGCCGCCGCCGCCGCCGCTCGTGGCCGCGCTGTCCTGCGAGGTCGCGACGTTGCCGAGCGCCGCGCGCACCGCTTCGACCGAGATCTCGTCCAGATGGACCTGCGGTTCCTGGGCCAGGGCCGGCGCGGACAGGGCGGTCGCGGCGAGGAGCAGGGCGGGGAGGCGCGTGCGTACGAACATGGGAACTTCCGGCCGGACGCGAAGGGGAGCGTCCAAGCCGGGCTTTCCTGATCACGCGCCCGCGATCAAGACGAAAACGTGTTGTAAATCACACAGTTAAAACGCTTCAAATCTGAAGTCATTCCAGTTCAAAACTCGAAGGGCGGCTCCCGCAGGGCCTCCGCCTCGCGGGTGCACAGGCCAGCGTCCGGCGCGGTGCCGCCTGCGGCAAGCGCCGCGCGCATCTCGGCCCGCGCCTTGTCGAGGTCGGCGCGGAAGCCCGCATCGCCCATCAGCGCGGCGAAGGTCGAGGAGCCGTTGGTACGCCCGGCCGCGACGTCGCTCAGCCAGTGCACCCCGCACACCACGCGGCTCTCGCCGTAGGCCCGGCCCCGGGCGAGGATGGCTGTGGATTTCTCCGGCACCAGGGCGGCCATGATGAGGGCGTAGGCCCAGCCCTGCGTCGCGTGGCCGGAGGGATAGCTGAAGCTGTCGGCCAGGGCCTGGGTCCGCTGAACGCAGATCGGCGATTCGTTGCCGACGAAGGGTCGGAGGCGGCGGTAATGCACCTTCGGGATGCGCGTCATGTGGGCGAGGTCGAGCCGCGCCCGTTCCAGCAGGTTGAGGGTGGCGGGCACCTTCCCCTGGTCGATGTGCACGCCGAGCACGCAGGCGAAGTTCTCCAGCACCGCCGCCGCGCCCTCGGCCACGTCGTTGGCGGCGAGGTTCCAGCGGGCGGAGCCCTTCAGGGCGCGGGTGTTGGCGAAGGCCGCATGGTCGGCATTGTCGAGGGGGGAGAGGTGGGCCGGCGGCGGCGGGAGGATCCGCAGGGGATCCGGCAGGGCGCCCTCGGCGAGATACGGCTTCACGGCCGGCTTGCCGGGCTTCAGCGGGTCCGCCTGCAGGGAGGGGGCGGCGGCGGGTGGCGCCCCCGGGTCGGGGGCGGCGAACGAAGGCGTGACGGTGAAGAACGCGGCGAGTGACAGGGCCGTCGTGAGCGAAAGGCGGCGCATCTCGTATCCTCGCTTGGCGATCGGCATCGGGTGGACGTCACACGAGGCAGACGGATCGCGGCGGCGTGACCATCCCTGCCTTCGGTGCGGCCCCGAGTCCAGGCCGCCCGGTTTCAGGGGGCGCGAATCGCGGCGGCGATCGCGGCGGGGTATTCCTCGTGCGCACTCAGGGCGCCTGGAACACGCCGGGCGGTGACGAGACCACTCTCCGCGAGGGCGTCCATTTCCCCGCCGGAGCGGCGGGGGGCGCCGTCCGGGCGCAGCAGCAGCACGGGCGGCAGGTCCGGCCCGAACAGGGCGAGGAAATCCTCCCGGCTCGCGACGGGATCGAGCCCGCCGGTCACGAAGGCCGCCGTGCCGAAGCGGCCGTTGCGCTGGCGGGTGATGGCGTGCTTCGCCCGCACGAGCTCCGGCGTCACCGCCTCGCGGTCGCCGTAGACATGGGCGCGCATCATCCGGCCGATGATCGGCGGGCTGATGTTGATGCGGTAGAGCGCCTCGCCGATCAGCGGCGCCTCCACGGCGGCGCGGATGCGGGGGAACCACGCCTTCCTGTCGGGCATCGCGGTCGGCAGCGGGCCGCGCCAGGTCGGCGCCACGAGGACGAGGCGGGCGAAGGCGTTCCTGTGCCGCCGCGCCGCCGCCACGAGGTAGCCCGCCGCGTGGCCGGCGGCGATGCCGACCGCATAGGGGCCGGGGGCCGCCGCCAGCAGGGCGTCGAGGAAGGCGTGGAAGGTGGCGGGCTCCAGGGGCACGCGGGGGCGCGGCTGCGCGCCGAACCCCGGCCAGTCCGGTACGAGGCAGTGATGGTCCCAGGCGAGTTCACGCGCCAGCCCGGTCGCCTCGCGGCGGGACGAGATGGTCGAGAGAGCCGGCAAAATAAGCGCGCCCGGCCCGTGTCCGTAGAGGTCGTAGGGCACGGAGACGCGCTGGCCGCCGAGCTTCAGGTCGAAGGTGCCGCCCGTCTCCATGCCCGCCGGCTCCTCAGGTGCGAAGCAGGTCGTTGATCGCGGTCTTGGCGCGGGTGCCCGCATCGACCCGCTTGACGATGACGGCGCAGTAGAGGCTCGGGCCGGGGGAGCCGTCCGGCAGGGCCTTGCCGGGCAGGGAGCCCGAGACCACCACCGAGTAGGGCGGCACGTAGCCGTAGGTGACTTCGCCGGTGGCGCGGTCCACGATCTTGGTCGAGGCGCCGAGATAGACGCCCATCGACAGCACCGAGCCCTGGCCGACGATCACGCCCTCCACCACCTCGGAGCGGGCGCCGATGAAGCAATCGTCCTCGATGATGACCGGGTTGGCCTGCAGCGGCTCCAGCACGCCGCCGATGCCGACGCCGCCCGAGAGGTGGACGTTCTTGCCGATCTGCGCGCAGGAGCCGACCGTGACCCAGGTGTCGACCATCGTGCCTTCGCCGACATGGGCGCCGAGGTTCACGAAGCTCGGCATCAGGATGGCGTTGGGGGCCACGTAGGAGCCCCGGCGCACGAAGCAGCCGGGCACCGCGCGGAAGCCGGCCTCCTGGAAGCGGGCGGCGTCCCAGCCCTCGAACTTGGAAGGCACCTTGTCCCACCAAGGGGCGCCGCCGGGGCCGCCGGGGATCGCCGTCATGTCGTTGAGGCGGAAGGAGAGCAGCACCGCCTTCTTCAGCCACTGGTTGACCGTCCATTCGTTGCCCGACTTCTCGGCGACGCGGGCCTGACCCGAATCGAGGAGGTTCAGGGCCTCGTCCACGGCCTCCCGCACGGCGCCCGTGGTGGCGGACGAGATGCCGGCGCGCTCCTCCCAGGCGGTCTCGATGGTCCGGGCAAGGTCGGCGTGGGACATGGGTGCAGCGGTCTTCTTGAGAATGGGAGACCGTGCTTACAGGCGCCCGCCAGGGCTGTCGACGGGGAGGGGGGTGCCGCCCGCGCCCCGCCGGTCAGGCGTCCCCGAACTTGGCGCGGACGCGGTCGAGGTCGTCCGTGAAGGTCACGAGGTCGAGGGCCATGGCGTCGTGGATCGCCTGGGCGGCGGAGGGGAACTCCTCCAGCACGCGGCGCATCAGGGTGGGGGTGATGCGGACGAGTTCGCAGGAGCCTTCCGCGACGGCGTCGCAGGGGCGCTCACCGCGCACGAACAGGGCGAGATGGCCGATCAGCGCCGAGCGGGACGCCCTGACGGGCTCGGCCCCCTTGGGCTCCAGGCGGATGGTGCCGGACATCACCACGAAGCCGCCATCGGCGGGCTCGCCCCGGCCGAACAGGCGGTCGCCCGCGCGCAATTCCCGGCGCTCGGCGGCGAAGCTGAGCAGGCGCAGGGCGTCCCGGTCCAGAAAACCGAAGACGGGCGCCGCCGCGAGGATCGCTATGTCGTCGTCGAGCCCCACGCTGCCCCTGCCCCTGCCGCTCCGCTCCCCGCGTCCCCGGCAGAATGGCCTATACGAAAAAGCCTAATAAATCAGGGAAGGAGCTTGTAACCACCGCCCTCGGTCACGAGGATCGCCGCCACCGCCGGGTTCGGCTCGATCTTCTGGCGCAGCCGGTAGATGTGCGTTTCCAGGGTGTGGGTGGTGACGTGGGCGTTGTAGCCCCACACCTCGGCGAGCAGCGTGTCGCGGTTCACCACGGCGCGCCCGGCCCGGTAAAGGAAGCGCAGGATCGCGGTTTCCTTCTCGGTGAGCTTGAGCTTGGAGCCCCGCTCGCCGATCAGCAGCTTGGCGCTCGGCCGGAACGTGTACGGGCCGATCTGGAACACCGCGTCCTCGGACGCCTCGTGGCTGCGCAGGTGGGCGCGGATCCGCGCCAGGAGGATGCCGAACTTGAACGGCTTGGTGACGTAGTCGTTCGCCCCCGCCTCCAGCCCCTCGACGTGGTCGGCCTCGGAATCCTGCGCGGTCAGCATGATGACCGGGCTGCGGAAGCCCGCCTGCCGCATCCGGCGCACAGCCTCTCGCCCGTCCATGTCGGGCAGCCCGACATCCATCACGGCGAGGTCGATGCGCTCGTCCGCGACCCGGCGCATGGCGTCGGCGCCGCAGGCTTCGCCCACGACGTGAAATTCCTCGGACAGGGCGAGCTGCTCAATCAACGTATCGCGCAGGATCTCGTCGTCGTCGCAGATCAGCAGACGGTAGGCATTCGACATCGTCACGAAGCCCTAGCGTAAAAGCACTAGCCCGCGAAATCCCCCCGATGAAGGATGGTGCGCCGGCCGACTGTCGAGGCCATCCTTGTACACCGAGATATCGCCGATCCGGGTGGAGCGGACTTGCAAAGGACGAGCTTTGTGACCGGAAAGAGGCTTGCGCGCAATTCGCATTCGGATTTCTTCGCGAAGTTGCATAACCGGAGACAAGTTTTCGTGGTGAGAACCACCCTCGCGGAGATCCGCGTGCGCCCCACCGTCGGGGACCGGCGCAAGGGGCACCTCCTCGTGGGCTCCTCGGTGATTCCCTGCGCGCTGGGCGCCTGCGGCATCGTCGGGCGCAAGCGCGAGGGCGACGGGGGCTCGCCGCGGGGCCGGTTCCGCCTGCGCGGCGGCGCCTACCGGCCCGACCACCTCGCGACGCGCCCGCGCACGGCGCTGCCCCTGCGCCGGATCCGTCAGGACGACGGCTGGTGCGACGACCGCAGGGACCGCCGCTACAACAGACCGATCCGCCTGCCGGCGCCGGGCGTCAGCGCCGAGGCGATGTGGCGGGAGGACGGGCTCTACGACGTGGTGCTCGACATCGACTACAACCGCGGCCCGATCCGTCGGGGGAAGGGCTCGGCGATCTTCATGCACGTCGCCCGCGAGGGCTACCGGCCGACGGAGGGCTGCGTCGCCCTCGCCAAGCCCGATCTGATCCGCCTGCTGCGGCGGCTCGGGCCGCGCACGCTCCTGCGCATCGGCTGAGGGCGGTCAGACGCGCCGGGTCTCGCCGGGCTTGAGGGCGAGGGCCTTGGCGGTGCGGGTCGAGAGGCTGCCGACGATCACCGGGGCCTCGCCGTTCGTCGTCTTGTCCGCCACGGCGGCCAGCGCCTCGGCGGCGCTGGACATCCGCACCGCGTAGACGGGCGCGCCGGATCCACGCGCCGTGCCGAGGGCGACGAGGAAGGTCGTGTAGCGTTCGCGCGGGCGGGTGGCCATCCGCGATCCTTCGCATGTCGGCTAAATAACGCCAGGGCTTTTCGCGCCGTGCGCCAAACAGAAGACGACGCCTTGCGCCTTGAGACAACCGGTATTTGCGCGGCCGGGCGAAGCCTCCCATCGTTAGCCAACGCAACACCGCAGCGCGGAGCCTTGCCCGGCCTTTTCGCGGAACTTGGCCGTGGCCGCCCCTGCTTGTTCAGGAGACGGCCTGTTTCAGGCCGGCCCCGGCGCGAGGACACCACGACCATGAAGGCACTCTGCTGGCACGGTAAGGGCGATATCCGCTGCGACACCGTTCCCGACCCGAGAATCGAGGATCCGCGCGACGTCATCATCAAGGTCTCGTCCTGCGCCATCTGCGGCTCGGACCTCCACCTGATGGACGGGCTGATGCCCACGATGGAATCGGGGGACATCCTCGGCCACGAGTTCATGGGCGAGGTGGTCGAGACCGGCAGCGGCCATTCCAAGTTCCGCAAGGGCGACCGCATCGTCGTGCCCTTCAACATCAATTGCGGCGAGTGCCGGCAGTGCAAGCTCGGCAACTGGTCGGTCTGCGAGCGGTCGAACCGTAACGCGCAGATGGCCGCCGCCCAGTTCGGCTACACCACCGCCGGCCTGTTCGGGTACTCGCACCTCACCGGCGGCTATGCCGGCGGCCAGGCCGAATACGTCCGCGTGCCAATGGCCGACGTGGCGCCGATGAAGGTGCCGGACGGCATGGACGACGAGGCGGCCCTGTTCCTCACGGACATCCTGCCCACCGGCTGGCAGGGCGCGGAGCATTGCGAGATCCAGGGCGGCGAGACCATCGCCATCTGGGGCGCGGGTCCGGTCGGCTTCTTCGCCATCCAGTCGGCCAGGATCATGGGCGCCGAGCGGATCATCGTCATCGAGACGGTGCCCGAGCGCATCGCGCTCGCCAGGAAGGCCGGCGCCACCGACATCATCGACTTCGCGAACGAGGACGTGTTCGAACGCATCAAGGAGATCACCAAGGGCCAGGGCCCGGATGCAGTGATTGACTGCGTCGGCATGGAAGCCAGCGGCGGCCACGGCCTCGCCGGCTTCATCACCTCGGTGCAGGAGAAGCTCACCACCACCGAGCGGCCCCTGGCGCTGGCGGATGCGATCAAGTCGGTGCGGCCCTGCGGCATCGTCTCGGTGCCCGGCGTCTATGGCGGGCCGGTGCCGATCAACATGGGCTCCATCGTCCAGAAGGGCCTGACCATGAAGAGCGGCCAGACCCACGTGAAGCGCTACCTCGAACCGCTGCTGAAGCTGATCCAGGAGGGCAAGATCGACACCGGGTCGCTCATCACCCACCGCTCCACGGACCTCGCGGACGGGCCGGACCTCTACAAGGCGTTCCGCGACAAGCAGGACGGCTGCGTGAAGGTGGTGTTCCACCCGTAATAACCATGAGAAGGTCTCGGACGGCACTTACCCACGGTTGAAGCGGCTTTCCGCCGCGAATTCGCTGGAAAGTTCCTTATACCCCGACACAGTGTCGCGGTGAGAGAATGGCCCGCGCGAGTTCCAACCGCCGCCGTCCGAGACTTCGATGCCCACCCCCGGCTTCAATCCTGCCCTCGTGGCCCTGTCGGTGGCGATCGCGATGTTCGCCGCCTATACGGCCCTCGATCTCGGCGCGCGGGCGCGCGGCGTGGCGGACGGCACCGTCCGCTCGGGTTCCCGGGGGCTGTGGATCGCCGGGGCCGCGGTCACGATGGGCGGCGGCATCTGGTCGATGCACTTCATCGGCATGCTCGCCTTCGAGATGGGCATGCCGACGGCCTACGACCTCGGGCTGACGATCCTGTCCTTCCTCATCGCGGTGGGCGTCACCGGCGCGGCCTTCGCCTTCGCCGGGCGCAAGGGCGCCGGCCCCCGCACCGTGCTGGTCGCCGGGCCGCTGATGGGGCTCGGCATCGCGCTGATGCACTACACCGGCATGGCCGCGATGCGGATGCCCGGCCATGTCGCCTACGATCCGGCGCTCGTCGCCGCCTCGGTCGCCATCGCGATCCTCGCCTCCACCGTCGCCCTCTGGCTCGCCTTCCGCCACAACAGCGTGGGCGAGAAGGTGATCGCGGCCATCGTCATGGGGCTCGCCGTCGCGGGCATGCACTACACCGGCATGGCGGCCGCGACCTTCTCCGGGGATCACGGCGCCCATGCGGGCGCGCACGGCCTCGCCGCCGCGCCCCAGACGCTGGCCTTCGCCGTGGCCGGGGCGACCTTCCTGATCCTGTTCGTCGGCATGCTCGCCATCGCCGTGGACCAGCACCGCATCCAGGGCGAACTCGCCGCCAGCGAGGCCCGGTTCCGCGCGGCCATCGCGGCGGTGCGGGGCGTGCTCTGGACCAACGACGCGCAGGGCCGGATGGTCGGGCCGCAGCCGGGCTGGGCCGCCATCACCGGCCAGACGCAGGAGGAGTACAGCGGCTTCGGCTGGGCGGAGGCCGTCCACCCGGACGACGCCGCCCCCAGCATCGCCGCCTGGAACGAGACCGTCGCCGCCCGCAGGACCTTCGTGTTCGAGCACCGGGTGCGGGCGAAGGACGGGGGCTACCGCCATTACGCGATCCGCGCCGTGCCGGTGCTGAACCGCGACGGCTCGATCCGCGAATGGGTCGGCGTCCACACCGACATCACCGCCCAGCGCGAGGCCGAGTCGGAGTTGCGCGAATCGAACGAGGAGATCCAGCGCTACGCCTACATCGTGAGCCACGACCTGCGGGCGCCGCTCGTCAACATCATGGGCTTCACGAGCGAATTGGCCGAGACCCGCGCCGAACTCCAGACCGTCCTCGCCGGCCACCCGCAGGCGGAACGGATCGATGCCGATCTCGGGGAGGCGCTGGGCTTCATCGGCGCCGCCGTCACGCGGATGGAGCGGCTGATCGCGGCGATCCTGAAGCTCTCGCGGGAGGGACGGCGGCGGTTCGAGCCGGAGCACCTCGACATGTCGGCGGTGATCCGGCGTCTCGCGGACGCGACGCACCATCAGGCCGGCTCGCAGAACGCGGTGGTGAGCGTCGCCCCCGGCCTGCCGTCGATCGTGGCGGACCGGCTCGCCGTGGAGCAGATCTTCGGCAACCTCCTCGACAATGCCCTCAAGTATCTCGATCCCGCCCGCCCCGGCCGCGTCACCGTCACGGCGGAGGCCCTGGGCACGGAGCGGGTGCGCTTCGCCGTGGCCGACAACGGCCGGGGCATCGCCCGCAACGACCATGACCGGGTCTTCGAGCTGTTCCGCCGCTCCGGCGCGCAGGACAGGCCGGGGGAGGGGATCGGCCTCGCCCACGTCAAGGCGCTGGTGCGGGCGCTCGGCGGACGCATCGATCTCGACTCCGAGCCGGGGCGGGGCTCCACCTTCACGGTGACGCTGCCGCGCGGTGCGGCTATGGAGCGCGGGGCGGCGGCGCCCCTGTCGATCGCCGCCGAATGAATCGAGAGCCGGACATGCATCCCGTCTGCATCGTGATGATCGAGGACGACGAGGGTCACGCCCGCCTCATCGAGCGGAACATCCGCCGGGCGGGGGTGAACAACGAGATCGTGCCGTTCCGCGACGGCACCTCCGCGCTCACCTACCTGTTCGGGTCGGACGGCTCGGGCGAGGTGAGCCAGCGGCGCCACCTGCTGATCCTCCTCGACCTCAACCTGCCGGACATGACCGGCATCGACATCCTGGAGAAGGTGAAGGCCAACCCGCACACGCGGCGCTCGCCCGTGATCGTGCTGACCACCACCGACGACGCCCGCGAGATCCAGCGCTGCTACGATCTCGGGGCCAACGTCTACGTGACGAAGCCGGTGAACTACGAAGGCTTCGCCAACGCCATCCGCCAGCTCGGCCTGTTCTTCTCCGTCATGCAGATCCCAGAGACCCCATGACGACAGGTCCAGGCGGCCCGGCCCAGCCCGCCACCCGCATCCTCTACATCGACGACGATGCGGGCCTCGCGCGCCTCGTGCAGCGCAGCCTCGCCGCGCGCGGCTACGCGGTGGAGCACGCCGCCGACGGGGGGGCGGGCCTCGCCCGCCTGCGCCAGGGGGGCATCGACCTCGTCGCCCTCGACCATCACATGCCCGGCCAGACCGGGCTCGATCTCCTGCCCGAGATCCGCGCCCTGCCGGACGCGCCCCCCGTGGTCTACGTCACCGGCTCGGAGGACAGCCGCGTCGCCGTCGCCGCCCTGAAGGCGGGGGCGGCCGACTACGTGTGGAAGGATCTCCAGGGCCAGTTCCGCGAATTGCTCGGGGAGGCGGTCGCCACGGCGCTGGGCGCCGAGGCGATGCGCCGGGACAAGGAGCGGGCCGAGGCCGAGGTGCGGGCCGCCCGCGACCGGGCCGAACTGCTCCTGCGCGAGGTGAACCACCGGGTGGCGAATTCGCTGGCCCTGGTCGCGGCGCTGGCGCGGATGCAGACCACCGCCGTCGCCGACCCCGCCGCCAAGGCCGCCCTGGAGGAGATGCAGGCGCGCATCTCGGCCATCGCGGGCATCCATCGCCGGCTCTACACCTCCGAGGACGTGGAGGCGGTGGAACTCGACGCCTATCTCGGCAGCCTCGTGGAGGAATTGCAGGCGGCGATGAAGGCCGCCGGCCGCGACCATGCGATCCGCCTCAGCGCCGATTCCGTGCGGCTCGCCACCGACAAGGCGGTCTCGGTGGGTGTCGTCGTCACCGAACTCGTCACCAACGCCTACAAGTACGCCTACCCGCCGGAGGAGCCGGGCGAGATCCGCGTCGCCCTGCGGCGCATCGCGGACCGGCTCGAACTGGCGGTGGAGGACGACGGCGTCGGCTGGACCGGCGAGGGCAAGCCGCGCGGCACCGGCCTCGGCTCGCGCATCGTCAAGGCGATGGCGACGAACCTGCGCAGCGCCCTGGTCTACGCCCCCGCCGCGAGGGGCACGCGGGCCTGCCTGTCCTTCGAGGGATAGGGCCGGCGGGGCCTCAGTGCCCCGAGCCGCGCAGGAGCATCTTCACGCGCTGGTCGGCGTTGCTCAGCCGCTCGCCGATGCCCCGGCGGATGCACTTCTCCACCGTCTCGCCGGTCATGAAGCCCACCGTCCTGCCCTGCGTGCGGCAGGCATCGACCGGGGGCCACGCCACCACGGCGGCGACGGTGCCGATCACCACGAGGCCGTCGACCAGGAGCCAGCCGAACCAGCCCAGCCGGAAACGGCCGGTGGCCGCCTCCTCCTCGTCCTCCCGCGGGCGAGGGCGGCCGGGATAGGCGCCGCTCTCGCTCACCCGCGCCATGCGGGCGCGGAAGCGCGCCTCGTCGAGCTTGTCCGATTCGGAGGAGAGGGGTGCGGCCATGATCCGATCCGGTCAGTCGATGATCCGCCGCAGCGCCGCGAAGCCGTCCTGGGCGGTGGTGGCGTTGCCGATCATGGTGTGCCGCGCGCAGGCGCTGGCGCCGATCATCGAGGCCCAATCCGTGAAGGACGGGCGCGCCCGGCAATCGGCGAAATAGCTGCCGAACAGGAACAGGCCGAGGGGCATGAGGAACAGGGCGAGCTTCACCAGGGTGAAGATCCGCCGGACGCCACCCCTGCGGCGGCGCGACCGACGGCGCGGGCGCTCGTCCCACTCCCGCTCCGCATCCTCGTCGCGCTCGTACCCGCGCATGCCCTGACCCTCGGCGATTCACACGCACAAGTTGTCATCCCCGCGTGAAGGCGGGACTAAGCTGAATGGTTAAGGCGGGGTTCTCAGGCCGCCAGAGCGCGGCGCACGGTGGAGCGCAGGTCGGCGAGGGAGAAGGGCTTCGTCAGCACGTCGGTGACGATGGCGTCGAGACCCCGCGCGCGCTCGCGCTGGTCGGCGAAGCCGGTCATCAGCAGGATGGTGAGGTCCGGGAAGTCGCGCTTGGCGGCCAGCGCCAGGGCGATCCCGTCCATCAGCGGCATGCGGATGTCGGTGAGCATCAGGTCGAAGGCGCCGCCGGCCTCGTTCAGGCGGTCGAGCCCGTCGCTGCCGTCGGTGGCGGTCACGACGGCATGGCCATCGATCTCCAGCCCCCGCTTCAGGAAGCCGCGGACTGTCTCTTCGTCATCCACCAGAAGGATGCGCGCCATGATGAACCGGATTCGTCCCGCTGCGACAAGGAGGTAGGCTGTTCCCGCATTTAGAACGCGGGAGGAACCCTTTCCCTGTCAAGACAGAGGGCCCGCAAAAGCTGCTTCGCAGCGCAGCAAAACGCCAAAATGTCGCGATCTCAGGTTCCGCCGAACAAATCGGGGTCGGTGTTTCCGTAGTCTACCACACCGACGAAGGGCAGCTGCCGATAGGCGTGGGCGGCGTCCATTCCGTAGCCGACGACGAACACGTCGGGGCAGGTGAAGCCGACGAACTCGGCGTCGATGGAGACCGCGCGCTTGCCGGGCTTCTCCAGCAGCACCGCCGTCAGCACCCGCTTGGCGCCCCGCGCCATCAGCAGGTCCTTGGCGAAGACCACCGTGCGGCCGGATTCAAGGATGTCGTCCACGAGGAGCACGTCGCGACCGCGCACCTCGCTCTGCACGTCGCGCAGGATCTCGACCTGCCCGGTGGAGACGGTGCCGGTGCGGTAGCTCGACAGGTGCACGAACTCGACCTGCGGCGCGAGCCCGACCCGGTGCATCGCCCGCAGCAGGTCGGCGGCGAACATGAAGCTGCCCTTCAGGACCGCCACCACGAGGAGGTCCTGAGGTTGCGTCGCGAGGATGTCCTTCGCCAACTCGGCATTACGCCGCGCGATGGCATCCTCGTCGTACAGGATGCGAACGGGCTTGACGGGCATGTTCATGGTCGGTCTCGTCCCGCCTCTCGCCGGGCGGCGCCCGCGAGGGCCGCGTGCGGAACGGATCGGGACGCCGACTTGAAGGATGGTACCACCGCCCCGGCTCGAACGGGGGACCCCCAGATCCACAATCTGGTGCTCTAACCAACTGAGCTACGGCGGCACTGGCGGGGGGTGTATCGCGGGTCCGAACGTATTTCAAGGCGAGTTGTCGCCGTTTCGGACCCCGCGCGTCACAGCATCGGCACGCCGCCCGTGACGGGGATCAAGGCGCCGGACATGTAGCTGCCCTCGCGGGAGGCGAGGAGCACATAGGCCGGGGCCAGTTCGGCCGGCTGCCCGGCCCGGCCGAGCGGCGTGTCGGTGCCGAGCTTCTCCAGTTGCTCGGGGCTCTTCACGATCGGCTGGATCGGCGTCCAGACCGGCCCCGGCGCGACGCAGTTCACGCGGATGCCCTTCGGCGCGAGGAGGTTCGACAGACCGATGGTCAGGCTGGCGATGGCGCCCTTGGTGGCGGCGTAGATCAGCATGGTGGGGTCGGCGATCTTGGCCTGCTCGCTCGTGGAGTTCACGATCGCCCCGCCCGGCTTCATGTGAGGCACCGCCGCCTGGGCGAGGTAGTACATGGCGAAGACGTTCGCGCGGAACGAGCCTTCGATGTCGCTGGCCTTCAGGTCGTCCAGGTCCTCGTTCACCACCTGCGCGGCGGCGTTGTTGACGAGCACGTCAAGGCGCCCGAACGCCTCCACGGTGCGCGCCACCAGGGACCGGCAATGGGCCTCGTCGCGGATGTCGCCCGGCAGGAGCAGGCAGCGCCGTCCCGCCTTCTCGATCCAGGTCTTCGTGTCCTCGGCGTCCGATTGCTCGGACTCGAGATAGGAGATCGCCACGTCGGCGCCCTCGCGGGCATAGGCGATGGCCACCGCCCGGCCGATGCCGGAATCGCCGCCGGTGATGAGGGCGGCCTGGCCCGTCAGCAGGCCCTTGCCGACATAGCTCTCTTCGCCGTGGTCGGGCCGGGGCGTCATCTTGGACGTGAGCCCCGGCCGGGGCTGCTGCTGGTCGCCCGGATAGGGCGGCCGGGGACCGGCTTCGCGCGGATCGTTGGTCATGGTGTCGCCGGTCCCCGTCGCGCTCAGAACGACCGGGTGCGGGTGGCGTGCGGCCGGCTGTAGCGGCGGCGGATGACCTCGATGATCTTGGGCAGCAGGAACGCCATCAGGATCTTGCGCATGGTAAACCTCGCGTCACGAATATGTGAGCGGGTAGCGCGCGAGACTCGCCGGAGTTCCGTTCAGAGTTCGAGGGTCAACGTCACGGGGGCATGGTCGGACGGGCGCTCCCAGCCCCGGGCCTCGCGCAGCACCGTGACGGAACGCACCGTGCCCGCGAGGTCGGGGGAGACCCAGGCATGGTCGAGGCGCCGCCCCTTGTCGGCGGCGTTCCAGTCGGGGGAGCGGTAGCTCCACCATGTGTAGATCTTCTCGGGCTCGGGCGTGAGGTGGCGCGCCGCGTCGATCCAGCCGGCCTCGCCCCGCAGGGTCTCCAGCGCCTCGGTCTCGCCGGGGGTGTGGCTCACCACGTCGAGCAGTTGCTTGTGCGACCACACATCGTGTTCGAGGGGCGCGACGTTGAGGTCGCCCACGAGGATCGCCGGGCCGGAGGGACGCCTGCCGCCCCAGGCCCGCAACTCCTGCAAGAAGTCGAGCTTGTGCGCGAATTTCGGGTTGAGGTCGCGGTCGGGCACGTCGCCGCCGGCCGGGACGTAGAAATTGTGCAGGACGAGGCCCGCCGCCTGTCCCGCCTCCGGCCCCAGCACCGCCGAGATGTGGCGGGCATCGGGCTTGCCGCAGAAGCCCATCACGTCGCGGGTGTGGAGCGGCAGGCGCGAGAGGAAGGCGACGCCGTTGTAGCCCTTCTGCCCGGCGAACACGACGTGCTCGTAGCCGGAGCCCCGGAGCGCCTTCAGGGGGAAGGCGTCGTCGGGACACTTGGTCTCCTGCAGGCACAGGACGTCCGGCTTGTGCTCGGCGAGGAAGCGCAGAACGAGGTCGATGCGCAGGCGCACCGAGTTGATGTTCCAGGTGGTGACGGAGAGGCGCACGGAGGTCCGGTCTACTGGCGCTGCGAGGACTGGATCGCCTGCTGCGCCGCCTTGTCCTCGGCCCGGCCGTAATTGATGAAGAACAGCCCGGCCTCGACCGGCTTGCCCTTCTGCAGGTTCGAAAGCTGCACGGTGGTGATGTAGCCCTGCGGATCGGTGATCCGCCATTGCGACAGGGTCTTCACCTCGGGGTCGAACAGCAACTGGATCCGCGAGGTGCCGCCGAAGGTCGCCCGGTCCTCCAGGCTGATGCGCACGCCGGCCGGATCGTTCGACACATCCGTCACCGACAGGTCGCGGGCGAGGTCGATCTTCTCGCGCAGCAGGAATTTCAGGGGCGTCTGGGCGATGAAGTAGAGGTCCTGGGTGGCGAGCTTCTTGTCGCGCACCGCCACGGAGGTGCCGTCCGCCACCACTTCCAGGGGGGAGGGGGCATCATAATCGAAGCGCAGGCGGCCGGGCTTGGCGAGCGTCAGCTTGCCGCCGATCCGCCGCCCGTCCGGGCCGATCTGCATGAACGAGCCGGTCAGCGTCGAGATGCCGTTGAAATAGGCGTTGGCCTGGGCGAGCACAGTCGCCGGGTCGGCGGGCTCGGCCGAGACGGGGGCGGGCGTCGCCACGGTCGCGACCTTGGAGTCGGGCGCGTGGGCGGGCTTCTCGGCCGCCCGCTCCGCCGCCTTGGGGGCGCCCGGCTTGATGCTGCCGGTCTTGTCGGTGGGCTTGTCCTTGGCCGATGCGGCCTTGGCGGGGTCCTTGGGCGCCGCCTTCTTGGGCGCGGCCTCGGGGGCGGCCTGGGGCGCCGCCTCGGGCTCGGGCGCCGGCTGCTCCTTGCGGCCGCCGAACAAGCCGTCGAGGAACGACTGAACCTGCGCCTGCGCCGGAAGCGGCGCGAGCCACAGGCTCGCGGCGAACAGGGTGCCGGCTTGGCGGGTGCGGCGGCCGATCATCCAGGGACTCCTTGCACCGCGTGCGGTGCCGGCTCGGGCGGGATTGCGGGGGCGGAGCCCGCTTAGAGCCCCGCCCTGTGGCGAAGATACGACCGGTTTCAGTCGTCGTCGTAGGCGATTCCGGCCCCGTGGGTGCCGCCGTTCACGAGGATCTCGCGCTTGCCGGCATGGTTGGCCGGGCCGACGATCCCCTCGATCTCCATCCGCTCCATGATCGAGGCGGCGCGGTTGTAGCCGATCTGCAGCCGGCGCTGGATGTAGCTGGTCGACGCCTTCTGGTCGCGCAGCACCACCTCGATCGCCTGCTTGTACAGGTCGTCCGAATCGCCGCCCGTCGCCGCCGCGAAGGCGCTGATGTCGAAGACGGGGGCGTCCTCTTCCGGCTCCTCGGCGCGCTCGGCCTTCTCCGCCGCCTTGCCGCGACGGCCGGTCTCCTTCGGGGCGTCCTCCGGCGTGTCGTCGGCGGTCACGGCGTCGAGGTAGCTCGGGCGGCCCTGGCGCTTCAGGTGCGCCACGACGCTCTCGACCTCGTTGTCCGAGCAGAACGGCCCATGGACGCGGGTCGTGCGCCCGCCGCCGGCCATGAACAGCATGTCGCCCTGGCCGAGCAGCTGCTCCGCGCCCATCTCGCCGAGAATGGTCCGCGAGTCGATCTTGCTCGTCACCTGGAAGGAGATCCGGGTCGGGAAGTTCGCCTTGATCGTGCCGGTGATGACATCGACCGACGGGCGCTGCGTCGCCATGATCAGGTGGATGCCGGCGGCACGCGCCATCTGCGCGAGGCGCTGGATGGCGCCCTCGATGTCCTTGCCCGCCACCATCATCAGGTCGGCCATCTCATCGACCACGATGACGATGTAGGGGAGGGCCGACAGGTCCATCTCCTCCTGCTCATAGATCACCTCGCCGGTCTCGCGGTTCACACCGGTCTGCACCGTGCGGGTGATGGTCTCGCCCCTGTCGCGGGCCTCCTTCATCCGCGCGTTGTAGCCGTCGATGTTGCGCACGGCGATCTTCGACATCTTCTTGTAGCGCTCCTCCATCTCGCGCACGGCCCACTTGAGGGCGATGACCGCCTTCTTCGGGTCGATGACGACGGGGGAGAGCAGGTGCGGGATGCCGTCGTAGACGGAGAGTTCCAGCATCTTGGGGTCGACCATGATGAGGCGGCACTCCTCCGGCTTCAGCCGGTAGAGCAAGCTCAGGATCATGGTGTTGATGGCGACCGACTTGCCCGAGCCGGTGGTGCCGGCGACG
>Ga0182229_1000127_pt1 | contig 19301 bp, 21 predicted proteins | sample G6R1MG_32_FD_129663 | JGI IMG/M metagenome (GOLD analysis project Ga0182229, IMG submission 129663) | Miscanthus phyllosphere microbial communities from Michigan, USA - G6R4_MAIN_07NOV2016_LD1 MG | ecosystem: Host-associated > Plants > Phyllosphere > Phylloplane/Leaf | place: USA: Michigan...
CTCTCGGCGAAGGCCAGATCCTCGGGAATCGACGGGTCGAGGTGGTGGCACACCATCAGCATGTCGAGATGCTCGTCGATGGTGTTGCGGGTAAAGGGCCGCGTCGGGTTAGTGGACGAGGGCAGTACGTTCGGCAATCCCGCCACCTTGATGATATCCGGAGCGTGGCCGCCGCCCGCGCCCTCGGTGTGGAAGGCGTGGATCGTCCGGCCCTTGAAGGCCGCGATCGTGTCTTCCACGAAGCCCGATTCGTTCAGCGTGTCGGTATGGATCATCACCTGCACGTCGTGTTCGTCGGCGACGCTCAGGCAGGTGTCGATGGCGGCGGGGGTGGTGCCCCAATCCTCGTGCAGCTTCAGGGCGCAGGCGCCGCCGCGCACCATCTCGATCAGGCTCTCCGGCCGCGAGGCGTTGCCCTTGCCGGCGAAGGCGAGGTTCATCGGAAAGGCGTCCGCCGCCTCGATCATCCGCGCGATGTGCCAGGGGCCCGGCGTGCAGGTGGTGGCGAAGGTGCCGTGCGCGGGTCCCGTGCCGCCGCCGAGCATCGTGGTGATGCCCGAGCACAGGGCCTCCTCGATCTGCTGCGGGCAGATGAAGTGGATGTGACTGTCGAAGCCGCCGGCCGTGAGGATCTTGCCCTCGCCCGCGATCACCTCCGTGCCCGGCCCGACGACGATGTCGACGCCCGGCTGCACGTCCGGGTTGCCGGCCTTGCCGAGCTTGAAGATCCGCCCGCGCACGATGCCGACATCGCATTTCACGATGCCCCAATAGTCGAGCACCACGGCGTTGGTAATGACCGTATCGACCGCGCCGGCCGCGTTCGGCGCCTGCGACTGGCCCATGCCGTCGCGGATCACCTTGCCGCCGCCGAACTTCACCTCCTCACCGTAGGTGGTGAAGTCGCGCTCGACCGTGATCTCCAGGGAGGTGTCGGCGAGCCGGATCCTGTCTCCGGTCGTCGGCCCGAACATGTCGGCATAGGCCGCGCGCGGCAGGCTCGCGGGCTTCGGGGTGTTGCTCACGGCGTCGGCCTCCGTAGTGCGCCCGCACCCATCACAGCTTGCCCATCACGTCGCCGCGGAACCCGTGGACGATGCGGTCGCCCGACAGCGGCACCAGCGCCACCTGCCGGGTCGAGCCCGGCTCGAACCGCACCGCCGTGCCCGGCGCGATGTCGAGGCGCTTGCCCCGCGCCGACGGCCGGTCGAACACGAGGCCGGGATTGGCCTCGAAGAAATGGTAGTGCGAGCCGACCTGGATTGGCCGGTCGCCGACATTGGCGACCTCGATCACCGTGCGCTCGGCCTCTTCGTTGAAGACGATCTCGCCGGGCAGGGTCGTCACCGTGCCGGGCACGTCGTCGGAGGGGGCGCCCCGGATCGGGTGATGCACGGTCACGAGCTTGGTGCCGTCCGGGAAGGTCGCCTCGACCTGGATGTCGTGGATCATCTCCGGCACGCCCTGCATCACCTGATCGGCTGTCAGTACGGTGCCGCCCGCCGCCATCAGCTCGGCGACGGTGCGCCCGTCGCGGGCACCCTCGACCACGAAATCCGTGATGAGCGCCACCGCCTCGGGATGGTTGAGCTTCACGCCCCGGGCGAGGCGGTTGCGCGCCACCTGCGCCGCCATCGCGATCAGCAGCTTGTCCTTCTCGCGGGGGGTGAGCAGCACGATTGCCTCGTCTTGTCCTCGGTCAAAGCCGGCGGAGCAAGGATCATGCTCGACGGTGCGTCAAGGCCGGCTGGGCGCGATCCCCGCAGGATTGCGCGGCGCGAAGGCAACCTCACGGACATGCACCATGCCGTTTTTCCGTGCCGAGGCGGGTGGAACGGCAGCACGCATTCATCGTTCAGCGGAGGGCCTGACGTTCAACGCCGTGCCGATGATCGACCGGATATGACGAGCCAGAACGGGCAGGATGAGAGGTCCGACGACCCTCCCGACATCGCGGCGGCACAACTGGCGCTCACGATGCTCGACGCCGCGCGGAAAGAGGGCGATCCGGCGATGATCGCCTGCGCGGAACTCTTGGCCTATGCCGCCGACCGCGATCTGGCGGCCCAACTCGATGAGCCGCCGGAGACCCGCCGATAACAGTATTGACGGATCAGGAGCGGGCTTCATCCCCGACGGCCAGCAGCATGGCGCGCAACCGCGCGGTGCGCTCGTCGCACGCCCGGAGGTTGGCGCGGAGCGCCGAGTGAAGCGCGTCCGCGTCAGCTTTCTTTTGCCGAAGATCCGCGTCGTTCGAAGTCGACGCGCGCGTCATCGTAAAGACGACAGCGTCCATGTCGTACCTCCCAGGTGAGTTTGGGCCATTCGGTACTGTTCCACGCCAGCGCGGTCCAGCCCGAATATGAGGCATTGCCCAGCCAGGAGGGACGAAAGCCGCCCGTTGTTTCGCAACGAACGGATTTCGTTAGGCGGCGTCGCGATTCGCCTGCCGGGCGGCCAGCGCACCGGGACGACCGAGGCCGATCTCCTTCGCCAGGGCGGAACGGCGGGCCGCGTAGCTCGGCGCCACCATCGGGTAATCGGACGGCAGGCCGAAGCGCTCGCGGTAGGTCTCGGGGTCCAGCCCGTGGCTCGACAGGTGCCGCTTCAGGGTCTTGTAGACCTTGCCGTCGATGAAGCTCACCAGACCGTCGCGGCCGATGGACTTGCGGATCTCCGAGTTCGACGGACGATGGGCCTTGTCGGATTCCTTCGCGCCGCTCTCGGCCATGTCGGTCTCGGCCAGACGCTTCAGGGCCGCGTGCACGCTGCTGATGAGCGCCGGAAGCTCGGAAGCCGGAAGCGGGTTGTTCGCCACGTACGCGGAGATGACATCGCTCGCGTAGAGCGCGAGCTGATGCATTACATCACCGCCTGCGGGTTGCGTGGCGTCATCGGACATGTTGTCGATCCCCGTTATCTTGATTCGTTCGTCAGCAATGTCATCACAAACAGGGTCGTTTCAAGGACCCAATGTTACTTTTGCTGCGGATCACCATAATGTGGGCGCATAAACTAAACCCGAGGTTTTGTGCAATCTAGCGTCCGCACTCTGTGAATGAATCCAACTCCCTCCCGGCATATCGATCCGACGCTCCGGGTGGGTTGGACAGGCCGGCGATCCCGCGCCATGTGAGGGGCGGATCGGGGGAGGGGTGCGATGCCGCCTGAGAGGCAGGGCCGAGGGACTTCGCTGCCGTTGAAGGGGCTGACCGTGCTCGCCCTGGAGCAGGCGGTCGCCGCGCCCTACTGCACCTCGCGGCTGGCGGATGCCGGCGCCCGCGTCATCAAGATCGAGCGGCCGGAGGGTGATTTCGCCCGGGGCTACGACGCGGCGGTGAACGGGCTGGCGAGCTACTTCGTGTGGCTCAACCGGGGCAAGGAAAGCCTCGTGGCCGACATCAAGGACCCGGACGACGCGGCCCTGCTGCACCGGATCCTCGGCGAGACGGACGTCTTCGTGCAGAACCTCGCGCCGGGCGCCGCCGCGAGGGCGGGCTTCGGCTCGGCGGAGCTGCGCCGCCGCCACCCGCGCCTCATCACCGTGGACATCACCGGCTACGGCACCGGCCATTCGTATTCGGACATGAAGGCCTACGACCTGCTGGTGCAGGCCGAAAGCGGGCTCGCGGGGATCACCGGGCATCCCGCCGGGCCGGGGCGGGTCGGCGTTTCGGTCTGCGACGTCGCCTGCGGGATGGACGCCCACGCCGCCGTGCTCGAAGCCCTGATCGCCAGGGGCATCACGGGGGAGGGCGCCGCGCTGGAGGTCAGCCTGTTCAGCGGCGCGGCGGACTGGATGAACGTCCCGCTCCTGTATTTCGAGGGCACGGGGCGGACGCCGCAGCGGCTCGGCCTCGCCCATCCCTCGATCAGCCCCTACGGCGCCTTCGCCACCGCCGACGACAGCCTCGTGCTGATCTCCATCCAGAACGAGCGGGAATGGGCCGCCTTCTGCGCGGGCGTTCTCGAACAGCCCTCGCTCGCCCGCGCCGATGGCTTCGATTCGAACAATGCCCGCGTTGCCAACCGCGAGTCCGTCGATGGGCTGATCGGGCAGGTGCTCGGGAAACTCACCCGTGACGCGGCCGCCGCGCGGCTGAAGGCGGCGGGCACGGCCTATGGCTTCGTGAACACGCTGGCCGACCTCGCCACCCATCCGGCGCTGGTCCGCGCCGAGGTCGAGACGCCAGCCGGGACGGCGCGGATCGTGGCGCCGCCGGTCCTGATCGACGGCGAAGTCCGCCCCCTCGGCCCCGTGCCGGCCATAGGCGAGCACAGCACCCGGATCCGCGAGGAGTTCCGGGCCAACTGAGACCAACGATAACGGGAGGACGACATGCGGCTCGAAGGCAAGATCGCCATCGTCACGGGCGCCGGCGGCGGGTTCGGCGCCGGCATCGCGGAGCGCTTCGCGGCCGAAGGCGCGCGGGTCGCGCTGGTCGATATCCGCCGGGAAGCGGTGGAGGATCTGGCGCGCAGCCTCGGCGACAGGGCCGTCGCGCTGGCGGCGGATGTCGGGTCGGCCACCGACGTGGCTTCCGTGGTCGAGGAAACCGGCAAACGGTTCGGCGCGCCGCAGATCCTCGTGAACAACGCTGGCACCACCCACCGCAACAAGCCGCTGATGGAGGTGACGGAGGAGGATTTCGATCGGGTCTTCCGCGTCAACGTGAAGTCGATCTTCCACTTCGTCCGCGCGGCGGCGCCGGTCATGCGCGACAACGGCGGCGGGGTGATCCTCAACGTCAGCTCGACGGCGGCGCTCCGGCCGCGTCCGGGGCTGACGTGGTACAACGCCTCGAAGGGGGCGGCGAGCCTCGCGACCCATTCGCTGGCCCTCGAACTCGCCCCGTGGAAGATCCGCGTGAACGCCTTGTGCCCGGTCATGGGCGCGACGGGGTTGCTCGAAGAGTTCATGGGCGTGCCCGACACGCCGGAGAATCGCACCAAGTTCATTTCCACGATTCCCCTCGGCCGTCTCTCGACGGCGCAGGACATCGCGGCGGCGGCGCTGTTCCTCGCCTCCGACGAGGCGGAGTTCATCACGGGCATCGACCTGCCCGTCGATGGCGGCCGCACCGCGTGACGGAGCCGGGGATGGGTGGCGATTTCGCCGAGTGGATCGGCCGGACGCGCGAGGGCAGGGACCTCGTGACGCCCCGGCTGATGGCCGAGTTCCGGGCGACCTTCACGCCGCATCTGGCCCCCGTCCCTACGGGCGAAGCGTGGCCCGCATTACACTGGTGCCTCGCGCCGGACACGCCGGCCATCGACGCCCTCGGGCCGGATGGACACGCGGCCAAGGGCGGCTTCCTACCCCCGGTGCCGCTGCCCCGGCGGATGTGGGCCGGCGGGGAGGTCGAGACGCTGGCGCCGCTCCGCGAGGGCGAGGCGGTCACCCGCGTCGAGACCGTGCGGGACGTGGCGTTCAAGGAGGGCCGCAGCGGGCGCCTGTGCTTCGTGACCGTCGATCACCTCGTGAGCGGACCCAACGGGCCGGCGCTGCGGGAGCGGCAGGACATCGTCTACCGCGAGGCGGCGGGTGCCCAGACCGGCGCGGGCGCCGAGCCCGAGCGCGGCGACCCGGCGGATTACGACCGATGCTGGATCCTGCCGGCCACGCCGACGCTGCTGTTCCGCTACTCGGCCATGACCTTCAACGGCCACCGCTTCCACTACGACCATCCCTATGCGACGCAGGTGGAAGGCTATGCCGACCTCGTGGTGCACGGGCCGATCCAGGCGACGCTGCTCATGAACCTCGCGACGGCGATGCTCGGCCGGGTGCCGGCGCGCTTCCGCCACCGGGGCGTCTCGCCCATGACCGCGAATCAGGATTTTCGTGTTTGCGGTCGTTCGACCGGCACCGGCTGGGAGGGCGTGACCCTCGACGCGGACAACCGCGTCTGCATGCGCGCCAGCGCCGGGGCGTAAGGCGCTACGCCTCCTCCTCGTCGTCCGCATCCTCGTCGGCGACGTTGCGCATCGCGTCGAGGCATCCCTGCAGGATGTAGGCGGCGGCGAGCTTGTCCACGAGTTCGCCCCGGCGCTGGCGTGAGGCGTCCGCCTCGATCAGCGCGCGGGTGACGACCGCCGTCGAAAGCCGCTCATCGAAATAGAGCACCGGCAGGGGCAGGATCGGCGCGAGGTTGCGGGCGAAGGCGCGGGTCGATTGCACGCGCGGCCCCTCGCTCCCGTCCATGTTGAGGGGCAGCCCCAGCACCAGCCCGCCGACGCGATGCGTCTCGCAAATCGCCTTCAGCCGCAGGGCATCCGGCGTGAACTTCACCCGCTTGATCGTCTCCAGCGGGGTCGCGATCTGCCGGCCGAGATCCGACAGGGCGAGCCCGATCGTCTTGGTGCCGAGGTCGAGGCCGATCAGGCGGGCACCGCCACGCGAGGCCACCGCGAAGTCGCGGAACGTCTGCTTGTCCATGGCGCAGGGCCTACGCGACGCGCGGGCCCGGCGCCACCGTCCCGTCCACAGACTTAACCATCTGCGCGCTCAGGGCGGATGTACGGGGAGCCGACGACCGCTAAGAAGGTTGGTTAAGACTTCGTTAACCGATCGAACGGGGACGGCTGTGGCGGTCGATTCAACCACGACACAGGATCAGCGGGCGCGGCGACGCCGGCATCGCTGGATGCTCCTCCTGGCTTTCGAGGTGCTGGTGTTCGGCGCGGCGCAAGCCGTGATGCGGCCGATCAAGCCGCCGGGCATCGCCGTCGAGCAGACATCGCGGCCGAACCACGTCGTCACCTGAGCGCGGTGCGTTGCGGGGCTTGGAACCGCAATGCTATAGCCCGCCCGGCCGAGGGAACGAGTCCCCGGCCGCGATGAACGGGGCGGCATGTCGGTCGACGAGAAGACTGTGCGGCGGATCGCACATCTGGCGCGGATCGCGGTCACCGACGAGGAAGTCGGGCCGCTGGGCGCCGAACTGAACAACATCCTGGCCTTCGTGGAGCAACTCGGCACGGTCGATGTCTCCGGCGTCGAGCCGATGACCTCCGTGCTGCCGATGGCGATGAAGAAGCGCGAGGACGCCGTGACCGATGGCGGCCGCGCCGACGCCGTCATCGCCAATGCGCCCGAAACGGAGGATCATTACTTCCTCGTGCCGAAGGTCGTCGAGTAATCCTCCGGGCCGGACCCTTCCGTTTGCACGCGCCTAGAGGGCGCGCAGGGACTTGAGACGCGTGAGCAGCCCCAACGAACTCACCCTCGCCGAGGCGCGGGACGCCCTGAAGGCGAAGACCCTCTCCGCCCGCGAGCTGACGAGTGCGCATCTCGACGCCATGGCCAAGGCCCGGGCGCTGAACGCCTACCTCCTCGAAACGCCCGACCGCGCGCTGGCGATGGCCGACGCGTCGGACGCGAAGATCGCCGCCGGCGAGGCCCGCCCGCTGGAGGGCATTCCGCTCGGCATCAAGGACCTGTTCTGCACCGAAGGCGTCGAGACGACGGCGGGCTCCAAGATCCTCAAGGGCTTCCAGCCGCATTACGAATCGGCGGTGTCGGCCAATCTCTGGCGCGATGGTGCCGTGATGCTCGGCAAGCTCAACCTCGATGAGTTCGCCATGGGCTCGTCCAACGAGACCAGCGCCTTCGGCAACGTCGTCTCGCCCTGGCGCCGCAAGGATTCGGACGCGCCGCTCGTCCCCGGCGGTTCCTCCGGCGGTTCGGCGGCGGCCGTCGCCGCGCGGCTCTGCCTCGGCGCCACGGCGACCGATACGGGCGGCTCCATCCGCCAGCCCGCCGCCTTCACCGGCACGGTCGGCATCAAGCCGACCTACGGGCGCTGTTCGCGCTGGGGCACGGTGGCCTTCGCCTCCTCCCTCGATCAGGCGGGCCCCATCGCCCGTACGGTGAAGGATTGCGCGATCCTGCTCGCTTCCATGAGCGGCGCGGATGCCCGCGACACCACCTGCGCCGACCTGCCTGTGCCGGATTTCGAGGCGTCAGTGGGCCGCGGCGTGAAGGGCCTGACCATCGGCATCCCGAAGGAGTACCGGGTCGACGGCATGCCGGCCGAGATCCAGAAGCTCTGGGACGAGGGCGCGGCGTGGCTGAAGGCGGCCGGCGCGACGATCAAAGAGATCTCGCTCCCGCACACCTCCTACGCCCTGCCGGCCTATTACATCGTGGCGCCGGCCGAGGCGTCCTCGAACCTCGCCCGCTACGACGGCGTCCGCTACGGCCTGCGTGTGCCGGGCAAGGACATCGCCTCGATGTACGAGAACACCCGCGCCGCGGGGTTCGGCCGCGAGGTGAAGCGCCGGATCATGATCGGCACCTACGTGCTCTCGGCGGGCTATTACGACGCCTATTACGTGCGCGCCCAGAAGATCCGCACGCTGATCAAGCGCGACTTCGAGGCCGCCTACGCGGACGGCGTGGACGCCATCCTGACGCCGGCGACGCCTTCGTCGGCCTTCGGCATCGGCGAGAAGGCCAATGCCGACCCGGTGGAGATGTACCTCAACGACGTGTTCACGGTGACGGTGAACATGGCGGGCCTACCCGGCATCGCCGTGCCGGCCGGGCTCGATTCGCAGGGGTTGCCCCTGGGCCTGCAGCTCATCGGCCGTCCGTTCGATGAGGAGACGCTGTTCGCCGCCGCGCAGGTGATCGAGGATTCCGCCGGGCGGACGCAGCTGCCCGCCGCGTGGTGGGCATGACCGTCCCGTTCTATCCCTGGACCGTCTGGATCTGGGCCGGGTTCGACCCGGCGCTGATCGTGGTAGCGGTCTATCTCGGCTGGAAGGCCGACCAGTTCGGCAAGTGCTTCATCGCGGCGATCATCGCTTTCGCGATCGCCGTGCTGTTCTCGTGGGCGGTGTCGGCGGCGGGCATCCCCTGGCCGGCGCCGATCACCCATGACGGGCCGACCTTCTTCACCGTCCGCGCCGTGGCGGCCCTGCTCTGGGCGATGCTCGGCTACGGCGCGCGCCAGGTCGCTCAAAGGCGCGCTTGATCTTTTCGCGACGCGGCTCGTAATTGACCGCGATACGACCGCTCCCACCCGCGCCCTCATCCTGAGGTGCCCGCGTGAGCGGGCCTCGAAGGATCCTCCAGCGGTCGCACGATCCCTGGATCCCTCCTTCGAGGCTGCTGCGCCGCACCTCAGGATGAGGGCGGAGGATGGGACGGCATCACCGCTCAGTGCCTTCGGACCGATCATGAACGCACCCGTTGACCCCAAGAAGCTGATCAAGGGCGGCCTGCACGACTGGGAAGTCGTGATCGGGATGGAAATCCACGCCCAGGTGACGAGCAAGGCGAAGCTCTTCTCCGGTGCCGCGACGGCGTTCGGCGGCGAGCCGAACGACCACGTCTCGCTGGTCGATGCGGCGATGCCGGGGATGCTGCCGGTCATTAATCAGGAATGCGTCGCGCAGGCGGTGCGCACGGGACTCGGCCTGAAGGCCCAGATCAACCTGCGCTCGGTGTTCGACCGGAAGAACTACTTCTACCCGGATCTGCCGCAGGGCTACCAGATCTCGCAGTACAAGGACCCCATCGTCGGGGAGGGCGAGGTGCTGGTGGACATGGCGGACGGCACGTCCTTCACCGTGGGTATTGAGCGGCTTCACCTGGAGCAGGATGCCGGCAAGTCGCTGCACGATCAGGACCCGACCCGCAGCTTCGTGGACCTGAACCGCTCCGGCGTCGCGCTGATGGAGATCGTCTCCCGGCCGGACCTGCGCTCCTCCGAGGAGGCGAAGGCCTACGTGACGAAGCTGCGCACGATCCTGCGCTACCTCGGCACCTGCGACGGCGACATGGAGAAGGGCAGCCTCCGCGCCGACGTGAACGTCTCTGTGCGCCGCCCCGGCGAGCCGCTGGGCACCCGCTGCGAAATCAAGAACGTCAACTCGATCCGCTTCATCGGGCAGGCGGTGGAGACCGAGGCGCGCCGCCAGATCGCGATCCTCGAGGACGGCGGCAAGATCGATCAGGAGACGCGCCTGTTCGATCCCGGCAAGGGCGAGACCCGCTCCATGCGCTCGAAGGAAGAGGCGCACGATTACCGCTACTTCCCCGATCCGGACCTGCTGCCGCTGGAATTCGAGCAGTCCTTCGTGGACGAACTCGCCAAGGGCCTGCCGGAATTGCCGGACGCCAAGAAGGCTCGCTTCGTCAAGGATTTCGGGCTCTCGACCTACGATGCGGGCGTGCTCGTCGCCGAGCGGGCCTCCGCCGATTATTACGAGGCGGTCGCCAAGGGCCGCGACGGCAAGGCGACGGCGAACTGGGTCATCAACGAGCTGTTCGGCCGCCTGAACAAGGAAGGCCTCGGCATCGAGCAGACGCCGGTCTCGGCCGACCAGCTCGGCACCATCGTGGACCTGATCGGCGAGGGCGTGATCTCAGGCAAGATCGCCAAGGACCTGTTCGAGATCGTGTGGACCGAGGGCGGCGACCCGCGCGCCGTCGTGGACTCACGCGGCATGAAGCAGGTGACGGACACGGGCGCTATCGAGACCGCCGTGGACGAGATCATCGCCAAGAACCCCGACAAGGTCGCCCAGGCCAAGGAGAAGCCGACCCTGCTCGGCTGGTTCGTCGGCCAGACGATGAAGGCGACCGGCGGCAAGGCCAACCCGGCGGCGGTGAACGCCCTGCTAAAGGCGAAGCTCGGGATCGAGTGACGCATTCGGCCATCGCCGATCCAGCGTCGAAACCGTGTGGGCGTGGGATGTGAATCCCGCGCCCGTTTTCGTTTGGGCACCTAACGTTTGATGGCGCCCTATCATCCATCAATAAATATCACAGCTTTGATGGATTAAAATTAGGCAATACTGATGTGTGAGGAGGCACTTTAGCAGTACGGTTGCACTGATATGGCTGCATCTGCCGGCAAAAGAAGCAACAACTGCCCAGATGGAGAGCATTCATGCGAAAACTTGCAATCGCTGTCGCGGCCCTTGCCACGCTGCTGCTTTCAGTGCCGAACCACGCCCAGGCGCGCTCCGACACGCTGATGGATTTGCTCGCCGGGCGGGATACGCCGGCCTGCCCGCGCTACCAGCAGACGCCGCAGGACAAGTGCAACATCGTCGTGAAGCGACCGGGCGGGAACCCGACGCAGGACATGACCGGCTCCATCGGCCACGCGAAATCCTATTGGACCAATGGTGGCCCACGCTGCAAAACGATCTGCCGCTTCACGGGCATCCAATACTGACGCCCCGCCGAGCGATCCCGGCCGTCCTCGGATGGCCGGGCCCTGCTAGAGCGGCAGAACGTTGGTATACTTCACCTGGCCCAGCGCAAAGCTCGATTCGATCGAGCCGACGCCGCCGAGACGGGTGAGCTTGTCCTTCAAGAAGCGCTCATAGGCGGCGAGATCGGGCACCACGACCCGCACGAGGTAATCGTGCCGCCCGGTCATCAGGTAGCACTCCACGACCTCCGGCCAGCGGGCCACGGCCTCCGCGAAGCGGTCGAGTTCCTCCTCCCGCTGCCGTTCGAGCTTCACCGAGGCGAAGACCGAGATCGGCAGGCCGACCCGCGCCTGATCGACCAGGGCGACATAGCCCTTCAGGATGCCCGCCTCCTCCAGCAGCCGGATGCGCCGCAGGGTGGGGGAGGGTGAGAGCCCGACCCGTTCGGCGAGGTCCTGCACCGTGATCCGCCCGTCCCGCTGCAATTCCGCGAGGATCTTCCGGTCGATGGCGTCTATCGCGCGTTCTGGCATCTTCTGCTGTCCACGGTCGCGTTCTTAGCGGGATCGGCCAAAAAATTACGTCTGCGAAGCGGAATTGGCAATTTCTGCCTTCGGCCCCATGCGATGCTGGCGCATCCGCCGAAGAGACCGCCGATGTCCCCCGCCATTTCGCCCGAAGCCACCCACACCGATCCCCGCCTGCCCTTCCTCGGGGAACTCGAGCGCCGGGCCCTGTGGCTATCCACGTGGATGATCCACAACGCCAACCACATCCGTCCGAACCACGACGGGATGAAGGTCGGCGGGCATCAGGCCTCGTCCGCATCCATGGCGACGATTCTCACCGCCCTCTACTTCGCGGCGCTCCGGCCGGAGGACCGGGTGGCGGTGAAGCCCCATGCCGGGCCGGTCTTCCACGCGCTGCAATACCTCGCCGGGCGCCAGACCCGCGAGAAGATGGAGAACTTCCGCGGCTTCGGCGGCGTGCAATCCTACCCGTCCCGCACCAAGGACACCGACGACGTGGATTTCTCCACCGGCTCGGTCGGCCTCGGCGTCGCGCAGACGCTGTTCGGCTCGCTGGTGCAGGATTACGTCCGCGCCCATGGCTGGGGCCTGGACAAGCCGGAGGGCCGCATGGTCGCCCTCGTCGGCGATGCCGAGATGGACGAGGGCAACATCTTCGAGGCCCTGATGGAGGGCTGGAAGCACGGCCTGCGCCGGACGTGGTGGATCATCGACTACAACCGCCAGAGCCTGGACGCCGTGATCCGCGAGGGCCTCTACACCCGCTTCGAGGAGATTTTCCGCTCCTTCGGCTGGGACGTGGTCGTCCTGAAATACGGGTGCCTGATGGATGCGGCCTTCGCCGAGCCCGGCGGCGAGAGCCTGCGCCGGTGGATCGACACCGCGCCGAACCAGCTCTACGCGGCCCTGACGTTCCAGGGCGGCGCGGCGTGGCGCAAGCGCCTCAACCAGGATCTCGCCAGCGAGCCCGACGCCCTGGCCCTGGTCGCCCGCCGCGACGACGAGGAACTCGCCGCGCTGATGGGCAACCTCGGCGGCCACGACATGGTGAACCTGCTAAAGGCCTTCGCGGCGGCCGACAACGATCGCCCGACGGTCTTCATCGCCTACACCGTGAAGGGCTACGGCCTGCCCCTCGCCGGCCACAAGGACAACCATTCCGGCCTCCTCACCCCCGCGCAGACGGAACTGTTCCGCGAGAAGGTCGGCGTCCGCGCCGGCCATGAATGGGAGCCCTTCGAGGGCGCGCAGATGCCGGAAGCGGATCTGCGCCGGTTCATCGAGCACTCGCCGTTCTTCTCGGCGGGGCCGCGCCGCTATGCGGCGCCGAAGCTGCCGGTTCCGGCGGATTTCCCGTGCCCGCGCCAGCCGAGCCTTTCCACCCAGGCCGGCTTCGGCCTGATCCTCAACGAACTCGGCAAGCAGGAGACGCCGCTCGCCGAGCGCATCGTCACCACCTCGCCGGACGTCACCGTCTCGACCAATCTCGGCGGCTGGGTGAACCGTCGCGGCCTGTTCGCGAAGCAGGAGATGCGGGACCTGTTCAAGTCCGAGCGCATCCCCTCGACCTTCAACTGGGACTTCTCCACGAAGGGCCAGCACATGGAACTGGGCATCGCGGAGATGAACCTGTTCCTGCTGCTCTCGGCGCTCGGCCTGTCCGACCGGCTGTTCGGCGAGCGGCTGATTCCCATCGGGACGCTGTACGATCCCTTCATCTGCCGGGGCCTCGATGCCCTGAACTACGCCTGCTACCAGGATGCCCGCTTCATCATCGGCTCGACCCCATCGGGCGTGACGCTGGCACCGGAGGGCGGCGCGCACCAGTCGATCAACACGCCGCTGATCGGCATGGCGCAGGATGGTCTCCTGACCTTCGAGCCGGCCTTCGTCGACGAGCTTTCCGTCATCATGGCCCACGCCTTCGATTACGTGCAGCGCGACGGGAAGGAGGGCGGCTCCGTCTACCTTCGGCTGTCCACTCGCAGCCTCGCCCAACCGCAGCGTGAGATGAGCCCGGCGCTGAAGCAGGGAATCATCGAGGGCGCCTATTGGCTGCGCGAGCCCGGCCCGAACGCCGACCTCGTCGTCGCCGTGACGGGCGCCCCGACGCCGGAGGCGATCGAGGCGGTGGGCCTGATGGCCGAGGACCGGCGCGACATCGGCCTCCTCGCCGTCACCTCCTACGACCGGCTCAATGCCGGATGGTCGGCGGCCCAGCGTGCCCGCGAGGCCGGGGACCGGGAGGCGCGCTCGCATATCGAGGACCTTCTCGACGGGCTCCCGCCCCATTGCCGTCTCGTGACCGTGATCGACGGGCACCCGGCGACGCTGGGGTGGCTCGGTGCGGTCCACGGCCACCGCACCCGCGCCCTCGGCATCGAGCGGTTCGGCCAGACGGGCACCGTCGCGGACCTGTACCGCCACTACGGAATCGACGCGGAGGGCATCGTCGCCGCCGCACGAGCCCTGTCGCCGGAGAAGCCGATCCGCTCGCGCGGCTACGGCCATCGCATCGGCCGCGGCACCCATCTGCACGCCTGAGCCATGCGCTCGAAGCCAGGCGCCCTGCGGCGCCTGGCTGTTTTTCCGTCATGCGAAGGCATTCTTTCCGCACGGCGCCCATAGCCTGTTCATCGTCATCGCGTTAGATCGCCTTACGACCAGGGGTTGAGGTGCCGAGGAAGTCGGCGGTGCCGGATCCCTGCCGGAGCGGTAGCGATGAGAAAGACGAAGCCGAAGCAATCCACCCCCGTCGATCAGGGCATCGGCAGCCGGATCGCGCTCCTGCGCACCGCGAACGGCCTCAGCCAGTCGCAACTGGCCGAGGCGCTGGGGATCAGCTTCCAGCAGGTTCAGAAATACGAGGCCGGCAAGAACCGCGTCGGCGCCGGCCGCCTCCAGGCCATCGCCGACCGGCTCGGCGTGTCCGTCGCGACGTTCTTCGAGGACACGACCCAGCCCCCACCCGACGACGCCATCGAGATGCTGCTGCACAGCGACGGGGCCATCGACCTGCTGCGTGCCTACGCCACGATCACCGACGAGGAGGTGCGCCGGAGCATCCTCACGATGGTGAAGGCGATGCTGCGCGTCTCCAAGGCCACCACGTCCGGCGCCGAGGAAGAGACGGCCAAGGCCCCCGCGACGAAGGCCGAGGCCACCGAGGCGCGGGCGGAGAAGCCGGCCGCGCACTGAGCGCGGTCAGGCCGCGTAGCGCGCGATCGTCACCGCCGTGTCGCCGTAGACCCGCCGTTCGAGTTCGGTGAAACCCGGCGGCAGCGCCACCGTCGCCGAGGCGACCTCCTCCACCACGGCGAGCGCATCCTCGGTCAGCCAGCCCCCGGCGGCGGCGCTGGCGAGGGCCGCCGGAGCAAGGTCCCTGCCGTAGGGCGGATCGCAGAACAGCAGCGAGAATCGCCCCGCAGGCCCGGCCTCACCGAGCTTCGTCGCATCGCGCCGGAACAGGCGGGTGATGCCCTCCGCGCCGAACGCCTCGATGTTCGCGCGGATCACGCTGCGCGCCTCGGTGCCCTCATCGACGAGCAACGCGTAGGACGCCCCCCGCGACAGAGCCTCGAACCCGAGCGCACCCGTTCCGCTGAACAGGTCGAGCACCCGAGCGCCCTCCACGGCATCGTCGTAGCCGTGGGTGAGCACGTTGAACAACGATTCGCGCAGGCGGTCGGAGGTCGGACGGATCGAGTCCGTCCGGGGGGTGGCCAGACGCCGCCCGCGCCACTGCCCGCCGACGATCCGCATGAGCGCCGGCCTTACCGGGTGCCGCGCGGCGGACGACCGCCGCCCTTCGGCCCGCCGGGCTTGCCGCCGCCAGGACGGCTTCCGCCCGGCTTGAACCCGCCAGCTTTGAACCCGCCGCCGCCCGGCTTGCCGCCGCGACCGGCCGCGCCACCGGGCTTGCCCCCGCCGGGACGGCCACCGCCGCCGAAGGACTTGCCCCCGGGACGATCGCCGAACGACTTGCCTGCAGGGCGATCCCCGAACGACTTGCCCGCCGGGCGATCCCCGAACGACTTACCCGCAGGGCGATCCCCGAACGACTTGCCCGCAGGACGATCACCGAAGGGCTTGCCCGCCGGACGATCTCCGAAGGATTTCGCCGGCCCGCCGGAGCGACCCTTGAAGCCCTCGCCCTCGGGGCGCGGCCCGCGATGATCTCCGCGCTGCCCGCCGCCCTCGTTGCGATCGAAGGAGCGTCCGCGCGGCGGGGCTCCCCCCTCGCGGCGCGGGCCGTTGCCCCGGAAGCCCGTGTTCTCACCCTCCTCGCGGGGGCGCGACGCCCTCGGCGGACGGGTGCTCGCCGGCCGGTCCTGCCCGCGCGGGGCGCGCTCGTCGCGGCGTCCCTCGAAGCTGGAACCGGCGGGCGGCGCCTTCGAATAGCGGCGGCGGGGCTCCTCCCGCACGGCGGGCTGGGCGGGGGTGGGCGACAGCCGCTCCACCAGCACCCGGCGGTCGCCGGACTTGATGGCGCCGACGCGCTCGCGGCCGCGCTCGGCCGCCTGCGCCTGATCGATGCGCGGATCGGCGCCACGCCGGGGCGGACGGCCGGGCTTGTAGGGCCCGTCATTGGGCGCTTCGTTCCGCCATACGGAGCGCTGCGGATTGGGGCCCGAGCCGCCGGTCGAGACACGCTGCGGGGCGGGCCGGGCGGGCGCGCGGCGATCCTGGCGCTTGCCCTGGTCGGCGTCCGAGCGGGCGGACTTGGTCGCGCCGCCGAAGGCCGCGATGGGTTCGCGGACCGGGCTCTCGAAATCGACGCCGGCCTGCTCGGACAGCGTCTTGCCGAGCTGATCCTTGAGGACGCGGGTGCGCACCTCCTCAACCAACCCGACTTCGAGGTCGCCGAGCTGGAACGGCCCGAACGACATGCGGATGAGGCGGTTCACCTGCAGCCCGAGATGTTCGAGGATCCGCTTGACCTCGCGGTTCTTTCCCTCGCGCAGGCCGAGCGTGAGCCACAGGTTGTCGCCCTGGACGCGGTCGAGGGTGGCCTCGATGGGGCCGTATTCCATGCCGTCGATGGTCACGCCCTTTGAGAGGCGGTCGAGCTGCGCCTGATCGGTGTCGCCGTGGGCGCGGACGCGGTAGCGGCGCAGCCAGCCCGTGTCGGGATGGGCGATGACCTTCGCGAGGCCGCCGTCGTTGGTCAGGAGCAGCAGGCCCTCGGTGTTGATGTCGAGGCGTCCGACCGCCACGACGCGGGGCAGGTCCTCGGGCAGCACCTGGAACACGGTCTGCCGGCCCTCGGGATCGCGGGCGGTGGTCACGAGGCCGCGCGGCTTGTGGAAGATCCACAGGCGGGTGCGCTCGCGGGCGGGCATGGGCTCGCCGTCCACCACGACGCTGTCGTCGTCCGTGACGTTGAGGGCGGGCGAATCGATCACCTCACCGTTCACGCTCACACGGCCGTCGAGAATCATCGCCTCGGCGTCGCGGCGGGAGGCGAGGCCCGCCCGCGCAATGGCCTTCGCGATCCGCTCGCCCGCGAAGCCGTTCTCCGGCTCGTCTTCGGCGGGCGTCGTCTCATCGGCGGGAGCGGCCGGCGCGGCGGCGCGGCGCTTCATCGTGGCATCGCCGGAGGGGGCGGAGCGGGCCTTGCCGCGCGGCGCCTTCTCCTCGGCGAGATCCTTGGCGCTGCCCGCATCGGTGGACGGCTGCCAGGAAGCCTCGCGCTCGTTCGATTGCGCGTCGTCCCGGTCCTTGCCCGGGTTTTCGTCGTTTGGAATGTCGGTCATTTGCGGCCCATATCAGAGCCGCCCCTCCCAGGCGAGACCGCCGGGGGCATCCGGCGGGCGAGGATACGCAATCGCCCGGCCGGATCGCTCGATTAAGTCTCTTACAGCCTGGGCGAACGCCCGCGCATCACGCCGAACACGGCGGAGATCAGGAACAGGGCGATCGCGACGAAAAACACGAGCTTGGCCGCTTCGACGGCCGTACCGGCGATGCCGCCGAAACCCAAGAGGGCCGCCACGAGGGCGACGACGAGAAAGGTGATGGCCCAGCCGATCATGGGAAACTCCGACGCCATGGGGCAGAGCGGTACCCTGACGGCACCGCCTCTCGCGAGGATAACACGGCCCGGCGGCTGGCGTTTCCGGGAAACGCCGCGCCGGGCCGACAATGGATCAGAGCTTGTCGGTGGCCGACTTGACGGTGTCCTTGGCGTCGCCGACCGTGCTCTGGGTCTTGCCCTTGAGCTCCTGGGCGGCGCCGTCGGTCTTCATCTTGTCGTTGTTGGTCGCGTCGCCGATGCCCTGCTTGGCCTTGCCAACCAGCTCGTTGGCCGCGCCCTTGATCTTGTCAGTGGTGCTGCTCATGGCGTCACTCCATTCTGTCTTGTTACGGCAAAGCCGCGTCGGTCCAGCAACGGGCATGCATCGAGGAATGTTCCGCTTGTTAACATCTCCGATGATCACGAAGATCGGAGCGCCGCGTGCCGCTGAGTGAGGGAACGGCACCGTTCGATCTTGCCTTCGCGGCCGCCCGCCGGGCGGCGGAGGAGGGGGAGGTGCCGGTCGGCGCGGCCGTCGTGAAGGACGGGCGGGTCGTCGCCGTGGCGCATAACCGGCCGAAGGCTTTGCGCGACCCCACGGCCCATGCGGAGATCCTGGCAATCCGCGCGGCCTGCCTCGCGCTCGATGACGAGCGCCTGTCGGGTTGCGATCTCTACGTGACGTTGGAGCCCTGCCCCATGTGCGCCGGGGCGATCTCCTTCGCCCGCATCCGCCGCCTGTATTACGGCGCCCTCGATCCGAAGGGGGGCGGGGTGGAGCACGGGCCGCGGGTGTTCAACCAGCCGACCTGTCACCACGCGCCGGAGGTCTATGGCGGGTTCCGCGAGGGGGAGGCTGCCGCGATGCTGCGCGACTTCTTCGCCGCGCGGCGCAATTAGGGGTTCACCCGCATCCCGACCAGGAACGTGTTGTCCCGGAAGCTGGAAAAGGCCGAGGTGCTGTCGATCTGCTGGTAGATATACGTGCCGCGCAGGGTCAGCCAGCGGTTGAAGCGGTAATCGAGCCGGGCGGTGGCCGAGAAGCCGTTATCGCGGATGGTGCTGTTCTTGTACTCGTTGTGCAGGACCGAGCCGCCGAACACGATGGACAGGTTGCGCAGCAGATCGTGCTGCACTTCCAGCGTGGCGACCTCGGTGAGCACGCCCGCCGAGCCGGGAATCGTCGTTTCGGTGACGCCCGTCGCCGCATTGAAGCGCACGGTGGTGAGGGGCGACGCGGTCCAGACCAGCGTGGCGTTCACGAGGGGCGCGTCGATGTCCCGGAGGGTGCTGTCGGCGTAGCTGCGGTGCTGGATGCCGGCCGAGACCTCGCCGGTCACTTGGCGGGCGAGGCCGAGCGAGGCGCCCACGAGCACGCCGACGCCATCCGAATCGCGCTGGACGCCCGAGGAATCGATGCGCTGATCGTAGACGCGGGTGTCGCCGATCACGTCCACGAAGGGCGAGAGGTCGGGGTTGATCTCGTAGGCGGTGCGCAGGCGCAGGCTGTACTGGTTGAGGTTGCGGTCCGCCTGCCGGATCGTGCCGCCGTTGGTCAGGCGCACGTCCTCGAACTCGGA
>Ga0182229_1000128_pt1 | contig 19289 bp, 18 predicted proteins | sample G6R1MG_32_FD_129663 | JGI IMG/M metagenome (GOLD analysis project Ga0182229, IMG submission 129663) | Miscanthus phyllosphere microbial communities from Michigan, USA - G6R4_MAIN_07NOV2016_LD1 MG | ecosystem: Host-associated > Plants > Phyllosphere > Phylloplane/Leaf | place: USA: Michigan...
CGTCGAGGGCGTTGAGGTCGGCCTCGGCCGCGATCAGCGCCTTCGCCACCGCCGCGATCCGCCCGGCGGCGAGGGCATCCTGCGAGGGCGTGAAGCGCTCGCCTTCGAGGCCGCCGGGAAGCGGCTTCACCACGGGCGCCACCACCGTCACCGCCGCCGGCCAGGACGGCACGGGCACCGGAGCGAGCAGGGCCTCTTCCATCGTTCCGTCGAGGGGGAGGAAGCTGAGCGACGCGCCGTGCATGTCGAGCGCGGTCATGGCCGGCGCCGGTCCGAGCAGCAGCCGCACCCGCTTGCCGAGATCGGTGGCGAGCACAGCACGGGTCACGACCTGCATTTCGAGGGCGGTCGTCGCGCCGAGGTTGTTGACGAGCAGCGCCAGAGGCGCTTCCTCCGGAAGCGTCGGCGCGATGCGCTCGGTCATGATCCGCGCCAGCTCGGAGGCCTGCGGCAGGGCGAGGCGTTCGGCGCCCGGCTCGCCATGGATGCCGAGCCCGAGTTCCGCCTGCCCCTCCGCCATGCGCTCGGCCCTGTGCGAGCCGGGAATGGTCGCTGTGGAGACGGCGATGCCGAGGGACCGCGCGACCGAGGCCGCCTTCCGTGCCCGCTCCGCGACCTCCGCAAGGGGCAATCCGGCGGCGGCGGCATGGCCCGCCACCTTGTGGACGAACAACGTGCCGGCGATGCCGCGCGGCTGCTTGGCCTCCGGCAGGGCGATGTCGTCAGCCACAAGCACGGTCTCGACCGCGATGCCGAGGCCCCGTGCCCGCTCGGCGGCGAGGCCGAAATTGAGCCGGTCGCCCGCGTAGTTCTTCACCACCACGAGGCAGCCCGCCGGGCCGCTCACCGCGAGGATGCCCGCCAGCACCGCATCGGCCGAGGGCGAGGCGAAGACATCGCCGCACACCGCCGCGTCGAGCAGCCCTTCGCCGACGAACCCGGCATGGGTGGGCTCATGTCCCGAGCCCCCGCCGGAGATGATGGCGACCTTGTTGGGATCGCGCTCGGCCCGGACCACGACGCGGATGTCGGGATAGCCGTCGAGCCGGGCCAGCGCCCCGCCCCGCGCGGCCAGCAATCCGTCGATGGCGTCGGTCACGAGGCTGTCGCGCGCCTCGATGAAATGCCCGAGTGGTCGCGCCATGACACCCTCTCCCCATCGGCCGCGATTCCCTGCGCGATCCGCCCCGAGGGTGGCCCGATCCGCGCCGGCTGACAACGGCCGTGGGCGGCCGGCGCTTCGTGAGTCTTGGCCGTTGACACGACCCCGACCGAAGCTATCGATGACTTCGCATACAAAATCCGCGGGGTTCACCCGTGGGCCACGAGGAAATGCCGGGCTCGTTCGAAGCCCCCACCGGGAAGGCGTCCGCCATGCTTTTCACCCGCCGCCGCATCCTGTCGGCCGGTTCCACCGCTGTGCTCGCCGGAGTCGCCGCGCCCCACGTCGCCCGCGCCCAGCGGGCCGAGTTCACCTACAAATACGCGAACAACCTGCCCGACACGCACCCAATGAACGTGCGCGCCCGGGAGATGGCGGAAGCCCTGCGCACCGAGAGCGGCGGCCGGTTCGACCTGAAGATCTTCCCGACCAGCCAGCTCGGCTCCGATACCGACACGTTGAGCCAGCTGCGCAACGGCGGCGTCGAGTTCTTCACGATGTCGCCGCTCATCCTCTCGACGCTCGTACCGAACGCCTCGATCAACGGCATCGGCTACGCCTTCCCCGATTACGACAAGGTCTGGGCGGCGATGGACGGTGAGCTCGGCGCCTGGGTGCGCGGGCAGATCGCCAAGGCGAACCTCATCGCCATGGAGAAGATCTGGGACAACGGCTACCGGCAGACCACTTCTTCGACCCGGCCCATCGCCGTGCCGGACGACTTCAAGAGCTTCAAGATCCGCGTGCCGGTGTCGCCGCTCTGGACCTCGATGTTCAAGGCGTTCGATGCGGCGCCGACCTCGATCAACCTGAACGAGACCTACTCGGCGCTTCAGACCAAGATCGTGGAAGGCCAGGAGAACCCGCTGGCGGTGATCTCCACCACCAAGTTCTACGAGGTGCAGAAGTACTGCTCGCTGACGAACCACATGTGGGACGGATACTGGTTCCTGGCCAACCGCCGGGCCTTCGAGAGGCTTCCCGCCGACCTGCGCGAGATGGTGGCCAAGCATATCAACGCCGCCGGCATGAAGGAGCGCGAGGACGTCGCCAAGCTCAACGCCAACCTTCAGGACGAGCTGACCAAGAACGGCCTGGCGTTCAATAAGCCGGACCCGGCCCCCTTCCGTGACAAGCTGCGCAAGGCCGGCTTCTACACCGAGTGGAAGGGCCGCTACGGCGAGGAAGGCTGGTCGATCCTCGAGAAGTATACGGGGAAGCTCGCCTGATGGAGGACACCGCGCCGCGCGGCGGGGTCGCCCCCTGCACGCGGCGGGTGATGAACCTCGCCCATGTCCTTCGCAAGAACGGCCGTCGCCTGAGCGACGGCCTCGGCCTCGTACAGGCTAAGCGCCGCTGGACATGGGCGGACCTCGATTCCCGCGTCGATGCCATGGCCGCCGCACTCGCGCGGCGCGGCGTGGTGAAGGGCGACCGGGTGCTGGTTCAGTCGCGCAACTGCCACCAGTTGTTCGAATCGATGTTCGTCTGCTTCCGGCTCGGCGCCGTCTGGGTGCCGACGAACTACCGGCAGACGCCGGCAGAGGTCGCCTATCTCGCCAAGGCGAGCGGCGCCCGCGCGATGATCTGCGGCGGCGTCTTCCCCGAGCACGCCGCTTCCATCCAGGCCGAGTGCCCCGCCATCGACATCGTGGTCGAGATCGGCGGGGCGACCTTCGGGGAGGATTACGACGCCCTCGTCGCGGACCATGCGGGGCAGGCCGCCCCCACGGCCGATGTCGAGCACGACGACCCGTGCTGGTTCTTCTTCACCTCCGGCACGACCGGGCGGCCCAAGGCGGCGGTGCTGACGCATGGCCAGATGGGCTTCGTCATCACCAACCATCTCTGCGATCTGATGCCGGGCACGCAGGAGGGCGACACCTCCCTCGTCGTGGCGCCGCTCTCGCATGGCGCGGGCATCCACCAACTGGCGCAGGCCGCCGCCGGGGCGACGACGGTGCTGACGGCGGGCGACCGGCTCGACCCGGCGGAGGTCTGGGCGCTGGTCGAGGAATGGCGCATCGCCAACATGTTCACGGTGCCGACCATCGTGAAGCTGCTGACCGAGCATCCCTCGGTGGCGCATCACGATCATTCGAGCCTGCGCCACGTCATCTATGCCGGTGCGCCGATGTACCGGGAGGATCAGAAGCGGGCGCTGAAGGCCATCGGCCCGGTGCTGGTGCAGTATTTCGGCCTCGGCGAGGTGACGGGCAACATCACCGTCCTGCCGCCGCGCCTCCACGCCGCCGAGGACGGGCCGGCGGTGAAGGTCGGCACCTGCGGCTTCGAGCGCACGGGGATGCAGGTCGATATCCAAGACACGGAAGGCCGCTCGCTCCCGGCGGGGGCGACCGGGGAGATCTGCGTCTGCGGCCCGGCGGTATTCGCGGGCTATTACGACAACCCGAAAGCCAACGCTGAGGCTTTTCGCGATGGCTGGTTCCGCACGGGCGATCTCGGCCACCTCGATGACGAGGGCTTCCTGTTCATCACCGGCCGCGCCTCGGACATGTACATCTCCGGCGGCTCGAACGTGTATCCGCGCGAGACCGAGGAGAAGCTCCTGAAGCACCCGGCCATCGCCGAGGCCGCGATCCTCGGCGTGCCCGATGCGACTTGGGGCGAGGTCGGCGTCGCGGTCTGCGTCCTGCGGCCCGGCGAGGCGGTGGAAGAGGCTGCGTTGATCGCATGGCTCTCGGCCGAGGTGGCGCGCTACAAGCTGCCGAAGCGTATCTTCTTCTGGAACGAGTTGCCGAAATCCGGCTACGGCAAGATCACCAAGCGCGCCATCCGCGAGGGGCTCGACGCCAGAGGCAGCCTTCCGCTGTGACCGTACGCCCCCTCGAATGATAGCTCACGCGCCATGACCCAAGCGTCCGCGATCCTCGACAACCTCGCCGCCATCGTCGGCCCGAACGGCCTCGTGACGGGTGAGGAATTGCGCAGCCGCCCCGCCACATGGACCCGCCCCGCCGAGCCCTGCGCCGCGCTGGCGCTGGTGCGCCCCCGCGACACGGAGGAGACCGCCCGCGTGGTGAAGGCCTGCGCGGAAATGGGGGTGAGCATCGTGCCGCGCGGCGGGGCCACCGGCCTCGTGGACGGCATCCTGTGCGAGGCCGACCAGATCACCCTCTCCACGGAGCGCATGACCGGCATCGCCCCCGTCGATCCCCTGTCGATGACCGTGGTGGCGGGCAGCGGCGCGACGGTGGAATCGGTGCAGAACGCCGCCCGCGACGCCGGCCTGTTCTTCCCGCTGGATCTCGGCGCGCGCGGCTCGGCCACAGTGGGCGGGACGATCTCCACCAATGCCGGCGGCCTGCGGGTGCTGCGCTACGGCATGATGCGCGAGATGGTGCTCGGGCTCGAAGCCGTGCTGGCGGACGGCACCATCGTGTCGTCCATGCGCCCGCTTATCAAGAACAACACCGGGCTCGACCTGAAGCAGTTGTTCCTTGGCACGGAGGGCACGCTCGGCATCGTCACCCGCGCGGTTCTGCGGCTGCGGCCGGAGCCGGCGGGCTACGTCACCGCCCTCGTCGCCTGCCCCGGCGTCGATGACGGCGCCCGGCTGCTGCGGGCCGCGCAATCGGCCTTCCAGGGCCGGGTGTCCTCCTTCGAGGGCCTGTGGCCCGACTTCTATCGGCTGATGACCAAGCCAGGCCGCGCCACCCCGCCGCTCGGGCCGGATTACCCGTTCTACGCCATCATCGAGGTCGAGTGCGTTCCGGAGGAAACGGACCGCTTCGTAGATCTCCTCGACCGCCTGATGGGCGAGGGCACGGTGCTCGACGCGGCGCTCGCCTCGTCCGAGGAGCAGCGGCAGGCGATGTGGCGCATCCGCGACCGCGTCGAGAACATGAATGCCGACGGGATCGTCCGCGCCTTCGACGTGAGCGTACCCCTCGACACGATGAACGGCTACGTCGAGGGCGCCCTGGCGCGGATGGGCGCGATCCCAGGCTGTCGCGCGGTGGTCTACGGACACATCGGCGACAACAACCTGCACTGGAACACAAGCGACCTCGACGCCGCCGGCAACGCGGCCATCGACGCGGCGATCTACGAGCCGCTGGCCGACCTGAACGGCTCGGTCTCGGCCGAGCATGGGATCGGCCTGATGAAGCGGGGCAAGCTCAAGCTGTCGCGCTCGCCGGAGGAGATCGCCACGATGCGGCTCGTCAAGCGGGCGCTGGACCCCGACAACCGGCTGAACCCCGGCAAGGTCTTCTGAAGCCATGGCCCGCGCTCCCGCCGAGGCGGCCAAGCCCGCGCGCCTCGTGGTCCGCCTGACCCCGCGCGGCGGTCGCGACGCCATCGACGGCTGGACCCGCGATGCCGACGGCGCGCCCTGCCTCAAGGTTCGCGTCTCCGCACCGCCCGTCGAGGGCGCGGCGAACGAGGCGCTGGAAAAGCTCATCGCCAGCACGCTGAACGTGCCCGGCCGCGCGGTGAAGGTCGTCGCCGGCCATCAGGCGCGGGTGAAGCGGTTGGAGATCGCGGGAGTGGAGGAAGCGGACCTGACGCGGGTGTTCGGCGTTGCGTCTTAACTCTCGCGCGGATCGAGCCAGTTCTCGACCGCGAGGCCCGGCACGCGGCCGAACTCGCCGACATTCGCCGTCACCAGACAGAGGTCCAGGGCGCGGCTCTGGGCTGCGATCAGAAGGTCGTTCGGGCCTATCGGCGTCCCCTGGCGCTCCAGGTGGACGCGGATCTCGGCGTAGTGGCGATCGACAGGATCGCCGAGGGCGCGGATGGGGATAGTCTTCAGCACCGCGTCGGCGCGTTCCGCCAGAAGCGCGGATCCCTTCTTCGCGACGCCGTAGCGGATTTCGGCCGCCACAACGACGCTCGTGCACACGACGCCGCCGAACTTGTCGAGCATCGCGGAGACTACACTAGTCCTGCCGCGATTGATCAGATCTAAGACGATGTTCGTATCGAGCAGGTAATGCGGCGCGACGCTCACAGCATCACGTCCTCGATATCGAGTTCCGGGATGTCATCAAGGATATCACCGGGCGGCAACGGATCGAGAGATGCGATGAGGGCGGCCAGGTGAAGCGTGGGGCGGATCACGAGGCTGCCGTCCGTCTGGCGCTCGATCGTGACTGCGTTGCCCGGTAGTTCGAATTCCTTCGGAATGCGAACGGCTTGGCTTCGGTTGTTCATGAACAGGCTTGCGACGCGTTCCATGAGTCACCCCCGCATATGCTTCGACATATGCCGGGGTGTCTACCGGTGCAAGGCCTTCAGAAACCCACCTTGTCCCCGCCCTTCAGCGACAGCATCTCCCGCGCCTCGTCGGGCGTGGCGACCGAGAGGCCGAGCCCTTCGATGATGCTCCGCACCCGGCGGACCTGGGCGGCGTTGGTCTCGGCGAGCTTGCCGGGGCCGTCCCAGAGGCTGTCCTCCAGGCCAACGCGGACGTTGCCGCCCATCGCGGCGGCCATGGCGGCGATGCTCATCTGGTTGCGGCCGGCGCCGAGGACCGACCAGCGGTACTGATCTCCGAACAGCCGGTCGGCGGTGCGCTTCATGTGCATCACGTCGTCCGGGTGGGCGCCGATGCCGCCTTGAAGGCCAAAGACTGTCTGGATGAACAGCGGCGCCTGCACGAGGCCGCGGTCGAAGAAGTATTTGAGATTATAGAGATGCGCGGTGTCGTAGCATTCGAACTCGAACCGCGTGCCGTTCGGGCTGCAGGTGGTAAGGATGTGCTCGATCTGTCCGAAGGTGTTGCGGAAGATGATGTCCTTGTTGCCGAGGTAGTCGCGCTCCCACTGGTGCTTCAGATCCTTGAAGCGGTCGAGCATGCCGAACAGCCCGAAATTCATCGAACCGAGATTGAGCGAGGCGACCTCCGGCTTGAACGTGGCGGCGGGGCGGACGCGCTCCTCGATGGACATGGTCGGCGCGCCGCCGGTCGTGAGGTTCACGACGCAGTTCGAGCGCTGCTTGATGACCGGGAGGAACTTCGCGAACGCCTCGGGGCTCTGGTCCGGGCGCCCGTCCTGCGGGTCGCGGGCGTGCAGGTGGACGATGGCCGCGCCCGCTTCCGCCGCGCCGATGGCGGCGTCGGCGATCTCCTCCGGGCTCACCGGCAGGTGGGGGGACATGCTCGGCGTATGGATCGCCCCCGTCACCGCGCAGGTGATGATAACCTTCCGCTGGGTGGCCATGCTCAATCCTTCTGTTGGCTCTTGTGGGCGCGAAGGGCGGCCAAGCGCGCGTCGCGACGCCTCCGGCGGCGGGCCGAACTGTGATCACACATCACTAGCGTGATAGTGCAACTTTCGTCTAGGCTCGGCACATGAGTTCGCCCCGAGCCCTCGCGGAGCTGCCGCAGATCGAGCGGCGCACCCTCGCGGACACCGCCTACGACGCCCTGTGCGATCTCCTGGCCTCCGGGCGCCTCGCGCCCGGCGACAAGCTCTCGCTGCGCCAGATGGCGGCGGCGCTCGGGGTCTCGGTGATGCCGGTGCGCGAGGCCGTGAGCCGGCTGGCATCGGACGGCGCCCTGGAGGTCACGCCGAACCGCGCCCTGCGGGTTCCGATCCTCGGCGCGAAGGCGTTCCGCGAATTGGCCGAGACGCGCATGGCCGTGGAGGGCATGGCGGCGTCGCGGGCCGCGGTCCGCCGCAGTGGCGAGGAACTGACGGCGATCCGCCGTGCGGAAGCGTCGTTCCGCTCGCTTGCGGAAACGGCCCATCCCGATGGCGCCCGCGCGGTGGCTCTGAACCGCGATCTGCATGTCGCGATCTATGCCGCCTGCGGCCTGCAACCGCTCCGGGAGATCATCGCCCGCCTGTGGCTGAAGGCCGGGTCGGTGCTGAACCTCGACCTGCGGGCCCATCCCGAACGGCTGCGGCAGGGCTTCGCCGTCCGCCGCCACGCCGAAGTGCTTGCCGCCATCGAGGCGCGGGACGGCCCGGCGGCGGCCGCCGCCATCGCGGCCGATATCGGCGATGCGGCGGATTTCATCCTCTCGCGCGGCGCCCTGCCGGCCACCGACACCCCTTGAGAACAAAGGACGGGCCATGGATCTCGGCATCAACGGCTTGCGCGTGCTGGTCACGGCGGGCGCCAACGGCATCGGGCGGGCCATCGTCGAGGCCTTCCTCGAAGAGGGCGCGCGGGTCTTCACCTGCGATGTCGATGAAGCCGCCCTCGCCGGCCTGCCCGCCGGCGTGGGTCACTGCCGCACCGATGTCGGCGAGCGCGATCAGGTCGCCGCGATGATGGAGGCGGCGGTCGCCGATCTCGGCGGTCTCGACGTGCTCGTGAACAATGCCGGCATCGCCGGGCCGACCGGCCGGGTCGAGGACATCGCACCCGAGGAATGGGACCGCTGCCTGACGGTGTGCCTCACAAGCCAGTTCAACTGCGCCAGGCTCGCGGTGCCCTACCTGCGGGCGAGCGACAACGCCTCCATCGTCAACCTGTCCTCGGCGGCCGGCCGGTTCGGCTTCGCCCTGCGCAGCCCCTACGCGGCGGCGAAATGGGGGGTGATCGGCTTCACGAAGTCGATCGCCATCGAACTCGGCGAGGCGGGTATCCGCGTGAACGCGATCCTGCCCGGCCTCGTGGCGGGGGATCGGCAGCGGCGCGTGCTCGAAGCCAAGGCGCAGCAGCAGGGCACGAGCTTCGCCGAGATGGAGGCGCGGGCCTTCTCCTTCGTGTCGATGAAGGAATACGTCACCGCGCGGCAGCTCGCCGACCAGATCCTGCTGCTCGCCTCGCACCGGGGGCGCACGATCTCGGGGCAGGCCATCGCCATCGATGGCGACACGCGGATGCTCTCCTGACCCGCGCCGGAACCAATCGCGCCGCCGGAGCGATACCGGCTCTCGCGACGCCACCCGAGCCGATCATGGACAAGCCCCACCCCGACCGCCCCTACGTCCTCTGCCACATGACGAGTTCCGTCGATGGGCGGATCAAGGTCCGCCGCTGGCTGGCCGATGCCGATCGGCATTACGAGCGCATCCATGCCGAACTCGGCGGCGATGCCTGGATGTGCGGGCGCATCACCATGCAGGGCTACGCCGACAGCGCCGACCCGCTGCCGCAGGTCCCCGCCGACGACGGCGTGCCGGTGCCGCGCGAAGACCATGTCGCGACGCGCGAGGCGAAGGGCTACGCCATCGCCCTCGACGCGCGCGGCCGCCTCGATTGGGGCGCCCGCAACGACATCACCGGGGACCATGTGGTCGTGGTGCTGACGGAATCGGTGCCCGACGATCATTTGCGCGCGCTCAAGGCCGGCGGCCAATCCTACCTGTTCGCCGGGGAGCACGAAGTCGATTTCGCGCTGGCGGTGCGCAAGCTGAAGGCGCTGTTCGGCATCGAGCGCCTGCTGGTGGAAGGCGGTGGGCACATCAACGGGTCGATGCTGCAAGCCGGGGTGATCGACGAACTCAGCCTGCTCCTGGCGCCGGCCGTCGATGGCGTCTCCGGCACGCCGGCCGTGTTCGACTTCCGTGGCGAGGAATCCGATTCCATGGGCAAGCGGCGCAAGCTCGACCTGCAATCCTGCGAGCCACTGGACGACGGCACCGTCTGGCTGCGCTACCGCATCACCCCTGTTGCGGCGGAAGCCTGATCGCGCCGAGGAAGCTGTCGTAACAGGCCGTCACGGCGCGCAGCCGCTCGAATTGCGGCAGCGCGCCGGTCGGCACCGTATCGATCCGCCAGTTGCGCCGGTCGGCGAAGCGCGGGGCGAGGCGGTAATCCACGAAGTCGCCGCGCTGGCCGTGGATCATCCACACCGGCAGGCGCAGGCGGTCGTAGAGCAGAGTCGAATCTGTTGGGAACAGGTGCCCGGCGATGAAGCAATACGGCGCGTGCTCCGCCCCCGGCTGGTGGGCCGTGGCGTAGGCGTAGTCGAGCAGCCCCTCGTCGATCTTCGTCGCGCCGAACGTCTTCTCCAAGAAGAAGCGGATGCTTACCCGGCTCGCCAGCGCCCCGAACAGGGCGGGGCCGAGCAGGGGCCTGTCGAGCAGACCGCGCACGACGTCCCGCCCGCGATGCCCGTCCGGCGGCCCCTCACCGGAGAGACGCCCGTCGAAGCCCGTGGGGCTGATGAGGCCGAGGGTGGCGTAATCCGCCGGCCGGGCGAGGCAGGCCTTGGCGAGATACGCGCAGGAGAGCGAGATCGCCATGGCATCGACGGTGTCGCATCCGTGCCGGGCGCGGATCTGCGCCGTGACGGCGTGGATCGCCTCGGCCATCAGGCGCGGCGTGTAGCGCCGCCGGCTGCGCTCGGAGAAGCCGAAGCCCGGCAGATCGAGGGCGTAGACGGGCCGGCTCTCGCGGTAATGCAGGTAGAGCGGGCGGGTCTCGTAGGCGCTGCCGGCGGCGTTGATCGAGTGGATCAGCAGCAGCGGGCGTCCCGTTCCCTCCGGCGAGGCATAGTAGGAAATCGTGCCGGCCTGCTCGTCCGCCACGCTCTCGCGCGTCCCCGGCAGGGCGGCGGGGAGGGGATCGGCCGTCTCTCTGCGGAAATGGCGCGCGAGGGCGAACGTGCCGGCCGAGGCCGCGAGGGTGAGGAGTGTGCGCCCGGACGGGCGAGCGAGGGAGCACATCGCAGGGGGAAGGGGTCGGGTGTGGGCCAGCCCGTCAACGCGGGTTCGGGCCGAAGGTGCCAAGAGGTCGCAACTTACAATCCCGCGCGGGGGCGACCAAGGCGTCGCCGCTACCCTGCGACGATGGACCCCGCCAGGGCGCGCGCCCCGCGCCGTGCTGCGAGGGGCGCCTCCTCCCGGTGCCCGGCCGCATGGCGCAGGAACTCGACCGTGGCGGCATCCCCCCGCCAGGCCTGGACGCGCTGACTCACCAGAACATCCTTCGGCCGGTTGTCGTAATAGGCATAGGCGGCGGCGACATAGGCGGCGCGGGTCATCGTGCGGGCGGGGCCGGAGCGGGGCGTCTCGGCCTTGAAGAACAGGGCGCTGCCCGGCACCCCGTAATGCTGGGCGATCTCGGGATAGACCGGCCAGCTTCCCATGCCGCCGAGGTCGTCGGGCAGGAACGCATCGAGGTCGCATGCCTCGAAGGCGATGCCGGCCTTTCCGAGCAGCCCCCGCGCGATGTCGCTCATCACGTAGAGCTTGGGGTGGTTGGTCGAGTGCATGAAGCAGCCGCGCCGGGCCCAGCGGGTGAGATGCCCGTCGAGGTCGTAGCCCGCCTCCGTGCCAAGCCGGCGCAGGCTCGCCACCGACTCGTCCCAGAATTCGTAATAGCCGAGGCGCTCGAAGACCGCTTCGTCATACAGCCGCAGCGCCTGGGCCTGCGAGAAGCCGGCGAGGTAGGCGAAGAGCGTCACCGCCGAGTGCGAATGCCCCATCGGGCCGGAGATCAGGCCGCGCAGGGTCGCGTGGTCCTGCACGCCGACGGACACCACGTCCGGGTGATACGCCGCGAAGGCCACGGTCGGGATGACGTGGACGTTCGGCCGGGCCCGCAGATCGAGGATCGTCCCGCCGTCGCGGAAGGGCGGCAGGTAGATGTTGGTGAAGACGGCGTCGTAGCGGTCGGCCCGCGCGATCACATCCGCGAGGCGGCGATAACGGCGGCCGAGGGTGAAGACGGAGAGGAAATCCACCTGCGCGTCGGGCAGGAGGTAGCGCATGGCCCGCGCCACCGTGCCGGCTTGGCAGACTCCGAGAACGAGCAGGCGCGGGTTCCGCGCCCGAGACTTGCCGACTTGCGACAGCCAGTATTGGGCACGCCGGACTGCATCGAGGGTGGACATGGCGCCGTCCATCGCATGTCCCCGTACCGGCGGCAAACTCCGCGAGGCCTCATACAACCGCTAGTAGATACATCGGATTTATGCTGTTTATGCATGCTAGGATGACTGATTATCCGGAGCATATTTGCAGAATATAGGCAAAAAGATTGATTTTCAGCCTTATTATAAGCTGATCCGGGATCGCGTCGATCAGGTTTTCTGGAGGGATTTGCGCGAGCCTAAGGCCTGTCGCTCCACCGTACGGAGCGGCCGGTTCTCGGCTTGGGATGGCCTCGATGAATTTCTTCCGTGACAGCCGCCTGATGGTCAAGGTGGCAATTCCACAGATCGTCCTCGCCCTTCTTGCGGGCGGATTGGTGTTCTATGCGCGCACCACGCTCATCAATCTGTCCGAGGACATCCGGGTCATCACGGAATTTCAGGCTGTTCGCCTCGAATACATTCTGAAGCTCAATGTCGAGACGAACGAGGCGTCGGTCGTCGTCCGCAACATGCTCATCGAGAAGCGCGACGACAAAGTGGCAAGCTATCGGGTGCGCTACGAGAACGCGTTAGCGGCATCGCAGGCCGCCCTCGACCACCTGAACAGGCTCGCCGACACGGCGGAGCGCCGTACGGCCAACGAAGGCATGGGCCAGAACCTCGATGAGTTGATGACGCTGCTGAACCGCGCCGTCGAGCTTCGGATGAAAGGCGACATCGAGGCCGCAACCAAGCTCACCGTCTCCGATGCCTCGGCGATCCGGGCGAAGCTCCGGGACAGGATCCAGGCGCGCACCGCCGCCCTCAAGAAGGAGTTCGAGACGCTTCGCGAGGCGACCTCGCAATCCGAGAGCCGCGCGGGGCTCATCCTGATCGGCACCGCCCTGGTGGGGTTCACCCTCGCGATCGTGCTGTCCTTCTCCATCGTGATCTTCGGCATCAACCGGCCGCTGAGCAGCCTCGTGTCGGTGCTCCAGCGCATGGCGAAGGGTGACATCGACGCGCAGATCGCCGAGGCGCAGCGCGGCGACGAGATCGGCGCCGTGGGCAAGGCGGTGGAGGCCATCAAGGACATGGTCGCCCGCAAGGCCCAGGAACAGGCCGAGATGCAGCATCAGGCCGACGAGGCGGCCGCCAACGAGCGCAGGCGCACGATGGTGGAACTGGCGGACGGGTTCGAGACCGCCGTGGGGGGCATCGTCGGGATGGTATCCTCCTCCGCGACGGAGCTTCAGGCGACCGCCCAGCAGATGAGTTCGGCCGCCGCCGAGACGGCCGCGCAATCGACCACCGTCGCCGCCGCCGCCGAGGAGGCCGCCACGAATGTCAGCACGGTCGCGGCCGCGGCGGAGGAATTGGGCACCTCGGTGCAGGAGATCGGCCGGCAGGTGCAGGGCTCGGCCGGTCTCGCCGAACTGGCCATGACCGAGGCCGACCAGACCGCCGCCCTCGTGCAGGCCCTGCGCGAGACCTCGACGCGGATCGGCGACATGGTGGGGATGATCTCGAACATCGCGTCGCAGACCAACCTCCTCGCCCTGAACGCCACCATCGAAGCCGCCCGCGCGGGCGATGCGGGGCGCGGCTTCGCGGTGGTCGCGGCCGAGGTGAAGGAACTCGCCAACCAGACCGGCCGGGCGACCGAGGAGATCGCCGGGCAGATCGGCGAAGTGCAGGGCGTCACCGACCGGGCCATCACCGCCATCGGCGCGATCACCGGCCGGATCCGCGAGATCAGCACCATGGCGACCACCATCGCGGCGGCCGTGGAGGAGCAGGGCGCGGCGACGCAGGAGATCGTCCGCAACGTCTCGCAGGCTTCGTCGGGCACGAGCCAGGTGACGAGCAACATCGTGGGCGTCGCCCGCGCCTCCGAGGACACGGGCAACGCCGCGACGCATGTGCTGGGCCTCGGGCGAGTTGTCCCGCCAGTCCGAGCACCTGACGGAGGAGGTCTCCCGGTTCCTCAAGACCGTGCGCGCCGCGTGAGCGGGGGAGGCGGCCGGTCAGGCCAGGGCTGCCTCGATCTCCCCGGACAGTTCGAGCCATTCCTCTTCCGCCGTCGCGAGGGCACTCGCGGCGTCGGCACGCATCTTGGCGATCTCCCCGGCCTTGGTAGCGTTCTCACGGAACGCCGAGCCGTCCTCCAGGGCGGAATCGATCTTCTGGATGGCGGCGGTGAGCTTCGCCATCCGCGCCTCCACCCCTTCGAGGCGCTTGCGCAGGGGCGCCAGGGCCGCCCGCTTCTCCACGCCCGCCCGCCGGGCCTCGGCCTTCTGCCCCCCGGCGGCGTCGGCCGCGCGCTCGCCCTCGCGCTCCGGCCCCGCCAGCACGAGGCGGCGGTAATCGTCCATGTCGCCGTCGAAGGTCTTCACCGTGCCGTCCGAGACGAGCCACAACCGGTCGGCGCAGGCCTCGATGAGGAAGCGGTCGTGACTCACGAGGATCACGGCGCCCTCGTAATCATTGATCGCCTCGACGAGGGCCTGCCGGCTCTCGATGTCGAGGTGGTTGGTCGGCTCGTCGAGGATCAGCAGGTGCGGCCCGTGGAAGGCCGCGAGCCCCATGAGCAGGCGGGCCTTCTCGCCGCCGGACAGCTTCTCGACCGGCGTGTCCGCCTTGGACGCGCCGAAGCCCAGGCGGGCGGTCGCGGAGCGCACCTTCGCCTCCGGCACGTCCGGCATCATGGTGCGCACATGGGCGTAGGCGCTCTCGGCTGGGCGCAACTCGTCGAGCTGGTGCTGGGCGAAATAGGCCACGTCCATCTTGGACGAGCGCTTCATCTCCCCCGCCAGGGGCGGCAGGCGCCCGCCGATCAGCTTGCAGAAGGTGGATTTGCCGTTGCCGTTGGCGCCGAGCAGCGCCACCCGGTCGTCCGGCGCGAGGCTGAGGTTGAGGCCCGTGAGCACCACGCGCTCTCCATAGCCCGCCTTCACCCGGTCCATCGCCACGATGGGCGGCGAGAGCGGCTTCTCCGGGCTCGGCAGGTGGATCACCGGCACGTCGTCTTCGAGGAGGGCGGCGATGGGCTCCATCTTGGCGAGGCGCTTCATGCGCGATTGCGCCTGCCGCGCCTTGGTCGCCTTGGCCTTGAAACGGTCGATGAAGCTCTGGAGATGCGCGCGCTCCACATCCTGCTTCGCCTTGGCCTTCGCCTGAAGCATCCGCTTCTCGGAGAGTTGCCGCGCGAAGCTCGTGTAGCCGCCCCGGTAGATCGAGAGCTTGCCCCGGTCGAGGTGCAGGATGTGATCGACGGATGTGTCGAGCAGGTCGCGGTCGTGGCTGATCACGATGGCCGTGCGCGGGTAGCGCTCGAGGTAATCGTAGAGCCAGAGCGTGCCCTCGATGTCGAGGTAGTTGGTCGGCTCGTCCAGCAGCAGCAAGTCGGGTTCGGAGAACAGAACCGCCGCCAGGGCCACGCGCATCCGCCAGCCGCCGGAGAAGTCCGCGCAGGGCCGGGCCTGCGCCGCCGCGTCGAAGCCGAGGCCATGCAGGATCGCCGCCGCGCGGGCGGGGGCCGAATGGGCGCCGATATCCACGAGCCGCGTCTCGATCTCGGCCCGCCGGAGGCCGTCCGCGTGCTCGGCCTCGGCCATCAGCGTGGCGCGCTCGGTGTCGGCGGCGAGCACCACCGCATGCAGGCTCTCCGGTCCGGCCGGCGCCTCCTGCGCCACGGCGCCGATGCGCATGCCCTTGGGCATGGACACCGCCTTCGAATCCACGGGCAGGTCGCCGAGGATCGCCCGGAACAGGGTCGTCTTCCCGGCGCCGTTGCGGCCGACGAGCCCGACATGGGCTCCCTCCGGGATGGTGAAGCTCGCAGCGTCGAGGATCAGGCGCTCGCCGATGCGGTAGGTCAGGTCGTTGACGCGCAGCATCGCGGCGTTCTGGCCGGGCGAAGCCCGCGAGGCAAGGCCCGAGTTTCACCGCCGCCTTAACGATTTGGCATCTCAGACGCGCAACAGTCTAGCGATGCTACATTCAGACACATTGATCTTGCGAATTGAGATTTATAACGTTTCACAACGCACAAAGTGAGAATTTGCGTGGCGAATCCGATCCTCATCCTTACCGACGACCCCGAGAGCGGAAACCGCCTCGCCCGTGCGGTCGGCGGAGCGGCGCTCGTCCGTGACCTGTACGAGGACGGCCCCACGACCGCCGAATCGCGGCTCATCATCGCCGACATCCACCTGCCGCACTCGGATTCGATCAACCGGCTGAAGCGCGCCCTGGCCGGCGCACGCGGGCCGGCGACGCCGCTGCTCTACCTGTTCCACGGCAACGCGGAGCGCGGCGAGATCCAGGCCACGATGCTCGGCGCCTCGCAATCCCTTCCCGCCATGTCCGCCGCCGCCCTGCTGGCGAAGACCGTCGATGCGCTGGCGCCCGCTCCGGCGGTGCCGTTGACGCCCGTGCAGCATGTCGAGGCGGCGCAGGAGGCGTTCGCCTCGATCTTCACGGCGGAAGGTCCGGCGCACGATCTGGTCGATCACGGCACGGAGATCGTCAACCGCGCCATCCTCGACATGAAGGTGGGTGACTGGCTGAGCCTCGTCGCCGCCTTCGATGACGTGACCCACCGGCATTGCCTCACCGTCGCGGGGCTGGCGGCGGCCTTCGCCACCTCGCTGCATTTCAACCCCGCCGACGCGCATCTCCTCACCAAGGGGGCGCTGCTGCACGACATCGGCAAGGCGCGGATTCCCCTGGAGATCCTGAACAAACCGGGCCCGCTCACCGTGCCCGAGCGCAAGATCATGGCGCAGCACGCGCAGATCGGCTTCGAGATGCTGGAGGGGAAGGGCTTCAGCGACACCGTCATGCGGGTGGTGCGCTCGCACCACGAGACCCTGGACGGTGAGGGCTATCCCGACGGCCTGCGCGGCCAGGAGATTCCCGACGTCGTGCGGCTGGTGACGATCTGCGATATCTTCGCGGCGCTGATCGAACGGCGGACCTACAAGGCGCCGATGGGGGCACGCACCGCCTACGGGATCATGCTCGACATGACCGGGAAGCTCGATACCGACCTGTTGCGCGCCTTCGGCCCGGTGGCCTTCGCCAGCGATATCGACGACGAGCAACTCTCGGCCTGAGGGCTGGCTCAGACCAGTTCCCACGCCGTCCGGTCGCGCATCAGGGCGGCGACGAGGGCGTGATTGAGGTCGTGGCAGGTGTGGGAGGCGATGACGAGCCCTTCCACCGGATACCCGATGAGGGCGAGGTCGCCCACGATGTCGAGCACCCGGTGGCGGACGAGTTCGTCCTCCATGCGCAGGCCCCCGATCACCCGGTCGCGGAACAGGAGCGCCGCCGAGCGCGGCCCGCAGCCCTGAAGCAGCGGCTTGCGCATCAGGAAACCGTAGGCGCGCCCCGCCATCACCCTCATGAAGCGGCCGAAGCTGCGCGCGGGGGCGATCTCCCGCTGGAAACTCTCGGGGGTGATCGCCCCCTGCCAATCGAACGTGCCGAAATGACAGAGTTCGATATGCGCGCAGACCGTCAGGCCGCGTCCGGGGCCGATGGACAGCCGGCGATGCCCGTCCACGATGCTGACCGGGCGCAGGATGCGCAGGACCCGCGTCGGCTCCCGCTGCTCGATGCGCGCCGCCCCCGCGATGCCCTCGCACCAGGGGAGGGCGCTGCCGTCGAAGATCGGCATCTCCTCCGCGTCGGTGTCGATCAGCGCGTTATCGATGCGCAACGCGTAGAGGGCGGCGAGCAGGTGCTCGACGGTGCGCACGAGGACGCCCTCGCCGCGCAGCGCCGTGCAGGCGGGCGCGGTCTCCTGGCAATGCCACAGGGCGGGGATGTCGATGGAGCGCCCATCCCGAAACCACCGGCGGAACACGATCCCATGCCCGGCGGGCGCGGGGGACACCCTCACCCGCGCGCTGCGGCCGGTATGCAAGCCGAGTCCCGACCGCTCGAAGGCAGCGCCCAGGGTCGCTTGGCGCCGTCCCGTCGCCGCGAAGGGCACCGGAGCGGAGAGGTTCGAGACGTTCGGCATCGGGGAAAAGAAGGATAGGCAAGTGGATCCATATGCCGTGATCCACGTCAAAGGAGGAATCACACTCTCGTCATGGGTTGACCCTGCTCAACGCCCCGGCCACCATTCCGAAGGGCTCGGCGGATCTCGCATCGCGAGGGATCGGGCGGTTTCTTTTCCGGGGACGCCGGCCGGAAGCCGAAGGGGCTGGGGACGGCGAGGTACATCGGTAATGGCGCGCCTGGGGACCATTCCGTTCTTCAAGGATGCGGGCATCGAGCTCGCGACCTTCGAGAATCGCTGTCATTGGCGGCGGTTCGATGAGAACGAAACGCTCGTCGACTTCGACGACATTTCCACCGACGTCTATTTCATCGCCTCGGGCGAGGTGCGGATTCTCAACCGCACCCAATCGGGCAAGGAAGTCATCCTCGGCGAAATGCGCGGGGGCGCCTTCTTCGGCGAACTGGCCGCCATCGACGGAATCGGCCGCTCGGCCAACGTGACGGCGCTGACCCGCGGCGAGGTCTGCGTCGTGCCCGCCAGCGTGTTCCGGCAGATCGTCTTCGCCTCGGAGTCTATCGCCGACCGGCTGATGCGCCTTCTCGCCAAGCGCGTGCGCGAACTGAACACCCGCCTGATGGAGCACGCGCTTCTCGACCTGCGGCACCGGCTCTACGCGGAGTTGCTGCGCCTCTCGGTGCCCCGCGCCGGCGCCGGCGGCGAGCGCGTGGTGACGCCGCCGCCCTATCACCACGTCCTCGCGGCGCGCATCGGCTGCCGCCGGGAGCAGGTGACGCGGGAATTCACCGCCATGGCGGCCGAGGGCCTCGTGGACCGGACGCGCGGCGCGCTGGTCCTGCGCCGGCCGGATCTGCTGGAGGCGCGGGTCGCCGAGGCCCTGCGCGAGGATTCCTGACCCCTTGGCGGCGCCATCCCTGAGGATCCGGGGCCTCGTCAAGCGGTTCGGCACGCATGTCGCCGTCGATGGCGTCGATCTGGAATTGGCGCCGGGGGAGTTCTTCTGCCTGCTCGGCCCCTCGGGCTGCGGGAAGAGTACGCTCCTGCGGATGATCGCGGGGTTCGAGAGCCCGAGCGGTGGCGTCATCGAGGTCGGCGGCGCCGACATCACCGCCCTGCCGCCGCATCGGCGGCCGGTGAACATGATGTTTCAGTCCTACGCCCTCTTTCCGCACATGAGCGTCGCGGGCAACATCGCCTACGGGCTGAAGGGACGGCCGGACGCGAAGGACCGTGTCGCGGACTTGCTGCGCCTCGTGCGCCTGGAGGGGTTCGGCGAGCGCCGGCCGGACACGCTCTCGGGTGGTCAGCGCCAGCGGGTCGCCCTCGCCCGCGCCCTCGCCCGCGAGCCGGGGCTTCTCCTGCTGGAC
>Ga0182229_1000129_pt1 | contig 19195 bp, 15 predicted proteins | sample G6R1MG_32_FD_129663 | JGI IMG/M metagenome (GOLD analysis project Ga0182229, IMG submission 129663) | Miscanthus phyllosphere microbial communities from Michigan, USA - G6R4_MAIN_07NOV2016_LD1 MG | ecosystem: Host-associated > Plants > Phyllosphere > Phylloplane/Leaf | place: USA: Michigan...
AAATGGTACGATGTAAAAATACCGGCGGCCAGCACCAGAATCGGCAATACCGTCGACTCCATCCCGACCGACAGGCCCCCAATGATGTTGGTGGCAGCCCCCGTCGCCGACTGCCGAATGATCGACAATACCGGCCGACGCCCCATAGCGGTATAATATTCCGTAATGATCGACATCAGCGCGCCAACGACCAACCCCGTGACGATTGCGTAAAACACGTCCATGCGGGTGAACACGATGCCCCGAATTGCCATGGCGTCGGCGGGCAGGTACGCATTGACCAGAAAGTACGACGCGATCAGAGTCATAATAATCGACGCCCAGTTTCCGAAGTTCAAGGCCCCCTGCACGTTACCATTATCGTCTTTGACCCGCACGAAATACGTGGCGATGATGGAGAAAATAAGGCCGAGTCCGGCAATGACCATCGGTAGCACGATCGGCGCGTGGCCGGTAATGTTGTCAGCTGCGGAGATGCGAATTTCGCGTCCCAACACCATCGTTGCCAGAATGGTCGCCACGTAGGAACCAAACAAATCGGCCCCCATCCCGGCAACGTCGCCCACGTTATCGCCCACATTGTCGGCAATCGTCGCGGGGTTGCGGGGATCGTCTTCGGGAATACCGGCTTCCACTTTCCCGACGAGGTCGGCCCCAACATCGGCCGCTTTGGTGTAGATACCGCCCCCCACCCGGGCAAACAAGGCAATGGATTCGGCTCCGAGCGAGAAGCCAGCCAGCACTTCAAGCGCCTTTTCCATGGGTAGGCCATTTACGTCGCCGTCGGCACTCACGTACAGATTGTACAGCACAATAAACAAACTGCCGAGCCCCAGCACCGCGATACCGGCCACGCCGATCCCCATGACCGACCCACCCGTGAACGATACGTCCAGCGCCCGAGTCAGGCTGGTACGGGCTGCGTGCGCCGTACGGACGTTGGCCTTTGTGGCGATGTTCATCCCGATATACCCCGCCAGGGCCGACAGGAACGCCCCGAGAAGAAACGATACCCCAATGAGAGAGCTGGAGTTGGGCACCAGGCTACCCATGTACCCGAGTATAATGGCGACGATGATACCGAAATACGTAAGCACCCGCCATTCCGCTCTGAGGAAGGCAATAGCTCCATCAGCGATGTAGCCGGCAATCTCCTGCATACGCTCGTCGCCGGCATCCTGCTTTGACACCCACATAAATTTGGTGAACATCACCAACAGGCCCACCAGGCCCAACACAGGCACTAAATAGATACTGTAATTCATGCGATTAAGGGTATAGATGAACTGAAAGGACTACCCACAAATATAGATTTTCGCCTTTCATCGTATAGCACATAGCTTAGTTATTATTGACTTTTTTTGTTATATTTTTTACAGATGTCCTAAAAAAGTACCCATCGTGAAATTCGTGGCGTCAATGAGCGGCATCGGCTATCTTTGCTGAGTTGCTGACACCCAAAATTTCCCCCTTCGTGCGTCGTACTTCCCGTCTTCTTACCGCTGTTTTCGCGCTTTTCGTTACCTTCTCGACCCTGGCTCAGGTTCCTTACGGCCCCGTCCGGCAGAAGCCACCGGGCGAGATTCTGTTGGATCTAAAGAAGCTGAACGTACTGGGTTCCGTATTGTACGTGGCCGCCCACCCCGACGACGAAAACACGCTGTTGCTGGCGTACATGGCCAAGGAACGGCTCGTCCGGACGGCCTACCTGTCGCTGACGCGGGGCGATGGCGGGCAGAACCTGATTGGCGCGGAACAGGGCGAGAACATCGGTGTTATCCGAACGCAGGAACTACTGGCGGCCCGGCGCGTCGATGGTCCCGATCAGTATTTCAGCCGGGCGTACGATTTCGGTTTTTCCAAATCGACCAATGAAGCGGTGCGAACCTGGGGGCAGGATAAAGTGCTGGCCGACGTAGTCTGGATGATCCGGCAGCGGCAACCCGACGTCATCATCACCCGCTTCCCCCCCGACCCCCGCGCCGGTCATGGTCACCACAGCGCGTCGGGTTTTCTGGCCGAAGAAGCCTTCAAACAGGCGGGCGACCCGGCCAAGTTTCCCGAACAGCTGGCCTACGTAAAACCCTGGCAGGCAAAACGTATTCTGTGGAACGTGTTTATTCCGAACGCGTTTCAAAGCAGCAAGCGCCCCGACGAAGCGGGTAACCTGATCGGTATCGAAACGGGCCTGTATAACTCATTGCTAGGCCGGTCGTATGGCGAGATTGCCGCCGAAAGCCGGAGTCAGCACAAAAGTCAGGGCTTTGGCGTATCGGCCTCCCGCAGCCCCCGCATGGATTATCTGCTGCTGAAAGGGGGCGACCCGGCCGAGAAAGACCCGTTCGACGGTGTCGACCTGAGCTGGAAACGGGTTCCCAATAGTGGGCCCGTGCAGGCGCTGGTCAGTCAGGTTATCAGCAGCTACCAACCCGCCCAGCCTGCCGCGTCCGTACCCACGCTGGTGCGTCTGTATCAGGCAATCAGCAAACTCGACACGACCAACCTATACGTACGCAGCAAACGGCAGGACGTGCAGAACCTCATTCAACAGTGCCTGGGTCTGTGGCTCGAAACCAATCCGACTACCTACGCGGCCACGCCCGGCGAAACGGTTACACTGAATACGAACCTGATCAGCCGATCCGACATACCGGGCGAAAAAACGCCCGTCACGCTAGTGAGCATGCGTTACTCGACCGGTAAGGACAGCACACTAAATCTGGCGCTGAAACCCAACGATCAGGTACTCCTATCGACGCGGGTACCAATTCCGAAGTCGATGTCCATCTCCCAACCGTACTGGCTGGTCAAACCCATCGACAAAGGCCTGTTTCAGGTCGACAATCAGCAACTGATTGGCCTACCCGAGAACCCACCGGCGCTCACAACGAGCTTTACAATTGATATTGCGGGGCAACGGTTTGTCTACACCCGTCCCGTCGTATTCAAATCAGCGGACCCGGTCGACGGGGAAGTCTATCGACCGTTTATCATCCAGCCGGACGTCATGGCGAATCTCACGGAGCGCGTCTTTACCTTCGCCGACAATAGCCCCAAAACGGCCGAGGTTGTGCTGATTGCGGGTCGGGCCAACGTATCGGGCACACTCAAGCTGACGGCTCCGGCAGGCTGGCGCATCGAGCCGGCATCCCAGCCATTCTCGATCACGACCAAAGGTGACGAACAACGCCTGTCGTTCCAGCTAACGCCCCTCGCTGACGCCCAGAACGGGCCGCTCCAGGCGGAGATGAGCACCAGCGACGGTACGTTCTCCTCCGGCCTGCGGGTAATTGCCTACAAGCACATTCCGACGCAAACGTTATTTCCACCCGCAACGGCAAAACTGGTCAAGCTGAACGTGGCGGTAACGGCAAAAAACATAGGCTACATTGTCGGCGCGGGCGACGAAGTACCGGCCGCGCTGCAACAGATGGGCTGCCGGGTGACCGTGCTCGGCGCTGCTGATCTCAGCCGCAACCTGTCGACGTACGACGCCATTGTTACCGGGGTTCGCGCCTACAACACCAACGATTGGCTGGCGCGTTACCAGCCCAATCTGATGAATTACGTGAAAAACGGTGGGACGCTGATCGTGCAGTACGTGACGCCCCCCAGCGGCTTCCTCCGCAGCGAACCCGCCCTGCCCCAATTAGGCCCCTACCCATTCTCGATCAGCCGCGAACGGGTCACGGAGGAAGACGCCAAGATGACGTTCATTGACCCCAACCACCCGCTGCTGAACAAGCCGAACAAGATTACGGACGCCGATTTCAGCGGCTGGATTCAGGAGCGCGGCATCTACTTTGCGCAGGACTGGGACAAAGCCTATCAACCGATTTTTTCCGCGCATGATACGGGCGAAGCGGCCAAGGAAGGCAGCCTTATCTACACGACGTACGGTAAAGGACGTTTTATGTACACGGGCCTAGTCTTCTTCCGCGAACTACCCGCCGGTGTTCCGGGTGCCTACCGCCTGTTCGCCAACATGATCTCAGCCGGTAAGTAGTTTTTCAACACTAGCCGCACAGAGTACGCAGAGAAAAACCTTTATGCACTCTGTGCGGCTAGTGTTGACCAGCGCCATCAGCCACCAGCTTCGGTCGGAAATGTGTCAGGCCAGCATTCCGGTACCGAAACACAGAATATCCCCTGCCTTCTCCGTGACTCTGTGTTGAGAAAAATCAATTCATCAACTGACGCAGTTGCAGGTATTGCAGCAGCATGATCGTTTTCCCGTCCATGATCTCGCCGGTTCCGACGAGTGCCATAGCCTGCGGCAGCGACATTTCCAGAATGTCGATTTCCTCATCATCGACGCCACCGCCCAGCAGTCGTTCGGTATCCGCTGAATATTCGGCCAGGTAGAAAAACAACTTTTCAGTCACCGAGCCGGGACTCATATACGCTTCCATTATTTTCTCGACCGACTTGATGCGAAAGCCGGTTTCTTCCTCCGTTTCCCGCCGGATTGCGTCGTCGGGATGATCGTTGTCAAGTAAGCCGGCACAGGCTTCAATCAACATGCCTGAGGGGTTCCCGTTAACGTACGTCGGCAGGCGAAACTGTCGGGTCAGGATCACCGTATTGGCTTGCGGATTGTGCAGCAAAATTGTCGCGCCATTGCCCCGATCGTACGCTTCCCGCTGTTGTGCTGTCCATTTGCCGTCACGACCCAGATAGTCGTAAGTATATCGGCGCAGAACATACCAATTGTCAGAGAGGAGTTTGTTTTCCGTGATCTTCACTCGGTTATCGACCATCATGATCAAATTTGTTTTTTTTTGATTATTTTTGTTTAAATCAACAACATTGTCATGAACTTCCAACAGCGGAAGCAGCTTATTTTGCAAACGGTCGACGAGCGAGGATCTGTTGAGGTGCCCGAACTGGCTGAATTACTGCACACCTCGGCCATGACTGTCCGGCGCGATCTGGTGCAACTAGCGAATGCGGGGCTGGTTTACCGGACCCATGGCGGGGCGATGCGGGTACGCGATGCCATGGTAGTACCGTTCGCCAATAAGTCGGCGATAAACGTTGCCCACAAGGAAGCCATAGCCCAGCGGGCTGCGCAGGAGATTCAGAACGGCGACGTAATTTTCATGGACTGCGGCAGTACGGTAGCCCACCTGTGCCCATTCATTCGAAACAAACGCATCACGGTCATTACCAACTCGCTGCCGGTTATCAGTGAGCTGCTTAACTCGTCGGTAACACTAAATCTGATTGGTGGCGAAGTCGATAAGGAGCGACAGGCAATTCATGGCAGTATGGCCAGTGAGCACATCGCCCGGTACCATGCCGACCGCGCCTTTATCGGTGTCGACGGTATCTCGCTGGCGAATGGCCTAAGTGCAAATGGCGAGCAGGAAGCGCAGTTAACGCTCGCCTTAGCCCGGCAGGCCAGCCGGGTCTATCTGCTGTGTGACTCTTCGAAGCTGGAGACCGACAAGTACCTATTTTTTGCACCGCTGAATCTGGTCGACGTATTAATAACCGACGCGCAGATCGATCCTGATCTGGCCGATGCATACCGGCAGGCAGGTGTTGGTCTAATTTACTGATCGTCTTATCGGATACTGGTACCCGGACGATCGGTTGGATAAACAAGCGTAGTGTGAAAGGCTGGTTATCCAAAGACAGTGCCGGGGTTATCGCACCTATTTAAGCAAACGGTCAATCCGAGACATTGATTCGTGACCGCCCAGGGGGCGGATGGCAATTTGAGATTGTAGCGCAGCTTGATCCGTATCGCTCAAGGCTACACATCGTCTCATAGAATCGGGCGTTGGGTGAACCGCTAAAGGCAGCCGATACGCTAACCAGTCCGTCAGCGAATATAGGTCGCCATGGCGGGTTACCTACCCCCTCTCCCCAGGTGCCGGCGCAGTGAAGCAAGAGAATCGAGCCTTGACCCGACCCTATTCGACTGATCGGGGTTCGCCTTCCTATTGATAACTACCACAAGTAGTACGGATGAGTCTTCGCCATTAAAACCGCGCTTGATTCAGAACGCAGTAAGACAAATCAACTAATTCGCTGTACTATGTATGGATTCACCCTCATTTTTTCCTGTCTGAGTAAAAAGTGCACCTTTTTGGCCGAAATGTGCACATGCCGGTGACAGCCATTCGCTAAACTTGCGAGTACATCCAGCCCCTAAAACAACGCCTGTCTGAGACAAAACAGCGATCTCTCTACGGCTCAACCAAGCCGTTGATGAGGTAACCGCGAATACCCGTTCACTGACGAGATACCAGGGACGATTGACAAGCTCTGATGAATGCTCAGTTCAACTCATTACCTGTTTCCTATTTACCCGCTTATGCCCAACTCAGGATCGCAATCAACAACCCTATGCGTCAGTTCCTGTTAACCGCGCTCACGATGCTAATGGCTACCGTAGCTTTTGCCCAGAACAGCGTTAGCATTACCCAAAACGGCGGAGGTAGCAACTCGGCATCCGTCACCCAATCGGGCGAGGGCAACAGCGTCAGTATCAGCCAGAGTGGCGGTGCGATGACAGATGATAGTAGGCCCGGCAATCGGGTGAGCCTGCGGGTGCCCAAAGGCACCGAAACGACGATCAGCCAGCACAACCGTGGCCCTAACTCGGTCGAAATTACGCAGGAGGGTCAGACGACGGCAACCATTACCCAGTCTTCAGAAACGGGTGAAAACAGAATCCGCACGCTTCCTACCACACCCCCTAGTCGCCCCAAGCCCCGCCCCTCGAAATGGCGGAACCGGCGCTAAACGTATTCATTAATTTTTGAAACTAACCCATGAAAAAAGTACTCCTTACTGTCACCGCCTTGCTGGCTTTCGCAGCCGCCGGCTTCGCCCAGACCAACACGGCCACCACCAACCAGCCCGGTAATAATCCAGACGGCTGCCCAGACCCAAACGGGTAGCTATCTGAAATCGACCATTACCCAGACCCAGGGTTCCGCGACTAACTTCGGCAACTACGGCGCTACCCAACAAACCAGTACGGGGGCCGGGGGCAACCAGGTCACCATCAGCCAGACCAACGGAGCCAACTCAAACCGGGCGGGCGTAACGCAGTAGGGCGGCACGGGCAACAGCGGTACCATCACTCAGAGCAAGTCTAGCGGCACGGGAACCCTGCCCGTAACGGCTAGCACCTCCCCAGTGGTGTAGGAATAATAAAACTAGACCAGACTGACGCGGACGGCCAACGCAGCGACGCTAAGGCTGGCGATGCATGGTGGGGTCATCTTTTTATCCGTGTCGAGTATGCCCACCTCACCGTCCGGCTGCGCCATAGCCTGATCGAAACCGACCGTATAAACCCCAGCGTTCGCCAAGAAAATCTACTTGTGCACCCGGCAACAAATAGCTGATTCTGCGTGAGTGGTAAGCGGTTGAATTAGTCGTTACCAGCGGGGTTGCCAAGTATTATGATCATTCATACCTGACAAAGCGCAGTTGACATACAACAAGCCGGATCTGGTACACAAACGACTGAAGGCCGCCCGAATGAGAGGTGACGGATGAGCGTGCAAAGTCGTCTACTAGATCTAGTGAATTACTACACCCAAGACTAGCCTAAAACCACAGTACCCTGCATGAATCACACCACACGGATCAACCTACTGTTGATTGAAGATGCGCCTATTACGGCCATGAACCTGGCCGGCCGGTTGGAAGGCGAAGGCTACCACGTCGTCGGTAGTACCACCAACGGCCATAAGGCGCTCAACCTTTACCGGTCGAACACCGTCGACACAGTCCTGTGCGACGTCGTCATCAATAAGGAATAAGACGGCATCGAAACCGCCTTTTAGCTGCTGGCCCAACGATCCAAGCCGATCCGTCACCTGACGGCAGTACTGGAAACAACGCTTGGCTGGGACGGAGCAGCGGTAATACGGTTGCTTCATGCCAGGGGCGTTTAGTTGAGCAGCCTGCGTTACTTGCTGTCGACTCAAGCACATAAGTAACTTACGTAAGCCGCGGGCTGTCAATTAGTCGACGCCCACAGGGAATAGACAGGTTCCCGAACGACGATTTGTGTGCCCGACCCACCCCGTGTGGTTAAGGCACACGAATCTACCCACCGTAGCTCACCAGGCAACGCTGGGTACCGCATGTACAACAAAGTGACAACGCTCGCTGGCCAGGAGCTGATCACCCGACGGAAACGCGCTTACGATACAGAAAGGCGCATCGAACGCCAAAAGACCTTACGTTTCAATTCATCCTTTTTAGTTTTTACTACCCCAAATCATGAAAAAAATATTTCTTTCGCTTGCTGCTGCCTGTGCCATCACTACTGCCTTTGCTCAAAACCAAGCTACCCTCGATCAATCTGGAACTAGCCAACAGGCAACCATAAAACAAGCTGGCCAAAACCAGGCCTTAGTTACGCAAAACAACGGTTCGGCCGGGGGAACTGGTAGTAACAGCCTGACTTCTAGCCAGGCAGGAAGCGGCAATTACCTGCGGTCTACGCAGTCCGGGACAACGAACTCGGCCAGCTTTACTCAGCAATTACAGGGAAGTTCGTACGCGTACTCGACGCAAACGGGAACGTCAAACAAGATCACGTCTGATCAGGCGAGCTACAGTGGGTCGGCGGCTACGGCTACCTTCACTCAAAGCGGTACGAGCAACGAGGCAACGCTCAGCCAGGCCGACAACGTTAGCGGTCAGGGAGGCACGTATGCTACATTTACGCAAACCGGTGACAAAAATGTAGCCTCTATTAAGCAGGGTGATGCGAAAACTGGTGATGGGAACACGGCTACCATTACGCAGAAAGGGAATATGAACACAGCTAAGCTTGAGCAGACAGGCGTGCTACTTACTGCTGACCTTTCTCAAGTTGGCAACAACAACGTAATCAAAGGGTTGAGTGGCGATGTCGCTATTCAGAACGGTATGTCTAACAGCCTCACCATTAGCCAGAACAGTAATTTTAACACGGCTTCGGTTGGTCAGAGTGGCATGGGAAACATGGGTACTATTCAGCAGGGCAACTAATCATTGATTTGCCTGGGCGGATTAAGCCTATACTGATACCAACAAGCCGTCCTCCTAGCAGGACGGCTTGTTCCTGTTCTAGTCAAAAAGTAGAGTAGTGAATTCTTCTCTTTGGATACAACCTGCCATTTATCTAGTTATTACTGTTTATTCTTTCCAATTTGTTCACGTGAAGAAAAGTATCCTCACCGGCGTTGCGCTGCTGGTTTTTGCCGCAGCAAGCTACGCTCAATCGAATCAGGCTACGCTCAATCAGGTGGGTAATCAGCAGACAGGAAACGTTACGCAGGCTGGTGGTTCGTTACAATCGAATATCCAGCAGACGAGCGCTTCCGGGGTTACCAATACTGGAAATTACGCTAATACGTCGCAGGCACCTAACTATTACTCGTCGTCGTCTAATCAGGCTAACGTCAATCAGTTGGGTACCAAATCTGGCTTTGCCAACATAGGTCAGGAAGGATCCGGTAACGCGTCTACCATCAATCAGACTAACAACACGGGAGGCAACGGTAACCAGAGCACAGCGGCCAATGCACCAGGGGCTGTAGCCAACGCTAACAACGTTCCCAATAAGGCGGGTATCAGCGCGGTAACGGGCAACGGGGGTAACTACGCCAATACGTACCAACGAGGATTCAATGAGGTTGTAACGGTTAATCAGAACAACGGTTCAGCGGGTAACTACACCGATTCCCGGCAGGACGGGGGCGGAGGCCAAACGGTGACCGTGAACCAGAACAACACCAGTTCCGGCAACAAAACAACCGTCAACCAGTTTGGCCAGTCCAACAACCTGTCGGTTAGCCAGTCCAACAATTCATCGGGCAATACGGCCGCTGTTCGTCAGGGGTTTTCGGCTGCCGTGGGCGGTCCGAACACAAGCGGGGCGCTGGCCACCGTCGAGCAGCATGGTGTTGTTGGTGGAGCCGCCAGTAGTGGCAACCAGTCGACAATCAACCAGATTGCAACGGCTGGCGGCACAACGGCGCTCAGTCAGCAAAATGCCGGCGGATTGGGTGGGTCGTCGGGTAACACGGCGCAGATCGATCAACGCAACGGCAGTCATCAGGCTACCGTTCAGCAGAACAACAGAAGTACAGGCAACACGGGTACCGTGTCGCAGCAGGGTTCGGGTAACGGCGCTACCATTACTCAGTCGACGAACAGTGCTGCCAACCAGTCAGCTGTCGTACAAACCGGTACCAATGGACAAGCTTTTACCAATCAGGCAGGTACGTCGGGCTTTACCAGTGCGGAAAATAGAATTTCGGTTGACCAAGCGGGTGATCGGCAAACCACAACGATCAATCAGAATGCAGGCGCTAACGGACCCAGCACCGGCAACCGTAGTACCAGCACGCAACGGGGAGCCCTAAATACCACGACCGTTAACCAGACCGATCGGAGTATAGGAAACCAGTCGACGGTAGCGCAGTACGGAGCAGGTACCACTGCCAACACGGTTCTGGTCAACCAGTCGGGTACCTCAGCCCGTCCCACGGTGAACAACAAAGCAACTATTTCGCAGGGAACAGCGGCATCGGCCTGGAATAACAACTCGTCGACGACGTCTCAACTGGGTGCCTTCAACGAAGTTACTGTGGCCCAGATAGGTGGCAACAGTAACGCGGTCTCATCCGAACAGACAGGTGACCGGAACCTATCTACGCACAACCAGAACGGGGCGTCGAACTCGATTGTCGAGTTCACATACGGCACCAACAACCGGCTCGATGTCATGCAGACCGGAACGGCCAACGGAGCCCGGATTCAGATGCTGCCAAACGGCGCGGTGGGTGGTAACGATAACAACAGCAGCAGGATTGCTCAATCGGGCGCGGCCAACTACGCGGAACTAAATCTGAGAGCAGCCAATTCGTCGCAGCCAGGCTCGCCTAATTTCCTGATCGATCAAACAGGTCGGAGTAATTTCGCCAAACTGGAGGTTCGCGGCAGTTCTGGCTCCGGTTCAGGTACTCCCGGCCTGAACAACTCGGTTCAGATTGTTCAGTCGGCCTCATCGGCAGGCGGCACCCTAGGCCAAACAGCCAATGGCTTAGTCTGGGGCGATCAGAACGCGGTAACCATTAATCAGTCGGGCGTTGACGATAACACCATTGGTGGTACATCGACCGGACAGTATGGTTTTGAGGTTAAGGGCAACAGTAACACGGTTGGCTTAACGCAGAATGGCAACAAAAACAGCATCAACATGGGCATTACCGGTGGTGTTGCGGGCAGTGGAAACCAGGTAGCGATTAACCAAACCAACAGCAATAACCAGGTAGGCACAGGATTTGGTGGTGGCACTACGGTTACGAATACGTCTGACCGAGGGTTGTACATTACCGGAAATGGCAACTCCGTAAACATCAGTCAGGATGGTGGCGACGAAGTCAAAGCACTCCAGAATGGCGATGATAAACTGATAGTTAAGCAGCAGAATGGTATATCGAGTGTCGCACAATCGAACCGCGTGCTTATTGACCAGGGCGCGGGTAGTCAGGACGCTATCATTACGCAGAACGGCGCAGGCAACTTTGTGTATGGTCTGGGTGGTGCAGGCACGTTTGCCGTACAGGGCGGTGGATCGGCCAACAAAGTAGATGTGATTCAGACGGCATCGAACGGTTTCACGAACGAACTGCGTCTTAGCCAGATCAGCACGGGGGCTATGAACATGGCTACGGTGAACCAGAGTGCAATGGGAGCCAGTAACCTGGCCGAAGTCAGACAAAATGGTTCGGGCAATACCACTACCATTAATCAAACAGGTAACTAATGCTCGACAGGAAGGCTGGATAAATTGGTTCAGCCTTCCTGTTTAAAACGCTTTCAACTTTATCATCATGAAAAACATCCTCCTCTTAGGTCTGGCGGCTTTGGGTGCCACATCGGCCACCGCACAAAATACAGCGGTTGTCACACAGCAGGGTAACGCGCACGAATTGTCTGTTGTGCAGCGGGGTTCGGGCAATACATCGGTCGTTAACCAAACAACTGCCGGGTCGGCAAATCGGGTAGTCGTCACGCAGTCGGGTACCAACAACGTCGCAACCATTAGTCAGGGCGGTGAGCCGACCAGCAGTGAGGCCAACACGCAGAACACAGTCACGGCAACACAGGTTGGCAATGGGGAAACCATCATTAACCAGACCAGTGGAGGCAACACGATAAGCGTCTATCAGTCTGGTCTGGCCCCCACTGCTAAAAAGAAGAAAACCAGCTCGAAACGGTCTGCAAACCAGTAGCAGCGGAGCCGATTCCTGGCCGAATTGGCTTGATCATCAACTGATTGATTTAGCAAGCTAGAGGGTCCAACTAAACAAGTTTTGCCAACGGCAGCGGGCAGAATTTACGTTAACCGTACCGGCAGTCGGTATACAATGTTCAATCAGTAATAACTCAATGGCAGGTTTACCCATGAAGCGTCTATTCACCGTACTGCTTGGTATGATCGGTGGGGTGGCCACTGCTCAGGTGAATTCAACTCCCGTAATCAATCTGGATGCTTACTGGAACCTGACCTCGATACCGAATCAAGGTCAGGTAAGTTTACACCAGGGGCTGACAAACCCGACTGGGCTGAGCAGTTCCATCAACGAAGTTATCACCCAGCAGGACGGCCTGAACAATATAGCGCAGCTATCCATCACGGCAGGTTCGCAAAATCAACTGAGGCTTAATCAAACCAACAGTGCCAACTACGCAGATGCCACACTAGCGGGCGTGAACAACAGCATTATTATTAGTCAAACGGGCGCGAGCAATAACCTCACTTTCGGGCTGAATGGGACCAATAACCGACTGGCATTGGCACAGGATGGTGGCGATCGGCTTCAGATGATAGGGCTTCAACAGAACAACACCCGGCTCGAAGTAAATCAGGGCGCAGGGAACAACTCGCTGACCATAGACAACACGGCGTTGTTTAAAGACATCGGTGGCACAGGGATTCCCAATCTGCGTATTGAACAGACGGGGGGCGCTGCGGCCACCATCCAGAACGGGCGAATTTTTGGTAATTAAAGCGATGACTACCCTACGTACCCTATTGTGCATGTGTCTGGTGCTCCTGTTGCCGTTGGTCTGCCGGGCACAGGACCCCGATCTGGACGGTAAACTCGTTGAGGAGACGATGAGCGAAGCGGTTGTTACCGAAGAAGGCACGGAAACCCTGCTGCTCGATAACACCCGATCCAAGATCGGCCGTGATTTCTACGAAGCCTTTTTCCGGCACTACGCCGAACTACCCAAAGCACCCGGTCTACCCGTATCCACCGATACGACGCGCCGAATCGAGCCGAATCTGGAACTGGGCCTGACCGCTTTCGTCGTCACCATCGAGGAACTACCGGCCTTCGGCGTTGGCACGACGGTAATCGTCGTCTCGCTCAATGACCAGGTGATCTGGCAGAACTACGTGCAGGCCCGCGCCGACATCCTGGAAGCCTACGCCTTCGATGCGGCTGAACTGATCAATCAATATGTCATCAACTACCAGGACGTGCAGAATCAGCTCGAAAACGCCGACCAGCGGGGCTCGGGCATTTTCTAGCGACTGGTTCCAAATTTGACGTGTCAAACGTAACGTGAACTATCGGTATACGTAATAACTAGTATCCATCAATGATCAAACAACTACTCGTTCTGGTATGCCTAGTGCTGGGCGGAACCGGGGCGGCACACGGGCAAAGCTTCGTGTACCGGCCTAACAATCCCAACTTTGGCGGGAACACCTTCAATTATGCCTGGATGCTCAGTTCGGCCACGGCGCAGGACCGCACCACCGACCCATCAACCAAGAAAAATGCGACGGCAGGAACCCAAACCAGTGCACTCGACAATTACGCCCAGAGCCTGCAAAACCAGCTGCTGAGCCGCATCACCAGTAACCTCATCAGCAAGCAGTTCGGCGAATCGACGCTCAAGCCCGGCACCTACACCTTCGGCGATTTTCAGGTCGAGATCACCAACGGAACCGACGGCGTGGTGGTCCGTATCGTCGATGGAAAGGGGGGCGAAACCTCCATCACCGTGCCTTATTATTAACCTTTTTGTCATTATTAACCTCTTTATCCTCCATCACCCGGAATCAAATGATTTTCCATTGCCTGATCCGCCCGCTGATGCTACTCGCGTTGGTGAGCCTGCTGAGCGGCTGCACGGCTTTTTTTTACCAGCCTACCGGTCCCCGACGGGCGCGGCTGGGCGAAGAAACGCCCACCACCACCAGCCTGCGGCAATTGCCCCCGGCCAAAGACAAAATCGTAGCCGCCGTCTACAAATTCCGCGACCTGACGGGCCAGTACAAACAGACCGAAACCGGCACCGGTTTCTCCACCGCTGTAACGCAGGGTACGACTAACATCCTGCTCAAAGCGCTGGAAGAAAGTAACTGGTTCGTACCCATCGAACGGGAAAACGTCAGCAACCTGCTCAACGAGCGCAAGATTGTCCGCTCCAGCGTGGCCCAGTTCAAGGAGGGCGAAAACCTGCCCCCGCTCCTGTTTGCCGGCATCATCCTGGAAGGCGGGGTCGTCTCCTACGATGCCAACATCATCACCGGGGGCGGGGGCCTGCAATACTTTGCGGCCGGTGGATCGACGCAGTACCGCCAGGACCGGGTGACGGTCTACCTGCGGGCGGTCGCTACCAAAACGGGCAAGATTCTCAAGACCATTTACACCTCGAAAACCATCCTGTCGCAGACGGTCAACGCCAGTTTGTTCCGCTACGTGACCTTCAAACGACTGCTGGAAACCGAAACCGGCCTGACCACCACCGAACCGGGACAGATGGCCGTCACCGAAGCCATCGAAAAAGCCGTCGAGGGCCTAATTATTGAGGGGGTGCGCGACGGCTTATGGGTGGCCGAAGCCAAACAGGCCGGTCCGATGAAGAAAATACTCGATGCCTACGAGTCGGAAAAGACCCGCATGAGCGAGACCGACGTGTACGGCATCCGCCCCGAAATCGACGCGCCCCTGGTTACGCTACAGCCCTACGCCGGGGTGATGCGCTACTACGGCGATTATGCCCGGCACACGATGAAGGGAGTTTACGGCGCGTCGCTGGACGTTTATTTCAGTTCGAAGTTCGGGATACAGGCCAATGCCGCGACTGGCACACTGGCCAGCGAAGGGGCCTTCTCGACGCGTCTGACCTCACTGGAGGGTAACCTGATTTTCCGGCCGACGCCCTTTCAGCACTGGACCTCGCTACTCTTCATCGGCGCGGGTATGGTGTCGCGGGCGGGCAGTGGACCCCTGAACCTACAGGGTGACCGCTACCTGCAGGCGCAGGGGGGCGTCGGGATTCAGTACTCGTCGAACGGGCTTATCGGATTTCGCTCGACGATTTCCTACAACCAGCCCTTTACCGACGCCCTCGACGGCATTACGGCCGGTACGCGCAACGACTACTACCTGCGCGGCACACTGGGACTGACCCTAAATATTGGCAGTATCTACCGACCCAAGCGTACCCCCGTCAACACCCGTAACTAATCCTACTTCATCAGCCCATTGCCGTGATTACCCGTCTTCTTTTTTCAAAATCTGTTTATTTCTTTCTGACGCTGTTGGCGGGCCTTGCCGGCCTGTGGGGATGTAACGAAGATACGTACGTCGACCCGGTGCAACTGACAACGGTACGCGGTCGGGTGGTCTACAGTCTCGACCAGCAACCGGTGCGCAACGCGACGGTTAAATTAACGCCCGGCAGTCGGGTGGTTTCGACGGACTCATCAGGGGCCTTTCGCTTCGATAGTGTTGTCGTTGGCAACTACACGGTACAGGCGTCGAAAGCAGGCTACGGGACGCAGGTCGCTACAGTAGCTGCGTCGGTGGCGACAACACCGGTGGTGACCATCCAGCTCACCGATGATAAAAGCCAGAACCGCCCGCCCACCACGCCGGTACTGGTGTCGCCCGCCCTGAACAGCACCGCTCAGTCGACCACGCTGACGCTAAAATGGAGCTCGACCGACCCTAATCGCGACACGCTGACCTACAATGTGTTGCTCTACCGGGCCGGTGCAGCCACACCCACCAGTTCGTACACCGGCCTGACGGCCGACTCGGTAGTCGTCTCGGGGCTGGACTACAACACGACCTATCTGTGGCAGGTAATCGTTAGTGACAAGGTAAACACCGTCAACGGTCCGGTCTGGTCGTTTCAGACGGGTTCTTATCCAGACTACAGCTACGTCTTTGCCCGGCGGATGAATGGCCGCTTCCAGATTTTTGGTGCTACAGCCGATGGTGTAGCCAATCAGCTTACCCGCGAGGGCAGCAACTGGCGACCAATCGTCAGCCCGAACCGGCGACAAATTGCGTTCATCTCCAACACCGACACGGAGCTTCAACTGTACCTGATGAACATGGATGGTAGTAATCGGCAACAGGTGACGTCGGTACCCATTGCCGGGCTGTCGGCGGCCGATCTGTCGTTTTGCTGGTCACCCGATGGTACGCAGCTACTGTATCCGAGTAACGACCGACTCTACACGGTCCGTACTGACGGAACCGGATTGCGGACGGTAGCCCTGGCGAGTAGTGGCCGAATCTGGGCAGGTTGCGACTGGACCCCACAGGGCAACCGCATTGCCGCCCGAACGACGGGCACGGGTCTCTACGACAACGAATTAAGCGTGTTCAACAGCGACGGCAGTTCGTCCCGGACGGTCTACACCCGACGGTCGGCCCGCGTGGGTAACCCGGTTTTCTCGGTCAACGGCCAGCAGATCGTGTTCTCGGCTGATTCAACGGATTTTCAGAACGAGCAGGGCCGCCAGCTCGATGCCCGGCTCTACCAGCTCAACCTGACGACGGGTGCGCTGACTGATCTATCGCGGAATCAGACGAATAGTAATCAGACGGCACAGACCAATAAAATCGCCGGGACCAACGACCTCGAACCGCGGTTTTCGCCCACCGGTGCCAGCCTTATCTTCACCAACACGGAAAACACGGGTATCGGTCAGCGGAATGTGTATACGGCCGACGCGGACGGTAAAAATCGAAAATTGCTGCTCTCGCAAGCCGAGATGCCCTATTGGCGGTAGTAAAGCTACCTCAGGGGAATCGCAGTGAGGAATAACGTCACGCTGATTGGTAAGCGCTCCTATATAGGATTCAGCACCCTACGCCAGGAGAACAGTTGGGTTATTAGCGTGTACTGTTAATCTACTCCCACTTGTTAAGCGGTTCGAAGTTAGGGTCTCACAAATCGCTCAGTTCCTAGAACACGTACACAAGCTATTGAGGACAATGAAACGGTCAATTTACCACCCTCAATAGCTTGTGTATAGCCACCCTAACCGCACAGCGTATACGGAGTCAAAGTCGTTGCGTGCCCTATGTGGCTAGAAAAAAGCAACTACTTTACGTCGCCCGATACGGGTATCCAGCGAGTCGATAAATCGGGAGTTTTCATTGTCGCGGCATCCAGCGGGAACATGGGGCGCTGAATACGGAATTATAGCGTGGATTGATCACACGGGTGACTCCGATCTTTCGCAGGGTGGTTAAGGATTACGAATACACAATATCATATTCGGTGTGCCGGCTACATCTGACCAACATTCAGATTAAGTTGCAACGAATACAACCTTCAATCCAAACTTAATTCCTGAACACGTTCTAAGTCATTAAGAAATTATTCAGGAAATAGCGTAAAGTGAAGTAGTGACCATCACAAATTAGCTTAAACAAATCAATAAATTTTTTATAAAAATTATTAATCCGTAACTAGTGACTCATATTTATCAATAAAATGAGTAGGTCAAATTCACCCTAATAAGGGGCAGTAACAAACCCTTCGACAATTTTCTTTGATTTACTTAGCCGTCTCACAGCCATTCTCATGAAAAACTTTTCCTTCTCATTCCTGCTCATACTGGTGCTGAGCCTTTACGCTAACTCACCCGCTTTTTGTCAGTGGTCTAAGGCTTTCCTCTCCCAAGGTCGTCAATGGCCTACTGGTGCCAGCGTTGGAACAAAAGCCTTATTCGCTGGTGGCTATTATTATACTAACCCTTATAATATTGTCACCTATAACGGAGTCGATATCTACGACGATGCGACAGGGCAGTGGACCACTGCTTCGCTCTCGACCGGCAGGACGCGAATGGCTGCTACCAGCTTGGATAGTCTAGCTTTTTTTGGTGGAGGAGGCAGCTATGTCAATACGGGTACTATTCCTAATTTTACTTACTCGACTCGTGTGGATATTTATAATACGAACACTAACCAATGGCGCACAACTGAACTCTCCCAAGCAAGAGCAAACCTAGTAGCGGTCAGTGCTAAGGGAAAAGTTTTATTTGCTGGCGGAGAAAACGGCACTAATTCCAATTTAAAGACAGTCGATATTTACGATATAGCTACAAACCAATGGTTAATCACTCAGCTACCACGTCTAGGTGGAACTCGTCTGGGAGTTACCAGTGTGGGAAGTAAAGTATATTTCGCAGCTAATAATTTGCTAGATATTTATGATATGAACACGGGGCAATGGGAAACCGGCGCATACCCTCAGCAAACTATTGGTATAAGTGGAATAAGTTTGGAGAATCGAGTCTTTTTCGCTGGCGGTCGTCTTACAGCGAGTTCTGATTATACCAACAGGGTGAATATTCTTAATACGGTTACTAACCAATGGGCTAGTGCAACACTGTCGGCAGGCCGCTCCGATATCGCAAGTGTCGTAGTCGGCAATATACTTTTATTCGCAGGAGGTTATGGCGAAGCGACAAACACAGTTGATATCTATGATGGAACGAGCGAATCATGGTCATCAACCCAATTGCCAAACGTCTCGGGTCCTCTTGCAGGAGCCAAAGCAGGCAACAAAGCCTTTTTTGCTGGCAATGGGAGTAATACGGTTGATGTATACACAGTCCGTTCAAACCAAACATGTCAATCTGTGCAGTCCGGCAATTGGACTACTACTACTACTTGGGATTGCGGCCATGTACCGGTAGCGTCTGACTATATTATTATCAATGCCGGTCATGTTGTCACCATTCCATCGGGCGATAATAGTGCTAGAAAAATTACGTTTAAGGGGGGCAGTTTAGTCTATGCCACCGAAAACAGTAAGCTACTAATTGGCCTTAATTAAGTTTTCAAGACCGTCCCGTCATTAAGTTCAGGACTTGCCTTCTTACTGGTAGAGA
>Ga0182229_1000130_pt1 | contig 19106 bp, 30 predicted proteins | sample G6R1MG_32_FD_129663 | JGI IMG/M metagenome (GOLD analysis project Ga0182229, IMG submission 129663) | Miscanthus phyllosphere microbial communities from Michigan, USA - G6R4_MAIN_07NOV2016_LD1 MG | ecosystem: Host-associated > Plants > Phyllosphere > Phylloplane/Leaf | place: USA: Michigan...
CACGGTGATCGCCGAGGTGCCGATCGGGCAGGGTCCGCAGGGCGTCGCCTACGTCCCGAACGCCGTGCCGGAGGGCGACGGAAAGCAGAACCTCCAGCCGCTGGGAGCCGCCGGCAAGACCAGCGCGCTGACGCTCGCCGGTTCCGATGGCAAGCCGGCGACGCAGGTCACCCTGTTCGACCAGGGCGTGCTGCAGACGCTGCAGGCCGCGGTCACGGGACTGCCCCCGAAGATGCCCTTCGTGCTGGCGCTCGCCGCCGATCCGAAGGGAGCGACCGGCCTGGAGCCGCTCGCCGCCTTCATGACCAACCCGGCCGGCGCGGCCATCGTCAACGCGATCGGTCCGATCCGACAGGTCACCCGCACGGATGCCGGCGCTAGCCGGCGCTACCTCGTGGTGGTCTCGGGCAAGCCCGGTGAACTCGGCAGTGTCGTCCAGATGCAGACTGTGGATTGATCGAGTGGGGGGCGCTAGTTCGGAAGGCGAACACTCATAAGAGTACCTTGGCGGCGCGAGCCCAGTTTCGATGTCTGCTTTCGAGAACGACGTCGGACTGCTTCTACGGCGCAGTTGGGTCGATAGAGGTCCGTCCGCTTTTGCGGACGCCATATCCCGGAGGGACACCTTAGGGACACGGCTTCGCGGCAAGTGGGGTCCGTATTTGCGGAGGACGCTTTGGGGTCAGAGCTGATGCCTGTTCTGGCTTGGTCCCGGGCGTCCTCAAAACTGCGGTCGTCAGCGGTCGTCCGCATTTGCGGACATTGGCTTTGGCCCATCCCAGACCACTGGCAGGCTGCGGCGCTCGACCCAGTCTGACAGGTTGTCCCGGTGGTACCCGATGAGTGCCGCTAGCCCGGTGAGGGACACTACGTCGCCTCGCGGGCCGTCCGCATTTGCGGACGAAGCCTCGGGAAAGGGGGCGATGGCGTGTCCGGTCTGGTCCATGCGGTCCTGGTTTACGCATTCCGCGGGGAGCTTCCGCCTTAGCGGACAATGGCTTGGCCCGTTTCCGAATGCGGAATGCGGAGCCCATTTGGAAAATTTCACAAGTTGCGAAAGCCCACGAGCGAGTGCCTCCCCGCACGCCTGCCACCCCCTCTGGGGTCCCCATCGACCCCACCCCGGGGGGAGGGGTGCTCGACGCCCACCCCCCGGGGGTCCGGGATGGGTGCGGGCCGCCGTCCGGCATGGCCCTCTGCCCTCGCGCGCACCGCGCCGCCCTCTACATGCCCCGCTCCCGGCCTGTGGATGGCGCCGTGGCCTCACGGTCTGGTGTCGTGAGGGAGGCACGGCATGCCTCCTGTGTGCCTGCCAGGGGACGTGGCAGGGCGTGGCCCGCGCAAGGGCACGCCTGCCCCAAGTAGGGATGGGGTGGCATCTGGTATACCTGAACGTTTGTTCATATTCGTGGGCGCACAGCGGACGCACACGGGCCGACATGCCATCGGTGTGCTGGACCGATGGCGTCATTGGAGCGGGGGACCGATGACATAGGCGCGATGGACCGATGAGCCATCGGCGTGGAGGACCGATAGGCCCATCGGTGTGCCGGACCGATGGCCTCAGCGGCCCTTGCCGAGGACGTCGAGGAGGCGCCTGGTCTCGGTCATGAGGGCGCGGCCCCGGGACAGGCCCGGCCCCTCTTGGTCGTACTCGCCCCGGCGGGACGCGGCCTCCATCTGCCCGAGGATAGTCTCCAGGCGGCCCGAGGGGCTGTAGTGCTGGTGGCGGATGTTCTCCGCCAGCTGGCTGGCCATGAGGTCGGCGACGTTCCTGCGGGCGCTGGCGACGGCGGCCTCGAACGGATCCTGCATGATGGGCCGGTACTCCGCCTTGGGGATGCTGACGAGCAGGATCCGCGGCCGGCCGAGGTTGACCACGCGGTAGGGGTCCTTGAGCTTGCCCCGGCGGTTGGCGAAGAACGTGCGGTCCTGGCCGGCATCGGTCACAGGCGCCCTGACGCGCGGGGGCCGGGCGATGTAGCCCATGAGCCGGCTGCCGTTGACGGTCACCTCGCCCTTGTACACGCCCCAGCGGCCGGGCACGGACCGCTTCGCATACTGGCCCTGGCTGTTCCGGATCAGGCGCGCCATGGTAGCGCCCGGCAGGTCGTGCGAGGCGTTCGGCCGGATGCCCTGCGTCAGGGTCAAGTTGCGCCAGTTGGGCACCAGGATGCGGTCCTGGGCGAGGCCGACGTCGCCCGGGTAGCGCGTGTTCCTCTGGTCGCCCATGCTGTACTTGAGGACGCTGCTCTGGTCGTCGAGGACGTAGGCCTCGGCCTGGACCTCGTCGTAGACCGTGCGGCCCTTGCCCAGCGTGCGCCGGTACTGCCAGGCGTTGCGCATCCACGGGGTGGGGTCGCGGAAATGGCTGTCCGTAGCCCCCCGCATGTCGACCGCGACGGCCTTGGCGGACTGATCGACAACCCACGCGCACGCCCTCGCGTACTTCCGATAGCTGACTTCGGAGACGTACTGGTCCTCCCACGCCGCCAGCGCGCGGGTGAGGTCCTGGACGAGGGATCCGAATGAGGGGCGCCGGGGTGCCATGGCCCGACGATGGCGGATCCCGCCTGGCCCGCCCAAGGGCACGGGGGGAGGCTCCTGGGCGGTCGCCACGTGCCTCCGGGTGGCAGGCGGTCATCCGGTGCCACAGGACCGCGTTGACGTGCCCTGGCGGGATCGCGAGGCCCTGAAATGCAGAACCCCCCGCGGCGAAGCCAGCGAGGGGTTCTCGTTGTGGTGCAACGGTCCACGCGAGCAGACCCTGAGAAGGTAGCCCGCCCCCCTGCCTCCCACAAGGGGAAAGGGGGTTCGGAAGCCTACGGCCCTGCCTTCAGAACAAGCTCCCTTGGGGCTTCGCCTTGACCGGGGCAGGGCTCGCCTCGGGCTCCGCCCAGCGGGTCGACGGACGCCGGTTCGGGAACGTCCGCATCGGCTTGCGGGGTCGGGGAGCCTTGGGCGCGGCAGCCTTGGCCCGCTTCTCCTTCTCCCGGTCGGAGAGCCGGTCTGGGACGCCGTCGACGAGCCTGCGGCCCTCGGCCCACTCCCTCTGGGCCATCTCCTCCGCCTCCTCCCGGGCCCGGGCACGGGACGCCTTCGACGGGCGCAGATCGAGCTTCAGGCCGTGGAAGGCCTTCGCGTAGGCGAGTTCGGCGTGATGCTTGCGCTCGAAGTGAGCGGCGAGAGCTTCTGTCCTCTCCGAGAGGTCCCAGTCGGCCACCAGGGGCTCGGAAGGGGTCGGATGGGCCTCGGGAGCCGGCTCCGCCTTGACGGTCTGTACGGGGCGGAAATCGGCCTTGCCGGAGGTCTTTTTCGCCGGAGCCTTTCCGGCAGGGGCCGGGGCAGAGGAAGCAGGGAGGGGAGACGCCGCCGGGGCGGCGGCCCCGGAGCGGGGCACTTGTGGAATGGGATCCGAGATTTCCCTTGTGGGGGCTCGCTTTAGCCTGGCAGACGACGACGTCGCGGAAGCCGGGGAAATCCGGGCCAGCGTGGCGTCGAGGACCTCGCCCATGATGGCCGTGACATGGTTGGCGGACTTCGTCGCCACGCGGAAGCTGTCGTGCACCGGCAGGCAGGGGATGTCGTCCCGCCGGCACCGGTCCATGATCTCCATCGCCATGCCGCTGTCCAGGTGCATGAACCCGATCCCGGCGTCGGTGCCCAGCAGGGAGGCGATGGGGGCGTTGAGGTCCGCGATGGCCTGGACGAGGCCCTGGGTGTACCCGCGGGAGCCGGTCCAGTCCGGGCGCCACATGAGGGCGTCGACGGCTCCCCTAGGCCCGCCCTGGCAGCTGAACAGGATGTTGAGGGCGAGCTTGCCGTGCTTCCGATCATGCCCTTGGGGCGTCTTGTAGACGTCCTCGGGCATCTCGGCGCCGACCGTCGCGTACGCGAACCGGGGATGGAGCGTCGGGAAGTCGGGCTCGAAAGTGAACTCGCCATTGATCATGAGCTCGGCCCGGCGGTCCTTGGGCAGGTTCTGCCACCACCCGTAGGCGCGGCCGCCCTGGTCGAACCGGCCCCGTCCGTAAATGCGGACGAGGCGGTTGCCCGGGTCTGGCAGGGCGCATGTCCACGTCTCCCGGCCGTCCTTGACCTTCCTCCCGTGGAGGTGGTGCGTGGTCCGGCGCCAGTCCGCGGGATCCGCCTTCGGGTCGACCGTGACCTCGAACCCCGAGAGCCACTCGTTCCGGGCGTCCATCGCCCTGCGCAGGCGGCCGACGCGATCCGTGATGGCGTAGTCGACGGGCCGGCCATCCGCGTCCCTGAGGAGGATGGAGGAGGCCGGCCGGACGTGCTCGAACCGGCTCTCGCCGAGGCGCTCGATGAGGAGGGGCGTCGCCCGGTAGCGGGACTGCCTCGGGACCTCGTCGAGGTGCGAGCCGGGCAGGGCCCGGTTCTCCTCGAACAGCCCGGCCTCGACGCCCATGGCCATGCCGGCGATGACATTGTCGTACGTGAGGTCGCCGCACTCGGAGCGCGCCGCGTACCACCGCCGCCGGCGGGAGAAGCTGGTCCACGGCTGGTCCGTCTCGGCCGCCAGGCCGGCGTTGGCCACCAGGCTGGCCATCGCGTTGCGGGCGGAGCCGCGGCCCATCTCGGGCAGGCCGCAGGCCTGGAGGGAGATCTCGCGGGCTCGCCAATGCGGGACGAGCACGCGGTCCGGGGGCAAATCGTCTGTGTGGAAGGTCATGGATCGGCTCGCGCGTGAATGCGCGGGGCCGGCACCACACGGGCCCTGCGCACCCTCAAACGTGAGCGCGTCGCTGGAAAACCGCCAGCCATTCCAGGGGCATAGCCCTAACGGTCCCGGTTAACGGGCCCATGCCACCCCCGAGGCCCATGAGAGCCCCATGGGAGGTCCATAATTTCCCATGGGAGGTCCATGAGTTCCGGGCGAGTGGCGTCGTGAGACCTGGCGAGGCTCGAAGGGCTGTAAGGGGCCTCCAGGCGCCTTGGCGGGCCATGCATAAAAATGTGCAGGGGCCGGGGTCCAGGCCCATCCCGTCCCCATGCGGGCCAATGGCTTCCCATGGAAGGCCCATGGGCCGCGACGAATCGGATGGGCCATCCATGGGGGTCCTCAGATCCGAGGAGGCCGCCACTGCGGGGGAACGACTTGAGCGGCGAGGCTGGCGGGGAGGGGCCGACGCGGGGAGCCTAGTGGTCCAGCCGCAGGAGCCCCCCGTGTCCCACGTCTCCCCGTCCCACTCGGCCCGTGCCACCGACCACGCGGTGAGGCGCTACGCCGAGCGCGTCCTCGAACTCGATCTCGGGGGCGAGGAGGTGCCCGATCACGTGGCCCTCGCGCGCGCCCGCGCGCAGGGAGTGAAATGTACCTGGGTCCGGCGCCGGCTGGCCGAGCTCGGCGGCATCGTGCTCGCCGCCGGCATGCGTGACGGCCGGGTGGTGGCGCCCCTTGAGGGCATGACCGTGCGCGTCGCCGGCGGCTCGGTCGTCACCGTCGTCACGCCGCCTTTGCGGACGGCCGGCCGCCGCGGCCGCGCTCCCACCCGGCAGGCGGCGTGACCTTGCGCGGGCCACGGGCCGCCGGGTCCGCTGGCTCTCGATAGGCCGTCCCCTGGCGGTCGTGAGACCGTCCCCGTGACCGCCACCATCCATCCATTCCCCGAGCCGGCCCTGCGCCCGCCCTGCGCGGATCCCGCGGCCTGCCTCGCGGTCGCCGAGGTCCAGGTCGGCGACGTCGTCACCGCCGTGTGCCCGCGCTGCGGCCGGGTCGGCGTCCTCGACGCCACCTTGGCCGAGCTCGACGCCGCCATCGCCGAGGCCGAGGCCCGCGACGACGCCTGCAACGTCGTCGCCTTCCCGGGGAGGCAGGCATGACCGGCATCCCCTTCCACGGCCACCACGCCCGCCGCGAGGCCGAATGGGTCGGCGCCCTCGTCTGCCTGGGCGTCGCCATCGCCCTGCTGGCGCCGGGCCCGACGTTCAGCCGCCCCACCTTCGACGCCTTCGCCCACGTGGCGCCCGAGGGCACGTGGGGCATGGCCCTGCTGGCCGTCGCCCTCATCCGGATGATCGGCCTCTGGGTGAACGGCTCGAAGCGGCACAGCCCGTCGATCCGTTTCGCCACCGCCACGGCCGGCTCCCTGATGTGGGGGTGGGTAACCTGGCTCTTCTGGCACGACGGCTACCCGGGCGTGAACACCGGTGTCGGGGCCTACGGCATTCTCTGCCTCGTCGACGGGTACTGCGCCCTGCGCGCCCTATGGGACCAAGGCCGCAACGACGCCCGCGCCGCCATCGAGCGGAGGGCGTCCGCGTGAACTGGCTCACGACGCTCACAACCCTCTCGCCCGAGGCCCTCAAGCAAATCGGCGTGGTCGCCACCGGCGCCCTGCTGGCGCTGGGCACGTACGTCGTCGCCCGCATCAAGGAGGCCCGGAAGCCGGCGGACGCCGCGGCGGCCGGCATGCCCCGGATCTCGCTGTCCCCCGAGGATCGCGACCTCGCCTACCTGCTCGCGCGCACCGGGACCGACCTGACCCGTGCCCTGAACGAGCACGGCGAGCTCCTCCGCAACGGCGGTTGTGGTGGCGGCCCCGCGCCCGCCCCGCAGCGCCAGCGCCGCGTCACCCGTCCCCGCACCGAAAGGCCCGAGCCGTGAAGCGCCCCCGCCTCGTCGCGAACCCCAAGCGCGTCGCCAAGCACTCCCGCGTCGTCTGGCTGTCCGGCGCCGGGTTCGTGTTCTCCGCCCTCCAGGCCGGAATGGCCTGCCTGGCGTCGGACCCGCCCTTCGGTCCGGTGCCCTTCGCGGTCGCCACGACGCTCGTGTCCTTGGCCGCGCTCGCGCTGCCCTTCCTCGCCAACTCGGCCGCCGCCGGAGACCAGTCGTGAAGGGCTTCCTCGCCTTCCTGCGCCCCAAGGCGGCCGCCGCCCGTCCCGCCGTCGCGGCCGCCCCCAAGGGCAAGGCCCGGAACCGCATCCTGGCCGCCGTTACCGCCACCGGCATGGTCACCGGCGTCGCCGCCATGGCCGTGAACACCACGGGCCCGAACGAGGGCCTGCGCCTCGTGGCCTACAAGGACCGCCTGGCCAAGGACCTGCCGACGGTCTGCTACGGGGAGACCCGCGGCATCGAGCTCGGCATGCGGTTCACCAAGGCCGAGTGCGACGCGATGCTCGTGAAGGCCCTCGGTGAGTTCGCCGACACCTCGGTCGAGCGCTGCATCAAGGGCCCGATCGCCGACGAGCCGTACGTCGCGTTCCTTGACCTCGCCTACAACATCGGGGCCGGCGCCTTCTGCAAGAGCACGGTCGTCCGGCGCTGGAACGCCGGGGACAAGGCCGGTGCCTGCGACGCGGTCCTGATGTTCAACCGCGCCGGCGGCCAAGTCGTGCCCGGGCTCACCGCCCGCCGCCAGCGCGAACGCGCGCTCTGCCTCAAGGGGATCTGACCATGACGCCACGGACCGTGATCCGTCGCCTCCTTGCCGTCGCGCCCGCCCTCATCGTGGCGCTGCACTTCGGATCGCTCTGGCCGGTGGTCACCCACATGGTCGCGTCCCTCACCGCCACGCTCTCCATCATCGTGCTCGCGATGGTCGTGCGCGTCAGCCAGATCGACGACCAGGCCATGGCGTACGACGCGGCCGAGAAGGCGATGGAACGTGACGTGTTCAACGCGCTCTGGAGCCTGCCCGCGTTAGCGGCCATCGCGGTCGTCAGGCTGTGGCTCGTCTGGATGCTCTCGGCGCCGGGCTACGCGGTCGAGCTCCTGACGCTCGAAGCGATCATGACGGCCATCAACCTCGGCATCATCGCCGTCACCGGCATGCCGCCGCGCCCCAAGGATGCGCCCTGAGCATGCTCGACCTGGCCATCGCGCTCGTCTGGACGCCCCTCGGCATCTCCGCCCTCGTCGCGGCGGCCGCCGCCGTGGCCGCCCTCATCTACCTGCCCCGGGCGGCCCTCCCGATGGCGCTGGTGGCGGTCCTGCTCGCCGGCGTCGCGTACGTCTCCCACCTCCAGGCCGACCTGGCGTCGACCCGCGCCGAGGCCGCCGCCGCAAAGGCGGACGCCGCGGCCAAGGGCCGGTCCATCGAGGCCCTGGGCAAAGTCGCCAAGGCCGCGGCCGCCCGGGCCGCCGCGGCCCGCATCCGGCGTGATCGGATCGTGGCCGCGCCCGCGTCCGACGACGGGCCCGTTGCCCCCGTCCTCGACGACACCCTGGAGGCCCTGCGTTGAGGCGCCTGATCCTGGCGGCCGCGGCCGCCCTCCCGCTGGCGGCCTGCGGCGAGCGTCCGCCCCTGGCGCTGAACGTCCCGGCCGAGCTCCTCCACTGCGCCGGCAGCCCCGCCGTCCCGCCCCGCCAGGGCCGGACGCAGCGCGTGGTCGCCGGCTACGTCTCCGACCTCCACGACGCCCACGCCGACTGCGAGGGTAAGCTCGGGGCGGTCCGCGGTCTGGTGGAGGGCGCGCGATGAACCTGGCCCTCACGGTCGTCCTCCCGCTCGCCTGCTACTCGCCGCCCCCGGTCCCCGCAGTGAACGCGCCTGTCATGGCCGCCCTCATGGGCGAGCCCGTCCAGCCGTCCGCAAATGCGGACGTCGCGGCAGCCCTACAGGCCCTCGCCCCGCTCAAGCGGAGGGGCCGCCGGTGACCTTCTTCCTGATCGGCGCCGCGATGGCGCTCTGCCTCTGGGACCCACGATGAGCGACGCTGAACGGCAAGTCGTCGACACCGCGCGCGAGCTGGTGAAGTCGCGCCGCTGGTACCTCGGGCTCCCCGACGACCGGGACCTGCCGGACCGTCTGGCGGCCGCACTGGAAAAGGCGCTGGCCGCCCTCGATGCCGCGGAGGCCGGCCGTGAGTGAGGCGGATCCCTGCCGGCGCAATCTCGACGCCGTCGCCGAAGCCCGGCTATTCGCGCGCGACGCGCTGCGCGCCGCCTGGGAGGTCCTGCCGCATGCCCGGGATCAGGGCACCGCCATGATGGCCGTGTTCTGCATCCTCGCCGCCGAGGTCGTGGCACCCGAGCTCGTCCGCGAGGATGGGCCTGGTGACAGGCGGCCGGCGAATTGACGATCGGGGTCCATCCATTCGGGGGACCCCATGACGCTCGAAGAACTCACTAACCTCTCGGGCCTCGCCGTCGAGCGCGAGCGCCTCCTGGACCTCGCCGACCGGGTCCAGAACAGGCCCATCCGGGCGACGTCCCTGTTCGGCATGCCCATGGACGACAGCCTGGAGGACGCGGTCCGGGTCGGGATGGAGACGGAGTATCGCCGCCGGGCCGCCGTCGCTGAGGAATGCCTACGTGAGCTCGGGGTGTCGTTCCCCGGCGATCCCATCCCTGGCGTCTCCCGGAGCCGCACCGGCTTCCGCGGGCTGAACGACGTGCGCGCCGTCGAGAGGGGACACCCGTTCGCCATCGCATCGACGTGGAACCCAAGGGAGGGCACGTTCAGGGTGGCCGTACCCTCCGAGCCGGCCTCGGCACGTCGCTGGCGCAGAGAGGGCTGGGTCGAGGTCCAGGAGAACCTGCTCTCGCAAGGTCTGACGGATGGCCCGCTCGGCGCACCGGTCCTCGACTGCGTCGGGGGCGCGGAGACGGTCATCGGGGCAGTCCGGGGCGTGGAGCTCTGGAACCAGGGCATCGAGCTCCTCGTCCGCCTGAACCCTAACCCTGGCACGGACGGGATCCGGGCGGCCCTCGATGACAACCGCGTCCCACTGGTCGCGGTCAGCTATGAGGTCCTCCAGGAGAGCGTCACGGAACGCCCGGGTAAGCCCGAGCTCGTCGACGTGCTGCTCTGGAAGGTCGTGGAGATCCGGCTGTTCCGCACGGCCGCGCCCGTCAAGGTGGAGCCCACCTTCGAGGTCGATATCAGCGTGGCCGGGGACACCGCCGTCAGCACCAACTTCGAGCGCATGCGCGCGGCAAGCCAGGCAGCCGACGACGGCTACCGAGAGGAGGGCTGACCATGGCCGTCCGCTCGCGAGAGGAGGCCATCGCGCTCCGCAACGAGGTCCTCGACCTTTGGGCCGCCGGCCGCCTTGCCGGCGAGATCGCGGAAGCCGTGGGGATCAAGCGCGGCTACGCGGACGTGATCCTCTGCAAGGCACGCTCGGCCGGTGACCCCCGGGCAGCCTGGCGAGAGAGCGTGGATGGCCATGCCCGCATCGTCCCGGTGGCACGACACGCCGCCACCCTGCCCGGAGAGCATCCATGAGCGGCCGCCTGATCCCATGGGCCACCTATGTCGCGGACCGACCCTCGATGGACGGGTGCCCTGCCAATGGCCTGCTCGGCATCACGATGGACTGGGATGGCGCCGGCGAGGTCACCCGGATCGCGGGCGTGCTCGCCTCCGGCAGAGAGGTCCCGCTCGTGGACCTGGTGTCGGAGACGCCGCGGCCGATCCTGAGCGACGCCGAGGTCGACAGCATGGTCCGGGCCGCCATCGAGGCCCTCGCTCCTGAGGCTACGCCGTGAGCCGGACGAGCTACGTCAGGGACGTCTGGCTGCCGGAGAACGGGCCGTGGCTGGCCCTCGTGTCCGTGATCATCGGATGCCTGACCTCGCCCGAGGAGGCCTCCGTCGGCCGCCAGGCCCTCGCGTGGATGCTGGCGAGCGTGGGTTGGTTCGGCCTGTTCCTCGTCCTGGTGGGCGTAGTGTGGCGCCCCTGGGTTGCGCCACCCCCTGAGGCGGAGCCCCCGGAGGAGGACCCCTCCGGGAAGGTGGTCCCGCTGCGCCGGCCGCCAGGGGGTCTGCACTGAGCGCGGACCCCTGTCCGGCAGGCTCAGAACGAATCGCTACACTCAGTTGTCAGCCCCACGGGGCGGCTCCCCGGAGGCGCAGCGAACGCCTCGGACGGGGAGCCTGACCAGGATCGGATGGACCCGACACCATGGCTGACACCCACTCTACCACGCTCCCCGCGCTCGTCGCCCACGAGGGCCCGGCCGGCCCCGCCTTCCGCTTCGACGGCCGCTGGCTCCGCGTCTACATCCGCGAGGACGGCGAGCCCGTGTTCGATGCCCGCGATGTCTACCGCGAGCTCGGCTACTCCGAGGCGGCCGCCCTGACCCGGCGCCTCGACCCTGACGAGAAGGGTCTGCACTCGGTGCAGACCCCTGGCGGGATGCAGGAGGTCTCCGTCGTGACGGAGCCGGGCCTGTACCGGGCCATCGCTTCCCGCCGCCAGGTCACGTCCCTCGGCGTCGCCCTGAGCGACCGCGTCCAGCGGTTCCAGCGGTGGGTGTTCCACGAGGTCCTGCCGACCATCCGGAAGACGGGCTCGTACGGCCGCCCGGCCGCGCCCTCGATGCCGGCGATGGTCGAGTTCCTCAAGAACCCGTCCGCGGTCATGGAAGTCCTCGGCCACTACGCCTCGGACAACATGCGCCTCGCCGGCGTCGTCGAGCGCCAGGCCGAGGCCCTCGCGGTGGCCGAGCCCAAAGTCGAGGCGTTCGACGCCCTAATGGCGGCCGAGGGCCTGCTGACCCTCTCGAACGCCGGCCGCGCCATCGGCGCCGACCACGAGCCCTGGTTCAAGTGGTTGCGCGAGGTCTACCTGTTCCACGAGGGCGGCGCCCTGATGCCGCGGGCGCAGTTCCGGAAGATGAACGTCTTCGAGATCCGGACACGCGAGGTCGGCGGCATAATCCTGCCCCAGACCTACGTGACGCCGCGCGGCCTCGAATTCCTGCGGCGCCGGTGGGCTGACAAGGTGGCGACGGACGCCCGCGTGGCGCTCGTCGTCCGGGCGCAGGCCACCCTCGACCTCTGAGGAAACGGAAGCGAGGCGGGGTTAGCTACGATCCGTAGGCCGACGCGGTACGCACGTCAGGCCGACAGGGCCGCCCGGGCATCCCGGGCGGCCTTTTCTCTGGCCCGTTGCGCCCCGGCCAGCGTCCGGTGTTCCTCGCCGCGCCAGAAGAAGCGTTGATGTAGGATGCCTAGGAACCGGCGGACGGTGATCGGCTCCGCCAGGACCTCCGCCTCGGCAGCGGCCGCGCGCTCGCTGGGGGTCATCGCCCGCCGGGCCGGGGCTATGCCCTCCCGCCGGGCAACCGCGTCGTAGGCGTCCCCGTACGTCGCTTCCCACACTCTCTCCGCGTCCCCGCCGTCGTACAGGCGCCCGGTCCGGCGCATCACGGGATCCAGCGGCGCCACGGCATCGAGGGCGACGCGCAGGGACCGAAGCTGCGCCCGGCGGCCCGCGTCGTGTGCGGCGAGCTCGGCCCGGGCGGTAGCGAGCTCCTGCTCCAGGGCCTCCGCCCGGGACTGCCAGGACCACGCCGCCTCGCGGGCGTACCGGATCTCCGTGCCGTACGCCTGCGCCAAGCCCATCCCTTCGAAATCCAGCCCCCTGCTCTCCGCGTACACAACCGCCTCCGACGCCCGAAACCCCAGTCCGGACGGGAGTCTAGCAAGCCTCGCGGGTCGGCGAATCCCCCCCGCGATGAGAGAGGCCAGGGATAACTCCCCCGAAAAAATCTGAACCTGTGCGTTGATTTCTAACGCCCTAACCCTTGTAGATCGCGGCTGTTGCGTTACATTCCAACGCATGGGAGGGCGGTCCTCCCGGAGAAGCCCGATGACCCACCAGCCCTACTCGCCCGCAACCGAAGAGCTCCCCCCCGAGACGAGGACCGCCGAAGAGATCCTCCGGGATCTGGTCGGGCAGGAAGCCTGGGACATGATCAAGCCCGCCGAGCCGGCCTCGGACGAGGCCTGAGACCCCCGCCGGGGCCTCGCGCCCCGGCTCTCCCCCTCGCGACCGCAGGCACAGCCAATGGCCCTGACGAAAGCCGAGCTCCACGAATACGGGCTGCTCCTCTACGGCGAGCGGTACCAGTCGAAGTTCGCGGCCGCCCTGACGACGGTGCGCGGCTCGCCGGTCTCGCAGACGCAGGTGAGCCAGTGGGTCGCCGGCCCGGACGGGCAGCGCAACCCGCCCCTCTGGCTCCTGCCGCTCGTCCTGCGCGTCGCCCAGCGCGAGCGGGCCGATCTCGAACAGCGGGCCCGGCATCTGGACTGGCTGCTGAAGCGCGACGAGCGCCGCGCGCGTCGGCTGGTCTCCATGGCGGAGCGGGACGCCCGCGTGGGCGAACTCCTCAAGAGCCCCCCGGAGCCGTCGCCGGAGCCCGATCCGGAGGACGACGGCCCCGACCTGACCCCCTGACCGCCGCGGGTGTGCCCAACCCGGGCACACCCCGACCCCCCGCCAGCCGCCGCCGCAAATGCGGACGCTGGCCGGGGGCCGACAGGCCACCCGCCCGTACCCCACGAGGGCCCCCATCATCGCCGGCGCGGCCGGCACACCGAAAGGCAGACAGATGACCACCAAGACCAGCATCACCGCCAACGACGCCACCGCCATCGAGGCCCAGATCGCCATCGCCGAGACCCGGGCCACCTGCAAGACCGGCATGGCCGCGACCCGTAGCCGGTTCGCCGTCATCCTGGATGCCGGTGACGCGGTGCCCCTGAGGATCAAGCCCCGCCTCGTCATCCACGTGGCCGACCGGCAGGGCACCGTCGACCTCTGGTACACCGCTGAGGGCGGCGCGATGCGCGGGATCTCCGCCGAGCCGGCCGAGCCGGACCGGCAGGCGCTCCTCGTCTCTCACGCCCGCCGGAACCCCATCGGGGCCGCCCTCGACCTGCTCCGTCAGGACCTGGAGCGCGTCGCCGGCCGCGCCGAGGAGATCGCCGACGAGGCGTTCGAGGGGGTCGACGAGAACGTCACCCTGAACCGGTCCGACTACCTCTGGGACCCCGCCGAGGCCCTGTCCACGTACTGCGAGGACCACGTGCAGGAGCTCATCGACGACCCGGACCTGAAGGACATGGCCGTGGCCATCCTCCAGCGCCGTCTCGACGCGGCGCAGGGCGACCTCGTCGCCGAGCGCGCCTGATCCCGCCGGCCGGGGCCCAGTGCCCCGGCCACCCCCGCCACCGGAGGCCTCCCCGTGTTCAAGCTGCCCCCCGAACTCGACGACACCCTGTTCGTCCCGCCGGCCCCCGTCCGCGTCGCCGGCCCCGGCGAGGCCTACCGCGCCCGGTACGCGCCCCTCGATGCCGTCGCGACGGCGGCCGCCCTCCCGGCGGCGCTCCGCCGGCTCCTGCTGCTCGCCTCCGACGACGTCGCGGGCCGGGGCTACCCCGTGTGGGCACTCCAGGCCATCGCCGGCCTGACCGAGGAGGACACGTTCAGCCGCGCCCACCGGCTCTCTCGCCTCGGCCTCGTCCGGATGCGCGTCGCCGAGGACGACCGCGACATCGAGGTCATCCCCACCGCCCTCGGCCGCGTCACGGCCGCCCTCATCCTGTCTTGGAGGTCCTGACCCATGGACGAGACGTTCGACGAGCACCTGATCCGCATCGGCGCTGGCATCCGGGCCGACAACGCTGCCAAGGAGGAGGCTGCCCGCAACGCCCCCGCCGATGCGGAGAAGCCGGCGGAGCGCGTGTACCGCTACGCCCTCCGGGGCGAGGAGGCCCGCCACGCCGCCGGCGGGAACGGCGGCCCCCGGCTCGACGACGTGTTCATCCGGCCGGGTGTCGGTCTCCTGCTCAAGATCGGCCGGCACCTGTTCGGCGACAGGCACACCACCGACCTCGGGCGCGTGGTCGTCGAGGATGGCGGCGTCGTGCGCCGGTGGCGCCGGGGCGAGGGCGGAGGCCCGAACGCCCGGCATATGAACCTGCTCCGCCTGGAGCTCGTCCGGCGGATCGACAAGCTCCAGAAGGATCTGAAGGCGCTCGACGATTTCCGGGAGGAGCGCGGCTGGGTGCCTACCCGGGTGCCTCCGCCGCCCCCGCCGGCGCCCGAGGTCATCCTCGCGCCAGGCGTCCGGCCGGAGGACGCGGCCTGGTTCATCGAGCGCCTCGCCGCGGCGACGGGCGGCAAGCCGACGTTCGTCCGGGTCGTCCTCGCAGCCAAGTGCCCGCCCCGGGGCAGGCACTGGACCGCCGACGTCGTGATTTTCGACGGCAGCCGGCAGACCCTCGACTGCGACCGCACCGCCGATCTCGGCGGCGAGAGCGTCGGGTTCGCCAGCGCGGCGCCGGGGCGGCCGGAGCCGTGGATCCACTGGGACGACCAGGTCGGCGGCTGGGTCCGCGGGCCGGACTGGGGCTCGGACGCGATGAAGGCCCGGCTGGCCGAGGTCAGGGCTGAAGCGCGGGGAGGTCAGGTCTGATGGCCCGCCGCCCCGACCCCCGGCAGCCGACGCTGTTCGATGCCCTGCCGGCCGGGCCGGTGGTCCGCCCCGGCGTGGACGCGGCCCTCGCCGGGGAGGTCCTCACCGCCATCCTCGACATCCTTCCGCCGGGCGTTCCGACGTACGTGCGCGAGGTCGTCGCCGTCGAGCGCGACCGTGCTGGCCGGCTCATCGCCGATCTCATCGTGTTCGACGGCCCTCGCCACCGGCTCCGGATCTCCGGCACGCCAGGGGCACGCGGCTACGCCTGGCTGACCGACGTCCTGGGCGACTGGCCGGGGTTCTACTGGAATGAGCGCCGGGAGGCGTGGGTCCGCCTCCCGAAGGATTGGGAAGACGAAATCGCCGCCTAGCCGAGGCGGGGGCGCTCCCCAATCGGGAGCCCCCACATGTCGGTCATGCCCGGGACGGCGATCCAGCGCCGCCCCCGGACGGCATCCAGGGCGTCCGCGAGCTGGCGGTTCCGCCCCGGCGACAGGAGCCTCAGGCGGCCTCGGATGCGAGCCGCGGCCGGGCGAGCGACGAGACGGTCGAGTGCATGCTCGACACTACGCCCCCCGTGTCGTCCACCGTCCGCGTCAGTTCCTCCAGCGTCTCGATCAGGGACCGCTCGGCTGGCGTCTCGTCCGGCGCCAGCGCCGTGACTAGAGCCTCCACCAGGCGCCGCAGCGCTCGCACCTCGGTCGTGAGCTCGTCGATCCTGTCCATGTCCGTCTCCGTGGTTCTGAAGGGCAAGGCCGGCGAGCCGCTCTCGAACGGCGGCCGCCGGAATTCTGGTGCCGTCGGCCCGGCGCGCCGCGGCGCCGATCAGCCGGGTTGCCAGGTGAGCGGTGCCCGTGCGGTCGACGACGACGGGGCCGGACCGCCCCTGGCGGAGGTCGAGGCCGCTGGCCTTCAGGGCCGCCAGGAACCCCTCGCCGGTCTCCGACGCCTGCCAGGCTGCCAGCGCGGCTGCCCTGAGGTCATCGAGGCTGACCCCGGTCCTCGTCTCGATGAGCCGCTCCTGCGGGCTGAGGCGCGCGACCGGCCGCGCCGCTTCCGTGGTCCCGCTGGCCTCCATCCAGTCGGCGACGTCGCCGCGACCCTGCTCGCGGAGCGCGGCGACGATGGCCCGGCTGTGCTTGCTCGGCGTCGGGCTCGGCATGCCGAACTCGTACTCGACGATGCGGCCGCACCGCTCCCTGCGCAGGAAGTCCCACGCGGTGTCCACGACCGCACCGGACGGCCGCACGAGCGAGTACACCCTGTGCTCATGCCGGCGGCCGTGCTTGACGTGCACCGCCCCGCAGTACGGCTGCGAGGCAAGGTTGAACTCGGCCTCGAAGAGCGCCCAGAAGCGGGCCCGGGCCGCGTCGTTGTCGACGATGGCCGGGTCCGGATCGGCGTGGACGTGGTAGACCGGGCGGTCCGTTCGGCCGCCCAGCGACAGCGTCACGAGCTCGCGGACTTGGCCGATCAGATCCCCGGAGCCGAGGCCTCGGGGCTGGAGGATGATGACCTCGTCGTTCTCCGGCTTCAGGAGGTGCTTGGCGAGTGCGTCACCCTCGCCCTGGCCGCGCATGGCCCCGGAGATCATGCGCGCCTCCCGTCTGTATCCGGCCGCAGGAATGCGGTCTGCGCCGGTCCGAGGCGGACCTCGGCCGGGCCGCACCGAAGGCGGGCGCCATGCCCCTGGCAGCCCGGGCAGGGCCACCATTCCCGACGGCCGGCGTGGTGGCAGAAAAGGTGGCCGGAGCCCCGGCAGAGGCCGCAGGTCATGCGGACCTCCCGAGACCGATGACGATGGGCATGACGGCCGCGCGGATGCGGTCGAGGCCTGACTTGATCTCGTCCGCGGGCACCGAGGGCCGCGACAGGGGCTCGTAGAGCGCGCCGAGATCGCGGAGCGCGCCTGCGAGCACGGCTTGCTCCTCCGGCGGGATCCGCACGCGGGGGGCGCTCGCCCGGTCCGCATCGGCGTCGAGCCCGAGGGCGTCGGCCACCCACCGTCTTATGAGGGCGCCGTCCGTGACGCCCTCCCGCTTGGCGGCAGCCGTGAGGGCAGCCCTGAGCGGCGCGGTGAGCCTCACGTCGACCTTGCTCGCGAGCCTGCGATGGTCTGGCGCCGCAGGCTGGGGTCCACGGGGCAACGCCCCTGGCAGCGAGCCACCCGAGGCGGGGGGCGACTGGCGGTCGGCGTGTCCGACCGCCATGGCTGGCTTAACCCTCACTTTTTCCATCGTGTCGGACGACTGCACGTCGGACGTCTGCATGTCTGCCTCCTCGCCCTTCATCGCTTCGGACCGGCCGGGGGCTCGGTGCCCTCGGGCTTCTCCTCGTCATCGCCCCGGGGAGCGACAGGGGGGACAGGCGGCGTGGCAGGCGCAGCACCGCCCATGGGACCAGAGCCGCCCTCAGAGCCGCCCGTGCCGCCCTTCCTGCGGGCCGCGGCCTCGTTGATCCTCCGGACCTTCTCCGCCGCATGGAGGGCGATGCCGGCCTCGATGGTGGCGGAGGGCGTAATCGGCGCCGGCGGGGGGCTGCCGGTGCGCTTCGCCGCGGCGACGTCGCGGTCGTACTGCGCGAGGCCGGCCGTCCAGCGCTCGTAGTCGCTGTTCGTGAGGTGGGTGAGGTGTTCCCTGAAGGCAGCGGTCCTGGCCCGGTCGCCCTGCTGCGAGGCGGGCAGGATCCCGATGCGGCCGCCACCGGCGTAGACCGCGCGGATGTACTCGCCGACCTCACCGAGGCGGACGAGGGCGAGGTGAAGCTCGTCGGCGGACGGCTGCGACGACTGCGGGTCGAACGAGCGAACGAGGATGGCGACGTCGCGGGCGAACCGCGCGTGCGGATCCGGGCGCAGGCGCTCCACCGTCTCCTGGTGGCGCTTGCGGCGCTCGGCGTCCGACAGGACGTCCGACACGGGCGCCGGCGTCGGACGCGGGGCGCTGGTCGGCGTCCGACGCGCGGACGGCGGGCGCTTGGGCGCCGGCACCGGGGTGAAACCGAAGATCGCGAGGATGGGCTTGAGCATGTGCGGCGGCTCCGATGGGTGTCGTGGTGTCCGACGCCCATGGATTGTCCGCGCGCGGCCCGCCGCCACCAGAGGCAATTGTTCGTCCCGGCCGCCCTCCCTCTAAGACCCGCGTTGCCCCGCCAGCGCTAGGCGCCCCGGACCCGCCCAAACAGGGCCTCCGGGGGCTCAAACAGGGGTTTCGGCGACGAATCGGTCTGCGCATCGCAGTTGGCGCTTGATCCTTGCCGGGTGCGTCCGCGCGAGGCCGCACGCGGGCCGACGATAGACGCACGGCGGACGTACGTCGGGCCGACAACTGCTCAGATGGGCTCAGTCGTCCAGGCCTTCGTGACGGGCGAGCGTGAGCAGTCGGTACCTGATCGATGTCGTCGCGCGATCTAAGCGCCGTCCGATCTCGGAATAGGATATTCCCTGAGCAGCCCATTCGAGGAGTTGCTGGTCCTCGTCCGGGGAGAATGGTCGGACGGGTCTGCCCCCGCGCAAAGCGGCGGTTCGATGTTGAGGCAGCTTGTACGGCGTAGGCGGTTCAGCTCCTAGCATCAGCACCAGTGTGCGATGGTCCCGATAGATTTTCCTAGACGCCGGGCGATCTCGGACTTCGACATGCCGCCCTCTCGGAGGCGGACGATCTCTTCCTTCTCCGCCTCGGTCGTCGGGTTGGTCCTAGCAGTGTGCCGGGTCACGCCGGACCGCCCTTGTCGGAGACCAGCCTGAGCCCGGTCAGGGGTGCCGGCACGTCGTAGTCGTGGTCGCGTTCGAGGCGCTTGCGGCAGGGAGGGACCCATGAGAACGCGAGCGAGCCCGCCCGATCCCGCTCCCAAACGAGCCATGCGTACCCGGTCGCCGTCTTGGATGCCTTGCTCATCCTGCCGCGGACCATTGGGACGCGCTC